>Ga0315294_10003943_pt1 | contig 16163 bp, 16 predicted proteins | sample YL17G13_40_MG_FD_203626 | JGI IMG/M metagenome (GOLD analysis project Ga0315294, IMG submission 203626) | Sediment microbial communities from Yellowstone Lake, YNP, Wyoming, USA - YL17G13_40 | ecosystem: Environmental > Aquatic > Freshwater > Lake > Sediment | place: USA: Wyoming | collected... | reverse complement strand
GCCGCAGATGGAAATCTTTCGGCGCCCGGCCGCTAGCGTCGATGCCTTTCCTCCGCCTGGGATTTTCGAAAATAGAGCGGCTCGAGCCCGAGGGAGGTGACCCCCTTCCCTTTTTTTAGAATGTCGCGGCCGAGCAGGCCGACCTCATGGGCGATGAACGGCGAACGTTCCGAAAACCGGGCTTTCTCTTTGAAGCGATCCTGGATCTTCGTCCTGAAAAGATCGATGCCGTTGCCGATGAAGGAGACGACCCGGCCGGCGGGAACGAGGGAAAAAAACCGCTCGGGCGCGTAGGCGCCCTGGGGGATCGTCTCTTTGAGCCGGTTCCCTCGAAGCTCGAATAGGGCGGCGTAGATCTCTCCTTTTTTCGCGTCGAGCACCGGGGCGGCGAGCCCGGCCGGGCCCTCGCGGAGCTTCCAGGCCAGGGCCTGAAGCGAGGAGACGGGGGCGATCAGTTTCCCGGAAGCGAAGGCGAAGGACTTCACCGTGCTGAGGCCGATCCGGATCCCGGTGAAGGAGCCGGGCCCCGGGGTGACGGCGTAACCGTCCACCTCCCGGATGTCCCAGTGGAGCGAACCGAGGAGAAGATCGATCGCCGCCAGCAGACGGGACGAATGCGTGGACGGCGATTCGACGGCGGTCTCGGCGAGAAGATGGTCGTCCTCGAGGACGGCCACGGAGCCGCTGGGGGTTGTCGTGTCGACGGCTAATATGCGCATCGGTAGGATAAATTCCTCCTTCCGGTTGTCATTTCATGTTCTTCCCGTACTTGAACAGGTCGCCCGCCAAAAAAATGTCGGACTGGACCGGGCTCATCGGTTCGATCTTGAGGGCCGCGCCCCGGGTGACGTTCTCGGCGCGTCCCGAACGAACGTCGAACCGGATCACGTCGCCGGTGACGATCCCCGCCCCGGCGATCAGCGCCTCGAGCCCGTGGATCTTCAGCACGGGAAAGCCCGAATTCACGGCGTTCCGGAAATAGATGGCCGAGAAGGACGGGGCGAGAATGGCCCCCACCTTCAAGGCCGCGAAACAGTCGACGGCCTGCTGGCGCGATGAACCGGCCCCGAAATTGCGGCCGGCGATAAGGATATCCCCTTCCCGGCCGGTCTTCGGGAAATCCTTCCACCCCTCCAGGTTGCCGAGCGCGTAGGAGCCCATCTGGGCGATGTCGGTGATATGAAGGTGGGCGTTGTGAAAGATCTGATCGGTGTCGATATCCTCGATGATCTCGCCCTGCTTGTCCAAAAGGACCACGGCCCTGCCTTGCCGGATGTTTTCGTCCATGTCACAGATCCTCGGGGCCGGCGATCTCGCCGGCGACGCATGAGGCCGCCACGACGGCCGGGCCCGCCAAGTACGTCCGTCCTTGGCCCTGCTTGCCGGGGAAGTTCCGGTTGCCGGTGCTGATCTGCGCTTCGCCTTTGCCGGTCAGTCCGACGTGGCCTTCAGCGCAGCCGCCGCAGCCGGGATTGACGATGATCGCCCCGCTCTGAAAGAGCGTTTCGAGGACACCCCGCTTGAGCATCTCTTCATACACGCGGCGGGTGGCCGGAACGATCTTCAACATGACCCCCTTCTTGACCTTGCGCCCTTTGAGGATCTCCGCTGCGCGCGCGAAATCCTCGGTCCGCCCGTTGGTGCACGAGCCGATGAACCCCGAATCGATCCGCGTCCCGCGCATATCGGCCAGCGGCCGGACGGCGTTCGGGGACGGCGGAACGGCGACCTGCGGCGGGAGGCCGCTGACATCGAGCTCGACGAGGCCGGCGTAGCTCGCATCGGCGTCGGCGGCGACCGGTCCGTTTTCCGGGATGAAGCCGATGATCCCGGCCATCTCCGTAATCATGCTGCACAGCGTGATCCGGCCGGAGAGGGCCAGGTCCCTGACCGCCTCCCCGTAGAACTCCGCGGAATGAAGGGCGATCGTCTTCGTCCCCAGCTCCCGGCATAGGAAAAGGGTCAGGTCCTTCGCTTCCGCGGCCGGCGAGGGTCGTCCTTTGAGAACGACCTTGACGCTCTCCGGGACCTCGAACCAGGTCCGGCCCGTCTTGAAGGCGAAGGCGACGTCCACGTCGCCCATGCCCTGGCCGAAACAGCCGACGGCGCCGAGGATGTTCATGTGGCTGTCCGTGCCGACCACCGTTCCGTTCGGCCTGGCCAGGCCTTCCTCGATCATGACGTGGGTTCCGACGCCCCGGTCCACATCGAAGACCCGGATCCCGTGCTTGCGGGCGAAATCGCGGCAGGCCTGCTGATTGTCGGCGTATTTCAAGGAGCAGGCCGGCGCGCAGAGATCGAAGGTGAAGACCGTTTTGGCCGAGTCCGCCGGGGGCGAGCCGCCGTATTCCCGCTCGAAATTCTTGACGACGTTGGGGCCGCCGAAGTCCCGGGCCGACCGGACGTCCAGGTCCATCCAGACGATCCGGCCCGCCGCCGCGTCGTCCCGGCTGTGCGCCTGAATGATCTTTTCGATGATCGTCCGTCCCACGGGGCGCCTCGTTCAGAGCTCGGCCGCGACGGCGGCGGCCATATCGCGCGATGTGGATTTTCCGCCCATATCGTATGTCCGGACCTTGCCCTCCTTGATAACCTCGGCCACGGCGCCCTCGAGGACCCGGGCTTTATCGGTCTCCCCCAGCCATTCCAGCATGAGCATGGCCGCGAGGAATGTGGCGACGGGATTGACCTTATAGAGGCCGGCGTACTTGGGCGCGGAGCCGTGCGTCGGTTCGAAGACGGCGTATTGGTCGCCGATGTTGCCGGCCGAAGCGAAGCCGAGCCCGCCGACGAGCTGGGCGGCCAGGTCGGAGATGATGTCGCCGAAGAGGTTCTCGGCCACGAGGACGTCGTAATCGTCCGGATTCTTGACCAGCCACATGCACATGGCGTCGACATTGGCCTCCTTGAATTCGATATCGGAATAGGCCCGGGCGACGTCGCGGGCGACTCCGAGCATCAGGCCTCCCGTCTCGCGAAGGACGTTCGGTTTCTCGACGATGGTCACCGAGCGCCGTTTGGCCTTGCGGGCGTATTCGAAGGCGGCCCGGACAATGCGTTCGCAGCCTTTCCGGGTCATGATGCGCGTCGAAAGGGCGATCTCGTTGAGCGGGACGTCTTTGAACGCCTTCATTTTCGGATGGACCATGAGCGCGTCCTTGACGGCCGGCGGGAGGGGGAAGAACTCCACGCCGGCGTACATGCCCTCGGTGTTCTCCCGGAAGATGACCAGATCGATATTGTCGCGATAGTTCAGGGGATTTCCGGGATAGGCCTTGCACGGCCGGAAGTTGGTGTAGAGGTCGAACTCCTGGCGGAGCCGGACGATCGGGCTGAAATAGGACAGGCCTTTGCCTTGGAGCGAAGGGGCCAGTTCCTTCGCCGCGTCCTCCTTGGGCTTAGAAGTGATGGCTCCGAAGAGGCAGACGTCGGTCTCCTTGAGCAGCTTGATCGTCCGGTCCGGAAGGGCGTTCCCTTCCTTGCGCCAGAATTCCCAGCCGATATCGCCGTGGAGGTAGTCAGCGTCGACGCTCAACTTGCGGAGGACGGTCAGAGCCGCTTCGACGACCTCGACCCCAACGCCGTCCCCGGGAAGGACCGCGATCTTGTATTTGGGCACGGTTGACTCCTATCAAATATTCAGTTTTTTCTTGGTCCATTCGATCAGGCCGCCGGCCTCCAGGATCTCGATGACGGATTCCGAAAGCGGCCGGAAATTGAAGACCCGGCCGCCGGAGAGGATCTTACCTCCGGCGAAATCGATCTCGACCTCATCGCCCGGCTTCAATTGATCGGCCGCCTCCGCGCACTGCAGCACCGGAAGCCCCAGGTTGATCGCGTTCCGGAAATAGATCCGGGCGAACGATTCGGCCACGACGGCCTGGACGCCCGCCGCCCGCAGGCAAGCCGCGGCCTGCTCCCGCGAGCTCCCGCAGCCGAAATTCTTGCCGGCGACGATCACGTCGCCCGGCTTGACGGCCTTGGCGAACCCCGGGTCCAGATCCTCGAGGGCGCGGGCGGCCATCTCCTCGGGCTTGAGCTGCTGGTACGTGTATTTCCCCGCGTAAATGACGTCCGTGTTGACGTCGTCCCCGTATTTCCAGATCTTTCCTCTGCTCATAGGTGCGTCCTCGGATCGGTGATCTTGCCTTCGAGCGCCGAGGCGGCGACGGTGGCCGGCGAAGCCAGGTAGATCTCGGAATCGCGGCCGCCCATCCGTCCCTTGAAGTTGCGGTTGGACGTGCCGACGACGACCTCGCCCGGGGCCAGGATGCCTTCATGAGCGCCGAGACACGGCCCGCAGCCGGGATTGAGCATGACGCAGCCCGCCTCGAGGAAGACCTCGATCAGGCCTCTTTTCAAAGCGTCGAGATACACCTCGCGGGAGGCCGGAAGTATCAGCGTCCGGACGCGCGGATGGATCTTTTTGCCTTTGAAGATCCGGGCCGCGATCTCCAAGTCCTCGAGGCGCCCGTTCGTGCAGGTTCCGATAAGGGCCTGGTGGAATGGCTTGCCGGCGACGGCCGTGACGGGCTTGACGTTGTCGACCGTATGCGGGCAGGCGATCTGGGGCTCGAGCGCGGTGACGTCGTATTCCAAAATAGCTTCGTACGTCGCGTCCGGATCGGACCGGACGATCTCATAATCGCCTTTGGCCCGGGCCCGCAGCCATTCGAGGGTCTTATCGTCGGGCTCAAAATAGCCGTTCTTGGCCCCCATCTCGGCGGCCATGTTCGCCAGCGTCATCCGCGAGGCCAAGCTGAGGTCGTCCGCCGTTGGACCGGCGAATTCGACGGCTTCGTAATTCGCCCGGTCGGCTCCGTTGTCGCCGATGATCTTCAGGATGAGGTCCTTGGCATAGACACCGCGAGGAAACTTGCCCGACAGTTCGATCCGGAGCGTCTCCGGCACGCGCAGCCAGATCTCGTCCATGGCCCAGAGGATGGCCGTCTCCGTCCGGCCGATGCCCGCGCTGAAGGCGCCGAACGCGCCATAGGTGGTCGTATGCGAGTCGCTGCCCATGATCACCCGGCCGGGAAGGGCGAAGCTCGCCTCCGAGAATACCTGATGGCAGACGCCGGCCTGAATGTCGTAGAAGTTCCGGATCCCCTGCTCGGCCACGAATTCCCGGATGACCTTATGGTTCTGGGCGTATTTTTCGTCCGCGGCCGGGACGATGTGATCGAGGACGATGACGATCTTCCCGGGCGCGACGACCTTTTTCAGCCCGATCTTCTTGAACTCGCCGATGATGGCCGAGGAGTTGTCGTGGGAGAGATAGTAATCCGGCGCGACGGTGATGACCTCGCCCGCGCGGACCGTGCGCCCCGCTTTTCGGCTCAAAACCTTTTCGGAGAATGTCAGGCCCAAGGAAATCACCTTCCTTTATTTTATTCTTTGAAGACGTCGAAATTGACGAAATCGGCGTGGTTGACGATGACGGCCTCGATCGTCCGCCGCGAACCGTCGCCTTCCTTGGAATGGGCGGCGATGATGTGGACGACCTCCTGCGGCAGCCCGAACTTGAAGGCGAAGGCCGCCCCCGAGATCGGATGGCGGAGCAGCTCGCCGTCGCGGCTCTTCGAGAATTGACCCTTCTCCTTCTTGTATTCGAAGAGCTTCCCGACGTCGTGGAGAATGGCGCCGGCCAAAAGCACGTCGCGGTGGATGACGACCTTGCCCTTGTAGCCCTCGTTCAGGACCTGGGCGATCTGGAGAGAGGTCCGCGTCACGGCCCGGGTATGCTCGATCAGGCTGACCTGGACGTTCTTGATCAGCAGCGTGAACGGCATCAGGTGGAGGTCGTCGATCGTCCAGCCGCCGCGCTTGACGGCATCTTCCCAGACCGTAAGGGTCAACTCGCGCAGGCCGGCGTCGTCGATGAGCCGGATCTCCGGGATTAGTTTGAGAACATCCTCTCTCATGGCATTTTCCTTTCGGGAGGACCGTCGTATTCGAAATCCTCCGGGTCGATTTTGCGCATGGGTTTCATCCGCGTCTTTTCCTCGTGAATGTGGGCGACCAGGCCGGGAACGCGGGAGATGATGAAGAAGGCGTTCCCGATCTCGGGCGGGATGCCGAGATCGCAGAGGAGGGCGGCGATGGCCCCGTCGACGTTGATCGGGAGGACTTTGCCCATCTGCTCGCCGAGGACCTTCTCCACGGCTCGGGCGATCCGGACGTGCTTGCCGACCAGATGAAGGTCTTCGGCCAGGGCGAACAACTTGCCCGTCCGCGGGTCTTTGGCGTGGAGGCGGTGGCCGTAGCCCGAAGCCCGCTGTCCGCGGGCCTTCATTTCGTCCAGGACGGCCCGGACGGCCTGCTCCTCGTCGGCGCCCGGATCAGCGGCCCGCTTGGCGATCTCCAGGAACATCCGCTGTCCCTCTTCGATGGCCCCGCCGTGGAACCGGCTGATGGCCAGCACGCCGGCCGCGATCGCCGCGTTCAGCTCGCCGCCGGTCGAGGCCACCGTCCGGGCGGCCAGGACGGACGGCGGGCTCGCGCCGTGATCGATCGACGAGACGAAGATCGCGTCGATGAGCCTCCCGACCTCAGGCGAAGGGAGCTCACCCTTGAGGACAAGATAGATCGCCTGGGAGAACGAGATCCGGCCCAGAAGTCCGTCCACGGGATAACCGCGCAGGGCGATCCGGTTCGGCTTGACCTCGGTGATGGCTGTTTTCCATTTCTCTTCGGGCATGGCTCGCCTCCTAAGAACGGGGACACGTACCGCATTCAGGAGAATTCGGATACATGTCCCCCTTCATTTTATCCCAGGATGTCCTTCGCTTTTTTCGGGATGTCGAAGATCGTGTCCACGACATGAACACCGACCTCGCCCAACCGTTGGACCTTCGTTTCGTACGAGCCCCGGCTCCCTTCCACGATCGCCCCGGCGTGCGAAAAACGCGTGCCGGACTTGGCCGCCTTGCCGCCGATGAAAGCGATGAGCGGTTTGGTGAATTTCCGGGCCGCGATGAGGTCGGCCACCCTTTCCTCCTGGGTCGTCCCGATCTCGCCGAACATCGCCACGGCTTTCGTCTCGTCGTCGCTTTCGAACAGCTCCATCACTTCGGGATGCGACAGGCCGACAACGGCGTCCCCGCCGACATGGATGATCGTGCTCTGGCCGAATCCGGCCCGGGTCAGGTAGTAGGCGATGGCCGAGGTCATGCCGCCGCTCCGCGAGCTGACGCCGAGACCGCCCGGCCGGAACCACTCCCGCGCCCGCTGGGCGCGGCCGCCGATCATGCCGAGCACCGCCTTGCCCGGGCTGAGAAGGCCGAGCGTGTTGGGGCCGACGAAGCGGGCGCCTTTCTCCTTGGCCGCCCGGCTGATGTCGAGGACGTCATAAATGGGGACGCGGTCGGGGACGATGACGAGGAGCTTCACCCCGGCGGCGAAGGCCTCCAGGGCGGCGTTCCTGACCAGCGCCGCCGGGATGAAAATGACGCTGATATCGACCGGGCCTTCCTTTTCCCAGGCCGCCGCGACCGAATCGAAGACGGGGATCCCGTAAACGTTTTGGCCGCCGCGGCCGGGCGTCACGCCGGCCACGACGTTCGTCCCGTAATCCTTCATCAGCTGGGCCCGGGCCATGCCTTCCCGGCCGGTGATCCCCTGGATGATGACCCGCGATTTTTCGTCGACGAGGATCGACATGTCAGAGTGCCGCCATAAAACGGGGACACGTACCGAATTCAGAAATTCGGAACATGTCCCCCTTTTTTCTATTCGATAGATTTCCCGCGCTCAATCCGTATCTCTCTCCTTAAGTAGTTTATTGCGATACTCGGCCAATCCCGGGATCGGCAGATGGACGGCGATTGCGTTTTGCTCGTGGAACCGGCAGAAGATCTCGCAGGCCAGGCATTCCGTGCACTTTCCTTTTTTAGCCTCCTCCGGCGCGATCGCCAGCACCGGTCTGTCCGCTTCCAATTTCAGAATTTTGGGAGCGCAGGCTTCGATACAGCCCTTGGATCGGCAGGCGGGGCAAAGGCCGTGATCGATGAATATTTTGCCCGTTAACGTGTCAAAAGCGCAGGCGCCCGCCGCGGGACGGAATTCCGGGATCGGCCGGACTTCATGGGCGGCGGCCTTGTTCTCCCGGATCAGCTCTTCGAGCCGGGCTGCACATCTTTCCGGGGCGTCGTCGCGGCCGTAGCCTTCGACCTTGGCCGGCAGGTTCTGACAATAAGCGGCCAGGATGCGGATGGCCTCTTCTTCGAAGTTCCCGCCGAGCCGGATGACGGCCGGGACGCTCAACGCCTCCTCGAGGAAGGCCTTGACCAGGCCCCGCGCCGAGTGATACTGCTCCTGGCTGGCGACCCCCGACCCCGAGGCGAAATAGCCGCGGATGCCGGGCTGGCTGAGAATGATCTTGGCCGCCCGGTAGACCTTGCTCGCTGGCGGATTGCCGCTCGTGTCGCAATAATTGGCCGGCTTGAAGCCGCAGTTGAGGACCGCGTCCATGGACATCATCGAACCGCCGCCGCCCGCCCCGTGAAATCCAATGAAAGTCCCCTCGGCGGGGATCCGATCGGTCATCTGGAAGAAATAGAATGTCCCCCGGTGATCCCGCTCTTCGACCTTGTAGGCGATCTTTTCGAGCTCCGTCGGAGGCCGGTCGAACTCCCTGGCCACTTCGATGCCGAGTTCGGGATGGCGGAAGACCGCGTAATCGTCGATGACCAGGTGACAGTCCGCCGCGTAGATGAGGTCGTCCTCCGTCAGGACCAGAGGATTGATCTCGGCCGAGCGGGCGTCCTTGGCCCGGGCGACTCGGTAGAGCTTGGCCAGGACCTCGGCGAGCTGGATCATGACCGATCCCGCCAGCCCCGCTCGGCGGACGAGATCTCTCGCCTCGAACGCGGACAGCCCCGTGCCGACGTCGATCGGCATCGTGGCGATCTTGCCGGGATGGCGGCGGGCGATCTCCTCGACGCCGGTCCCGCCAGCGGCGCTGAAGACGAGGAGAGGACATTTTTGGGCGTCATCGATGACCAGCCCGGCGAAATATTCGGCCTTGATGGCCAGCTTTTCCTCGACCAGGATGCGGTCGATGACGTAGTTTCGGACCCGCATCCCGAGCATCCGGGCGGCCTTGTCCTCGGCTTCCTGCGGCGTCGCCGCGAACTGGATGCCGCCCAGGCCGGCCCGGCCGGTCAGCCATACCTGGATCTTCAGGACGACGGGCTTTCCTATCTTCTCGGCGACGGAGCGCGCCTCGGCCGCCGAGAAGGCGACCGCGCCGGCGGGAACGCGGACGCCTCCCTCCTGAAGAAGCGTCTTGCTCTGGTATTCGTAAAGCCGGGCCACGCGGAATGTCCTTTCCTCCGGATAACGATCTAGTATACCCAAATCGCTTCCGGGTGAAAAGAGGCCTTCTATTCATCAAGCGTATAAAATGTATTTCTATCTTCAGGGACGATGGGGCCAAATCAGATTCAAATATTCGACGCTTCGATCTAAGCTCTAACGACTTGATATAAGTGAAGTCCAAAAGATCATTTGATAAAACAAAAAACAATGGTTGTCCGCTCTCCAGAAATGATTCCAATTAACGCAAAAAACGAAATTTACGATTAATTTGACAAGGCGTGTTTGGTAAAGTAAAGTAAAAATGATAGAAAATATTTTAGCATCAACTTCAACTTATTTGGGCGTACAAAAATGGTGGTTCATTGCTTCAGGCTCAAGTTATAATTTGGTGACAAATAACATCTTCGATAAAGGTACGCAAGATCTCGGATCAAATAACCAAAATCCCGATAACATCGCTGACTGATTCGATTTATCGCCTCGTCCAATGACGATGGGAAATAGAGGGGAAATATTCTCTGCTTCCTTTCAAAAACAAAAGTTTTTTCTCAAGCCTAAAAATATTTTATATTTGGCATTGGCCTTTATATTAATTCGAAATATTCCGCTTTGTATCTCGCTTCCTATTTGGGTCTTTGGCGATGAAATGGCACATACGGATTATGCCTTGAAGATAGCCAAGGGACATATTCCGCAGCCGCAGGATCACATTGAACCAGAATTATTTCTGTTGCATAAAGTACATCGCGACATTCGATTCGCCATTGACAGATTTGTCCCTCCTCCCAATGATGTCAACAAAATGGGTTTTGGAGGATATTCTTATGCCGCCAAACACCCTCCCCTCCCTTATCTCATATATGATCTTTTTAGGATTTGTTTAGCTCCTCTCGGCCTCTCTTTGATCGTTCAGATAAAAATCATGCGAATCATTACGCTCCTGGCTATGTCGGCTGGGATCATTTATTTATACAGCGGACTGCGGAAGGCAGGCTGTCAAAATCCGATATTTTATTATCCTCTCCTTTTTATCGCGCTATTATCTCAGGATATGTATTTCTCGATAAACAACGATTCCTTTTCCTTTTGTTTTGTTAGCTTTTCCTTAGCTCAAATATTTATCTTGTTTAAGAATCCTCTGTCTGCGAAAAATCGGAAATTGTTGATATTGGGAACCATCCTCTCTCTTTGGACAAAAATAACAAACGTCCTTTTATTCCCTTTATGGCTACTTCTAATATGTCTGTTCAGGTCTCATGGACAGAGGAAAAAAATATATGCATCTTTATTGCTCGCGCTTTTTATCGCCATTCTTCTTTCGGCCCCTTGGTACATTTACAATTTGATTCGTTTTAAAGATCCCGTAGCATTTCGGTATGGATCGATGCAGGGAGAACCTGTCGTGTCTCCCCAAAATTTGAATTGGCAAAGTTTAAAGACATTCGTTCTTGCTTTCACGAGGACTCTATTCCGTGGAGATTTGCATTGGCATGGAAACTCTTTTGATATCCTTTCTCCGGGATTGCGCGATTTATTTATGTCCATAATCCCGATTCTTCTTTTTATGATAGCGGCTTTCCCATATTTGGATCCTCCCCATGAAGATGCGAGGCCGTTGTTGTTCCTCCGCCGAAGCGCGGTTGGCGTCATGATAGCTCTATTGTGCGCATATTTTTTCATAGGAAATATTCCCTTTTATCAAGCCCGGTTTTCATTCGGAGCGCTGTATATCATTATTTTCATGTTGGCTTGGGGATGGAAAAAATGCCTCAGGTCGGACGCTGCCGCTTTTTGGGTTCCAGTGCTTATGCTTCTGTGTTACAACATCGTTTACACATCGGCATTATTGAGCAAAGTCCTCGGCCCCAAGCTCCGCTGATTGCGGAATTCAATGAAGACTCTCCGGACTAAAAGCCGAGGAGATTTCATGTTTTTTTTCTCATTTTGCGTTCGCAAGAAACGATGATCCGGCTGAGAGACAAGTGATATGTTCAGGGCTGATCGTATGGAATTTCCATTGATTTTTCTTCGGACGATTGACTAGAATACCCCCGCACCTATCTCCGTTTTAAGGAGTCCGGGATGAACGACCTGAATCCTGCGAAGCAAAAATTCCCCAAGTCCTTCTGGACAGCCAATACCATCGAGCTGTTCGAACGGGCCGCCTATTACGCCATGGCCTCGTTCATGGTCATTTATCTCCATGAGACGCTGGGCATGACTCCTTCGACGGCGACCCTCCTCAACGGCACGGTCCTCTGGGGCCTCGTCTATTTTCTGCCCGTCCTCTCCGGGACGCTGGCCGATAAGTTCGGCTACAAGCGTTCGTTGACGGCCGCCTTTTTCATGATCGCCCTGGGCTACGCCGTCATGGGCAACCTCCAGCGGTTCTGGCCAGGGATCATCGGGGCGAAGGCCGCGGAAACCATCGATTTTACCGTTCCGGCCGTCCTGGGCATCGTCCTCATCGGCATCGGCGGGTCGATCGTCAAGCCCTGCATCGCCGGCACCGTCCAAAAAACGGCGGGAACCCGGGCCACGATCGGCTTCGGCATTTTTTACATGATCATCAACATCGGCTCGATCACCGGCCGCGGCGTTTCGTATTTCATCCGGATCAATCTCGGCATCCCGGCCATCTTCATCTACGCTTCGACGATTTTCGCCCTGGTCGGATTGGCCGTCGTCCTGTTCATCTATAAGGAACCGGAGTTCGTCAGCGACGGCGTCAAGGACGGCCAGAAGGTCCAGAAGAAGACGCTCGGCCAGGCTCTCCTCGGAATGTTCCTGGTCCTCCGCAGCCTCAAGTTCGTCTTCTTCCTGATCGTCATGAGCATGTTCTGGTTCCTCTACGTCCAGCTCTACAACATCGTCCCGCTCTATCTCCGGTATATCGACCCCAACGCCCCCGTCGAGCTCTACCAGTTGGCCAATCCGATCATGATCGTCGGTTTCCAGATGCTGATCACCCGCCTGGTGAAGAGATGGACCCCGGTCAAGTCCATCATCCTCGGCGCGGCGGTCGTGACCATCGGGATGTTCCTCAACGTGCTGCCGTCGCTCCTTTCGGACGACGCGGCGCAGAAAGTGAGCGTGCTCGGCCTGGCCATCCCCTTCGCCGGCCTGTTCATGATCGTGTCCATCGCCTCGATGGCCGTGGGCGAGATGATGGCCTCTCCGCGCGTCTACGAATACCTGGGCGCCATCGCCCCGAAGGGCGAGGAGGGATTGTTCACCGGTTATGTCACCCTTCCCCTGGCGCTGGCCACGATCGTCGGGGGCAAGATCGGCGGGAAGATGTTCGAGCATTACATCTCCGATCCGCAAAAGGCCGGCCTCCCGGTCAATCCGGTCCCGATGTGGCTGATCATCGCCGGGATCGGCCTCCTATCGATGATCGGTCTGGGGATCTACGACAGACTCGTGGGGAAAGCCGCGAAGAACTAGTTTTTCGGGAAGCTCGGCCTCAGTTCGGCCGGATCAGGACGAAGTTCTTGAGGCCGTTCTTGACGAACTCCTCATAATAGGTGTCGGCGAGTTCGCGGGCCAACCGCTCCCGTTCTTCGGGGTCCATCTGATCGACGCGCTGCTCGCCGTACCGGGCGACGAGGTCCCGGTCGGCCAGCTGATATTCTAGTTCCTCCCAGAACACGTCGTTCTTATAGTCGTCGAGGTCGATGAGCCAGGCATCCTCGGTCTCGTTCGTCGGATACCAGCCGTCGAGCTCCTCGTCGTAAAAGATATGCTTGCCCAGACCGTAGTTCCTCGCCTGGCTGTAGATGAGGTCCTCGAGGGCATCCGTCTCTTCGTCGCTGTCCTCGGGGCGATAGCCGTTGATGACCCAGTTCCCCAGATAAACCAGCCGCATCAGCGTTTCGTATTGCCGTTTGGTCAGTTTGATCTCCATGCCGGCTTTCCTTTCCTCCCGGGGGCGTTTCCGAAGGAATACGATACGCCACCCCCGTTCAAGACGCAAGACGGATTTGCTCTAATCGACGAATACTTTGATCATGGCCGCGGCGCGGGTTCTCCCGCGGACAATAAAGAAGAGTTCGAAGGACAGGGGGCGGGACAGATTCCCGGACGGGACCTAGTCCAGCCAGATCCTGAGGCTCCCGCGCCTGTCCTGGATTTCGATCAAGGCCATCGGCCCGGCCTTTTTCATCTCTTCGAAAAGCTCTCTGATGTCGACATCGCAATCATCGAGGCGAAGACGCTCGTTGTCGGCGCATTTGAGCACGAGGTCGAAGAGCGCCAGGGGCAGGGTGATGCGGACCTTTTCTCTATGAGCCCCTGTGTCCCTGATCTCCAGGTTGAAGCGGGTGACTTCGCGGCCGGGCCTGTAGTTCGGATTTTCCCTGACCGCCTTCTTGATGACTTTCAGGTCCTGGCGTTTTTCAGCGCCGGCGGCAGGCGACACGAAGGCAACGACGAGAAGGCCGGCTAAAGTCCATATCGCGATCTTTTTCATAAGTTCCTCCTTGGTCTCTATTCGATCCAGATTTTGATCCTCTTTCCGTCCGCGGTGATCTCGATGATGTTGCCTTTGACGGACTGCAGGTCCCGGATGATCCTGGCGATGTCATACCCCTTGGCTCGCAGGGCCGCTTTGTCCTCCTCCGACAGGGCGGCGAGGGCCAGGTCGGCCAGCGACCAGGGAATGGAGAATTCGAGCTTCTCGCCCCGGCCGCCCGCGATGTGAATCCTCAGCATCCGGGGCTTTCTGTCGGAGGGGGCGTCTTCCACGGCGGCGAGGGCTTGGGGCGAGACGCGCATCAGAGCGATCTTGGCCCGGTCCCTCAGCTCCGCGCTCTTCTCTTCCTGGAGGATTTTTTTCAGGACGGGGACGCTCTTGTCGGCGATCCGCTTCTCTTTGACGTAGCTCAACTGCACGGCGGCGTAATAGCGAACGACCTTGTTCGGGTTGGAGATCCGCTCTTCCACTTCCGGGACGAACCCTTTGTCTCCCTCGTCGTAGAGCTTCATGGCCAGGTCGATGATCGAGACCTCGGCATCCTCACCCAGGTTCTTGTTCCCGTCCTTGAGCCTCAGGTACTCCTTATAAGAATTGAGGGCGGCTCGTTCCTTCCCCCCCTGGTTCTCCAGGCATCTGGCCCTGTAGTAGACGGCCTGCCCATAATAAGGGCTCTGCGGAAACCGGACGATGAAATCGTCGAGCCGGGCCTCCGCCTCCGTCCATTTCTCGTCGAGAACCAGACTCTTGATCTCCTGAAAAACCCTCTCGGCGGGGGTTTGCAGAGGCTGGGCCAGGGCCGTCAGACCGGCCACGATCAGAAGGGCCGCGCCCGCGTATATCCGAATCGTTCTCATGTCAGACCTCACTTTCCTGGAGCTCCTTCCTCAGGAGCTTGATCTTCAATAGAATCTGCCTTTGTTCGATGAAATCCTTGATCTTGGCTTCTTCCCGGGCGGTCAGCTCATCGCTGATCTGCGACAGCTCGAGTAATAAGACTTCAATCTGGTTGCAGATCTCCCGGGCCTTAGCCATCTGCATCCTATCCAGTTGTTGGTTGATGTATCGTTTCTTCGAGATCATATCCTGCAAGCGGAGGGAAGCCTGGCCTTTCTGCAGAAGACGGGCCTGCCCCGGCCCGGATTGAACGAAGTCCAGAATTAGATACTGGCTTTTATCGAGGTAGTCGAGCGTCTCCCGTTTGGCCAGTTGGAGCTCGGCCCGGTCGATGAGATCGGAGGAGGCGAAGTACCGTTCTCCGGCCGGCCGCCGGAGAGCCTGGGGCTTGATCAGGAGGAGCATGCCGACGGCGCCGACCATGATCCCCGCGAGGAGGCCGGCATAGACCGGCCGGAAGCGGGGCTGAGCCAAGGTTCGCCAGAACGATCGGGCCGGGGCCGGTTCAGGAGAGCGTTTCGTTCCGGCGAAGGCGGCGTCCGCGATCTTCCGCGGCAGAGCTTCCCAGTCGATCGCGGCCATGACCTCGCCGAGGTCCCCGCGAACGGCATCCGCTCCGTCCAGGATCCGCCGCACGTTCTCCGCCGTCCGCCGGCATTCAGGGCAGTCGTCGAGATGTTTTTTCATGGGATCCTCATCGCGGCCGTCGTGACCGTTTTCCAGAAAAGCGAACAGCTTTTTCCGCGTCATCCGACAGTTCTTCATGTTTCCCACCCCAGATACGGGCTCATGAGCGCCCGGAGGTTCTGGACGGCCTTGAAATGAAGGGATTTCACCGTCCCGATGGAGATGCCGAGCGCCTGGGCGATCTCCTCGTTCTTGAGTTGGTTGTAATGCCGCATGATGAAGATCAGGCGCTGGCGCTCGGCCAGCTTGGCCACGCAGCGGGTCAGGATCTCCTTGAGGTCGCGGGCCTCTTCCCGGCCCTCCGCCTTCGGATCGGGGACGTTCATCTCCTCAACGGTCCTGTCCCTTTCGAGCTCGCGGCGCCGGCCGGACTCCCGGCGGTAATGATCGATGCACAGGTTCTTGGCGATCTGGAGCAGCCAGGCCTCGAAGTTATGGCCCGGGCGGAAGGAATCGATCTTTTGGTACAGTCTCAAGAACGTTTCCTGGACCAGGTCGAGGGCGTCCTCCTTGTCCCGGAAAAAGGAATAGGTCAGGATGAAGACCTTTTTTTGATACGTCCGGGTCAGGGTCATGAAGGCCTCCCGGTCGCCGGCCTTGATCTTTTGAACCAGACCCCAGGCGTCTTCATGATCGATCACCTTGATCCCTTCCATGCTCACGGGTAATTGTCGTTCAAACCGGTCGGTCGCGCAATTCTCTCCACAGCGGCCGGGGCCCCGGGCTTTGCCCGGGGGTCCACTTCCGCCGTACTCGCCCGTGGATACAAGCCACGGGCGAGTGG
>Ga0315294_10003941_pt1 | contig 16171 bp, 37 predicted proteins | sample YL17G13_40_MG_FD_203626 | JGI IMG/M metagenome (GOLD analysis project Ga0315294, IMG submission 203626) | Sediment microbial communities from Yellowstone Lake, YNP, Wyoming, USA - YL17G13_40 | ecosystem: Environmental > Aquatic > Freshwater > Lake > Sediment | place: USA: Wyoming | collected... | reverse complement strand
TAGTTGGATATATACGATACTTGAAACTCAACATATGTATCTGTCACCTCCTTTTCATTTTTAAATCTTTTGGTTCGCTTTCATCCCACATCTAAAGAAGTGGGTTTTCCCGCTCACTTCTCATAAAGATATCTGATTCCAAAAAACCGAAAACAAAAAATACTGTTCTTTAATTCCAATTATTACAAGGGCTTGTAGCTCAGTCTGGTAGAGCATCTGTTTTGCAAGCAGGGGGCTATGGGTTCAAATCCCATCAAGTCCATACAGTCCGTAGAATACCCACGTTTCGACTAAAAAGCCTGGGTTTTTAGACCAGAACCAATACTTTCAATGAACATGTCAAACTTTATATATCGATTCGATTGTATAATAATGAAAATGACCGAATTAACAGAAGAAGACCTGGCTAAACTTTTGAAAGAATTGGGACCAGACTTATTTTACTCAGCACAACGATTTGCTGCTGAACTGCGACAACAACGAAAAGAAGCAGAAAAACGAGCGAAAGAACATGAAATAGCAATATTCGGCGATACTCCGATTACAATTGAAGAATTACAAAAGATGGAACGGGATGCAATAGAATGTAGCTCCTGGTATAAAGAAGAACAATTGATACTCAAAGAACAATCAGAAATAAAAGAAAAAAAGATTAACGAATATGAAACGATAAGACAATTAACTCTGGAAAAATTTTTATCAAAGGGAGAAAAAATAAGAAAAAATTATGATGCAATTGGAAAACATATAGATGCTAGGATGGATAGAAATAGGTATATTCAAATTAAAAAACCAACTCATCCTTTTGCATCCAAAAAAGGTTACGTCCTTGAACATCGAAGTATCTGCGAAGAATGGTTACGAATCAATGAACCAGAACATCCTGGTCTTATTGAAATCAATGGGACAAAATATCTTAGAAGAGAATATGAAGTACATCATTGTAATCGGAATCGTTCTGATAATAGAATCGAAAATTTAGTACCCTTACACGGTTCAGTTCATAATGGAGTCTATAATCTAAAAAGAATTAGCAAAATGGTTGACTCGGGCGAATTGTCTTTCAAAGATTATAGGAAAATATATCCAATAATCTATCCTAAAAAACCAAAAAAGGAGAAAAATGAACGAAATCCAATGAATTTTACAGGAGGGAAATGAATTTATATCTATTATTCTTAAAATGTAATGTGCAAGCACATTACATTTTGGAAGCTGTTTTTATAGATAAAAAACGAGAGTGATTTTATCAAAAAACAAGGGAGAAAACATGATTTTAGAAAACTTTTTCCAACAGGAGAAAAAAATTGATAAAAATGCTAATTCTCGTGGTTGACATATGTGAATGAAAATCTGCTGAGAAAAATAGCCCATTTTTACCTATAAAAAGGGGGGTCTAAATGACGAAACAGCACTTTCGAGTGCTATTTTCCCAGATAAGAAAATATCTTTTTTTCCTCAAAATTGTTCGTTTTCTCCATATGCTTTCAAATAAAAAATATTATAAACTACATTTAATATTATTAATCGTTATCATCATCAGAAACAATGCGAAAAATTCATCGATTGCCTATCTGTGCATTGTCATTATGTCAAAATGCAATGTTCTCACAAAACATATATAAAGAAGCGGAGACACAATAGCTATCACGGATGTGTGATTATGGAGCTTATTGGAAAGGTTGTAAAACTCGGCAAGATAAAAGATTACGGTCATGAAACTAACTTTGGAAAAGACTGGAGCAGCGACTTCAAATTTTTTATCCAGATAGAAACGGACAAAGGAACGGTCAATGTAATGGTACAATGCAAAGCAGAGCAAACCGATTATGGATACCGGATTCCAAAGGATGAGAAACGGCAGAAACCATTTGTCGGCGATACCGTAAAACTTACTACTCGGTCACTCCGCCCTGGTTCCGATGGTGCATCATGGGCTTCTGCTACCTGGAATCAATCATTTGAAATTACTGAAGAAAACAAAGAAGCACGAGAAGAACGGTTAAAATTCATCGAGCAGAAAAAACAGGAACGCAAAGATGAATTCCAAGCAAAAATCGATGAAAGGAAAAAGCAAAATGAAGAACGAAAACAAGCTCGGCTCGCTGAATTGGAGTCTCAAAAGAAAGACGAAAGGCTTCCAGAATCAGTTCGTAATGAAATCTCCAAGACATTTGACCTTGAAAAAATCATCCGCATACTTCGTGATACCGTCTGGTTCACCATGGAGGAAGGGGAAGGCGGTAAACGAGCAGTTTATAGTTTATCTGGAGCCATATTGGAAGAAGGGTATCCTGGTTCTGGAATGCAAAGACCTAATGGACCGCTCCATGATTTACCTGCATCTGTCCGAAAATCTGTTCTATCAAAGGCTGTTAAATCCGGTTTAATCATCTAAACTGAGAAAGGCTACAAAGCAACTGAACTTGGTATCAAACTACTTGTAAAATTTGATGTTTGCCCAGATTGCAATGAACTACGAGAGCCTTATCATGCAACCGGTCACTATTCAATCCCTGGTAAATTTTCACAGCACAACGACATTGGAATCATCTACACCTGCAAACATAAAATCAATGAACAAACTAGAAGCCAACAGGGATGCAACTGTGGGACTACATACAGACCTTACAAGAACATTGAAAAGAAAGTAGAAACAATCTACAAAATTGCTGGAATCAAGGTGGAATAAAATGATTCACGGTCCCTGTAGAAAAGAAGGAAGTAGAATACATCAAGATTGTGGATTCTGCAAACATTTTTTATACGGATGCGAAGAATACGAAAAAATAGCGGTTTTGTTAAGAAGACCTGTGATTTATCTGAGAACAAAACACGGTAATTATTATTGCCGTCTTGATACTGATTTACTCAATATGGAACCAATGGAAAACACCGAATATGAAATAATCAAAGAGGAATGAAAACATGGAAAAAATATATTTATTGACCAACGATGGTTATTTAGATAGTTTATCCACAGATTATTTCGCAGAGGATGAAGAGGGAATTAAACGTCTTGTTACTTTGTACCAGATGAAATATTTTTCTGAAGATATCAGAAATGTAACTGTTGATTTCGTCAAGAAAGAAGTATATTTCGAATCACGCCCCAATTGGGCTTCTGACGAAGATGATTGGGATAAAAGAACCTATCATTTTTTTTGTATAAAAAAAATCAAGGAGGATTAAACCATGGGAATATATTCATTCACAGGTATTTGTTTAAGCTGCAAGAAGCTGTTCTCTTTCCATCCAAACAAAGTTCCGAGCTTAAATGGTCAACCCATCTGCAAAGAGTGTGTAGACAAAGTTAATCCAATACGGATACAAAAAGGACTTCCACCAATCACTTACGAGCCTGATGCCTACAAACCAGCTCTTGACGAAGACGAAGACCGTATCGATTGGAAGGAGTGATTATTGATGAAATATGATGAATGCACTTGTTTCTGGTGCGGTAAATCTGTTGAGAATCAGATAGCATGTTTCTCTTTGAAAACTGATACGATGCAGACTAGAAGGAATTTTTGCAATGAAGAGCATCTACTATCTTTCAAAAGATATATGCTTGAACAACAAGAGAAAAAGAAACCAATACTACCATACAAAGGAATGTGATAACTAATGGTCATAGGAAAAGATAAAGAACGATACATACTTCTTAAAGATGGCGTTTATTATCCTGACATCGACCTAAGAATTTCTCGAAAGAATATCATACGATATTGCACATCTTGTAAAAACAGATTTGAAGTATGGAAAAATAAACGAAAATGCCCTTTGTGTGGTGGAAAATTAAGAGGTGAAAAATGACGTTTCTAAGGAGTGCCATTTTGTCACTCTGTAAAACTAGCTCGAAAGGTATATAAACTCCGAGAGACACAATAGTTAGCATAGAAAAAGGATGTGAACGTAAAATGGATTAAATAACTGGAATATTGAAATGGGCTGGTGTACTATCTGACCTCGGCATTCAAAACAACTGCACCTTCATGGTACAAAAATTTGGTAACTAAGGGGGCAAAATAATGAATAAAAAAATCGAAACACAACTCCAAGAGATTAAAGAGTTATTGAATCAGGCTGTTGAACTCGAACTTCCACAATTGACCTTCAATTACGTATCAGAACGACTCGAAGAAATAATTAAATATCTTGAACAGGAGGCATAAAACATGTGTGAATACTGTAGCGTTGGAACGCAGTTCCTAGTCTGGAACCCAGAAAAAACAAAGCGGATGTTTGCTCGAAAGACCTGCCTTGCCCATCTGAGCAAAACAGTCACCGATGTCAACGAACTCTACGGCTCCGAACTGGTCACAGTTGAACGAGTTGATTAAGATGACTTTTCAAGTCTTTCTGATAAATCAAGTCCCTGCAACACCGCATAAAGAACTCCTGACAGAAAAACCCGACTATGAATCTGCATTAAAATATGGTCTTGAACAAGCAAAAGGCTACTGCAATGATGATGAAAAACCAGAAATAATCAAGATAGATGAAGGAATTCTGATTGACACACCCAGCGATTGGGGTATTTTTATCAGGGAGGTTTAAACATGGAAACAATAGAACAACTCAAAGCACATCTCGCTATCCTTGAAAAAGAGCTTGCCGAAGAGGAAAAAATCGCTGCACAAAAAGAGAAATACATCAACAATCATCCAGATATGGTCAGAATCATCTTACTCAGAAAAGAAACAGATTTAAAAATATTGACTCTCAGAGAGAAAATCAGCAAAATGGAACGCAAAGTGACAGAACAGTTCTTGATATACGATGGAATGCAGACCTGGAACCATCCTCAATTCCAACATAAAACAAGTGGCTGGGGCGAATCAACGAATATCCAGCCTGAAGTCCTCTCCAAAATAGATTCGGTATCCCCACTCTACCTTTTGACAAACGATGATATAACAAATGCAGTGAAATATCTCATCAACAAAGCCATATCTGAATATCTTGGTCTTCGTGATTTACAAACAGAACTTGCACTGCTCAACAGCAAATCAAGTGAGTTATATGAAAAGGAACATAATCTTGATAGACGACTTCGAGCTGGATTCGAATCAAAAGCATATGACATTCGACGAAATATCGATGAACTAAAAAATCTCATCAATAACCCAAAAAAATACGAAGAACAAGAGAAACGACAAAGCAAGAAAGATGAAGCACGAGACCGACTCAGACGTGAAACAGTCCTCGATGGCATTTACACGAGCCTGAAAATCAAGATACCGAAAGGTGAGAACTAATGGGACGAATCTGCGAGCACGAATTTGAAAAACCGAATCCAGATGATATTGACTACAGCCACGTCGAATATGACCTCTATGCAAAACTCGGTCTGACCATACGAAAGAATCTGAAAAAGAACGTATACGAAATCGTCACTATCCACAAACCACGGAACGTCAAACATGAATCAGCGAGCCTGGAGAGCATCGTAAGCATTGCAAATGACCTTGAAGATGGACAACAGAACTCAGTCGTCGAATGCGGGCTTCTCTGCCCTAAAAGGAGAAGGTGAAACAATGACAAAAGAATTACCATATTACATTTATCAACGTTGTGTACAGATGGGTTCGAGAGGTTCCTGTAATCAATGTGGTTATAGGACAGAATGTTCAAAATTAGCATTGGAGGAATAAAAAATGAAAACTATAATCTATTTAACAAAAAAGCAGGCTGAAAAACTATTGAAGGTCATAAAAAGACAATACGATAGTTTCGATGAGATAGGATACCCAGAGCACAATAATTGGAAACTGGAATTCAATGATGATGGTTCTGTCCTCGTTTGGAGCGGATGCCATGGATTTTCTACCAAAGAACTGAAGGATGAGTGAATAAATGAATCCAATCTTTAAAGTATTCGGCAGGAATCCACGAACTGCAACGCTCGTTGTTATGATGAAAGTCTTTAACATTCTCAGGATTTAGTTACTTACTCGATGGAAGAAAAAGACCAGCAAAATTGGGAGCCGGACACTCCTCGGCTCCCACACACCCTATAAGGTGAACATATGAAACGAAAGAAATCACAACAAAAACTCAGAATCAAGAGAAAATACAAACGAAGGGTCAAAAAACAGAAACGACAAATAAGAATCAAAGACAATCCGAACATAATAGACCTTGGTAAATTGATGAGAAAACATTCTGGGGGCATGAATGTATCCCCCTCAGCAGTTCACGCCATGGCGAGCAGGATTGACCTCTTCCTTGAGATTTCTATGCCACTGATTGTCGAGATTTCGAAAGCACATGGCTGCAAGACCATAAAAGAGGTCGAAGACCTGGAGCATATAGAGAAGAGCCAGGCTCATATCACATGGTTTTTTGGTCTTGTTCCGAATAAGATTGAAAACATCGCTCAAATCAAAAAGAAATATCACTGGGAGTTAGTTAAAAATGGTTAAATACCTCGTTGCTGAACGAATCATACGATGCAAACTACCTTACAATGGCAGAAAAGAGATGTTTGAAGGGTACGTTATCTTTGACAGAGAAACAAATACTGTTGTTAGTGATTTGATTGTAAACAAAGATGAGGCTAATAACAAAGCGAATGAAATGAATAAAAATGAGGAGAAAGCATGATAAAAATATTTGGAAACAAAGAATCAAAAGCTGATGATATTGCAATTATTGGACAGGATAAAATCACAGAAAAAATGCTACGAAAATTACATGAGGAAAACATACTAGCTGATGTCGGCACAGTCTCAAGAAATTCTGAAAGCGATGAAATCCTACAATACACTGACAGGGCAAAAGTCTTCGGTTTGCATTTTCTCGAAATTATCCGGCTCTTCGAAAAAAGATGCAGTATCCCTGAACTCATGAAAAAAATAAAGGATGAGAGCAAGGAAGACAAAGAAAAAAGAACTGAGTATACGCTGAAGAAAGTCGTCCTGTTGTTCTCAAACAAAAAAGGAGACATCAGACGGACAATCATCGTTGAAAAAGAAAACGTACCGGTAGGTGAACAATGAACAGCAAAAAGGGTTACATCTACCGGATAAAACTGTCTGAAAATATGATTGAACAGAGCTACGCTGATTTCGATGAAATGCCGTTTCCAAAATACGATATGGTTTATAATTTCGTCTGCGAGAAATGGGGCAGCAGTATACTTGGAACTCCGCTTGGTCTGAAGATACAGATGGCAAAGATTGGCTCTGATGAATGGTGGGATTGCGTATGAACGATAACAAAACTGATACATTACATCCATCTCCAGCACTCTTGGCTAAACTAGGGAGCATACTGATTCATGCGGAAGAAATGCTCTCTGCAAAAGGACATCATTTCGATGCAGCGACATTGTTCGGATTATTGAACGACAGTGACGTGCAGGAATGGCTTTCAAAGATGGACAAACTTGCTTTATTGCCAAAGAAAAGGTGAACTATGACCAAAGAACAATATAGATTTAAAATTAAACACTTTGATATTTGTCCTTATCTGAATACAAACAAAGATGTGGGATTTTCAAATGCAGGAAAAGTTGGAGACAACAATAGCATTTACACGGAAGCTACAATCTCTAGTGCAAACTTCAAATGCGAAAAATCATATTGCTATAGAAGAAGAATCTGTATTAGGGCAAATACTAAATGGTGATTAAAAATGACTGAAACTAATTTTGATTTATTCAAAGGACTGCCTGTTGAAAAGAAAAAGGCTGATTATAAATGGAAAGATGAGAAAGCCCAAATGCTTCGGATATTCCGTAATAGTAAAACATTGAAAGAAAAGAACGGATGGTCTCGCAATGTTGGTGCCGGATTCATTGCTGCGGATGTTTTGTCTATTGATTTGCTTGCTGATAAAACTCTCGTATTTGAATTTGAGTGGGGACGACAGCCTTTAAAGGTCGATGAACTGAATCTACGTGAGACCGAGGAAGCGATAAAATTCTTAGAGGGAAACGAATGAAGAATGCCATATGTAAAAAATGTGGAAAATATATGCAAAATGTGCCTGAAGGATGGGCTGATTTGTGCTATGACTGCGAATCTAAAAAGAAGAGAAAAAAATGATTGAACTCACTTATGAACAAGAAGATTACATCATCGAAGAAGGAATGGAGCGATACCGCTTATCAAAAACTGAATAATTTTTAAAATAGAGGAGGAGGATGCACATGAAAATAAAAGAAAACTATGCCGTAGCTGGCGTTGTTGAAGCTGTTTTACTCATAGCACTCTTGGTCGTTGCTATCGGACTTATCCAGACTCAGTATGTCCCGCAAATCATGGAACAGCGAGAAGCAGAGCACATGAACCAAGTATCAAACCAGTTCTCATACCTGAAATCTATGATAAACATCCAGGCACTCACCGGAACAATGGATTCCGATGTACCGTTCAGAGACATTCCCATGGTGTCGCAAATCAACCTGGGCAGCAGAGAACTCCCCTACCTAGTATCTGCACCATCTTACGGCGAACTCAGCCTAGAGGATGCTGGAGCCTCTATAAACGCAAATCCAGCGATACCTGGAGAAGTCGATGGCGTTTCCTTCTCTTCGTTCATTTATCATGCCTACAACCTCTATTACCCAGAACAGACCTATATCCTTGAAGGCGGGGGAATCATTCTCAATCAATCCGCAGGGGAACCGGTTATGAGAGCGGAGCCTTGCATCTCCGTGAATAAATCTGGAAGCGATATAGAAATGGTCTTCTATCTACCAAATCTCGTCGATGTCCCAAGCAAGAACTATTCTTCCGGTCTCGATAACTGCCTCGTCAGAACAAATTTTTTGAAATATCATCCATATTCTATCGATTGGATACCAGTCGGCGGTTACATTATTCTATCTTCAAATTATCTGAATGCATGGAATGAATCTCTCAACAATATATTCGGAAAAGTCATGTATGATAAAAATGATGGAATCTCAGTTGAAAATAGGACTGTCGATATTTCTATCGTTCTTCACGATGGAAAAGAAGTTGTGAAGATTACACCTTTGAAACATCCTATATCTCTTCAATTGAAAGCAGTCGATATCGAGGTACAGATTGGTAAAGGATGGCTGATTTGAAGAAAAATATTTGAAATAAAAGGGGAGGGGGAGGTTTGAGGAGATACACAAAATATTTCCCTCCCGCATTCGTGGTTCGCTGCAATGCTCGTTCAACGTTATTCTTGGACATGATACTTAATGATTTATTTACATAAAAATCTATGCTGGGTAAAGTGGTCATTTGGGGAAAATATAAAAAGGAGTGAACTATTTCATGTCTTGAGAACTTGGGAAGCGTTCATTCATATCATCACCCCTCCTTCAAAATGATGAAACTCTTTTTTCTTCCCTTGTGTCTCTCCTTTAAAAAAATCAGTTGAGATTACCGATACAAATTGTTTGATTTGTTATTTCTTCCTTAAAATATTCTTTTCCACAAACACATTTTCCGTATTTTCCATTATAGCTATCTATTGTTACCATATTCAAACCAAGCCACTGAATGCTGTGGAATAATCTACAAATCAAATAGCTCATAGAAACAACATATCTAATCACATTTATATGTTTTTCTGAATAAAATATAAACCTTATTTGGGGGGAGGTCACTTCATTATGTTATTTATTTCTTCATCCGAGAACAAACCCTGTTTATAAAAAATCTTCATCACTTTAAGCAACTGCATCGAAATCATTTCAACATATTCGCTGTATTCAGGCATGTCCTTTGCAACATCCAATAAAAATTCATCTATGACCGGAAAACCACGACCTGGAGATTTTCTATATTTACCGCTTCCGACATCTCTATTTGATGCCTTGCCACCTGGTGCATCTCTAATCTGTATTATCGGTTTATCTTCATTCCAGGTTCCATATTTCTCTTCGTCTGTTCTTTCGAATGCTGATACCATCCGACTCAAGGCACATGCTGGACATAAAACTCTCGTTTGTGTTGGCATGATAATCAATCAATATGTATCTTATTTGGCTATATTATTTTTCTTATCCATCTTTTTAAAGAATGAATCTGATTCCGTTGCTTTCCTCTGGACTTCGCTCTGGTCAGAATGAATATAGATATGGGACATCTTAGAACCTTTTTTCCAGCCCATCACATCATTTGTCTCGTCTTCCCGCATACTTTCCGCAAGACGCTTTACTTTACTTCTCCGTGGTGCATGGAAACCAAGACCTTTAACATAAACTCCTGCTCGCTTCGATATTTTTTTCAGTACATCGCTCATCAATTCTGGGGTGATTCTAGTATTGCTATGCTCTTTCAAGAACAATGCTTTCTCTTTCGTGTCAATCTGATTTCTTTTCTGCAAATAAAACAACAATACATTTCTTGATGTTCTACTCAGGACTCTTTTTGTCTCTCGCCCGCCTTTTGCCGGAGGGACGGTTAGAATGTTCTTTTCAATGTCGTAACTGTCACAGTCTAACTGGCTAAGTTGAAATCTACGCATACCACAATCAATACTGAGGACAATCATGCAGTAATCCCGAAAACCGGTGAAGTCGTTACTTCCTTTTTTCACTGATTCAAGCCACATCTTCTGTGCCATATCCATCATAGCTTCGAGCTGGCTATCTTCCAAAACAATCCTTTTCGGTTCTCCGCTTACCTTTGGAAAATCATCGTTGTCAATCGGAAAATGTTTTTCCCACGCTTTGTACATCCGTTTCATCGCATGGCACAGATTGTTCATGTAAGAGGCACTAAACTTTGTTTTCGTGTCAAGATATTCCCTCATTCCGAACTCTTCTTTTTTTACTACTTTTCCTTCTGAGTTCAGCAAATCACCTATGTCATCGATGGTCCTTCCATTCTGCTCTAAAAATAAAATAAATTGTTTTGCTGTTTCAACCCAACGAATCATCGTATTCTTCGAGTATTTTCGCCTCTTGAAATAATTCATCAACGCAGTCAAGGCTTTCTCATCGATTTCTTTCATAGAAACTCGTTCCAATAATACTTTTCACATTTATTATAGGTACATACTTTTTTACCAACTAATTTGATGAAATAAAGTTTTCGTTGGCATTTATTGCAGCGTTCAATCATTCCTCTCCATTTCAATCAATTTTATACCGCATGATTCACATACTTTTTTGGTAGCATCCTGATTATATGGTCGATAATAAATTTGACATTTGCATTCAGCACATTCTCCTTGGAGATTATCTGGAAATTCGTAACTCGGTTTTGCCATACATATCAACAATGCATTTGGTGTTTTTATTCCTTCCAAATATTTATCGTGATTGAGTTCTTTTACATCTTTGAATTTCGGTGGTTTCTTCCCAATTTTTTCCATGCATTCGTCTATAGTTTTCTTTGACATGAGAAATTCTGGTTCTTTTGATTTAACAGACCCTTCACTTAATAATGCTTCTATAATCGATTCTGGATGCAATTGAAATTCCTTGAATCTATCTCTTACATTTGATATTTTCTTTATTTTCAATTCATAAAAACATACGAAAAAAAGTATGCTCGTCATCATGTACCAATTCTCATGTGAATCGTCAATACCCACCGAATCTGATATTCTTTTCTGGATTTCCTCATTTGCAAGTTCCATTTCTTTGCTGAACTCTTTCGATTCATCTGTTTCAGGATTGAGATTTCCGTATTCATCCATGAAATCATTAAATTCATCTGAAATCTGCGTTGCGATTGGACACATCGTAATACTTTCTAGTCTGACACAACCAAGCATAATCGCTGATTCAAAAGGGAACGTCCTGCAAGCCTTCGGTCTCTTATTGTAAATACTGCAATGGTTCTCAATAAGAAATGGACATGGCTCTATCAATCTTTTTCTGACCTTTGGTAAATTCAATTTCACGATAAATTTTTTTTTGAATTTTCCTTCAGACATTTTCAAATGTTGCGAAATCCTTTCCATTTCACTCGGCAATAATGAAGGAGATGCTGCCGTACAGCAAATAGGATGAAGACAATCATCGCATGAACCATAGAATTCAAACAACTGTCTACAAATCGATTCTAAACCTTTTTCCATCTGAATTAAAAATTGTCGTTCCTGTATTTTTTGATTCATTGTATTAGTCTCTAATCTTATTTTGCAGTTCTTTCAAGGCTTTCTTCTGAAGCGATAGCTCGTTTTTATTCTCTTCAAATACTTTTTCTACGTCTTCTTTTGTCTTGCATTTGCTGAAATCTAATGTAACCATGAAGTTTAAACAAAAAATCATGATTTTATTTATTTTTGTTTTGATTCTCATCTATTAACACATCTTTCTTTTTTCCTTTGATTTCATGTTGTTTTACAAGCAGGTTTTTTCCACAGAAAGGACATATGATTTGACCAAGTAATAAGTATGTTTCTCGCATACCGTTTTCACAGCAATAAGGGTGCACAGTTATCCCTACTCCGAATGATTCTTATGACTTCTTAAATGAGAAAGCCACGCTTGTTTAGTCTTAAAGTTCCGTAGATGTTCTCCACAACTCCAATCAGTAGGTACGTACATTTTTTATCCTTTCCTGAATATGGTAAAACACTCATCAATTTCAAACAAAATAGATTTTAAAGCCAAATGATAACCATCATCATATTGTTTGTTTTCGCAATGTTTTTTTTGTTCTTTTTTTATTTGTTCTTTCAATAGTTCAACCGCAGACACGACCAATTGCTTTGGAGTTTCTACCTATGAATGTCAGATTCTTTGCTTTGAAAAAAATATCGCTCGAACAATGTTCTGTTGCTGTCGCCAGATAACTCAGTAATTCTGTTTTTATTATTAAAATCTCAGTCATTTTTTCTCGGTTCCAATTTCACGTTGAAGACGTTCTGCTGTCTCTTTTCCATAGACCTCTGCCACTTTTTTGAAATTTATCTTCTTTCCCGCAATATCTGCCCAGAACAACACCATGTCCGTCATAGCGTCTATCTTTTCTTTTTCTTCAGCCATAGTTACCATGCTCCAAGTATTTTCGTTACAATAATCGCAATCAACAATATATTTACCATAAGCAAAATAATAAAACTTTTGTTTACTATCTGCACTGGGACGATGATAAGTTTTCCGTCCTTCTTTGTGACCTCTACCTTTTTTTCTTTTTCCAGCATCAATTCTACCGCACTCCATTTTGAAGACTCTACAACCGGTTTATTTCCATTGGCTTCAACTGTTTGTTTATTTTGCTCCAAAGATTGTTTAATCTTCAGAAGTTTCTGCATTGTTTCGTCTGATTCTTTCTCCAACTTTCTCCCTCGCTTTCTTTTTGTTTTCTTTTTCTTTTTTCATTCGAGCGACCTTTGCATCCATCCTTCCCGTTTGTTCAAGATAAAAATAATATGAGTTTTCGCTTGACTTGTTTTTAATCTTGCTGTTGCATTCTGGACAACGGAGCTTGTCCATCCTGTCTTTGTGTATTGCAAAGTTATGTCTGAACACATGCCCTTTTACGCAGTTCCAATAGGTTGTTTTTCTACCGCCAAAACTCTGTTTCTTTTGTTCAGGTTCTTTGATTTCTATTTGTGCATCGAATAATGTAGATTGAGTCTTTTTTCCTATGTTATCTATTGCAGATTCGATGTACTTTTTCATCTGTCAGACACCATCGTATATTTTCCTTTTCCTTTCTCTTTTCTAGTATACCCGACTCCTTTTTTCAAAATGTCTTCGAGTTTCACCATCTTCAAAGTTTTTCCTTGAGCAAGAATAGCTATTTTTGCTCCTTTCTTCAACTTCAAGAATTCTATCGTATTTTTTCTAAGAGAGATTCTTCCTTTATAGTCTATTTTTGAAATGAACAACAGAGTATATGCCATATTCAATCACTTTGATTTATTTGCACTGTTCCGTAATGAAGATGTTCCCATTCGTTTTTTCTTTTTTTAACTTGTTCATCTGTTTCCGTTTTCATAGTATCGTCAATAAATTTTGTATTAGCACATGGGACCCATATACACAACATCAGACCAAGGCAGCCTCTATCATCTTTAACAATTGCTTCTATTTTTCCCTCTAACATTTAAAACCTCTTTTTTCATTTATAAATATCCACTTTCAATATTATTTTGACTGAATGTTTTTGTTCTTATTATTGGTTTAAATTCACACTTTGGACATAAATCAAATGGTTGCAAATATTTCATCACAGTTAATGTAATATTTTCAGATAAATTTGAATCTATATAAAAAATAAATTTTGTTTCCATACCAACTGATTGATATATCAACCATGTTCCATTTCCAATGAATTTCTGATTTATATTATCTGGGGTCCACATTGTCATATTTTTGTCGCTGCAATTGAAAGATATCGTGACATCATCATCCCCCCAACTCTCTACATCTAATTCGTATGCATTTGTTCCGTCTATTTTTGTAAAATAACAATTAAAAGTACACCAACTATCCATTGAACCATAAGCTATATTTTCTCCCAAATTTCTCATCGCTTCAGAATGACCTGTTTGGTCATCATAAAATGGAACTGATTCAACAGTTAACATTTTTGCAAGACAAATTGATATGATTATTATTGTAGCAATCAAAGAGATAATTGCTATTATATTCATGGGATGCACCTTCTTTTCCATCGATTCACCTGTACATAAAATTTTTTAGTTTGTTCTTATCAATATCAATCGTAGATAGTTCTTTCAATTGAACCAAACGCTGTGTTTCCGTTCTAGGCTCCTGAATCAAGTCACCATGAAGATAATCATCTGTTTCTGCGAGGTAATTTTTCCATTCAATTTTCCCGTCTTCGGGAATGATAATATAATCGATATGAGCGTTCTTCAGCATCTTCAAAAGTTCCTCGTTAATCGGATAACCATAACCTTTCACATAGTAGTGAACTTCTGGCTTTTTTATGTGGGTTACAAATGCCGACTGCGGGTCGGGAACATTGATTGTAATCACAATTCCAAGTAGTTTCCAGTCGTGCTGCGGAAGAAATACTTCCAGGAAGAACCTATTACCTTTTCTTTTAATCATTTTTTATCAAACCTTGTTTTCCAGATAGTAATAGTCCTTGAGAACGACGTTCTCTCGACCTTGTTTTCCTCTTCAAGCCTTTTCAAGACCGTAACGACAGCATAAGACGATATGCCCATCTTTTTCGCAATGCCACTGCTTTTGAAGAGGAAGTCACGCTTTTTCAGTTTGTATTCGTTCTGAAGCTTATCGTATACTTCCCCTTCGTGTTTCAGCTCCATGGGATTCACATCAGATTCTCTTGATGATAAACTCTTGCTCTTTTTTCAAACCAGCAATAATCTCTTCAAACCTCGATATTAATTCCTTGCGAGTGACCTTTTCTTCCTTTTTGTCGAGCTTTATAATATAATTTTTTATCTCTGCCGGTCCCTTGATTTTCCTTGGAAGGTCTAAATCATCAAACGAAAGCATGGAATTCAGATGCTCACGATGATACTTTTCAACAACTTCCCCGGTAATCGATTCTTCTTTCGCAATCTTGTTCTGAACGTCTTTCGGCAGACTACGTACTTTTCGTGCAACCGAATACGTGATTGTGTTCTTTCTCAACTGCTCCTGTATCACTTTTGGCAAATCGAGCAATGATAAACGCTGACTGAGAACCGATGGATTGATTCCCGTTATCTCTGATATATCAACCATGGTCATCCTGTCCCTGTCCATCAGCTCTTTTATCGCTTCAGCCTCAACGATAGGACTCGGCGACTGCTGAAGATTCTTTACAAGCAGAACCATGTTGCAGACCTTGCCTGGGAGATTCTTGTAGACCCGTGCCTTCACCGATTCTTTTTTCTGATGCAAAAGCGTATTGATTGTTTTCCGACCATTTATCACCGTGTAGCTTTTTTCTTTCTGCAACGTCGTAAGCTTGTTCAGGTCAACATTCGAAGCATGACCAAGGTTCTTATGCGACTTCTCGAAACCGATTTCCGGCTCAACGTCATCAACTATAATCTCACACAATGGCACGTCTTCAATCGTATATTCGTATGCATCGAGAATTGCTTGTTTCTCTTCTTTTTTTTCCATCTTTAATCACCTACAGATATGTTTTTCCATGACTGTGCTTTATGAGTGACATCCTCCCACGAATAAATTCGTGGGCTTCCAGGGGTAAAATCAGAAATGTTGAGTTTCAAGTTCTCACCCCATGTAGTTCCTGCTTCAACGAAACTACTTGCTTATCTTTTGCAA
>Ga0315294_10003939_pt1 | contig 16178 bp, 19 predicted proteins | sample YL17G13_40_MG_FD_203626 | JGI IMG/M metagenome (GOLD analysis project Ga0315294, IMG submission 203626) | Sediment microbial communities from Yellowstone Lake, YNP, Wyoming, USA - YL17G13_40 | ecosystem: Environmental > Aquatic > Freshwater > Lake > Sediment | place: USA: Wyoming | collected... | reverse complement strand
TGCCAGATCGCTGGATCATTCGCGAACACTCTTGCGATCCTTCATAACACTTTCAAGCCAGACATCGTCATCGTCGAGCCGTCCGGCGTTGCGATACCGTGGGGACTGAAGAGGGCGGCGGAATACTCCGAGGCGGAGACGGACGTCGTCATTGAGCACGCTCCGGTGATCACACTAGTAGATGCGACCAGGATCGACATGCTCATCGATGCGGTCAAGAGGCTCATCGAGACGCAGATCAGGGAGGCGGACGTCTGTGTGATAAACAAGGTCGACGCGGCGACCCAGGAGCAGATCGAGAAGTCAAGGAAGCTCATCCAGAACATCAACCCGCGCGCAGAGGTCATGCTGTCGTCGGACCGAACCGGTCTGGGGGTCAAGGAGATAGCGGACATCATTGAGAAGCGAGTCTCTCCGCGCTACGACGAGGCGGTCGAGAAGGAGCTGCTCAGGCAACAGTACGGGATCGGACAGGTCAAGGAGTAGAGCGTCACAGGGGACCGATTCAATGGAAGATGATGAGGAGCTGCATCTGGAACTTCATAGGGCGGCGGACGAGCTGGGTAAGTTCGCGACCAGGATGCACGTGCACACCCACGATATGATCTCAAAGAAGCAAGCGAAGGATTTCCTCCGAACGCTGCTGACGACCGTCACGACCGACTGCATGAACAAAGGTGCTGACTTGATCGGACACGTGAAGTCGTTCGTGAAGACCCCCTCTGGAACGCTCATGGGCAGCCTTGTCGATCTGAGCGTGGGCGTTGTGATCACGGACGGGCTCGAGGACGAGCTGATCGACGACATGGACGTCATCCTACATGTGATAGTCCACGGGATCTGGGACCCGGTGGTGAGGGACGTTTCGATGGCGTCGATCGAAAAGGTCTGCCGCGAGTTCGATGCCGAGTTTGAAATAGTCCAGGATTACTATGAAACGGAGAAGGGCATATCTCATCATATCAAGAAATGAGGGTGAGTGATTGGACAGCTACTACGACGCGATGAAGTCACGGGGGTTCTCGAAGGACACCATGAAGTCCATAAGGAAGTCGATCAAGTGCCCCCAGTGCGGATTCGAATTCTCGCTCGTGTACGCTCGTTCGTTCGCATGTCGCGGCTGCCCCGAGTCGGTAAGCAATTGCCCGAAGGTCAGATGTGCGAAATGCGATCATGAGTTCTTCCTCGAGGGAACACCAGAGGTCAAGAACGAGCAGCAAGGAAGATCGCTGCAAGACCACATTTCCAAGGTGATGACAGACTATTACGAAGAACAGGGATGGAAGAAGAACCGTTGAGGGTCCCTATCCTAGTGAACTCGAGATGATTGTTGCGAAGCGATTGATCTCATCATCATTTATGCCAGGATAATCGAAGGAGCATGTCGTCTTGCACGCACCCACTTCCCTCTGAAGCGAATCGTCAAGAACGCACGACGAAGCGACTTTCGCTCCTGCCCTATCAACCATCTTGTCCGCGCACTTATTGCGACAGCCGTTCACGGTTACGACCCTGCCGAGGTCCACGGAGCTCATCGTGAGCATCAAAGGACTGACCGCGATGCCGCCCGCCGTGAACTGGATGATCTTTGATTGGTTCGCCTTGGCGACGCGCTCGACGACCTTCTCCAATATGACGCCCCGCTCTCCGTTCGCCCCGCAGACGACCACGGCCCGCCTCACGTGCCCTTCACCTCGGTGAGGAGCCGCCTGACCTTGTCCTCGGCCTCCTTGACATACTTCTCTGAGACGACGGGATACTTGTCCAGGATCAGGGACGATCTTGCCTTGAATCCAAAAATCTGGAGTCCTTGCACGGCACATCCGGCCTCGCAACCGTCGACGACGACCGTGCGCTCTGGGTCCATAGACATTATCTCCTCGACGCGGTTCTCGAGTCCTGCCAGCGCGGGGCAGAGAGTGACCACCTGCACTTCATTGCACTTGGCAACGCCCCTGACGGCCGCGCGCAACACCCTCGCGCCTGGACTATATCCGCCGCATATGACGAGGTTTATCATCTACCTTCTTCCTTCGAAGAACTGTCTCGGCTTTCCGACCGCGGTAGCCGAGACCTTCACTTCGAGCAGGACGTCGTCGCCCCATTCCTTGCCCAACTTCGCCCTCAGCTCGCTGTTCTCCACCACGACTTCGACGCCTTCAGCTCCTGACTCGATCGCTCTGGCCATCACGATCTTCGCTCCGACCGCCCTCGCATATTCCACCGCCTCGGCGAGCGTCTCGAACTCTTTCTTCTCGTCGGAGGAGTGGAGGATGCACGGAGGGTCCTCCATCACGCCCATTCCAGGCTTCGGCCTTATCAGTATCTCGATGTTCTCGATTATGCTGCCCGTGATCGCCCCGACCGCGTTGCCGACCTCCATGTGCTCTGGGAGTATGAGTTCGGTCTGGAGCTTGTTCGCCACGGAAGGAAGATATGTCCCCACGGGCGCCCCGATCCCGATTATCTTCTTGTGAAGCGCGAGCCTGCAGGAGTAGTCGATCCCGGTCTCTAGATTCACGAACTTGTCGAGGAAATCGGCAGCGACGCTGCAGTATCCGCTCTGGCCGGTCTCCTCGTAGATGAGCTTCTTCAAGAGCTCGAGGGTGATCTTGTGGATCACCGCCTCCTTGACGATGCTGCAGAGCCTCGAGGGGCTCACCCCAAGGATCTTCGCCTGGATCTCGACCCCGAGATTCGAAGGTGTTGGATCGTATTCCACGTAGGACCCTTCTGCGTGCAATATGTCGGTCGGGGTCAGCCCGATCCTCTGTATGATCCCGATCTCCTCAAGCCTTCGAACGTTGATCGAGAATGGATGATCACGAGTTATCTCGGCGATCTCAAATATCGAGCGCGGCTCCTGCTTCACAAGCTCGATCACCCTCATCTCCAGAGGGCTGAGCTCGTAACCGTTCACATCCCTGCTGAACACGAAGAACTCGGTGACCTGGCTCACTTTAGAAACGTCAAGATAGGACGGCTGGGGTCTCGTCGAATATTCTCTCGCCTTATCCAGCTTATCGATTATCTTCGGGTACATGGTGTTGGCGATGCACAGAGGCACGACCCTCAGCGGCGAGAGGTAGACCTTGCCGCTGTGGATCACGACCCTGCTGTCTCCCCCAATGCCGGAGGTGGCTATGTCCGCTGCCCTCACCCTCGTCCTCCACCCGCCGATAAGGGCGCCTTCCGGGTCGAGCCTAGGCTTCCCTTTCCTAAGAATCCCTATGTCGGTGGTCGTGCCGCCGACGTCGATGACGACCGCATCGTCTTCTCCGGTCAAGTATCTCGCTCCGGTAAGACTTGCGGCAGGACCGGAGAGTATCGTCTCCACCGGTCTCTCCTTCGCGACGGCGTCGCTCATCAAGGAGCCGTCCCCCTTCACGATCATCAAAGGTGCATCGATATTGCATCCTTTCAGAACGACCTTGACCGATGCCACGAGGTCGGCAATGATCGGTATCAGCTTGGCGTTCAGGACCGCCGTCACCGTCCTCTCGTTGAAACCTAGCTTGGATGATAGATCATGACCGCAAACGACCGGGTGAGAAGTGAGCGAGGCCATCATGCGCTTCAGCGCGATCTCGTGCTCGGGGTTCCTCACGCTAAGGTAGCTGGATATCGCGAAACCGTCGACCTTGTCCTTCACCATGCTGACAAAATCCTTGGCGGCCTCTAGATCGAGCTCCTCCTTAGCCTCTCCCGCGAGGTCGTGCCCTCCCTTTATCTGAAGCACTTCCTCGACGTTTATCGACCGATCGAATTCGTATCCGACGACGATAAGCCCTACGCGGCAGCCCTTGCCCTCGACGACCGAGTTGGTCGCGAGCGTAGAAGAGACAGATACCAGCCTGATGCCTTTGAAAAGCTCCTTGTCAAGCGTGTCGATCGAGTTCGATATTCCTATCGACAGGTCGTTCCTGGTCGTTAGGGCCTTCGACTTGCTCAGGACCTTCCCGTCATCAAGGTCGATGATGACCGAGTCTGTGTATGTTCCACCTGTATCGATCCCCAGTCCCAGATTCATTGCTGTTCCCCAAACAGGCAAGACGAACACTTCGGTTCATCAAGAATTGTTTTGACCGAAATGTGGTTCATCGAGTTATATCTTTTCCCTTGACCAACGCGTCTTGCCTGGTACGCCGCAGATCCAGGAGTACGACGATAAAGGAGATTGGCGCCAAGGGTCGGATTCTTAATAAGGGGTCGGCAACGATGTCGAATCGTGAGCGACAAGGAGCTGATGAAGCTCGTCATTGGAAAGCGGATCGAGATCATCAGCAAAGAGGTGGGCGGCCTCTTCCCAGATGCGAAGATCAGGCATACCATCGATCCAGAGGGGCGCGGAGTGATATCGGTGACGATGGACGGATATTTCCTGAGCCAGGAATTCGTCGAGACCGAGCTGTCCTGCGATAGACCCGAACGGTGGACGGAGTATCTGAAAGTGCTTGGGGACAGGATGCGGTTGGTGATCGTGGTACCGGAGAGCAGGGCCAGATCGATGAGGTTGAAGATGCTCGAGTTCAACAGATGGTGGTTGTTCTGCTATCTGGTCTTCTCGTACGACGACAAAGGGAACGTGAGGATGGTCGGTCGCCCCTTGGACGAAGGTGTTTGAGAAGGTCGATCGTCGCGGAAGCGCTTCAGGATGAAGCGCAAGTACTGGTACTGAAGTGACAACAAAGAGTTGATTTCCAGAACCCGCCATCTCACTTAGCTCCCATCCAAGGAAAGACCAGCCATGCGCGGAACATGCGAGTCCCATGATCCCGACCCGAGCCACACTGAGATTCCATTTTGATAATCACCTCACACATTACTTAAATGGAGATTGCCCAACCTCAACTGAAATGAAGAGTAAAGGGCTGCGGAAGCGCCTCAACATCAGAAGGGACAAGATGGCCGGCGATCCGATCATCACCACGCTTCTGATGGTCGTCATGACCGTCCTCCTGTCCGCGGTGCTATATGTGGTCGTGATGACCTTTGGAGGTTTGGTCGCACACCAGCCGATAGGTACCTTCATCGGTGCGACCAAGGAGACTCAAGGGATTGAAAGACTCACCTTCAGCAGCTTCTCGCCCCAGGTGAAGTTCGAAGACTGCAGGATCTTCATCGACCCGCCTGGCGACGAGACCGATGCCGGAGCTCCAATAGTATGGGACCTCGCAGTGAACTACACGACGCCATACGTATACAACAGCAGTGTCACATTGACGATCAAAGATCTGGCAGAGGACGGAAAGATAAGTCAAGGGGATCATATTGCAATAGTCTGGAACGATGTCATGCCGGCGGGCCAGTGGACGGTGAAGTTGGTCTATGCTCCAGGCGGGACCGCGCTCGCGACGATCATGTTCACAATCTAGGGGACGTCTGCCCTTCTCCGACCCATTATCCTTCGACCAATTTCTTCAATACCGACGCGACCTGGTCCCAAGAGTATAGGGCCGATTTGTTCTTGATCGCAATGAGCATCTTCCCTTCCACTACCTTGTACGTCCCTTCGATGGAGAACCCCGACCCCGACTCTCCTCCGGACAACCAACCGGCCTTCATATCTCCCCAGACGGTGATCTCCTGTTCAGATGCGTTCACCTTGAAGCTCTGAAACGCCTTTGCAGGGTCTTCGCCTAGCGAATACTCGAACACTTTTCCCATGCTCTCGTGAAAAGAGAAGGCGGTCGAAGATATATCAATTGGCTATTCCCTCGGTCTCGATCTCCGGTGATGAGCTACCGAAGACGACCAGAGCGTCCACAATGCTTTTATGCGCAATCAATCAATCTCATTCTCGCATGAGGTACGAGCAGCTGGAACATACCGCCGACGCGTTCATTAAAGCTCATGGCTCCACCCTGGAGGAATGCTTCGAGAACGCCGCCTACGCGATGTTCGACCAGATCGTCGACGTGAAGAAGGTGGAAGCGAAGGAGGGCGTGAAGGTCAAAGCCAAAGGGGAGGACTTGGACGAGCTCTTCGTGAACTTCCTTTCAGAGCTCCTCTACATCTTCGACACTAAGAAACTGGCGCTCTCCGAATTCAAGGTCCTGATGGACGGGAACAGACTGACCTGCGATGCGAAGGGGGAGCACCTGGACCTCAGGAAGCACTCCCCAAAGACCGAGATCAAGGCGGTCACGTACCACATGCTGAAGATCGACGCCAAGGAACCGTCGGTGACGGTCCTGTTCGACATATGAGGGTCACCATGAAAGCATCCGCGATAGCATACCCGATACAAGGCCTGATCAAATACCACGGGTTGATGGACGAGAAGCTCCGCATACCGTTCCATGACTCGATCTCCGTATGCACGGCCCCGCTCCTCACGCACACGACCGTCGAGTTCGGACAAAAGAAAGACACGGCGGAGATAGATGGAAAGATCGCGGGGAAGAGAGAGATGGAGAGGATACTGGACGTTGTGAATCCTCTTAGAGATGCGGCCATGGACGACTCGGGCATGAGAATGGTATCAAACAACAACTTCCCGTCCAACATAGGGTTGGGAGCGAGCGCGTCTGGATTCGCTGCGTTGGCCGTCGCGGCCTCGACGGCGTTGGGACTCGATCTCTCACTGGAATCCATTTCGAGGTTCGCGAGGAGGGGCGCCGGGTCCGCTTCGAGGGCCGTGACCGGCGGCTATTCCAGGTGGTACGCCGGGACGAAGGACGAGGACAGCTACTCGAGGCGATTGGCCTCCTCGTCGGAACTGGACATGGGGATCATTTGCGCGCTCGTCCCGGCGATGAAGTTCACGGAGACGGCGCATCGGGAGGTGCTGACATCTCCGTTCTTCAAAGCCAGATTGGAGTACGTAGGAGGAGCGTTGGAGAACATGGAGAAGGCGATCGCGGCGAGGGACCTCGATCGCATAGGAGAGCTGGCCGAGATGGACACGCTGTTGCTGCACGGGATCACCATGACCGGCATCGACAAACTGATCCTCTGGCGGCCGGAGACGGTGAAGGTCATCCTCGAGGTGAGGGCGATGAGGCAGGAAGGCATCAGATGCTACTTCTCGATCGATACCGGCGCGACGGTGTACGTCAACTCGCATCTCGACGACATACCGAAGGTCAAGAAGAGGATCGAGGGTCTAGGGATACGCACTCTCGAGTGTCACGTCGGCGATAGTGCGAGGGTCGTCGAGGAGCACCTGTTCTAATCTCTGACGGACATCGCATCGTGATGATCCCCGCCGCAGACATGCGAAGATTTCAAATGAGCAAATGTGCAATATCCCTATCAGTCTCGGCGGGAAGGACGGAGCAGGCACGGCGGGAAGTCGAGAGAGAAGTCAGGGGATGGTATCTTGCCTCAGGACATCAAGCTCGAGCGCTCATTCACTTATCTGGTCAAAGAAAAGTGGTCAGACCGTTCCTTTAAGATACTCGTCAAAGCGCTGAAGGAAGGATACAAGGGGTTCTGCATCACGAGGTCCTATCCATCGCACATCAAAGCGAAGTTCGATCTTGGGGACACGAAGATAATCTGGCTGTCGAACATGAGGATGGAGGGCAACCTGAGTCCGAAGGACCTCGAGGAGCTGGCCGTGATGTTGGACAAGTTCATGTCGTCGGTGGAGAAGGGGATTATACACATCGACGGCATCGAGTACTTGATCACCAGCAACGACTTCCCGACGATGCTCAAGTTCGTTCAGGGGCTCAAGGACGAGGTCACGTTGAAGAACGGCGTTCTCGTGATGTCGATAAGCCCCTACGCGCTGGAGCCGCAGAAGCTCAAGCTGCTCGAAGAGGAAGCGGACGTCGTGGTCTGAACGATGTCGTGATTTTTGATCTAGGCTAACCTTAATTGTCAACGTGGTCGTTTACGGATTCAATGAAGGACGCGGTTGGCGTGGGAGCGTTGAACCTGGACCTGATCTACCAGGTCAAGAGCCTCAAGATAGCGGGGAAGGAGTTCGCTCCGGGCGGGGAGATATTCGGCGGCGCGACCGAGTTCTCAGAAGTGGTCAGGCAGCTCGAGAGGCAGGCGAAGCTCGTGGGGAAGAGCGGGGGAGGGTCGGCCGCGAACTGCATGTATGCCCTGGGGAACATGGGCTTCAAGGTCGGGTACCTCGGGATGGCTGGAGACGACGAGCACAGGGAGTTCATGCTCAGATCGATGGGGAGCGTCGACACCAGCAGGGTGAAGCGTTTCGACGGGACCGGATTGGCGATCTCGATGGTGGCGCAGGAGGACCGGTCTCTCCTGATACTCTCGAACTCGAACGATTGGTTCTATGTGAACGATGACGACGTGGCATACGCGAACGAGTCGAGGATCGTGCACATGACATCGTTCGTCGCGGCCAAGGGGCTGGACACGCAGAAGAAGATGGCCGCGTCACTGGACAAGGACGTGGTCCTCTCGTTCGACCCGGGAGAGCTGTACGCGAGGAGGGGGATCGCCCCGCTCAAAGCTTTGATCGAACGGGCCGACCTGATGTTCGTGTCCGACAAGGAAGTGGAGTTGTTGACGGGAAAAGATCACATCGCCGGTTGCAGGAAGCTTCTCGACATGGGACCGGAGACGGTCGTGTGCAAGATGGGCGAGAAGGGGTCGACGATCTTCACGGAGAAGGAGGAAATACCGATAGATGCGTGCATGGCGCAGGTAGTCGACAAGACCGGGGCCGGGGACGTATACGACGCCGGATTCATTGCTGGCATCCTGAAGAGCTGGCCTCTCGACACTTGCGGGGAGTTCGCTTCGCGCCTCGCTGCGAGGAGCATATCCAGATACGGAAGGGAAGGGTATCCGGACGAGAGCGCCCTGATGGAGTTCGGGGAGGATTGAGATCGAGATGATGAGGATCGGATGGTTCTCGACGGGAAGGGACGAGGCCGCGAGGAACCTTCTCACGACCGTGATGAAGAGGAAGGAGGAGGGGTTCTTCGACATCTCGATATCGTTCGTGTTCTCTAACTGGGAGGAGGGCGAGGAGCCGAGCCATCCGGATTTTCAATCGAGAGAGATGTTCTACGATCTCGTGCGCGGATATGGAATCCCGCTCGTCGGTCTGTCATGGAAGAAGTTCATGCCGGACCTCAAGAGGAAAGATAGGGAGAAGTGGAGGACTGAGTACGGTAAAGCGATGAGGGAAGCGATCGGACCATATCCGTTCGATCTCGGGGTCTTGGCAGGATACATGCTTTGGATGGACAACGAATCGTGCCAGATGTTCAACATGATCAACCTGCATCCCGCCCTACCAGGCGGTCCGAAGGGGACCTGGCAGGAGGTCATCTGGAAGCTGATAGAGACGAGAGCGGAGAGGCAGGGTGCGATGATGCACTTGTGCACCCCGGACTGGGACGAGGGGCCTCCTCTGACATACTGCGGATTCTCGCTCAGGACGCGGAGATACAACAAGCTCTGGGGGTGGATGGAGCTGAAGTTGAAAACGAAGGGTCTCGAGCAGATCAAGAAGGAGGAAGGGGAGGAAGAGCCGCTGTTCAAGCAGATCAGGAAGGACGGCGAGGTCAGGGAGCTGCCGCTGATCGCCAATTCCATCAAGCTCTTTGCGGACGGGAAGGTCGAGATCAAGAACGGACAGTTGTACGAAGAAGGCAAATTGCTCGGAAAGCCATACGACCTTAGCAAGTCTGTCGATGAGGCTGTAAAGAAGAGGGAGTTCGAGGGTTGATCATATGGAGTTCGAGGACCTTGAGGAATTGGCAGGTCAGTCAGCAAGGCAGTTCGTGACGGACGGCGAGGGGCCGATAACGAAGAATGACAACGCGTTCGAGCTGTCGTGCCAGCTGATCGAGAACGGGGACAAGTTCTTCACCTTGGTCAGCAAGTACGACGACGTCCTGGCGGACGTGCTTCATAAGAGGGGGTACAAGGCCGGGGACACCCTCAGGCTGATACTTCCTTTCCTGAAGGCCTACGGGGCGACGAACCGGAAGATGATCGAGCTCTCGAAGGCGAACATACTCCTCGTTCCGGGAGCGGAGAGAACGATGCGGTTCGTGCACGAGTTCATGCAGTCGTTCATCGTGAGCACGAGCTACGAACATTACGTGAGCGCGGTGTGCGAGGCGATCGGCTTCCCGTTCGAGAGCGTGTACTGCACGAAGGTCAATTTGGACGAGAAGGAGATGGACGATTGGGAGCGACATACGCTGAAGAATTACGCGCAGGAGATCGCTCAGATGCCGATGATCGACATCCCCGGGGAGGCGAAGGAGATCGATGATCTCGATCCGAGGGATCAGGGGACGATACGGAGGTTGGATGAGATCTTCTGGCAGGAGATGACCGATCTGCCTTCATATCAGCTGATCCTTGAAGTGAATCCAGTCGGTGGGGACGAGAAGGCGGCCTCGATAGTGGACATATGCAGAAAGACGGGGGCGAGCCTGGAGGACACGATGTACGTGGGGGACAGCATAACGGACGTCCAGGCGTTCAAGTTGGTCAGGGATGGAGGCGGACTGGCAGTCTCGTTCAACGGTAACTCGTACGCTGTGAGGGAGGCGGAGGTCGCGGTCATGTCCGGAGATACTATCGTCACCTCGGTGATCGCAGAGACGTTCTACAAAGGCGGGAAGGAGAGCGTGATGGAGCTCATTGAGAACTGGAACTTGGATAATATGAAGAAGACAGGGTTCGTCCATGATTATCTTACAAAGGAGCTCGCGAGGATCTTCCCGGGGGAGCTTCCCGCAGTTGTCAGAGTCACCGCGGAGAACATGTCGGAGCTGTCGCAGTTGAGTTCTAGATTCAGAAAAACGATAAGAGGAGAAGCGATCGGCATTCTTGGATAGATGGCGCAATCCCAACGACCGGTGATTAGAGTCTCTGTTGCAGCAGAATGCGCCATCCGGATGACAAAGGGTTATCTGATTGTTCGTAGAATAGTATGAAGCATGAACAAAACGCCCGTGGTTCTCGAGCCCTACGCATTCTCCTCCTTGCTCATGTCAGCGATTGAGATCCATGGCAGTGAATCCATGGGTCTGCTGATAGGGCATCCTGACAGACAGTTCATTCAAGGCAAAGTGGTCGAGTGCCTTGCTGTGCGGGCCTCATATCCTATCCAGAGCGCGCAAAGGGGAAGAAGCACAGTCGGCTATGGCAACTTCGCCGCACGGAAGCGACTCGATAGCACTGTGAGCGCTGTCGGATTTGCAATCGTCGGAGGTTTCCATTCACATCCAAACTCAGGAACCGCCCTTTCCACAGCGGACAAGGAATTCATCTTCGATGAGCTCAAAGAAGTCTATTCGAAGACGGGGCTGGAGACATGGCTGGAGGTCGTGATAGGCGTTAGAAGAATCAAGAGGCCTGAGAAGTCAAAGTTCCTTAAGAAGCACTACAAAGGGAAAGAGCCGAATCCTGGATTCTATCCATGGAATGTTACCCCGGAAATCGTGGGGGATCTGCTGACAGATACTGGAGCTGTCTTTCGAGTGGAATTGAAAGGCTATTGGTTCAAAGACCACGATGTTGAAGAGGCGCTGCTAGTCTATTCAAGATACTGAGAATGAAGGTCAGACAATTCAATGAGAGGAGTTCTGAAACGGAATATTCCGAGAGGCGACCTACCATCGTTCTTGAGTGCCGGGGTGCCTATGAAGAGAAATTTGATTCACTGGCTATAGATAGAGCGGGCCCGTGGGAATCTGGAATCGGTCGCATCCAGATGTCATAATGGAATCGTCAATCAAGGCATTTTTGCACCGAGGGCAAACCTTTTCCCTTCTTTCTTTTGATCTGTAATCCCCATCTGCCGTCAGAATCGTCAAGAAGACTCCAACTGCCCGGGGAGGCAAACGATTTATCTACTCAGCCGTGAATCAAACCAAAGGGGAACCAGTAGTATCTATGGTTAGGCCGCGATTCGAGGTGCGGACATGACTGACGAGCTCGAGAATCGTGAGAAGCAAGAAGACACGATCCCGGGAGAAGTAATCCAATTTCACATAGTCTTGTTCGAATGTGCTATGAATGTGTTCAAAGCTCTGCTTGAGGAAACAGGGACAAATCGTACCCTTGAAGCCATCAGGCCACTCAATAAGTACGCTGGAGGTATCCTCGCTAGCCAGGCAAAGGGAAGATTCGACCTAAAGAGAATCGATGCGGAGGCGGTCGCAATGCCATATTATTGGTGTCACACTGGAACCTCTGGCGGTTACATCAAGCCTATGGAAATCAGGGATGGGAAAGCGATTGTTGAGCTGAACTTCTGCCCCACACTCGTCATCAACGCGCGACCGGAAGCTTGCATTGCGATTTCTCACTACGCTGCGGAGGGCATTTGTGAAGCGGTCAATCCCGACTATGAATATATCTTTACCCATCACTTGTCAAAAGGCGATGACTGCTGTCGTTATGTCGTGAAAAAGAAGTCCGACAAGTTCAGCTTATATAACCTCGGAAGACTGGAAAGGACTGTTCCAGTTCCCAAGTTGTCCCTGGAAGAGCAGTATCTGATTTCGACATTGGTGTGTTTCGGACAACTCGGCATCATGACATCGGCGTCCGTTGGTTTGATCGGATCCGAGCGTACCATGGAGGTAGGGGCACCGCTTGCGAGAGAAACAGGACTCAGGGTCGGGAACGAGCTGAAAGGCAGTGGAGCTGAGGAGAGTGGCCTCTCAACGGTCAGAGACAAACTCGATTTCATCTGTTCTGCACTCGGACAGAGCGGAACCCCAGCAACGATAACGGATTCCAGTATTGAGAAGGAGATCACAGACTGCCCACTACAGGAATACTACACGCAGTTTCCTTTCTGGCCGCAAGGCATACCTGAGGTATGCAAACATCTGGAAGGGGTGCTCAACGGGGTCTGCGAGGCAATCAACCCCGATTACGAATTTGCCTACGACCGCATGATGTCAGAAGGCGATGTTGCCTGCCACTGGGTAGTGAGGAAGAAGGCGGAACGCGCGAAGGAACCAGAGAAGGAAGTGCCCAAGATCGTGAGGATATGATCGGCGGGTGATCCGAGGATAGCTATGTCACTCTTACCCGCTTTTGAGTTGGGTTTGTGGAATGCCTGGATTCTCATGCTTCTTTCACTATTTGTTCCGCCCCTTTTGATGTGGTTATTATACAGAGATGTTTGGAAGAGTGTAGCGAAAAAAGCGGGTTCGAGTGCACCAACCCACAAACGACTTGGATATGCAATAACCATTGTGTTCTATATCCTGGTTGTGTACAGCATTTTCTTACCTCTGAGACTCGGCACGGCATGGTTCCATGTCGGTTTGTGCATCTTTCTAGCAGGAGTAATGTTCGACGTCATGGCAATGATGAGTTTTGCGAAAACGCCTCTGGATGAACCTGTCACTAGAGGAACATACCGTGTCTCGAGAAATCCCATTTACCTTGGCCAGTTCTTGGTCTGCATAGGCATAGGTACGGCCTGTCTGTCCTGGATTTTTCTACTGTATGGAGCAATATTCCTGATCACAACAAACTTCTATGTGTCAGCCGAAGAACGCTTCTGTCTTGAAAAATATGGGGACGCATACCGAGAGTATATGGACAGTACTCCGCGATGGTTAGGAATACCGAGATCGCGAAAAAATGATTAGCTATCCCAAGCGGCTCATTGTTTCTCTTGCGAACGCCCGAGCTTTCATGAGCCTGGCCTCGTCTGGTTGACCTTTGCTGTTATGACTCTTCGCAAAAGTCCTAATTTTCTTATTAGTTGAGATTTTCATTATAAGCTCCAAACCCTTGGTCAACTCCCCTTGGCAATCGAAGAACCCTGCTAGGTCCGCACCAGCAGCTGCTTGTTTGAACTTTGCCATCCATTCCGGGACTTCTGGCACATTTTCTGGGGCACAATGTGTCACAAACAATGCTACTTTTCTTCCGCCTGTACATTGTCTCCCCAGGAACTCCTTCGTCTTCTTGTCAGGACCGTACGCGTGCGTCGGGAAGCCGAGGAACGAGAGATCATAAGCCCCGATGTCCTGCACTTCCCCGATCGGCTTTATCTCCTTCTCACAGGTTATTTCACCGTATATGGCCTCGGCAACCTTCTTGGTGTTGCCCGTCGACGACATATATGCGACAAGCACTTTCATTCTGTTCCCTCCTCGGCGGTATGGTCTACTTCCTCATAGTCTTTTCCAAGGCGATGCTGATGTGGCTATATACGAGAGGCACATTCCCAGGCAACAATCAGGGAACTCGGTACTCTCCCCATCTGCCGTCAGAACCGTCGGGAGATTCAGAGTAGACCCCAATCCTACTATTCGGTCCTACGCCCTTTCAGGAAGATGTACGTAACTGCAACTCCTGCAATAACAGCGATTCCTGCTCCTAGGATTGCCCACGGCCACCACCAAGTTTCTTCCTGCGCCGGCTGTGAAATTGTATAAATACTCACATAGGCCTGCCACGCCAACTGTTCCTCTTCCGTCGTCTTATTCACTGTATCCACATCGTAGGATACGTACAGGCGGTTCTCATGCATTATCACCCACGGCCTTCCCGCTTTCATATCACTTGAGAGAGTGAAGTTTGTCACAGCTACGTCGTCTAGGAGATTCCATTCGCGATCAAACATGGCGAGGTGTACATTCGGATAAACCGGGAAGAAGGTCTGTGGAGTTCTTTGGCTGGTATCTAGATAGGCCAAGTAGAAATGTTCACCGTCAAAGACCATACCTGTTGAGAAGTGGGCCTGTTGCCTCAAAATCCTCATTCCAAGATAATTCCAATCCCTATCGTATTTCATCAATACCAAGTCGTCAAAGAAGCTTGTGGATGAGACAAAATAGTAAATGCCATCCACAAAGACGAGGGACCCTGCTCCGATGTGCGGCGTATCTGCAAGGGTAATATTGCCTATCGGTTGGAGGTCTGCTGAGAAAAAGTAATGCTGGGACGAATTGCCTTCTTGCCATATTCCTGACGGGTTGAATTGGTCGCTGATCTGAAGCTGTCCGTCCAAGTATGCTACCATCGGATCGGTCGCTCCCGTATATGGATCTGGGAGCGGAACCAACACCTCGTTCAGTCTCGTCCAGTTGGCGGCGTCGAACTTCACTACTCGCCAGCCATTGAAGCCTGGTATATCATCCGGCACGAATGCACAAAAGTAGATGCCATTGACCATGACTGAGCCAGAATCGCCTGCCTCATTCGAATTTGGGTACCAGGTAAGAAGGCCTGTCTCGCCGGCCTCTTGCATTTCCAGGGTATATTCTTTGAAGGCATATCCTGCTCCCAAGATCTCCCCAGGCTGCGTACTTGCTTTCGTTCCAAACGTGACAACAAAATGATCAGTCGCAGGAACATAATTGATGCGCGCGAAGCTACCGGTCAAGAATTGGTCATCTGGAGTCACCTGGACGGTGCGAAGGAAATTGATTGACTCGGGCTGCTCAGCTTGTGCATTTAGAGGTGAAGGTGAACCAGATTGTGCCGAAGCCAACAAAGTAAATGTCAAAAGTGAAATTACGACTATCAACCGCTTTGGTACTTTACGCCAGCGCTTCGACGGGGAACCAGCCCTCTCTGGCCTGACGCTCTCATCCTCCCGTATTGATAGAGTTTTTGATGACATATAAGAATTGGTCTCTGTGGCCGACACAACAAGAGTGTCTTCCCATCTGCCGTCAGAACCGTCGGGAGTGTCGGAAGTGAGAATCCATCGGATTTGAACTCGCTCGATCCAATAGTGCATTGACGAAAATGCAGCATGAGGGAAGGCGCGGTTTAAGAGGCTCAGCTGACGAAAACGACGTTCTCGCTGCTGACGACGACCTTGTCACCGCTTACCTTGGCGTGTTTATGACTTCTATCACGGTGGCTCTCCTTCATCAAGGACAGCACACCGGTCGAGGAGACATTTGCGACGCCCTTCGCGTATCGCCCAATGCGTACGACGTCTCCTTTCCTGAACTTGCCCTCCACCGCTACTATGCCACAGGGCAGAAGGCTGCCCCCCTCCCGCAGCGCCTTCTCGGCACCAGCGTCTATGGTAATCTTGCCTCTCGGGCTCGCAAAGAGGATCCACCTCTCCTTGTTCGTGTATCTTGCTTGCGCGGTGAAGAGCGTTCCGACCTCCTCGCCTCCCGCGACGCGCAGGACCACATCATCCAGACGACCGTTGGCGATGACCATGTTGCAGCCCGACTGCATCGCGATCTTGGCGGCACTGATCTTCGTTCTCATGCCGCCCACAGACC
>Ga0315294_10003937_pt1 | contig 16180 bp, 16 predicted proteins | sample YL17G13_40_MG_FD_203626 | JGI IMG/M metagenome (GOLD analysis project Ga0315294, IMG submission 203626) | Sediment microbial communities from Yellowstone Lake, YNP, Wyoming, USA - YL17G13_40 | ecosystem: Environmental > Aquatic > Freshwater > Lake > Sediment | place: USA: Wyoming | collected... | reverse complement strand
GCGAGGTGTACCACATCAAGCCCATCCGCGGCAAGTTCGGCAAGAAGATCCTCCTGGGCGGCGTGGACGTGGTGTACGATGCGGTCGGCAACCGGAACTCGGTTGAGGATTCGCTCCGCGTCGTCCGCCCGCAGGGCACCGTGATGATTGTCGGCATGAGCCACCCGCGGTGGGTGGACTGGGACCCCGTGATGCACAAGCAGATTACGATCATGGGCAGCCACGGCCGCGGCGTGGAGCCGTGGCGCGGCGGGCGCGTCCACACGTACGACATCGTGTTTGAGTTGACCGCCGAAGGCCGATTCCCGGCCGACAAACTTCTGACGCACATCTTTCCGCTCGAGGATTACTCTACGGCCCTGGAGATCCTCACCTGCAAGGGCCGTCACGGGGCGGTGCACGCGGCGTTTCGCATCAGCAGTTGACGCGGCCTGGGGGAGGGTCGACGCACGTTCGGTTTAACCGCGGAGAACGCGGAGGGCGCGGAGAACGGCGGATTCCGTTAAAGAAAAGGAGACGCCATGAGAAGTTCGCTTGCCCTGTTGGCGCTGGCGGTGCTGGTGTCCGGCTGCGCCTCGCACCAGGAAATGAGAGAGCCGCGGTCGCTCCTCCAGAGCGGGCTTATCAACGACTCGAAGGAGGCCGCCCGGCTGGAGCAGAAACTGACCGACAAGGACATTGCCGCGCTCCTGGACGCCGACATCCGGGCCAAGGTGCCCACGAAACTGGCCCTCGCGGCCGTCTCGGACGGGTACTTAAGCGCGATTGGCGCGGAGGAACTCCAGCGATGGGAGGCGATTGTGCAGGGCGTGCCTTATATCGAGGGCGTCATGCCGGTGACCTCCCTGAGTATCGGCAGCACCGACCCCAAACTCCATGACCTGCGGACGGCGGCCGCCGGCATGGGTTGCGAATTGCTCCTGCTTTACCACGTGTCGGACAGCAGCGTGGACAATTACACCGACGCCGCGGCGCTGTACTGGACCTTCGTCGGCCTGTGGTTGGTGCCGGGCAACCTGTATGAGCACCGGACGGTCATGCAGGCGATCATCGTGGACTGCCGGACGGGCGTGATCCTTGGGACCGCCACGGGCGACAGCCACCTCTCGGCCGCGTGCCCTGCGGCGTACGGAGAAGTTCAGGAAGGCAAACTCGCACAGGAAGCCCGGCAGAAGGCGATGGACGATCTGCTGAAGGCGTGCAAGCCCGTGCTGAAAGCCATTGTTTCCAAGGCTGCCCAGCCGCGGCGGTGAAATCTGCTCGTGCACGGGGGGGCTGTGGACGTTCGGTATTAACGCAGAGCACGCAGAGAACGCAGAGAGAAACGGATTTCTTTGGGAAAAAAATATTGTGAGTTATCTCAATCCTTTCTCTGCGTGCTCCGCGGTCAACGCGAACGGCCGGAAACGCCGAAGGCGCTGCAACCCATGCCGGCCCGCGTTGCTGTGAAGGTCATAGGCACAGCGGTTATCCCTGAAGCCGGCGGAAGCGATGCCGGGCGACTTCAACCACGACAAAGGCCTTGCGCAACTCGTCTTCGGAATGGGAGGCAAGCACCTTCTGGAGTTCCTCGTGTACCCCGCCCACAGCCGTGGGCGAAATCCGCAGGTAGATGACCCCGGCGCCGAGATTGCGGACGAAGACCAGGCTCCCGAAATCCCGATCTCGCGTCACGAGGATCCTTGCCTCTCGCTCGGCGAACGAGAGCAAATCCGAATCGGCGGTCTGGGCCAAGCCCGCTTCAGAGGCTGTGACAACGTCGTGCCCCAGCCGCCGGAGCAGCCGTGTTGTTATCGCATAAACGTCTTGGTCGAGAAGGAATCTCACTGGCCGGATGCCACGTGCAGATCCTCGGCGCCCAGGACCTCAATGGCGTAGCGGACGCAGGCTTGGATGTCATCCACCTTCAGGTCCGGGTAGTAATCCTTGATGATCTGGTCGAAGGGAAGCCCTTGGCCCACCAGTTCCAGAACGTCCACGACCGGAATGCGGGTGCCCGCCACGCAAGGCTTGCCGAAATGAACGGCCGGATTGACCTCAATACGTTCCGCCATGATTAAGCCCCTAAAGGACCCGCCTGCCTATCTGAATATACGGCGCCTTCGCACCGGCGTCAACCGACTAGAGATGCCGGGGCGTTGTCCCGGCCTGCGTGTTTCTGTTGTTTATCAGTCTGTCTCTTTTCTCCGCGTTCTCTGCGCCCTCCGCGGTTAAACAGACTTGCCGGAAACGCCAAGAACGCAGGCGATGTTCCTGCGGTTGACGGGCTCGATCAGCCCGCGCTCGGTGATGATGCCGGCAATCAGTTCAGCGGGCGTCACGTCGAAGGCGGGGCAATAGACTTTACACCCCGTCGGGGCGGTCTGGCGGCCGAAACCGTGAGTGACCTCTTCCGCGCTGCGCTCTTCAATCGGGATGTCGTCGCCCGACTCCATCGAAAGGTCGAACGTGCTCGATGGTGCGGCCACGTAGAACGCCGCGCCGTGGTGCTTGGCCAGCACGGCCACACCATAGGTGCCGACCTTGTTGGCCGTGTCGCCGTTGGCCGCGATGCGGTCGGCGCCCACGATGGCCAGGTCCACCTTGCCTTGTTTCATGATGACGGCGGCCGTGTTGTCGCAGATGAGCGTGCAATCGATGCCCGCCCGCTGGAGTTCCCACATCGTCAGTCGCGCCCCCTGGAGGAGCGGCCGCGTCTCGTCAACGTACACGCGGAACCGCCGGCCCAGTTCGTGCGCCCGGTAGAGCGGCGCCAGGGCCGTGCCGTACTCGGCCGTCGCCAGGCCGCCCGCGTTGCAGTGCGTCAGGACGCCGCAGCCTTTCTTGATGAGGTGCTGGCCGTGGTCGCCGATAGCGCGGCACATGGCGGCATCCTCGTTGCGGATGGCCTGGGCCTCGGCCAGGAGCGATTCCTTGATGGCCCGGCCGCCTTTGCCGCGGCACGCCTGGGCGACGCGCTTCATGCGGGCCAGCGCCCAGAAGAGGTTGACGGCCGTCGGGCGGCTGGTGGCCAGGTAATCGGCGGCCTGCTTGGCGCGCGCGAGCACGGCCTTCTCGTCGTCCGGGGCGTTCTGGAGGGCGACCGCCACGCCCATTGCCGCCGCCACGCCGATGGCCGGGGCGCCCCGCACGCGCAGGACCTTGATCGCCTCCCAGACCTCCTCGGCCGTGCGCAGGGTAAGGACCTTATACTCCGTGGGCAGGAGCGTCTGGTCGATGATCTCCATGCGGCCGTCCAGGCCGCCGACCCAGCGGACGGTCTGCTCCAGGCTCACCGGGGGTTCCTTACGTTCTCATCGGCAATGGCCACGCGCTCCGCCAGGCGGACCTTGTACTGGACGATCCTTTCTCGCAGGGCCGCATCGCCCTCGGCCAACACCTGGGCGGCCAGGATGGCCGCGTTGACGGGCCCCGCCTTTCCGACGGCCACCGTCGCAACGGGTATGCCGCTCGGCATCTGGACGATGGAGAGGAGGCTGTCGAGGCCCCCCAGGACGCTGGTGGGCATCGGCACGCCGATGACGGGCAGGGGGGTGAGGCTTGCCAGCACCCCGGGCAGATGGGCCGCGCCCCCGGCTGCGGCGATGATGACCCGCAACCCTCGGCCGGCCGCCGTCTTGGCGTACTCGGCGGCCGCATCGGGCGTCCGGTGGGCCGAAATCACGCGGAGTTCGTACGGAATGGCGAACTCCTTCAGGGTCGCCATGCACGGCTGGATGGTCTCCAGGTCGGAATCGCTTCCGAGAACGATGCCGACGAGCGGCGCCGGGGTCTTCTTGGGGCTCACGGGTTTTTCTCCAGACGGGACCAACTGCGAGTATAGGATGGCCGAACACGTCCGTCAATCAAGTTCGCGGGGCCGAGGAAGGCGATTCCACCCTGTATTACTGCGCCGATGCCAACCAGAGCGTCACGGCCCTGGTCGATACGTCCGGCGCGCCGGTGGAACGGTACCTGTACGACCCCTACGGCAAGGTGACGTTCCTCAAGGCCAACTGGAGCCTCCAGGAGGTCGAGGGGCACGCCGACGGCACGGCCTCGGCCTTCGCCAACGAACTCCTCTTCACCGGCCACCGCCTCGACCCGGAATCGGGCCTTTACATCACCCTCCACCGCCATTATCATCCCACCCTGGGCCGCTGGATGCAGCGCGACCCGAAAGGGTACGTGGATGGGATGAGTTTGTATTTGTACTGTGGTGGATGTCCGCTGAGCCGCCGGGATGCGATGGGCTTAAGAATTACGCTTGATGAGCCACAAGCATCCGCATATAAAGGAAAAAAACAGAAGAGTATAAGACGGCACTCAGGGTAAAGGAGCAGGTGGAAAAAACTATTTCGGACGCGGCCAACAGCAAGAAAAGGGCTGCTCTTGAAAGGCAGATCGAGAATGCCAAAAGGACTGGAAGCACGGATCGCGCGAAGGCGCTAGAGCGGCAACTTGCGACGCTCGAATTGATTAACTGGGCCAGGGAAACAGACGACGAGGACATGACGGTGAAGTTTGTGCCAAAAATTGAGGGGTCGAGTGCTAAGGCTAATATTGACACCGACAGCCTTCGAACGCCAGACCGGAAAAATAATAAAGCGACTATGACAATCGCCACTGAGGGGGCTGGCCTTCCGTCGAGCATATCAAGCGCCTTTTTTCACGAGACACTGCATGCTTATTATGCAGTCGAGAGTAGGAAAGTATTTGTATATCATCCGCCAGCAATGGATGCATTTAAGGACGAACTGAAGAAGTATGATATCGACAAGGTGCCGCTTGGGCGCGAGTTGCCGCTAGATCCTGAGACATCCCAATTCATTACGGATCGCCAGAATGGAAAATACAAAGGGCAGCAACTGCGGACAGACCCGCTCCTTTATAAGGTGACTGGTGGCTTCGAGAAGGTAGTGGGTGACGTGGAACAAACATATGCCGAGCCTTACTACAAGAGCTCGGCCTTTGAGGATGCGGGGGGCGGAAATCGGTGATTGTTGACTCGACGCTTCATGGTTTGTGCCAAAGAAAGGAATTTCGCAATGCGCGCGGCACATGGGATTGGCTTGGCAGGATTCCTCTTCCTGGGAATCATAGCGTCGTGTCAGCACCAAGGCGAGATCAGCAACACGAAGGTTCCGCAGGCCTTGGAGACCGCGTTAGCCAAGAAGGACGTGAAGGAGGCATTGAGAGTCATTCAAGGAATGCCTAGCCTGGGTGACGACATATATGTCGCCTTGGAGAGAAGTGCGAGTTCCGAGGATCCGGCGAGGGCTTCGGTGGCCATAACTGTCCTCGGCAGGATTCCGAACAAGGGCCAACTACGCATTATGGAGGATGTGGCGCGAGATTCCTCAGGCGAGATGCTGCGCTGCCAGGCTATGTATTGCATGGGGGTGCTCCGGGACCCGGCGGCTGTGCCTTACCTGCTCGGTGTTCTTGGCTCGCAAACGAAGACGGATTACGAGCGCACAACCGCCGTCAGATCCTTACGTCACATCAGGAAGGGCTTCGTTGATGAGCTCCCGATGTGGGTGGGCAATTATGTGCTTATCGGTAAGCCGCATGAAGGGCTTTCGGACCTGCCCACCCTGGACGAGCAATATGCAGAATATACGGAGTGGTGGAACGCGAATTCCAAGCAGCTTCTTTCCGAAAGACAAGTGAGAGACTACAGAGGGCAAGAGTCGCATGCCCGGTAAGCGGAATTTAGGGGGGAACCCATAACCGTGCCCGTCCCCGCCTTCCGGTGGATTTCCGGTGCAGGGAGTTCCGGTGACATAGAACTTAATTCGCTTGACTCAAGAAGGTCAGCGGGGTAGCGTGCGGTTATGGCCCGTCTGGCCCGAGTGGTAGTCGAAGGAGTGCCGCACCACCTCACCCAACCCGCCATCAAGACGGGCGGGTAAACTGCGGAAATCGGCGGCGGCCGACGTTCTTCCGCCCGGAGGATTACCCGACCTACCTGGACTTGATGGCGGCGGCCTGCATCGAGCATGGCTTGGAGGTGTGGGCTTGGTGCCTGATGCCTGACCACGTGCATCGGGTCGTCGTGCCGGAGGCGCCGGAGAGCCTGGCCTTGGGCATCGGGCGGGCCCACTGGCGGTACACGCGAGCCATCCATTTCCGGGAGAACTGGCGGGGCTATCTATGGCAGGGCCGCTTCTCGTCGTGCCCGATGGACGGTCCGCACACGCTGGCGGCAGCGCGATACGTCGAGCGGAACCCCGTGCGGGCAGGGTGGGTCGCCCAGGCGTGGGACTGGCCGTGGTCGAGCGCGGCAGCGCATCCGGCGGGCCGAGGCGACCGCCTCGTGAAGGCCGGCGGCCCGCTGGCAGCCGAGGTGCCCGATGGGCGGGCCTTCCTTGTGGCCGAGGACGAGGAGGATAGGCTCCGGCGATTGCGCCGGCACGGCCGTACGGGCCGCCCGCTAGGCAGCCCGCGCTTCGTGACCGATCTGGAACAGCGCCTCTCCCATCCGCTCTCCCCCCGCAAACCCGGACCCAAGCCCCGATAGAGGAGATAAGTTCTATGTCACCGGATTCTTCTGTCACCGGATTCTTCACGGCGTCGAGCGTGAAAACCTGCCGGCATGAGAAGCCAAACCGAGCGGAAAAGCACTGGCCGAACCGCGCCAACCGGCCTATCGAACCGCGAACCCAATCTCGCTGGCCTACTACACCCGTCATTCGATATTGTACTCGGCAAGCAGGAAAGAAAACCAAGCAGCGGGCTCTGCACCAACTGCGCCTCGCCGTATCATTTCAACAACGGACCGCGCATCATGCTCACAAACGAGTAAGCCGTTTCCACCAGGTCGAATTCCTAACTGTAGAGAGGCTTCTTTCTCTACGCTGTTGCACAGCCACGAGTGAAGCCCCCCCCCGAACTCGTAGCCGAGAATCTCCCATCCGAGAGGTTTTCCGCCCGAAGCCATCGAGTTTCCTGTACGAAGCATTGTGCACATGCCTGAGTGGTCTTCCGGAGTCGCCCTTGCCAGGAAGTCACCCACTAGGTCTCGGGGTAACCCAAGGCCCATGAGCACCAACTTATCAAATGCAGGCACGAATTCCTTGATCGCCGCAATGGCCGCCTCGGACGAGAACCACACACACGGCCAACCAAACTCGCGTTGATCTAACGCCCTAGACATGTATTCGATAAGGCGCGGCAAATCATCCGGCGCAACACCAAACTTGGCCGCCTCGACTGCTCGCTCATCCTCGGAAAACGCCGTCCAGCGCAAAGCCCAAAGCGACGGAAACATGTCCGCCATACACTCGCTTGCGGTGATCAGTCGCGATGGCACCAGAGACGCGTCGGAGTAGGCCGGCCGTTGAATCCGCCGCGTCACGATGTACCCGGCAGCAACCATGTCCAGACTCTCTGGCTCCATAATCTGATCGCCCTTAAATGATTAACTCACTTGCCGCGCCAAGCAGAAACCATACGCGTCTGAAACTTACCGCAATTATACTGCGGTACCTGGTTTCAGCAAGGTAGCTCTCGGATTCATTTGCAACCCGGGCTAGAAGTCGGCGTGTTGTCGTAACCCTGTGGCAAAGGCCGAACGTTCTCCTTTGTGATTGGCCTGCCCTGCGCGTCGAAGTCCCGCAAGTGCTCATGTTCCTGCATGCCGCCGTGCTCATGAGCAAAGTCTTGACGCGAGAATGTGAATCCATTTTCATCGAGGAAGTAGCGAGAGGTCACATCCCCTTGGGGTCCAAATTTCTCGTAGATCGAGTTTGGTCGGCCGGGAATAGGGGGCCGTCCAGGACCCGAGTAAACTTCAGTAATCAGCCCATTGTGTACCAATACCGAATTCACGCCGACGAAGTAATTGTGGAGTCGTTCGACTTCGAGGTTGTAGGTTGCTCGAGAATGCTCATAAAGCGTAATGCCTTCGATCTGGACAATCTCACCGCTGCTCAGGCGAACCTCGTCTCCTTTGCAGAGTGCTATGGCCGGAACCCATCTCTTCGCGTGCTCTATCCAGAAGAAGTGAAGCCGCGTGGCGGAAATCGTTTCCCCACAGAATTTAACATCTACGAGTTGCTTCGCTCTCCCTCTCAACGCCTTCAGCACGGTCTCCTCAACAACCCGTTCTTTCTCGAAGTCATACGCGAATACTGTGTCGCCCGCTGTGATCTGTTCAATGGGCACAAGACCTTTCGGCGTGGAGACAAGCGTGCCGGCTACGAAGCACGGAGGCCTAAGACCTTCGGGGTTGGGCTTGGGCTGAGAGCCTGGCCCTGGGGGTGCTGGCCCTTCCCCGGAGTTCTTGCCCGACTCAGCCGCCCCCTTGCCCGATTTTACCGCCTCCTTGGCGGCCGACTTGACGGTCTCGCCGGCCGACTTGATGGTCTCGCCGGCCGACTTGATGGTCTCCCCGGCCGACTTAACGGTCTCCCCGGCCGACTTAACGGTCTCCCCGGCCGACTTGAAGGTCTCCCCTGCCGACTTGAAGGTCTCCCCTGCCGTTTTAAACCCCTGTTCTACGGCTGGTTTTACGCCCTCGGCTATGGGCCTTGGGACTAGGGACCTTGGGACTATGGGATCTAAGTCGAACATCACCTCGAATGTGACAATAAAAACCTGAGTACCCTCAGGGTCGGTGGCATTCTCTGGCGCTGACTTCAGATATGCATAAAGGGAGAGTCCATCGATGTACCCCTTCGGATCCCTCTGCATCCACCGGCCCAAGGTCGGATGATAATGCCGGTGCAGGGTGATGTAAAGGCCCGATTCCGGGTCGAGGCGGTGGCCGGTGAAGAGGAGTTCGTTCGCGCAGGCGGAAATCGTGCCCGCCGGGTGCTGCTCGTCGCCGTCCTGGAGGCTCCAGTCGGCCTTGAGGAACGTCACCTTGCCGTAGGGGTCGTACAGGTACCGCTCGACCACCTGGCCGAAGGTCTCGCTGCCGCTCGTCCCGTCCACCAGGGCCGTGACGTTGAAGTTCGCGTCGTTGCAGTAATAGAGCGTGGAATCGCCTTCGTCCTCCAGGTCCCCGTCAGTGTTGCCGTCGCGCCAGCGGAGGATGGGGGCGTGAACGTAGCGGGGAGACCAGACGTACTGTTCCAGCGGGTGGTCGTCGACGCCATCCTTGTGGGCCTCGATGATCTGGCCGCCGGTGTTGTGGTAGTAGTCGAGCGCCAGAGTCGGCGCGGCCGGATTCGTTCCCAGCAACTTGCGGATCCGCCGCCCTGCGGCGTCGTGGGCATGCCACCCGGCAACGGGAAGAAGCCCACATAAGGGGCGCAATACGGGCCTGCTAGCGTTCGGATCAACCGCGGCAACCGCAGGGGACGTAGCGAGAAGAATAAGGGTAGCCAAGCCCTTGTCTCTCGGGCATATCGGACGGCGCTAACGTAAGTTGTTGCCCGCAAAGCGGTTAGGCCGTTTTTCGCTCAATCCTTTCCCCGATCTTCGTCTTCCGGGCGGTTGAACGGAATGGCGGAAGACCTCACACGCGGGCGAGAAGTTGTTTGACTTTCGGCCAAAATGTTGTATTTTATCAACAGCGACGCACCCGGGGTGTAGCCTGGTTTCCGTTCATCTCGAGGGGTATGTGGCGAAACAGAAACGGCCAGTGCGCAAACTTTCCACAATTCCGGACTGTTCCGGTTCGCTCTGGATTCTGGCGAACCTGGCCGAGGAACTTGTTTCCCTTGACGACCTGGAGTCCATCCAGGAAGAGGTCCTGGAGCGGGCCCTTCTGATGTTCCGCTGCCGCAGCGGTGCATTCTGCCCGCTGGACGGCAAGAGCGGCCGCGTCCGCATCGGGTCGGCCAGCGGCAACGTCCGGGGACTGAAGCCCGAAGCAATCCTGGCGGCCAAGTCCGTCCGCGAGGTGGTCCTCGACAAGCGGCGGCCCCTGCTGGTTGCCGATCCGGCGACGGTCCTGGGGGCACACTGGGCCTGGCGCGGCATGGCGGTTGTTCCGATTAGAGGGGCGGACAGCCTCCTGGCGCTCCTGGTCATCGGCGACCTCGCCGCCGGCGAGGCGTTTACGGACTCGGATGCGGCCCTGATGGCGGCCCTCGGCGGGATAACGGCCGCCGCCATCGAGACCCACGTGGCGATGCTCGAGTTCCGCCGCCAGGTCGGCCTCCGCATGACCGACATGGTGGCGCAACTGAACCGCACGGCGGCGGAACTGGAGCGCGTCAGGACCTTTGCCGACGACTTCTTCGAGTCCGTGCCTTTCGGGATCATTCTTTTCGACCGGGAATTCCGCGTCACGTTTCACAACCGGGCCGCCGACCGCCTGTGGCCGCTGGACCGGTCCGTCCTCCTGGCGGCGCGAAGGACCGGCATCGCCCACAGCGACCCCGACTGGGAGGGCGACCTCAGGGACGTCATCAACATGCAGCAGCCCTGGCTGGCGGAAGCCGTCGCCGTGGAGCAGCCCGGCTCGTCCGGGCGACGCGGCGGCAAGCCGGGCCAGGACGCCATCCGCGTGAACCTGTGGTGTGCGCCCCTCGTGAGCGGCAAGAACAAACTCGTGGGCGGCGTCCTGATTGTCGAAGACGTCTCGCAGCGCGTCCAGATGGAGCGGCGGCTGGCCGTGTCGGAACGCCTGGCCGGCGTGGGGCGACTGGCCGCCATGGTGGCCCACGAGATCAACAATCCCCTGGACGGCATCCTGCGCCTCCTGGGCCTGGCGCGGCGGGCCGGGACCGAGGCGGGCGATCCCCGGGTCGAGCAGTACCTGGCCGATGCCCACAAGGGCTTGATGCGGCTGGTCACGATCGTCCGGGACCTCCTGGATTTTTCGCGCAGCGCCTCCGGCGCCGTGGACCCCATGCCGCTGCGTGAGACGCTCTCGGAGGTGGCCCGGAACATGGCGCCGGCGGCCGAGAAGGCCGGCGTCCGCATCGGCATCGACTGCGACGCTCATCTGCCGCCGCTCCGCAGCGCCACGCTCTACCACGTGCTCGTGAACCTCATCAAGAACGCGATCGAGGCGATGCCGTCCGGCGGGCGGGTCGAGGTCCGGGCCCGGAGCCTGCCGGATGCCGTCGTGCTCTCGGTGGCGGACACGGGGCCGGGTATCCCGACCGAAGTCCTGCCGCGCCTCTTTGAACCGTTCTTCAGCCTCAAGGCCACCGGCAAGGGAACCGGCCTGGGGCTGGTCATCTGCAAGGACCTCATTGAGAAACAGGGCGGAACGGTTGCGGCCGCCAACCGCCCGGAAGGCGGGGCCGTGTTTACCGTTACGATCCCAGTGGCGCGGTCGAGGGAGCATTGAGAATGACCAAGCACCCATGACCAATCAAACGGCAAACAGCAAACGGCAATGTCTAATCAAAAGGCAAAAGGCAAACGGCAATGCCGAATGCGGCCGCGGCGCGATTCTTTTCATTAGTCATTGCTGTTTGTAGTTTGATTAGTCATTGCCGTTTGCTGTTTGCCGTTTGATCAGGCGTTAGACATCAGGCCTTAGACATTTGGGATTCGGCGGTTTTGGGAGGTAGGGGTCATGGCTACTAGCGCACGCATCCTCGTTGTGGACGACGACGACATCATCCTCACCAGCCTGTCGGAATTCCTGCGCCTGGAGAAGTATGCCGTGGAGACGGCCAGGAGTTTCCGCGAGGCCTCGGCCCGCCTGGCGGCCGCGCCGTGCCAACTGGTCATCGCCGACGTCTCAATGCCCGAGGCCGACGGCTTCGAACTCCTCAAGGTGGTCCGCAACTGTTACCCCGACACCGCCGTCATCATGGTCACCGGCTACGGCACGATCGAGGATGCCGTCCGCGCCATCAAGCAGGGGGCCGCCGACTACCTGACGAAGCCCATCATCGATGACGAGATCAAGGTCCGCATCGAGCGGGTCCTGGCCCAGCAGTCGTTGCGGGCCGAGGTCAAGAGCCTCAAGAACCAACTGGCCGAGCGCTACAGCCTCGGCAACATCGTCGGCCACGACTACGAGATGCTTAAGTTATTCGACTTGGTGGAGTCCGTCGCCGACACGCCCACGACCGTCCTTGTGACCGGCGAAAGCGGCACGGGCAAGAGCATGGTCGCCCGGACCATCCACCAGTGCTCCAACCGCAGGACCGGCCCGTTCGTCGAGGTGGCCTGCGGGGCGCTGCCCGAGACCCTGCTGGAGAGCGAACTGTTTGGCCACGTGCGCGGCTCGTTCACCGGCGCGGTCGCCGACAAGGCCGGCAAGTTCACGCAGGCCGACGGCGGCACGATTTTCCTGGACGAGATCTCCACCGCCACGCCCGCCCTCCAGGTGAAACTCCTGAGGGTCCTCCAGGACTTCGAGTTCGAGCCGGTGGGCGGCTCCAAGACCGAGCGCGTGGACGTGCGGTGCATCCTGGCCACGAACCAGGACCTGGCCGAGGCCGTCAGGGCCGGCGCGTTCCGCCAGGACCTGTACTACCGCGTCAACGTCGTGTCGATTCACCTGCCGCCGCTGCGGGACCGGCTGGGCGACATCCCGCTACTGGCCGAGCACTTCCTGAAGCGGCATTGCGAGCGCACCAGCCGCCACGTCGTGGGATTCAAGGATGAGGCCCTCCGCGCGCTCCAGGCGTTCCACTGGCCCGGCAACGTGCGGCAGTTGGAGAACGTGATCGAGCGGGCGGTGATTCTTACGAAGAGCCCGACCATCGGCCTGGACGACCTGCCGGAGGAAATTCGCGTCCCGCGCGGCAAGGGCGACGGCAACGGCCACGGCAACGGCCTGCCCCTGAAGCAGGCCCTCCAGACGCCCGAGAAGGAACTCATCTTGCGGGCCCTGAAGGCCCATCACGGCAGCCGCCAGGCCACCGCCCGGGCCCTGGGCATCAACCGCACGACGCTCTATAAGAAGATGAAACGCTACGGCATCGAGGCAAAGGAGTAAGCCGGGGCGAACATGCAGGCCGGGGCGAGCCCCGGTGCCGCATTGACCCGCACCGGCCTGCATCGGAACGAGGATTGCTATTGCGGCAAGGGCGGGTATAATCCTTTGGAGAAGGAGCATGTATCATGGCCTTTGACCATATCACGTCTGACCCGGCCCGGCTGAACGGCCAGCCCTGCATCCGCAACCTGCGGCTGACGGTGCGGCGGGTGGTGGAGGCCGTGGCCATGTACCCGGACCGGGCCGAACTGCGGCGGGAGTATCCGGAGTTGGAGGATGAGGACATCCGGCAGGCCCTGGAGTATGCCGCCGCGATGCTCGACGACAAGGCCCTTCCGCTGACGCCCACGCGATGAAACTCCTCCTGGACCAAGGGCTGCCCCGCTCAGCGGCCGGAATCCTCCGAATGCCTAATTAGAGCGTTTTAAGATTGCGTATGGGCGCGGCGGGTCTGGAGCACCCGCCGCGCAAGGGGGTAGTGTATGCACGCAATCTTAAAATGCTCTAACCGCAAAGAACGCAAAGAGCGCAAAGGGAAGATGGGTATAAGAAGCGATGTGCTGCTGCAGCAGTATCTCGGTTCTCTCTTTGCGTTCTTTGCGCTCTTTGCGGTTAAAAGCACTTCCCGAGAACGGGAAAGCCTATGACGCCACGACAGCGCTACGGTACGCACAGTGCCCGACGCGGCGGGTCAGGAGACCCGCCGCGCAAAGGGGCAGTGTATGCACGCAACCTTAAAATGCTCTAGTCATAGTCATTAGTCATTCGTCATTAGCGCCAGGCAATTCGCGGATTTGGCGAAGGGGGCTCTGGTCTCGGTTCCCCCCGACCAGGTACGCGTTCGTCGGCTCCCCATCAAGGTCCTTCGGAGGAGGCGCTGAGGCGGTTGGCATTCTCAGGTCTTCGGCGCCAGGAGAAACAGGAACTCGGCGTTGCCGCCGCCGCCGGCGATGGGCGAGCGGGTCTCCGCCACGAGCGCCAGGCCCGCCTCCTGGACGTGCACGCGCACGCGCGACAGAATCGGCTCGAGGTTCTCTTCGGGCACGACCCCTTCGACCCGTTCGTCCTCGACGGCCTCGTACTGGGGCTTGACGAGCGAGAGGATGCGGCCGCCGGGCCTGACGATGCGCCTGGCCGCCGGCAGCACGTGCCGCTGCTGCGTCCAGCCCACGTCGATGGTCACCAGGTCGACCGGTTCGGGCAGCACGACGTGCATGGCGTTGGTGCGTTCCATGACGACCACGCGCGGGTCGATGCGCAGTTTCCACGCCAGCGTGCCGTAGGAGGTGTCGACGGAGTAGACCTTGGCGGCGCCGCGGGCCAGGAGGCAGTCCACGAAGCCTCCCTGGTGGCTGCCGAGGTCGGCACAGGTTCTTCCCGAAGGGTCAACGCCGAAGACCTCGAGGGCGTGCTCCAGTTTCAGCCCCGACCGCGTGACGTACTTGTCTTCGCCCAAGATGTTTCCCTCGCGAGACGCAGACCGACTCTATTATAGCAGGAAGCCCCCCGCGTGCCTATTACTACAACGCGCCGCTTGAGCCTTTGCGCGGCGGGTCTCCGTACCCGCCGCGCGAGTCCACGCCACGAGGCCGAAATCGCGGGTTCCGGCGCGGTGGGTCAGGAGACCCACCGCGCAAATCCCGAAGTGGCGTTGTAGTACTTTTTGCTGTCGCATTTGCTTGCATGTCGGCCGGGGGCGCGTCTATCATGGGGGTCAGCCCTTCATGCACGCGGTGACGGACAGACCAGGAAAGGGAACGCACATGAGGTACGCCATTCTGGCAGCACTCCTTGGGACGCTGGCGGCGGCGTCGGGTTGCGTGGGGACGGCCGTGAGCCAGGGCCTCTCGACGGTCACGGGCGCGACGCCGCGGTTCTTCGAACTGCGCGACATCCGCGGGCCGACGGTTCTGGACCGGTACAAGTCGGTCGTGGTCCAGCCGTTCGACGCGTCGCCGCTGCTGGGGACGTTGCCCGCCGACGCGGCCGATGAGACCGTGGCCCAGACCGTCAAGCGCCTGACGGATACGAAACTGTTCGAGAGCGTCGGCCGCACGCCGGGGGCCAGGCCCATCCTGATCCTCCGCGGTAAGTTTGTCGACTACGACCCGGGCGGGTCGCCGGCGCGCGTCGTCGGCGTGGGCGGGAACCCCTTCCTTACGGCCATGATTGAAATCGTCGACGGCGATACGATGCAGGTCCTGGGCATTGCCATGGTCTCGGGCACCGTCAAGAGCGCCATCCGCACCGGCATGAAGGAGCAGGCCGACGGCGTGGCCAAGGCCATTGAGGGCCTCCTTAAGCAGCACCACACCAAGCCCGAGAAAGAGGATGCCCAGGCCGCGCAAACCCCCGCGCAGGAGAAGAAAGGCCTCAAGATGCCCTGGAGCAAGTAAGGCGCCCGGGCGCGCCTGCCGCGCGAATCTCCGATTCAATCGCCGGGGCATCAGGCATCCCCGCCGCGGGGTTGCGGCTGCCGCCGCGGTGCGGGGTGGGTGTCCTCTTCCCAGCAATGGGCGGCCATGAAGCGGTCGGCGTACCGGCCGCGCTGGTGAATATGCTGGATCTTGCCCTCTTTCTCCAGCAGGTAACAGCGTTTCTCGAGGTACTCCACCAGGGCGGCCACGACTTCGGCGTGGCTCCATGCCAGCGGCGAGACGCTCAAGGGTTCGCCCGTCTCGGGATGCAACTGCTCGCCGAGGACGCCCGAGGGCAGGCACCGCTTGGAGACCCAGCGCATCCAGCGGAAACTGCGGTCGAGTTGTTCCGCGGTTTCGGCCGCCGCGATCTCGCACCGCATCAGCCACAGGGTCGTGATGAACCACGGGTTGCCCGGCACGCGTGCGGGGTTGTCCGTGGCGCGGTACCACTTATCGCCCTGGTAGCGGGCGATGCCTCCGACCGGCGTATGGACGGCAAGGCCGTCGGCCACCGCCTGGAGGGTCTGGAGGACCTTGGGGTCGGCCGGGTCCATCGCCCCGAACAGCGCCAAGCCGCACAGGCTGGCGTCGAGGGTCATGTCGAGTTGGAGCCCGCCTGCGCCGGGCACGGCGCCGCGGGCGAAGCGGCCATGGTCCTTGCTCCACAGGTGATCCACGAGGGCCGTCCGCATCCGTGACGCCACGCGCTGGTACCGGGTGGCCAGTTGCGATTCTCCGAAGGCCGCGGCGAACCGGGCGGCGGAATCCAGGCCCGCGATCACCGCCGAGACGGTCCAGGTGTGGACGCCCCAGCGTTCCTCCCAGAGGTCGTACGAGGGCAGGGGCAGGCCCGTGGCCGCGTCGATGTGGCGGGTCATGAACTCGGCGGCCTTCATGATCATCGGCCGGTAGTGCTTGG
>Ga0315294_10003936_pt1 | contig 16182 bp, 24 predicted proteins | sample YL17G13_40_MG_FD_203626 | JGI IMG/M metagenome (GOLD analysis project Ga0315294, IMG submission 203626) | Sediment microbial communities from Yellowstone Lake, YNP, Wyoming, USA - YL17G13_40 | ecosystem: Environmental > Aquatic > Freshwater > Lake > Sediment | place: USA: Wyoming | collected... | reverse complement strand
AGTCTTGTCCGCGCCAAAGTCCAACACAGCAATCGCTTTGTTTGTCTTGGTGCTGTTGTAGATCAACGCGCCACGCGCCGTAATGGAGGATGTTGTCCAAAACGTAGTGCTGAATGTGCAGATACCGGTTGTGCCATCAAGAGAAATAGTCGCACCAGTAAGCGTATTGCCCCCCGCCGTATATCCCGTACCAACGACTTCATTTGATGTGGTGTATGCCGTTGTTGATGCGTCAAGAGTCGCGGCGCTCGTATAAAGCGCAATTTTAATTACATCAGTGTCCAAATCCTGCACGCCACCAAGCATGTCAGTTTTGAATGAGGACACCATGCACTGTGTAATTGCCATATCAGCCTACCTTTTCGCGGAATTGCCCAGAACGATAAGCATCCTGACGCAGTTTGCCATCGCCCAAATTTTTCAAAAGTCCAAGTGCTTGTACATATAGAGTCTGATAAAGCACTACCATATCCTGTTCGCCCTTCATAAACCGGATTGCCTCAAGGAGTGCGCCATTCAACAGCGCAGAGTCAAACTCATCACCGAGCCATGTCGTGCTCGCCGTCACAATAGATTCTGGGTAGTAACCGTAGTGAAGCTCGGCGGTATAAGACGCATCAGGTGTCGGGCCAAGAATAAACGCGCTGTTATCAAAATATGCGTAATGCTTTGGGAATCCTGTTGCGGTTGGCGTGGGGTATGCCTCTCGCATGAAGTTCACATCTTTATTCAGCAAAAAGTGGTACGCCCCATTCGCATCAATTGTCGACAACGAATAGGAATACAAAAAGTCGGCTGGCACTGCCAAATACTTGTTATTGATGGACATGGTGCCCGTCACGTTCTTACGCAGCGCAGGAATTTGAACAGAGTTATAAATCTTCTGTTCGGCCTGCTCCGTAAACATGGCGAGCTGATCCGCTGTGAAAGTGTTTTCACAAATGTCCTGGATATTTGCACACAGCGACGCGTAATCCATATTTACCTCAAGCCATTGGGCCGCGAGCCATCACGCCCTTGATAGCCGCACCTGTTCCGCGAATCTTGATGCCGGATGTTTTCACTTCATCGTTGCTGGTAAGCGAAACACCGTCCATCGGAGTCCAGTCTTTCTTCTTGTTGAATGGAAGTTTTTTTCCTGCTTCAACATTGGCGATCTTTTTGCCTTGCATGGTATGTGGCTCCGCATAAACGTGGGCTGGGCCCACTTCTTTGCCTTTGAACTTCTGGCTGTAGGCAGGCATGTCAGGCACCCTTCTTGTAGGTGAAAGACGACTTCTTCTGGTTGGCCACTTTAGCCAGGCCACGCCCAAGCTGTTTCATTTGCAGGCTGGTCTTGCCGCCCTTGGCAAAACCCTTGGCGTGCATTTTCTTTTCGTGGGCTTTGACTGCCTTGACTGCTTCTGTCTTTGCCACTTTCTTCATTTCCATAATCTTCTCCTAGACCGTTACTTGCCCAACTTGCCCTGTCGCGTGCAGACTATTTGGCGTAAGGCCCGCTGCATTCAACCTGGCTCCGCCCACTGGCGACCAACCCCATTGTATAACCCGACTGCCCTCGCCAACTGAACCATCGCCGGTAACGCCTGATTGCGTATAGGTATTGTCCGGGCGCGGATTCCTGAGCGCCTGCGGGTCTTCCACCGGATACATGCCCAACTGCAACTGAGGCTGGTCGGGATCCCAGCACTCCGGACAAACAAGAATGTTGATCTGCTTGGTCTTTATAACCAATGGCTTTAGCTGTTTGAGTTTGTACCGTTGGCCACAACGATCACACTCAGAAATTGCATATTTGCCAGATGCAAATCTGTTTGCCATTTAGAATGCGCCGCCAATAAATGACTGCCTTGGTACAAATCGAATTGGCGCTTTCTCTCTGTCCTCGCCCGCCGCCAGTTCAAACTGCTTTTCATATTCGGCTTGGAGCATGGGAACGCGCTCCATCAATTCCGGCGTTTTGAGGGCAATGTAATAGGACAGGCCGGCAATCAGCACCGGCAGGAAGCGGAAATTCACATCCTGTGTTTCCACCCCATTGCCTGCGTCCTGCATACGTCTCATGCGCCAATACACTAGCGTGTAGTACGGATTCGCAAGCGTGCCGCGATCTGGCGTAGGCCAAACCGATACCTGCGGGGCATCACGAAGTCGCTGCACCCAAAGCTGAATAGGCCGGCCTTGGGTTAATTTATTGGGAATGCTTGAGTACGTGGAAACACTGATGCGCGTGATTGTCAGATCCGCCTGCGTGTTCGTCACGCCTGGATTTGTACGAATCACATGGTCAAGAAGATCAACCGTATCTGCTGGCAGCGTATAAGTGTTGGTGCCCTGCTCAAGCGCGACCGTGCCGCTGTCGATTGTCCACATATTGATGCCACGATTGGCCAACTCGATGGTCATCATGTTCATGCAGAAGCGAGCCAAGCGAAGATCAAAGCCCGAACGCATCTCACGGCCAGCCTGCGCCCACGACATCTCAGCGATTTCAGTAAAGTCTGGATTGAACGCAGTTGTGCCGGATGTAGTCATGCCTGCCTCTTTGCGGTCTTAGCCGATTGCATAAAATCCACAGCAGTTGGCGCACCTTCCATGCCTGGCTTACGCATCTTCTCACCCGAGCCAGATGCAATACGCTCACGCTTGCGGTGGATGTTCTCGTATAGGCCAACCTTGCCACCCTGCTCGTACATCGTCACATCCTGCGGATGATCCTTGCGAACAATCTTCTTCGCCTTGGGCATCTTGCTCTTGCTGATTGCCCCCATCCCACGGCTTGCTATCAAAGCACACCTCCACTACACAATCTTGCACTTTGTTTTGCCGCGCTTGGCGATGCCATCTCCACGGGTGGAAGCAGAGCCAACCTTGCCGCCCTTAGCGAACTTCTGGCCCATCATGCGACGTGTTGTTGGCGCGGTTTCTGCTGCACGCTGCTCCGCTCGATCCATGCGCTGATATTCCATTTCGCGCTTGATCTGCTCCATCTTCTCAGCAGATGGCATATCGGATGCACGAGCACCTTCTTCTCGCATATATTTCTTTTGCTTCATTTCGCCAGTTTCAATCGCCATTGGCGCGGGCTTCATATAATTAGGCATCTCAGCACTTCCCGCCCTTGGTCATCTTGACCATCTTGCCCTGGGTCTTGCCCTTGATCTCTACGCCGCCGCCTTTGGCATAGCACGCGCCGCCTTTTTTCATTCCTTTGGCTTCTGCCATTTCATGCTTAACCATCGCTTTAGGAGCGCCCTTGGTTTTCATGAACGCCATTTCTTTCTTAACCATCTTTTTGGACTCAGCCATTTCGCCACCCTCTTTGAATTGACGGCCTTTGTCAGCCGCAGAGAAATCTTTACCTACCGATACAGGAACGCCGACCTTCTTGGCAAACTTGGGTCTATGGGCCACGGCACGCATGAACTCAGATTGCTTTTTACTGGTCGACGGCACTTCGGTTCCCCTTTTTGCCCAACCATCCTTGAACAGTATCCGTCTCGTAGATGCGAATCACTGTCCACACGATTGTGAATACCGCTGCGATGGAAGGCAACATGTCTACCAAGGTCCCGACAACGGTAACGATTGATAAGGCATCCACGGCATGCTTTACAGTCTCGCTTGTAGCTTCGCTCATTTACAGCCCCACCGTTTAAGACTAGCAGCCTTGCGTGTTGGCCGCCCTTTTTCATCTTTCATCGGGCCCGGATTGCCCTGCATGCGGGCACAAAACGATTTCTTACGGCCAGCATCCGCTTTGGTCTTGGGGCTAGGCGCAGGCGCTTTCAGGTTTGACCCTGTAGCCGCGTTATACCGCGCACGGCCCTTGGCAGTGAGGCCAGCTCCCTGAGACACAGGAAGCTTCTCTCCTCGCCCCACCGCCAATGACACCGCTTTTTTAGCCATAAAACACTGTAACTTTTGCGGCGGTTGGCAACGTCACATAAATACCCGTTGCTGCCAAAATGCCTTCGCCCGGAATTAAATTGGCAAAGGGATTGTTGGTGTTGGCCGGTATGTTGAAACGCAGTAGTTCCGCTCCGCCATTGCCATCGGTAAAAATAATATCGCCAGCCGTTCCGCCTGAAAGACATTGATAGCCTTTTAGCCGAGTTCGGCCCGACACCATTGATCCGGTAACTTCCGCGTGCGCGGATTTTACGTCAGTTTGCATCCCCATGATGCGCTCCTAATTAAGCGCTAACAGGGTTAGCAGTGCCATCCGACGCACGCTGCGCGTAGACCACGATAACAATGAAGCGACCCGCTGTCAGAGTGGCAGTAGCCGTGACGTTGCGAATAAACACGGTTGTGTCCGCTGTGGTGGAGGTCTGCCATGCCAACTGAGTAGCGGCTGTCGTGGTGCCTGTGAAGCGACCGCCAGCAGTCGTAGCGACAGCAGCGGAGAGTTGTGCGCCACCGGAGGCATTGCCAACGGAAACCGTGGTTGTGCCAGCAGTCGAAGCGACCACTTGGTCAATCAGGATGTTGAGGATTTGTGCGCCTTGCGGCAGGGTGATACCCGAGTTGACGTCGACAGTACCAACAACAGTACCTGTCAGATCGCCTGTGTCATAAGACTGTGTCAGTACAACCAAGCCAGTATTGCGGCCAGCGCCTTCGCGCACGGTGCCGGAACGGATCGGGCCGCTGAAAGTTGAATACGTCATATTGTCCTCACATGCGAGTTCGGTAAGGGCGTCTGCATGAAGTCAGCCGGGGCTGTCGCACTTACCGGGGTTTCCCGGATACATCTTTTTATCCCTGATAACCCATGCTGTCAAGGAAATTCCTTGCCCTGATTCATCTGTGAGATCGTATTTTGAATCATCGGTTGCAATACTTGGTTGCCGAAATGGCCGGTAAATTCGGTCGCACCAAAATGCCCAAGATTGATGTCTGGATCAATGTAGATTTTGAAGCCGTGACTACTGGCCCGATCACAAAAGAGGTAATCCTCTCCCATATATCCGGCTTCTGTAACTGCAAAATCAAAAATTGCGTAGTGATGTTTCTTTTCTACATCCACCCAATACTTCCACTCGGGGTGTGCGTCTCGCAGCGTTTCAATAACATGGCGACGGATATACATAAATCCCGTCCCAATTCGGTTCAGCCGCAGCAAGCCGTCCTCTGTAATCTCTACACCGCCGTGCTCGTTGTAATAAATGTCAGCAAAGAACATCTGATCTTTGGCGCGTCTCGGATATGCCCCGGCAACAATATCTTTGTCAGTGCCAAGCGCCATGATTCGGAGCACGTCCTCTTGGGTGAAGTTGATGTCCGAGTCAACAAACAGCATCTCGGTGCAATCCGACTCCAAGAACTGATTGACCAGCGAATTCCTGGCTCGGGTGATGATCGAACAGCTCGATAGGTGCGCCAGGTGGATCTCGAATCCATGTCGCGCCGCCGACAGTGCCAGCTTGGGTAGCTGAAAGGCCGCAGAGATGTTGATCTTCCCGTCATACGCCGGAATCGCAATCATCAGTTTCCGGCCAGCCAGGGTGATTTTCTTCTCGGTCATTGTCATTCCTTGTTGATGATGGTGAGTGGTTATTATCAGGTGAATTGGGCGGGGTCAAGCGTATCTAAACGACCAGCCTTTTCGTGGGCCAAACACCAAAACATTGCCCGATTTCAGGGCTCGGGCGAGCGTCGGCATTTTCAATTCAAGCTCGGTTAGAACCGCCGTTAAGCTTGGGTATTCTTTGGATACCCCAGCAGGGTCAATAGAAATTACTCGCTTGGACATCTTCTGCCTTGCTTCGTCTGTGTGTTTACGGCCTTTCCAATGGCTGTAGTGGCCTGCGTCAACGGCAGCACGTATCTTTTGCATTCCGGCCTCTGACACCCGTCGCCCTTCGGCTTTTGCTTTACCGCGCTGGGTATCGCCTATCTTTTGCTTTGTCGCTTCGCTTCGCTCTTTGGCTTGCCAATACCGAGTCGGGTTAGCTTTTTTGCTTTCGCTAATCTTTGCTCTTGTTGCCTCTGAGTGCGTTTTTCCCACGCGTGGGTGGTTAAAGTAGTCCGCTGCGTAAAAATCTTTGAGTGTTTTTGAGATGGCCTGTTTTTGTTCTTCGGTTACCGGATGCCCAAAATTTGGGTGTGCAGCTCCGTATACCCCTCTCCAAGGTGCAACCGCAGCAGCGCCAGAGTTGTAGCAATAAGGCTTGCCAAAATGCTGCTTCAGATAGCGATCTTCGGCACCGTGTAAAGAGTGCTCAGGCGGCACTTCTTCTACGACAACAAAGTCAAATTTGGCTTCTCCGTATTTGTTCCACGCTGCTTGCAAGTGCTTGCAGTGGTGCCGATTTCCGCGAAGCTGTTTTCTGTGCTCTCTAAACCGCACTTTTTTGTTGGTGGTGCTTCCGACGTAAAACTTGTCATTAACCAGATTGATGATTTTGTAAATTACCTGTGTCATGGGGACTCTCCGCTACAAAGCTAAGGCTTCGTAATGTACCAGCGGTACTTCGACAAGTCAAACAGGCATGAAAAAGGGGCCTTTCGGCCCCTTCCAAACACTTGTACGTGCTTGATTTACTGCTTAGTTGCTGCCGGGCGAACCGAAAATGCCGAGCGGGTCCGACGCGCCAAACGAATAGCGCTCGCGGGCCTTGTAACGTACGTTCCCTGTATCGAAATCACCGTCCATTCCAGTCTGCATCGAAGTGCGGACGAAATGCTTCAGGCCGTTCGGCACATCCGTCTTGAGGAACCAAGCGTTTGTGTCGGTGAGCCAGTGGTTGATGGCGAAGCCTTCGGGGATCGAGCCGTTGTTCTTCAGCGCGTTGATGTCGTTGTCGGTGGTGCCGACACGCAGCTCAGTTTGCAGAAGACGTGTGGCAACGAACTGAAGCGACGGGGGCACAATCAGCTTGCGGGGCTTGGCAGCGATCAGCAGGCCACGCTCGTCAGTCCAGCCGGCGATCTGAATAACAGCGGCTTCAAGCGAAGTCTCATTCAGGTCGGTGCCGATGGTCGGACGGTTGCTGTTGACGCCACCGGCGATCAGCGGGTGAGCGGTGCTGCACAGGGGCACGCCATCGCCATAGGTCACGGTGGTGTTGAACGCTTGGTTCAGCACGTAAGCGGCCTTGACTTGCTTGGTGTAAGCCATCGCACGGGCCAGAGCCTTGGTGTAGCGGGAGCCCAGGCTGTCGTACAGATTGTCTTCGATTGCCTCTTCGGTAATCGAGAAACCCATTGCGATAGTTTCGTGGTTGTAGCGAGCTGTCCAGGCTTCCTGTGCGTTGTCGTAAGACAGCGCGGAACCTTCGGGCTTCACCGGAGCGGCGGTGAAACCAGACAGTTTCACTTCTTCTTCAAAACTACGCTCGGAGGATTCCACGTCGTAGATTTCTTTATGCTCTTCGTTGTAACGAGCATATTCAAGGCCGAACAAAGCGTTCAGGCCTGGGAGCAGTTGCTTTAGCTGCTGTGCGCGGGAAATAGCCATGAATTAGCTCCTTAGACGCCAGTTGTAGAGTTGTACTGGTGCGTGTTGATCTTCACCACGAGTTCCGTAAATGCGTCTGCACCTGTAGCTGACTCGGGCACCACGTCAATCACGCGAACCGGCAGCGTGTTAGTTGTGGATGTGCTGGTGGACAGCACGGCCACATAAGAATTGCCTGTAGCTGTGGTGCCTGCGGTCTGTACCAGCGTCATGTTGGAGCCCACTACGGCGCGGCCAACAGAAGCGATGGTTGTGCCGGAGGACACAACGGCAACCTTGAAGGCGGCCATCGGATCATCCACCACATAACCCAGAGCCACGTTTGTCGATGTGCTCAAACCAGCGGGATAGAACTGGCCTTGAACCTTTTGGCCAGAGCTATTTACATACTGAGCGCCAACGAGCACGCCCACGGGGGCTGCGTTGTTGGTGCCGGTGTCGGCAACCAGGAAACCTGTGCCATCCACCTTCACGGTGTCGCCAAAAAAGATTGCTGTGGCATAGCCAGAAGCAATCGGAATCAGTCGGGTTTGACCCGCATAAGCCATGCCGTCAATACGATTGACAGGCACCAAGCCATACGGAACTGAAACGGTCGGATAAGCCATATTTCGCTCCTAAATTTATCGTTTACCAAAGGTCGTGGTTGTATCTCTGTTTTTGAACAGAGGCATCCTCGGATCGCCTTCGCGCATGAAGTTACTGTCCACAGCTCGCATTGCTGCTTCGGTTTTCTGGTTGTAATGGTCGGCACGCTGTTGCATGAACTCGGCGGGAATCTTGCACGCCAATAGACCACCGATCTCAATACTGTCAGGAATACGGGATTTGCCCGTATCGAACAGCGTGACTTCGGGGTGTTCTGATGCCTTGACCGGCTCCCAACCCTCACCAAAGCTAGTGGCAATGTTCTTTGGATCGTCCAAGCCAAGAATTGAGACACGAACCCATTTGAACTCATAGCCTGGCTCGGGATTCAGATCCGGCAATTGCCCTTGCGGACGCCATGCCTTCGGTCGCTCGGCCAGACTTCGTTGTTCCAATTCACGCGGTGTTCTAACTTGCTTGTCCATTAAACATTCCCTCTATTAAGTTTCGCAACCTCTTGGGCATAGGCTTCGGGTGTGATGCCTAGCTTACGGGCGAGATTCACCTGTGTTTGAGTCAGCACGATCTTTCTTGACGCGGTGCTTCTCGTTGCAGGTGCGACTACTTGTGATTTCTTCGGAGGGGGCGCATCCGAATCGAATTTCTCGGGGAATCGCTCGCGCATTTCCGAGTCAATCCGCCGATAGTATTCTTCGCTGGCAGGATTTATATGCTCTGCCGTTGTTAATTCATCGTGGAGGGAAAGAGCATAAGCAGTCATTCGACGATCTTGCCCAAACCACTCATTGCTATCACGCCACCTGTCTGCCTTTGCATCAGGCCGGACTTGAGGCGCTTGTAACTGAGGTTGTAGCTTAGGTTCATCTTCCTGTAAAGGGGGTAACTTGAAGTTAGCCACACGTTCAGCCTTGATCTTGGCTGATGTAAGACTTTCCTGTGCAGATGTCAAAGCATCGGAGTCGCCCATGTCGTAGGCTTTCTTAAACTCCTCTTTGGCTTTTTCAAGCTCAAACACCGTAGTGCGCTTTGCCTGCTCAAGCAGAGCCTCTTGATTCTGCGATACGGTTGCCTTGAGCTTCTTGTTCTCTTCCACGATGGATTGAGCAAGTTTCAGTGCTTCTTCGCGCTCTCTAAGGGCTGATTCTTTGGCGCGGCGCTCTTCGTGATAACCCTTGGTAAAGTGCTTGATCCGCTTCTGCACACCCTCGTTATACGAAGAGATTTCGTCCTCGGTGAACTCCTTCGGCGGCTCTTCCATCGGCTTACGACCGCGATCAGCTTCGGGCGTGTCGTCAATGATCTCAAGTTCCGCTTGTTCGGAGCTTTCGGACATCTGCGATTCTTCGTCTTCAATCTCAAATTCAAGTTTATTCGCCATGATTAAGCCCTTTTAATGCCGCGAGGATCTTCAACAACAGCCTCAACTGAATCATCGTTGATAATTCGGAATTCGCTACCGTGGATCTTCACGCGAGTTCCGGTGTTGGGGCGAACCAGCACAAAATCCCCTTCCTTGCACGATGGCCCACTCGGAAATCGCGTCTTATCGCTATAGGCATCCGGGCCAACTTTCACCACGAACAAAACTGGCGACAATATCTCTTCAAATTGCATGACTTGGGCCGACTTTACGATACCGCTTTCGTATTGCCCTTCAACTTCCGGCAGCGCACAAAGCAAGTGATACGTCACCGGGTCAGGCAACTGCTTTGCCTTCTTTTCCGCAGTATCCGGCAGCACCGATTCTGTTTGACCATCACTGATAATCAACTCACTCATCATCCATATCCCTTTTATTACGCACGAGGTCTTCGATTTCTTGCTGTGCGAACGTAAGACCTCGGATCGTGCCGCACATATACCGGAATTCAGCAAAGTCTTTCGGCCCGCCGTCTCCCAGTGATTCCATGAGTTGTTTTCGCCGCCCTTCAATCTTGGCGGTCAGTAGCATCAATACTTTGTCGTCCAATTACTGCCCCTGAATGTTGGTAATACGATCTACAAAGTCACGCACCTGCTCATCTTTTTGCTGCTGTGCATCAAGTGCGATGCGAAGACGATCTGCCTCTGCCTGGTTGTTGATTCTTTGCTGCTCCAGAGAGAGTCTTGCCTGTGCGAGACCGGCATCTGCGGCGTCTTTTTGCACTTTTCGCTGAACTTCCTGTGATTTGACCTGCATTTCGGCCTGCTGAAGCTGAAACATTGGGTCTTGGGCCTGTTGCTGGGCCTGTTGTTGTGCTGCCTGACCTTTGCTCTGCGCCAACACCTGTGTCGATGCCTGTGCCACGAGCCGGGAAAGCTGCACTTCCACGTCTTCCGGCAGTTCTTCGTTTGGTTTTGGCATGGGAACGCCAAGCTGCTCTTCAACTTTCTTGCGATACAGGAATGCCAAGTGCTCTGCCACGTGAGCCATGATGGCCGATTGCATTTGCTGGGCCATTGGCGACTGTCCAATCTGGGCCATTAGAAGCGGGTCTTGCAGCATCGACATATGGCACGCAATGTGCGCGTCTTGATCCTGATAAATGAAGGCTTTGGTAGGCTTTCCTGCCAAGAATGCCATGTTTTCGCTGATCGGATCACGCGGCTTCATGTCATCTGCAAGGGGAACAAGCCTGTCGGCGTTCTTGATGCCCAATACTTCCAGCATTTGACGGTGCAATTGTGGCAAATCGTAAATCTGGGGTGCGCCTTGAGCCAATTGAATAGCGGCTTGGTACTGCATAATCCGCTGCGCCATTGTTGCGCTATTGGGATCGCTGACCGGAATCACTTCAACCAGGTCGTAATCCTCCCTTTTTGCCTTTCTATCGGCTTTCTCAGGGGTATATTCATACTGGCTTGGGGTGTAATCCCGGATAATTGCTTTGAGCAGTTTGAATTCCTGCTTCATCGAGAAATGGACTCGGGCCTGCACCGCACTCATGGTCTTGAGTTGCCGCTCCAGCAAAGCCAGCGTCGTCCCAACAGGGGCGTTTGCCGACATATCGCTGATCTTCATGTCGGAAATCGCGCCCAAACGTCTGGCTTCTTCGGTGATATTCGCCAAAAGTGCCATCAAAACCTGGCTCGGCTCTTTGTAGGGCAAGGGCATGATGTTGTCGCGGATGCTACCTGACGGCACATCAACATCGCGGAATTCACCCGGTGCGATGGGCGTGTCGTCGCCCTTGACTCTCAGGCCGCGTGACTTCAATCCGCCTGGAAGATTCGCCAATGAGCCTGCATCAATTAGTTGCCGGATCAGCATCGTGCCAGCTCGGGCATATCCACCGATCAGGTGAATCAGGCCGAATCCATAGGCGCCAAAGCCGGGAATGTAGGTGTACTGGACAAAGTGCTGGCGCTTGGCGTAGGTCTCGTCCTCTTCGATCCAATTTCTGCGGATGGCGAGAACTTTGTTGCTGCCCCTGTCAATGGTGATGATGTAGGGCAACGCAATACCGAACTCGTTTTCGTATCCGGGCAGCTCATAGTCGGCGTGAATCTCAAGAATCTGGTATCTCTCATCATCGGTGATGGTATACCCCTCTTCTTCAGCCTTCTTCTTCTCAATATCTGTCGGAATCTGGATGGGTTCGCCAAGCTCGATGTCTCTGTAGAAGCCTGCTACTTGCAGCTTTCTGATTTCGTTCTTGGTCTTTCGCATCAGGTGCGTGACACGCTCTGACGACATTACACCCGTCGCGCCGTAGGGCATGATGATGTCTTCGGCAGGTATATACATAGATACCTGGCGCTGCAAAGACGGGTCAAAATAGACCTTTTTGAACGCCGAGCCTGACAGGCCAAGATTGAGCAACGATCTTTCGTGCTCAGGGCGATACTCCTGCATCACTTCCGTGAGCTGGTAGTTCATGTCGTCTCTGACGCGATCCGCTGCTTCTGTCTTCTGCTGTGTGACTTCGCCAATGATGAGCGTTTTGACCGGGCCGGCAGCAGGGAAGGTTTCGGTGATGCACTCGCTCTGGAAGCGGATAGCCGCTTCGGTAAGCACTGTGGAGAACACACCACAAGCCCCACTCCAAGGCTCTGTGCGGTCTTCATATTTCATGCCCAGCACTTCCAGACCCTTAACAAAAGTGTCTGACCAGTCCTTCCGGCTGCCTATATCAGCATCCACCAAATCAACAAGGTCAGCAGCAATGCTTTGAAGATCGCCTTCTTCCATGAACTCAGCAAGGTTTGCATCAAAATCATCCGCCGTCTCTTTTTCTGGAGAAAGATCAATCTCAAGGCCATCTACTCCTATGGTCATAGACTCCGGGTTTTCAACCTCAATCTCAATGTCAGGCGCGTCTTCTGCCAGATTAAGAGGAGGAACCTCGCTATACAATGCCCGATCAAAATTATTTGCCATGCTTTACCTCAGTAATTGGCTTTTTTACGACGCCATCCGATCTCTTCTTCCGGCTCGTCGCTCTGCAATCTTAAGAATCCACCCTGTCTGAATCGGATAAGGGCTTGGACGGAGCTATCTAGCAAGTCATCATGCTCGGCATTCGGGAATCTTGCCATCTCTTCTATGACCTCATCCGCCCACCGCTTGTCTGGTGCCCACACTTTACCCGAGGCAAACAGGTCTGTAACCGAGTTGAGTCGAGCGAACTTGTCGTTACCACGCGAAGGGGTATATTCGCTCACCGGGATGCCCATCCTTCTTAGCTCAAACACCAGCGGCGCTCCAGCGGCCTTGGCTTCAATCACAAAAGCATCTGGTTGCCATTCTTTCCAAGATGCAAGTGCTTGCTGCTTTAACTCCGGAAACTCCCACTTATCTTTAAATGCGTCCAACAGTATTATATTTACGTCGTTTTCATCTTCATCAAGATTGAACACGCCCCAAGTGGTGCAGGCGGAATAGTCCGACCTCTCGCCTTTTGTAAAAGCAGTGTCCCAGGATTGAATAATGAATTCGCAAGCCGGTGGCCGATCTCTCTCCCATCGTCTCCACCACTCGCGCTTGACGATTGCACCCGCCTCGCCCGTTGGGGTTTGTTGGTACTGCGCGTTCCACTTATAAGGCGGCAATTCTTCCTTGAGGGCCAGTAATTCCTCAAGGCTCCAGAACTCAGGCCATAGTGGATTGCCAGACGGCATGATGGCGGGTAGCTCAATGACTTCCCACTCATCCTCGTGGCGACTATTCTTGATGATCTTTCCCGTCAAATCTTTGTCCGACCAGCGAGTCATAATCAAAACTATGGCCGCCCCTGGCTGAAGTCGCTGCCGTGGGCCAGACGTGTACCATTCATACACGCCGTCAAATGCAGTGGGATCACCCTGGGCTAACTTGGCCTCTTGCTCGCTGTGCGGGTCATCGATGATAAGAAGGTCTGCACCTTTACCTGTCACCGTACCGCCCACACCGATGGCGAAGTAGGAACCCCCACCAGATGTATCCCACCGGCCAGCCGCTTTACTATCGGCACGAAGATCGACACTAGGGAATACCCGCTTATAGTGATCCGAGCCAACAAGGTTTCGCACCTTACGGCCAAACCCTACCGCCAGTTCAGCCGTGTTTGAACACTGGATGACCTTCTTCTCGGAAAACTTTCCCATAAACCAAGCCGGAAGAAGAAATGAACCAAACTCTGACTTGGTATGCCGAGGGGCTAGATTGATAATCAGCCGCTTCAGTTTCCCCGCTGCGATTTCCTCGAACTTCTTGGCCATCAAAGCATGGTGCCGACCGTGGATAAACGACGGCCACATCATCTTCACGAACGCCATGAAGTCAGCCTGCGCCTTCTCACGCTCAACCGCCTCTTTATAGGCACTGACCTGAGACAGCAACTTCTGCTGCTCGTGTTCAGGTAGCTTGGAAATCAGCGAGGCCAGATCAGTCATAGCAACTCCAACTGTTCGTCTCGTGATTCCACGGCAGCAATCCGAGCCCTGGCGATCTCTACATACTCCGCCTCGCGCTCGATGCCGATAAACTTAAAGCCTTCCGAAATAGCTGCCTTGCCTGTGCTACCACTGCCCATGAATGGGTCAAGTACCACGCCGCCGGGTGGTGTCACAAGGCGGCAAAGGTACCGCATCAGGTCGGTCGGCTTGACGGTCGGGTGGAAGTTTCGAACCGTGTCGGCGGTGCGGCCTGCGCCTGCGCGTGGCGACTGCAGGCCTGCGGTGCCTTCGTCGCGTTCGACGGCGTCGGCGCCTGACCGTGCGGGCAGGTTGTCGCAGCCTTCCTCTCGGTCGGTGCGGCTGGCCTTCGCGCAGTAGAAGAAACGGGCGACACTGGCAGCGCCGCCGCGCGGCGTGGTGGCTGGCCTTCCGTTAAACTGGCCGTAGACGGCATTTGTCTTGCTGCTGGGTTCTTTTCCGGTAACCGCACCTTGCTGCCCTTTGGCCTGCGGGAAGCATTCCACCACCTCATCGCTGCCGTCGTGGATCAGGTTGGCGGGCCAGCGGCCTGCATCGTGCGGGACTTTCTCGATCACCGGGGTTTCACCTTGCGTGAAGAACTTGACCGACCCCAGGCCTGTAGCGGTGTGAGCCTTCCAAGGCTCACCAGCCACTCTGCACCCATCCACGTTGATCGCCCCCGTCCCATGCGTCAGCACATTCTCGGCCACGGTGCCAATGAGAGGCTTTCGCGCCACGGTTATCGGCTCAAGCGCGGGCTTTAGCGCGGTTCCCCAGCCTTGCCATTGACGTGCGGCTTCGGTGGCGGCGGTGCATGAATCCATCACATCTGCACTATCGCCAATCTTACTCCAAGCGTCATCGTTCAGGTTTGCGTTCTTATGAAGTCCTCCGGTAGCTGGCACTTTGTCCCACTCAGCCCCCGCCGCCTTATCAATCGCCTTGCTCACATCCAGCGACTTCGGGAATCCGGAACCATAAACCCAAGCAATCATATCCCGAATCTGAAACCCTGCGTCCTCAATGCGAACGGCCATGCGGTGTTGCGTCCTAGTACCAGCAAACGACAGCAGGTGGCCGCCAGGCTTTAGCACGCGCAGGCACTCGGCCCATACTTCGACGGCCGGAATGTCGTAGTCCCACTTTTTACCCATGAACGAAAGGCCGTAAGGCGGATCGGTAACTACAGCGTCCACGCTGTTATCTGGCAGCGTGCGCAGAACTGCCAGGCAGTCGCCCAGTCGAAGATCAATCACTCCTTGCTGCTGCTCGTGCTCGGGCAACTTAGAAATCATCGCCGCTAGATCACTCATAGCTCGACCTCATCAAACTCACCTTTACGGAACGCCATATACGAAGGACGAACGCTTCTCTCCATCCCTGCGACTCGCTTCACTACACCTATCTTCACTAGCGCATCGACGACTCGCTTCATGTTCCCCAACCCCTTCACACCTCTCAACTGCTCCAGTTCCCGGTAGGTCGGGCCGCACGCAAAACGCCGCCAGAACTCGTCAATCAAGATATACACCTCCCGCTGTACCGGGGTCATCGACATACCCTCGCATTCATCCTTCGTCGGAGAAGATCGCGTCCATGTCATCAGCGGGTTGTAATCCACCGCACGACCACAGACCTTCCGCCACCGAATTTTCTTTGGCGTCATACGGCCACACGGCCAATAGATGCGTTGAATTCCATATACGCGCGATGGGCCAAGTAAGTGGCTCCGTCTAAAGTCAGCGTTGCATAGTCTCCATCCGTGCAGATGCCAACCACGCGACATCTGCCCTGGTACGCATCGCGCCGGAAAAACATCCCGGATCTGGGTAGGTGGCACACCAACTGGCGAAGCCGAACAGCATCCATACATACTCCACATTTCCAAACCGTCAGTTACATATGACGGGGGTCTTCCCATACAGCAGGGGTGGGGTGCCCAAAACCACAAAAAACACCCCCTACCCCCTCAAAACAGTGCCTTTGTACACTATCTACCCGATACTCGCCTATTACGAAAGGCATCCCCATCACGCAAATATGTGCACTTGTACACTAGCAACGCACGCCCTTGGGCGCGTCTGAGTACCCTTCCCGTCTGGGGTAGGCACACACAAAAAACGTAAGTGATTGGTTTAGAAAGATAATTGAAGAAAATGGCAAATGTTGAGAATCGTTCGAGTGGAGTAGTATGTAGAGACAGCCCCGGAGTCTCATCCATGCCTTGGGGG
>Ga0315294_10003935_pt1 | contig 16185 bp, 9 predicted proteins | sample YL17G13_40_MG_FD_203626 | JGI IMG/M metagenome (GOLD analysis project Ga0315294, IMG submission 203626) | Sediment microbial communities from Yellowstone Lake, YNP, Wyoming, USA - YL17G13_40 | ecosystem: Environmental > Aquatic > Freshwater > Lake > Sediment | place: USA: Wyoming | collected... | reverse complement strand
ACGTCAAGATAGAATACTATGCCGGCTCCTGGCAAGATATCAATACCTCTTATCCTACAGGCTCAGATGGTTCAGGCACAGGCACCTATCCCTGGACAGTGCCTAACATCAAATATGAGAACTGCCAGATAAAAGTAACTTCCATAAATGACACCGCGGTGTATAACGAATCCGGCATCTTCCATATGAGGCCGGTAGTAAATGTCACCTCACCAATAGAAAACCAGAGCCTTCATGTGCTTACCAGCTACTCTGACCTTATAAAATGGAATATCACCGGCACTGGTTTAGTAAGCGGCGTCAACATCAGCTATGACTTAAACGGCGGCTCTGATAATTACACGCGCTCTATTGCCTCTAACGTAGCTGCCAGCGCAGGTGCTACCGGTTATACCTGGACGCTGGGCGCCTCTGACATCAACACCAGCAATAACGTGCGCATAAAAATATCAGATAATCAGTCATCAGCAGTTTACGGTTTGTCCAAGGTATTCCGCATTATAGGTACAATTGTAGTCACTCAACCTAATACCGGCAACGAGACCTGGGAAATCCTTACTAATACCAGCACTATCCGTTGGCAGGCCACCAATGTCAGCAGCGTGGATATTTGGTATTCCACCAATGGCCCCTCAGGTCCATTTAACTGGATTAAGATAGTAACTCCTGCAAGCGCTAATCTCACCATTTGGGATATACCGGCAGTGGTGGCTAACAATTGTAGGATTAAGGTAAACGATACCAATGACGCCACCGATACGGTCAGCGACATTTCCGATAATAACTTTAAGCTGGTTGAGAAATTCGACGTTATCCATCCTGAAGACGGAGAGACCTGGGTAGCCGGTGATATTTACACCATAAACTGGTCCAAGAAAAGCAATGCCTTAGACTATGTGAATATATCTTTCTGGAACGGAACAGCCTTTGCAACCAGGTGGCAGACTCCTAACACCGGCACTACTTATGCTACCTGTGATTGGCAGATACCCACTGATATTATCTCAAATAAATGCAGGATTAGGGTAAGCAGCACTATCAATGAAGATAACTACAATGAATCTGCCACTAACTTTAGCATAAGGGGCAATATCACGGTTACTGCGCCAGGCCCGGGAAATAATAACTGGGATGTAGGGAGCAATCATTACCTTACCTGGGCATATAAAGGCCCTATTCAGAACGTAAAGATAGAATACAGCTTCAACACCAGTAACTCTTCTGCCTGGACTACTCTGAATGCAAGTTATCCGGTAGGCTCAGGCGGTTCGGGTAATTATAGCTGGTACATTGCTAATACCACCAAACTTTGTACTGGTAACGGAGGAATAAGGATTTCAGACCCGGAACAGATTCCTACCTCTAGCGGAGAATATGGCGCCTTGACTCTAAAAGGCGCTGTGCATGTAAATACGCCTAATGCCACCGGCATCGTCCTTAGAGTAGAAGACGGTTATAATATCACCTGGTCTACTTTTGGTCCTGTTGAGCAGGTTAATGTATCTTACTCTAATACTAGTTTTGGTCCTACTTGGAAGCCTATAGTCAACAACTGGCCTGCTGATGAAAATTATCCCTGGAATGTCCCTGATGACATAGGTAATCATACCAGGGTAAGAGTTGCGGATGCTGCTAACCCGGCAGTCTATAACATCTCTGATAATGATTTCGCTATTGTGGGTAGAATAACAGTAAGTAAGCCTGTTGCAGGCGAGCAATGGGAGGTGGATAGTTGGCAGTGGATTAACTGGACAGTCAACGGTACTTTCCCATTCGTGATGATGCAGGGCTCAACCAATGAATTTGCTAATGAAACTAAAACCTTCTTCATCGCAGATTATATTCCTGCAAGCCAGGGGAACTTTGAATATCAGGGAGTTTGCGATAATATTTCCAGCACAGTCAGAATCAGGGTTTCTGACCAGGACTTTGGGGGTTATATAGTTAACGGTACCTCAGGCAAGTTTAAGATTAAAGGCAGGTTGACAGTTACCACGCCCAATGCCGCTAATCTGACCTGGTATGCCGGACAGAACAAGACTATATACTGGACAAGAAAAGGCACTCTGGGTCCCTTAAAGATAGAATACTGGAACGGCACAGGCCCGGAATGGAAAATCGTTTCCGGTTCTACAAATTCCAGTGACCTTAATTTTACCTGGAACATCACTGATTACGATGTTACTCCGTTTTCCAACCAGTATTCAGGACGTATAAAAATTACTGACCTTGCTGACTCCTCAGTCAATGATACCTCTGATAATAATTTCAGGGTTAACGCCTCTATCAAATTTCTTTCACCAACTTACCTGCAGGGTCTTGAGGCCGAAACTAATTTCACGGTAAACTGGACAGGCGTTGGTCTTTATCCAGATGTCAGTAATACTATTTCTTTGGAATATGCTTATGGCAATGGGACATACCTGCCGCTTTTAGATGCAGTCGGTAACCCGGCTACTAATTTGCCCATAGACCAAAACAGCTTTACCTGGAAAGTTCCTTCAACGCTATCCACAAATGCCACCATAAAAGCAAGCCATGGTGGCGATGACCAGTTGGTTATTATCTCTCCGCGCTTCAGGACCGTGGGTAATATCACCTGCACCGCTCCTGGTGCAAACTCCAGGTGGCTGGTAAATACCAGTAACAATATTCAATGGGATTACCGCGGCCAAATTAACGATGTGCGTATCTACTATTCTATAAATAATTCTACTCCTGTTTATATTGCCGAGGTGCCGGCTGTTCAGAAGAACTATCCTTGGACTATCCCGCACAATATCCCTGAACTCATTTCTGACTATGTTGCTATCAGGGTGGAAGACAAAAACGACCCGCTCTGCAACGGCACTACGCCTCAATTCCATGTCTTACCCAAGTTTAATATTACCAGCCCCACGGACAACCAAAAACTCATTGCTAATGAACCATTCGTCATAACCTGGGATAGGTGGGGTGACCAGGCAGTCGTGCCTTACGTCAACATTACCTATACTGCAACCGGGACCTTTGCTAACAACACCACGCAGATAATTAATACCAGCGCCAGTAACTCCGGTTTTTACAGTTGGACAGTCGGCGATAACCTCTCCAATACAGTCAAGATTAAGATAGGCTATCCCGGGCAGGAAACAGCATCCAATAGCACTTCTTCTAATTTCAGGATTGTGCCAAGATTTACAGTTATCTATCCCAATACTACTTCGCAGTGGCCTGTGGGCACAACCCAGTATATCGTCTGGAACTGCTCCAGCGCCAACGAACCCTATGTAAACCTGACTTATTCTATCTCCGGGTCAAACTGGACGATTAATGAGTCGGCAAATAATAATCTTCCGGCAGGTGTGCTGCGTAATTATAGCTGGAGTCCTATTCCGGATAGAATCAGCGAGGCATTCAAAGTCAAGGTTGCTTCTAGCGATCTCCTGCGGCAGGATATATATGATGAGTCCGGTTTTGCCAAGATTATGGGTTATTTTGACATCACAGATCCTGATGGCGGCCAGACCTTAACCGTCAATCAAACCTATAATATTACCTGGAATAAAGATGGAAGCGTTCCGTTAGTCAACATTACTCTTCTGAAATATAATAACGCCTCCAGCTACACTTATACTCTAATTTCACCTAATGCGCCAAATAATGGCTTATTCACCTGGACAGTCCCTGATGTCATTAATAACACTCTTAAGGTGCGCGTCAGAGACTACAATGATTCCGCCGCCTATAATCTATCCAATAATTATTTCAGGATTATCGGTGCATTTAATGTGAATTCGCCTACTAACGGAACCAGGGTAGGGATTGCCCAGCCTTACAATTTGGTCTGGGATACTGTAGGTAATATTAGCCGGGTAAAGATCATTGCCTATTCGACATTAGCTGAAGCAGGAGGAACAGACCTTAGATTTAATAATACCACAGCCAATCCCTTGGTGATAAATGAAAGCTATAACTTTAACACCCCTAATGGAACCACAACCTATAACTGGAGCTCGGTTCCTGACCTGGCTACTACGCATGCGCGTATTCGCGTAATAGCCTACTACGGCAACACGCTCGACAATACTGTCTATGCTGAATCCGCGGGAAATTTCAGCATGGTAGGTTCCTTTGATGTCACCTATCCTGACGGAGGAGAGGCGCTCATCGTCGGAGAGAATTGCAACATTACCTGGTACTGTCCGACTGATTCCATAGTAGAGGCCAAGATTTCCTATTCTATAAACAATACCAGCGGCCCCTGGGTTGCTGTTAATGAAACCTGGAATATTCCCAATGACGGCAATGTAAGCAATGCCAATGATAGCCGTTTCCTTAATTGGCAGGTACCCAATAATATTACCTACGGGAATTTTGTCTATATAAAGATAGAAGACCCATTGGATTCAACAGTTTATAACTTGTCGGCCAATGGTTTTAAGATCAGGGGCAATTTCAGCATTAGTTCACCTTTTGGAGGAGAGCGCTGGGTCACGCGCGAAGGCAACCATACTATTGCCTGGAATACCACCGGCACCATAAGTAATATGAGCATATACTTCTTGAGGGATAATGGCGCTAATTTAACATACGTGGCTAATCTCACTAATCAAACCGGTAGCTGTAATTATCCCTGGCCGGCAATCCCCGATCCTGTGGCGGCATTTGGCCTAAAGAATTCAAGCCTGTTACCAGTAGGGGCTAAGGTAAGGGTTCAGGATTCGCTAGATCCTTCAGTATATGCAGATTCAGCAGTGTTTAATCTTGATTATTATAATATTACCTGGAATGTGCGCGATTCCTTAAGCAACCTGCATATAACTGCTGGCGACCTTTCAGTTAACTGTACTTCTGGCTGGCAGGAGCCTAACGATACGCAGCCTCTATACTTAGTCTCGCCTATTTTCCACAAGACTCCTTACGGTAGAAATTTCCGCGCTGCCTGGTCTCATTCTGATTACGGCGCTGCTACAGCTCAATATGATTCTGTAAAGGATACAAATATTACCGTCTATGTTGAATCGAAAGTAGTGCATATCTGGGAAGCCAAGACAGAATACATTTATGAACCAGGCAATAATACCTCGGTTGACAAATTATCCTTCCGGAGCTATCTGGTAAGAGACGGTTCTATAGCTGGCGCAAGAGATGAATTCGGCGTATTTCATACCATTGCCGAGAACTGCTCAATAGAGGTGTACTACCCCAATGGAACTTCCTTAACAACATTTAACACTTCGGCAATTAGTGAGGCCGGATTCTTTAGCATAGAATGGGCACCCACTAATTTGACTACCACCACTGTTGCATATCCGGCTATCACCTTGATAGAAACTTCCCAGGGCGGTAGATTTAGGTCGCCCTTTATGATTAACCTGGTGCCGACCGTATCGTTATATAACGCCACCAGGATAATTACCGAGAGAATAGACGTGCCTATGTCAGTAATACAGGCGCAAATGAACGAGGAATTGCGTAATCAGACGATTATCATTGAGAATAAGACGAACCTGACAGTGCAGGTCATTGAAAGCGCAGCTGCGAATATGACGTCTATGGTTAATACTACACTGCGCGCCTTTGAAAATAGCACTAACCAATCGCTGCAGATGTTACAATCTGGTGCGCAGCAGACATTGGAGGCAAGTAAGAATGCTACCCTAGCTGCTGAGTATCTGCAGGCTACGGCAAAGAAGTATTCCTGGTCTGCTAGCGTTGCTCCTAACCCTGCCTTAACAGGAGACTCGATTACCTTAACTGTCCAGGGTTATAATAACACTATGCCTATAGTGGATATTTATACTTGGGATAATAAACATCTTGTTGATGGTGCGTTTGCAATAGAAAGTAACCCAGGATTATACCTCTATGAATTCCAGGCAGATAGCCGCTTTACCCCTGGCAAAGCCTATACCTATATTGTAAGTGAGTCATTTACTGGCGGCATGGTTGCAGGTTCTGGCCTTGTCGAATCTATGTCCCTGACCACTATTGCCGGCCTTGCTTCTGCAGCGCCTGAAGCAGAACGCGCAGCCAAAAAAGCCCTGGATGCAATTAAGGCTGTCGAGTCAGTATTGGTTTCCGACGATAACATTAATATCGCCCTTACCTTAAAGAATCTCAAAGAGTCTGTGGATTTACTACCGGAGGCCCTGGCAAAGGAAGGTCCATCCAGCCGCGTAAGCGAAGCCGTTAATGAGATTGCCAGTAGATTGAAGGCCTTAGGTATAGAAGAGGGTTATGATTTCAGCGATTTGTTAGAGAAGGCCCTGGGTGATTCTCCGACGATGAAAGATGTGCGCACCAAGACCGATGCCATCAGCGCGGTAGTTCAATTGTTATTGCAGATCTTCGAGGCTAAATTCGGAGGCGTGGATACGCCCATAGTCTCAACCTCGCTTATTCCAGGAAGCGTGAGGTTCCGCGTAGTTACGGTTAACCCATCCAAGACCAAGAGGCAGACAGTGCAGGTGAAGACTTATCTGCCGGAAGAGGTGAAGCCTAAAGATATCATAGAGTTAGGCGCATTAGAATTGGAGTATGACGCTGAAAAATCCATTTACTATGTCTACAGATCCGATGTAGAACTGGCGCCAGGCGAGATGCGCGTCTTTGAAATAGAGGTTGAGGATGTCTGGATAATACCTGAGGGTAAACTCAATGACTTTAAGAAACGCACAGAATCAATCCTTATCAGGCTTGAGAAAACAGACTATTTTCTAACGGCAAAGCCTATCGCCGATAGTATTTATGCGCGCTTAAAAGAAATCGCTGCTTCGCAGATAGATGATGCTGTCAGCCGTGCTCAGCACATTGGTATCTATCGTCAGAATGTTTTGACGCTCGAGGCGATTAAAGAAGATATTGCAAGGCTGGAGAAGATTCTGGCTACAGCCGGAGGGCCATTAGCCCCTGAGATGTTGTCTAAAACTAAGGTAAAGGCCGAATCGCCAACCAAGACAATTACCTGGATAGTAATCTTTACCATCATTATCTTTGTCGGACTTCTGGCAGGAGTTCTTTTCTTTACCTGGCATCGCCAGACGCGTTTGACCAGAGAAGAACTTTTAGCTGCTAAAAAATCTGCCTTCCCTGGTTCTTCAGAGCAACAGGAACCTAAAGACAAAGAGCCTAAAACCCAATAAAAATGTTAGACGTTTCTGTTCTAAGCCCTAAAGAGGTTATTTTTGAGGGGGAGGCTAACAGTATTATCCTGCCGGGAGAGCAGGGAGTATTCGAGGTGCAGCCGTTTCATAAGCGTATTCTCAGCCGCCTGATTTCCGGAGTATTATTTGTAGACGAACAGAGTTTTTCAATCCAAAGAGGTATAGTCAAGGTTAACCAGAACAAGGTAACCATAATAATAGAAGAGGGATTTTAAAGAATGAGTAGGAATCTGGCAATAATCATCATTTTTGGTTTATGCATCCTGGGGCCTTCGGCTGTATTTGCGTTGGCTAGCTTTGCCAGCATTAATGCCCTCGGCCGTAATCCTTCAAGCGCCCCCAAGATTTTTACGGGCATGATTATTGCCCTGGTTTTTGCCCAGACTCTAGCAATTATCGCCATGCTGATTGCGTTTCAGTTATTTACGACGTAATAAAAAGAGTAATGCGCTATTAATTAGAATGAGGTGAAAGATGTTGATTGCTTCATTAATATTTCTCCTGCTTATTATATTTGCCGTGTTAATATTCGTATTCCGGAAAGTGATGACCCAAAACGTTACCCTAGCCACCCAGCATCTCGAAGAATTAAATCAGGATTACACCAGGAAAGAGCAAGAGGTGAGCAGGCAATTAGAAGAGGCAAAGATTAAATCTCAAGAGATCATTGCCTCAGCTACCCAAGAGGCTGAGAAGCTGAAGCTCGATATTATTCAGAATGCCGAAAAGGAACGGGATAATATCGTAAATCAGGCGCGCACCCAAAGCGAAGAAATCATCCAGCAGGCGGATAAATCCCGGCAGCAGCTCCTTAGTGAGCTGGAGCAGAGGATTGCCAAAGAAGCTGTCAATAAGGCCTGCGAGTTGATACAGGATACCTTGCCCGGGCAGTTTAAGCAGGATGTACATGCGCACTGGATAGACGATTTACTCGAAGAGGGGTTTACTAAATTGGAGCGTTTACACATACCTGATGACTTGCACGAGGTAAAGGTTACTTCAGCCTTTAGTATTACCGAAGAACAACGTAAGAACCTAGCGAAGAAATTGAAGGCAACCTTAGGTCGCGAGGTGACTTTGAAAGAAGAAGTTGACTCCAAGGTGGTCGCCGGGCTTATTATTACCATCGGCAGTCTTGTCTTAGACGGCAGCCTCAAGAATAGAATACAGGAGAAGGCAAGGTAATGGTAACTAATACCAAAGTGGCAAGCGATAAGGCAGGAGCAAAGTTTGAAATCCGAGAAGTGGGGCAGGTGCAGTCAGTACGGAAATTTATTGTTATTGCCAAAGGCCTTCCTTCCTGCATGAACGGACAGATTGTGGAGTTTGCCTCAGGTTTATTGGGCCTGGTAATGGGTTTTACCGAGGAGAAAGTCCAGATCTTGGTTTTAGGCGACGCTACTGCTATACGCGCAGGAGACGAGGTTTATAATAAGGGTAAATCTTTAAACCTGCCTGTATCGGATGCATTTTTAGGCCGTGTAGTAAATGCCCTTTGTCAGCCCCAGGACAGCTTAGGTCCTATAGAGGCCAAAGATTTTTTCCCCGTATTTAAGGTTGCACCCGGAGTTATGGAACGCGTGCCGGTCAAAGAAACACTAGAAACAGGGACCTTAATTCTGGATGCCATCATACCTATTGCCAAAGGCCAGCGCCAGCTTTTTATCGGAGATAGGCTTACCGGTAAGACCACCGTTGCAGTAGATACCATATTAAACCAGAAAGGCAAGGATGTCGTCTGCATCTACTGTTGTATCGGAAAGCCCTATTCTTCGCTCTTAAAGATATTGGATATTCTTATAGAGAGTGATGCCCTGCAATATACCATCGTGGTTACGGGCGTAGCATCTTTATCTACGGGAGAACAGTATCTGGCTCCTTATACTGCCTGTATGTTGGGCGAGTATTTTATGTCCAAGGGGCAGGATGTCTTTGTTGTTTTTGATGACCTGACTAAACATGCCTGGGTATACAGACAGATATCTTTACTCTTAGAGCGCGCACCGGGAAGAGAGGCCTACCCAGGAGATATATTTTATATACATTCGCAGCTAGTGGAACGCGCCGGTTACCTAAAGCCTGAGTTAGGGGGAGGTTCCATGACTTTTTTCCCCATTGTGGATATACTGCAAGGCGACGTTACAGGATATATCCCTACCAATATAATCTCCATGACCGATGGTCAGTTGTATTTTTCTACTCCGTTATTTAATAAGGGGTTTAAACCGGCAATTGATTTCGGGCTTTCAGTTTCCCGTATCGGAAATAAGGCGCAATGGCCGGCAATGAAAGAGCTAAGCAAATCCCTGCGCCTTGAATACTTGCAATACAAAGAGCTCCTGCAGATGACGCAGCTGCGTACCACTGGTCTCTCTAAAGACGCGGAGGCAAGGCTAAAGCGAGGCGAGGCGATAAATCAGCTGATTATTCAGGATAAAAATAAACCCGTTCCCCTAGAAGCACAGATACTCTATTTGTATGCGCTTACCCGCGGAATCTTGGACAATTTATCAAGCAGCCAGATAAGGCAGTTCAAACAAGAGATACTCGCCTTTACGGAAAAAAGTTACCCCGGTTTTACCCAGGAACTGCGCGCTGGCCAGTCCTTAAACGACGAAATCAAGCAAAAGTTAGAGGCCTGTTTAAAAGAATATTTAAAAGAAATTATAAAATAGTCAATGAAGACCATCTCGAGTTTAAAAAAGGATCTGGAATTTAACCGCGGCCTTTCTTCTTTGATAGAAGTTTTAAAGACCATAGCAGTATCGCAATTCAGGGCCCTGGAACAGAAGCTCAAGACTTTTGAGAAATTGCAGTTGACCATAGAAAGTTTTTTTGAGCTTATTGATATTACCAGGGTTAACCATATATTCTTAAATCCGGGGAATAAACCCAAGGCAGTGGTGGCGGTCACTTCTGATAGCGGGCTCCTCGGGGGACTTAATATGCAGGTGGTAAATCAGGCGTTGATCGAGCTAGAAAAGGCCGGAGGAAAACTTATCGTTATCGGAGAAAGAGGCAAGGCGTATCTGCGCGATACTAAGATTTCTTTTGTGGCCTTCGGAGGCATAAAAGACGAAGAACGCTATGCCCAGGCAGTGCAGATGCGGGAATATGTCATGAGCCAGATTTTTGCGGGCGCGTTTTCATCTCTGGTGGTAGTTTACCCGCGGCCTGTTTCTTTTACGGTACAACGCGTAGAGGCGGTTCAGTTTTTACCTTTTCTACCCACTTCTATCCAGGCGCCTCAGACTAGCGACTGGCCGATGGACGTAATCTTAGAATCAAGGCTTGGCGATATCATAGAGTACCTGGTACATATATGGATAGGCCAGAAGTTTTATGAAATTTTCGGATTAAGCCGTTTAGCGGAATTTGCTGCGCGTTTCGTCCACCTTGAAGGAAGCCACCAGAGGTTAAAGGAGATGGACCAAAAAATAAAGCTTGAATATTTTCGCGTCCGGCATGAACTCATTGACCGGAATATGCGCGAACTTTTCGCTGCGAGGTTACTCTATGCCGGTTAGTAAAACCAATATAAAGAGCAAGGGCCGCGTGATAGCTGTACAGGGGCCAGTTGTTGATGTTAAGTTTTCTAACTCCGACGATGTCCCTAATATTTTTAACGTTATTTATACCGAGACTACAGATGCCCAGGAGGTAGTCTTAGAGGTGGCAGAACACCTGCCCGGTAATATTGCCCGTTGCATAGCTATCAACTCTACCATAAACCTGCAGCGTAGTGCTGAGGCCTTGGCAAGCAATACCACCATACAGATTCCGGCAGGGGAAAATCTCTATGGCCGCATCATAAACATCTTAGGGGAGCCTATTGACCAAAAAGGCGAGATTAAATCTTCAGAGAAATTCAATATAAGAAAACCGGAAATGGGCAGCCTTGTTAGGACCAAGAAGGAGGCCCGGAAGAGTTTTGAGGTAATGGAAACAGGTATTAAAATTGTCGATCTGCTTTTCCCCGTCGTAAAGGGGAGTAAAACCGGCATTCTCGGAGGCGCTGCCTTAGGGAAAAGCATCCTGACTCTGGAGATCATCCAGCACATTGTTAAAAAATACCAGGGTAGTTGCGTATTTGTAGGGGTGGGAGAGCGTATCCGCGAAGGTAATGAGCTGTACTATGAATTGGTAAAACATGATGTTTTATCTAAGACCATGATGGTCTTTGGACAGATGAATGAACCTCCGGGTGCGCGTTTTGGCGTAGCCATGACCGGGATTACCATGGCTGAGTCTGTCCAGAGAAAGAATCATGATGTACTGCTTTTCTGCGACAATATTTTTCGATTTGTTCAGGCAGGTGCAGAGATATCCACGCTGTTAGGCAGGGTTCCTTCAGAGACAGGGTACCAGCCTACTTTGGTTTCCGAGGCAAGCGAATTCCACGAAAGGATAAGAACAACCAAGGAAGGTGGCGGCTCGATTACCTCTTTTGAGGCCGTCTATGTTCCTGCCGATGATCTGACTGATCCTGCTGTAGTTGTTATTTTCAGTTTTCTGGATTCGATCCTGGTGCTTTCGCGCGAACGTATACAATTAGGGTTATACCCGGCAGTTGACCCTCTATTGTCATCCTCAGCTAATCTTGATATCGATATCATAGGCAAAAGACATTTTGACATTGCGCAGGAAACGATTAGAATGTTTCAGAGATACGAGGAGTTAAGGCGTATTGTTATAGTGGTGGGAATCGATGAGTTATCCTCTGCAGACCGTATTATTTATGAACGCGCCAGGAAGCTGCAGAATTTCCTGACGCAGCCATTTTTTGTCGCAGAGGCCTATACCGGAAAAAAGGGAGAATACACCACTGCCCAGCAGACCTTAGAGGGCTGCGAGAAGATTATCGCAGGAAGAATGGATAGTAGGCCTGAAGAGGAGTTTTATTTAATCGGGGCCTTGACATAAGTGATTAGAAGCCAGAAAAAACTTGGCGAGATTTTACTAAAGAAGGGGCTGCTTACTTCCCGGCAGATAGAAGCAGCAATTCAGGAGCAAGTAAAAACAAAGGAATTCATAGGAAACATCTTAGTAAAGAGCGGCCAGATTAAAGAAGAGGATTTATTAGCTGCGCTATCTGAGCAGTTTAATTTATCCGTTACAACTCTTAAAGATAGATATATCGATTGGAAGTTTGTCTCGACTTTTAGCGCAGAGCTGCTCCTAAATTACAGGTGTTTTCCGGTCCGAAGGAAAGAGGATGCTGTAACCGTTGCTATCACTAATCCTTTGGATATCTGGGCAATAAAGAAGGCAGAGGAAGAGACTAGGGGTTTTAAACTGGAGTTGGTTTTAGTTCCAGAAAAAGATATGGATGAGGCTGTCCGTCGGTACCAACAGTATATGCGCGGCGTCATCTCCAGGAAATTGGAGTGATTTATAGCCATGACTAAAAAATTAGATATAGTTTTATCTGAAGTCCTGGTAGAAAAGGGGCTTTTCAACAAAAAAGACGCGGACTCCCTTCTTAGGGAAGCAGAAACATCCGGTTTGAGCCTGCAGCAAATTCTAATCAAAAGAGGGTTGTTTCCCGAAAAAGATATTCTGAATATCCTGGCTGAGAGATTAAAACTTTCCTGTGTTAACTTAAAAGAAATCTCAATAGCTAAGTCTATTATCGATAAAATTCCCTTAAAGATTGCTACCTACTATAAATTTATGCCGGTTGAGTTAAAAGACAGAATTCTGACTATCGCCGTATCAAGTCCCTTAGACATAAAGACACAGGATGAGATTAGGACGCAGTTGGGTCTGGATATAGTCGTGGTTCTCTCCTGCCAGGAAGATGTGCTGGATGCTCTGAAGAAATATTACGGATTGGCAGCTGAAACCTTGGATAGGATATCGTCTACTATTTCCAAAGATAAAGCATATATTGAGGCCACCCAAGAGGCAGTGGAGGATATCGAGAAACTAGCAGGGGATGCCTCGGTAATAAAATTAGTCAATCAGATAATTCTCGAAGGTTGGAAAAAGCGCGCGACAGACATCCACATAGAGCCTTATAGAGGAGAGGTTGCGCTACGCTATCGCATCGACGGCATACTTTATGATACGAATGTCTCACCTGAGATAAAGAGTTTTCTAAACGCCATAATTTCACGTATAAAGATTATGTCCAATCTTAATATTGTAGAACGCCGGCTTCCCCAAGATGGAAGGGCAATAGTCAGAGTCCATGAACAGGTGCTGGATCTTCGAATATCTACCATACCCACGCCTTTCGGAGAGAGCGTAGTTATACGTATCCTTCCTACGCAGATGTTGTTTAATCTGGAAAAATTAGGCTTAGCAAAAAGAGATCTGCAAATTTTAGAGAGCCTGATTCTCAAGCCTCACGGCATACTTTTTGTTACTGGCCCGACGGGAAGCGGTAAGACGACCACACTCTATGCCTGTTTAAGCAGGATTAATACCAAGGACCGCAAGATTATTACTATAGAAGATCCTATTGAATACGAGATGTCCGGAATAACCCAGATTCAGGTTATGCCTGAGATCGGTTTGGATTTCGCCAGGGGACTACGCAGTATTCTTCGGCATGACCCGGACGTAATAATGGTCGGTGAGGTCAGGGACATGGAGACTGCTGAGATTGCCATTCGCGTTGCCTTAACCGGGCACCTGGTATTTTCTACGCTACATACAAATGATGCGGCCAGCGGCATTACCAGATTAATAGATATAGGGGTTGAACCGTATCTGCTTGCTTCCAGCGTTGAGGCATTTATTGCCCAGCGTCTTATCAGGGTAATCTGTTCGGAATGTAAATATGAGGATAATAAAGTTCCTGCGGAGCTAAAGGAACTGATTGCAGGCGAATTAGGCATAAGACCGGCAGAGGTTAAGATATCCAGGGGCAAAGGTTGCCCCAACTGTAATTTTACAGGTTTCTTCGGCAGGACGGCGATTTATGAAGTAATCCTGATTGACGATACGATAAAAGAACTGATTTTAAAGAAAACAACCTCCAGTCAGATAAAGAAAGTAGCTGTCTCGCGCGGTATGCACACCTTACGTCAGGACGGCTGGCAGAAGACAATTAGCGGTATGACTACTCCCGAGGAGGTAATGAAGGTTACCTCCGTTGAAGAACAGCTAGAGATAGAAAGTAAGCCGAAGCTTTCTACGGCTGAACCTCTCCACGATGATATTATTAAACCTTCGCAATTCGATAAAAGGGCATATATGCGCCTGAATTGTGAAGCTAATTTGCGTTACAAGGTTTTTAAATCACAGCAAGATTTAATCAAACGTGGATTCGCTCCTGAGCAGCTGAGTGTTACCAAGGATATTTCTGCAGGCGGCATGGTTTTTATTTCTGATGAGCCAACTCCTATCGGTTCAATCCTGGAAGTGAAGATAGAGCTACCTAATGGCGAAGAGCCTGTAGAATGTCTGGCCAGGGTAGTAAGAATAGAAGAAGGGGAGACAGAGGGGAAGTACAGCATAGCGGTTTGTTTTCTGGATATAACCGGTGCCCAGAGAACAAGGCTTAATAAATATGTACAGGCAGAAGTTAAGAAATAATCGCCTGTTAACTGTCATCTTTTAAGGAGTTAGTATGGCTATATATAAATATCGTGCCAAGAAAGGCCCCCTGGATATAGTTGAGTCTACAATTGAGGCTTCATCAGAAAAAGAGGCAGTTGAAAAGATAAACTCTCTGGGTTTCATTCCTGTGCATATCCAAGAGTGTAGTAACGCTGTCTCTGGTCAGGAAGCGCCTCTAGAGACGCGGCCTTCAGGTAAAATAAAATCCCGTGATATCACTGTTTTCAGCCGCGAATTAGCCACGCTTTTGAAATCCGGTGTGCCTATACTGAATGCCATTAATATAATCCGGGAACAATCAGAAAGCTCGGGCTTAAAAAATATTCTTAAAAACATCCATGATGCAGTCAAGGACGGCGCAACCTTTTCTTCCGTCCTGGCAGAATATCCCAGTGTCTTTTCTCCTCTCTTTATCGCGATGATTCATACCGGAGAAGATAGCGGCGCTCTCGCTGAGGCGCTTTTGAGGATTGCGGATTATCGTAGTAAGCAGGAAGAGATGCTTTCGCGTTTTCGTATGGCATTAGCATACCCTGTTCTTATGGCGATTGTGGGGATGGGGACCATAATTTTTATGTTCACCTTTGTAATGCCTCGCTTAATGAATATATTCGTTAACCTGGGACAGGAGTTACCCTTGCCTACCCGTATTTTGATTTCCATTAGTAATGGACTTCGTCACTGGTGGCCTTGGGCGATTTTAGCGCTATTTGTCTTGATTATCAGGAGACAGGCTAGACAAAAAGCCGCAAAATTCTTTTTAAGCGGCGTAAAAATACATCTCCCTTTATTCGGTAAGCTTATACTTAAGGCAGAACTCGGCCGTTTCAGCCGCACCCTGCAGCTTCTCATAAAAAGCGGCATACCCATATTAAAGGCAATTGATGTAGCTATCCCTGTGATAGATAATGAAATTATAAAAGAGAAGCTCAAAGATAGTTATAAAGATTTAGAGCAGGGAGGTTCTTTCGGCAGGAGCTTGAAAAATTCAAAATTATTTCCGCTTTTTATAAGCAATCTCATAATCGTAGGAGAAGAATCAGGAAAACTATCCGATGCGCTGGCAGAGGTGGCGAATAGCTACGAACGCGATACCGACGAAGCGATCAAGATCATGACCAACCTTTTAGAGCCTTTGATGATTTTAGTAATGGGCCTCATTGTGGGTTTTATTGTGGTAGCGATGCTCCTTCCGATATTCGAGATTAATGTTATGGCCAGATAAGTCCATAATAATGAGAATCCTTATTGGCGTTTTGGTTCTTTTTATCTCCCTGATTCTAGTAACCGGTTCTCTTGCGCAGGAATGGCAAGCGTTAAACGGTGATCACTTTATTATTTATTTTCTAGGGAATGAGCAAATTGCCAAAGATATACTGGATAAAGCGGAATTCTTTTATCGTAATATCGCCACAGAATTGGGATATCCCAGGTATTCGGAGTTCTGGCTGTGGGATAAAAGAGTAAA
>Ga0315294_10003934_pt1 | contig 16186 bp, 22 predicted proteins | sample YL17G13_40_MG_FD_203626 | JGI IMG/M metagenome (GOLD analysis project Ga0315294, IMG submission 203626) | Sediment microbial communities from Yellowstone Lake, YNP, Wyoming, USA - YL17G13_40 | ecosystem: Environmental > Aquatic > Freshwater > Lake > Sediment | place: USA: Wyoming | collected... | reverse complement strand
TCTTTAAATATAATTCAATTTCTGCAGGAATTCCATAAATTTTATAAAAATATGGAAATGGTGAAAAATGTTGTTTTTCAACAATTCTCATATTAAGTTTATATAATAATTTTAGTAATTCAATTTCAGTAGGAAAGTAAATATGGGTTTTGTCCCTGTCTAAAAATTTAAAGAACTTAGTAAATTTATTGTTGATTGGCAATGAAATTATAAGATAACCGTCTTTTTTTAATTTTGATATTATATTCTTTAAAGAACATTCTAGAGAATTTGTATGTTCAAGAACATCCGAGGCAACAATGCAATCAAAAAAATTATCTCGATACGGCAAACTTTTCTCTACATTCACAATTTTAAATCTCGCATTTGGGCATAATTTTTTAGCTTTTTTGATTGCAAAACTAGAAATGTCACAACCATAGACCTTGAAATAAGGAAGCACTAAATTTGTCAAACCGCCGAATGCACAACCAATGTCTAAAAATCTGCCTTTAATTCTATTTTTTTGAATAAAATCTATTATTTTTCTAAATTGCTTATCAAAATTGATTTTTTCATAGTTAGAATAGTTTGATTTCTTTTTTCCATAAAAATAATCTTTATTAAACTGGTTCTTCATAATAAACATATTTAGCAAAAATATAAAAATACTCGTATTATATTTCTTAAGAAGGGGTCATCGTCCAACCAGGTTAAGATAGCTTAGTGCCTTAAAAACTGGCTCCAGTCATGGAGCATTGATTCAAGGATGAAAGGAAGAAACCAGTTGATGGGGGTTCGAATCCCTCTGACCCCACTTCGTGATTTTATGGACTGCATATTTTGCAAGATTGTCAAGGGAGAGATACCTTGCTATAAGGTTTATGAAGACAAAGACTTTCTAGCTTTCTTGGACGTAAATCCGTTGAATCCAGGCCACACATTAGTTATTCCTAAGAAACATTATAGATGGGTTTGGGATTTGTCAAACATTGGAGAGTGTTTTGAATTTACTAAAAAAATTGCTAAAGCATTACAAAAGGCAATGAAAACGGAATGGATAGTTTGTGATGTTGCTGGAATGGGAGTTCCTCATGTTCATGTCCATTTAGTTCCGAGATTTGAAAACGATGGCCATGGAGATTTTGTAAATACTGCAAACATAAAGAAAATATCTAAAGAAGAAATGGAGAATACTGCCAATAAGATAAGAGAGTCTTTTTAAATTCTTTTATAGAATTTATTTTATGAAGCGTCGATAGTCTAATGGTAGGACATGAGCCTTCCAAGTTCACGATCCGGGTTCGAATCCCGGTCGACGCATTTAAGTTATTAATTTAGAGAAAGATATGAATGAAAAATTCAAGGTTCAAGCAGATAAAAGACCAAAGAAAGAGGATAGCTTTGGAGAGAATAGAGATATTAGAAGGCATGATAAGCAAGAAACCGGAGTTCGCTGAACGTTATAATAAATTAATAAAGAGGATGAAAGAAAAATACAGATTAGGCAAAGATTTTTAAAGGTAAAAACAATATTAGAAAAGGATGACTATGAGAGAAGTTGAACCGCAAAAGCTGATTGAAAAGCTCTCGGAAGAGCTGAAGAAGAATGATAACATAAAGCCTCCTGACTGGTCTAAGTATGTAAAGACCGGCGTGTCAACAGAAAGGCCTCCTTTGCAGGACGATTGGTGGTTCTTGAGATCAGCTGCTGTTCTGCGCAAGGTCTATGCAAATGGTCCTGTGGGCGTTCAAAGGCTGAGAACTGCTTATGGCGGCAGAAGGAAGATGCCTCATGGCAAAAAAATACATCATCATAGAAAGGCCGGGGGAAAAATAATAAGATTGATTTTGCAACAGTTGGAGAACGCGGGTTATGTTAAAAAGGTGGAAAAGCCGAAAAAAGGGAGAATAATAACCTCCAAAGGCCAGAAGCTGTTAAGCAAGGCAGCGAGCGGGATAAAATGAAAGACTCTGGCATGGCTGAATTTGAGAATCTGAAAAAGGAAGTAATGAGAAAAGTACTGACCAAGGAAGCTCTAGAAAGGCTAGGCAGGGTAAGGATGGCAAACCCTTTGGTGGCCACACAACTAGAGATTTACTTGTTCCAGCTTTATCAGGCCGGCAAGCTGACGGAAATGGTTGACGATAAAAAATTGAAACAGATACTCGAGGTCTTGTCGCCTCAGAGGAAAATAAAAATAAAAAGAAAGTGATTGTATGCCCAACAAGATTACGCATCTGCCAAAAAAATTGAGACTGATAGCAGCCAGCAAGAAGAGGGCGGCTCCAAGATGGGCTGACTTGAAGAAATATGGCAAGAGGGCCAGAACAAGAAGAATTGCTGTCCACGCCACAAAGCACTGGAGACATGGTCGTTTGAAGAGATGACAACATGGCTGATGAAAAGATATTCACAATACCGTTGAGAGAAGCTTATGACAAACCGAGAACTACGAGGGCGAAGATTGCTGTTAATATTGTCAAGGATTTTCTGATAAGGCATATGAAGTCTAAAAACATCAAGCTGGGAAAGTCCATTAACGAGAATATTTGGAAGAGAGGAATCCAAAAGCCTCCCAGAAGAATAAGGATTCATGCTGTTAAAGAAGAGGACATAGTCTATAGCGAACTGTTAGGCGTCGATATAAAGACTCCTTCTAAAGAAGAGGTAAAGAAAAAAGAGGAAAAGAAAAAGGAAAAGAAAGAGAAGATCAAGGAAGATAGAAAGGAAAGGAAAAAGAAGACCATACAGGAAGAGATAGAAGAGGAGACTAAAGGAAAACCAAAGGAACTGCCTGAAGAAAAACCTGCTTCAGAAGCCAAAGAGGAAAAGCCGAAGGAAGAACCTAAGAAATCAGATAACTAGAAACTATTCTTTAGTTTTTCTTATTTTTTCTGCTAACAATGATTCATTTTCAGCTATTGCTTTTTCAATTTTTTCAAGAACTTCTATTAATGGGTCTATTGGAACAAAAACTTCAGTATTTTGGGTAATAAATATACCCGGTCCTGATCTTTCAAATGTTTTGTAATGGTCTTGTACACTAATAGATATAGGAATATGCGTTTGTTTTTCAAATTCTTGCTTAATCTCTGCAATTTTTTTCTCAGTGTCAGGAAGTACCTCTCCAAAAAATGTTCTGTAGCACACAAAAGCATTCTTGATAAACCTTTTTCCTGGAAATCCGTCTAGTTTTCCACCCACATAAACATCCGTAAAGCCTTGATTGGTTTCCCATGATTTTGTGAGAACCCTTTCACCGGGAAAATATCTTGGTATGTTGTCAAATTTAAATTCTCCAGAATAATTCCCTTTTGAACTGGACAAATCTCTCAAGATAAAGCTCATGATAAATTTGTATAAAGAAAAGGATTTAAGCTTTCAAACAATTATTAAATATATGAGATGTGGTTATAGATCTAGCGTTTCATATCTTGAGCCTCATTCTATGCTTAAAAGAATAATAGAAAAAGAAGAAAGAAAAGTTGCGAGAGCAATTTTTAGAGAATATCGCCCAACTATTATTACTCTTGGCAATCATGAAGAAGGGCTGACTGCAGAGAAGGTTAGCCAATTAACAGGCAGACAAATTGAAACAGAAGCACTTTATTTAAGACGTTTTGAAAGTGCTGGTTTTGCAGGAAAAAAGGGCGAAACTTACTTTTTAAAAGATTTGCAAATGATAAGAAGAATTTGGGGAGATAAAGCCCTCGAAGAAATAGAAAAACAAATCAAATGTAATAGTTAAATACTTCTCTTTCTAAATTCAGAACATGACATTCAAATTTTTAAAAGCGAAATTTTACGGGGACCCCAACATAGGCCTGTACGGTTTTGCCACTGATGATTATTGCCTGCTTGGTCTGGAGCCTGATAAAAAGATACTCGGTAAGATAGAGACTGCGTTGGGCACTACGATCAAGGCGGCTACTGTCGCTGGCACGGAGTTTATTGGCTTGTTCGTGACTGGAAACAAGAACGGCATTGTCTTGCCGCACATAGTGGAGGACTATGAGATCAAAAAACTTAAATCATTGGGTTTGAATCTTGAGATAATAAAATCTAGGGAAACGGCCTTGGGAAACATGATATTGTGCAATGACAAAGGATGCTTGATATCGGAAAAGCTGAGAAAATTCAAGAAGAGGATATCAGGCGCTTTGGATTGCGAAGTGGAGACCGGGAAGGTAGCAGGTTTGGATATAATAGGCTCGGTTGCCTTGGCGAATAATACAGGATGCTTGTGCCACAGGGATGCTGAAGAAAGTGAAATGAAAAAGATAGAGGAGATACTCAAGGTAAAGGTTGATGTTGGGACAGTCGGTTATGGCAGTCCTTTTATAAGATCAGGCATAATTGTTAATAGCAGAGGAGTATTATTTTCAGAATTTTCAACTGGTCCTGAGATAGGGCGGTATGAAGAGGTATTTTCATGAACAAAAAAGATGATTTGCAGAAAAGGATAGTAGAATTCCAGATTTTAGACACCAACTTGAAATTGCTTCAGGAAAAGGCGCAGCTTGTCAATCAGAAGCTGGAGGACCTGCAGAGAACCAAGATCGCGATAGGGGACTTGAAGAGCGCGAAGCCGAGCAAGGCCCTTGTTCCCCTGGGAAGCGGCAACTTTGTTTGCGGAAGCATAGAGAATTGCGAGGACATAATAGTCGGCATAGGAAGCGATGTTGCTGTTAAGAAGAAGAGGGAAAAAGCTCTAGTATTTTTGGATGGCAGAATCAAGGGGCTTGAGAGCGAGTTGAATACTGTTTTAAGGCAAAGCTCAGTTTTCGTAATGCAGCTGGAAAGGGTTCAGCAAGAAATAGAAAATCTTCAAAAGTGATTTGAATGTTTGGGTTCTTGAAGAAGAAGTTAAAGGAAGGAATAGAAAAAATAACAAAGACTATTTCTGAGAAAGAGGAGAAAAAGATAGAGGAAGTCGTTGAAGAGGTTAGGAAAGAAGAACATCTAGAAGAATCAAAAAAGGAATTAATAAAAGAAGTTGAAAAGGAAATTGAGAAGCCTGAAGAAATAAAAGAAGTTGAGAAAAAGATAGAAGAAAAAGAAGTCATTAAAGAAGAACCCAAAGAGGTTGTCAAAGAGAAGAAAAAAGAATCGGAGGAAGTCAAAGAGCTGCATAAAGAAGCTAGGAAAGAAGAGGTAAAGGAAGTACCAAAAGAAGTTGAGAAAGTTCCTGAAATCGAAATAGAGAAAGCGGCTGAGGAGAAAATAGAGGAAGCAAAAGAGATTGTTGAAACTGTTAAGGAAATAGAGAAGATACCTGAAGCAAAGATAGAAGAGAAACCTAAAAAAGGATTCTTCGAGAGAATATTGAAAAGAAAACCGAAGAAAGTAGAGGCCAAGGAAGAACTGAAAATAGAACTACCAAAGGAAGAGAAAGGAATTATAGATAAGATCAAGAAAAAAATAACAGAAAAAAAGATAGAAGAGGATGATGTTAAAGACTTGTTAAAAGACTTTGAAACCAGTCTGATAAGTTCTGACGTTGCTGTTGAGGTCAGCGAAAAGATTGTTAATGATTTGAGAAATAATCTTGTTGGAAAGTTTATCAAAAGAGGAGAAGTCGAAAATGTTATCAAGAATTCATTCAAAAACTCCATTCTTGACATTTTGAGCGTGGAGAGTTTTGATTTGATAGATAGGGTTAAGAGCAAGAAACCATTTTTGGTTGTCTTTCTAGGGTTTAACGGTTCAGGTAAAACCACAACAGTAGCACGCATTGGCTATATGCTAAACAAGAAAGGTATATCATGCGTTTTCGCTGCTGCGGATTCTTGGAGAGCTGCTGCCATCGAACAATTGGAAGAACACGGTAAAAAACTTGACATAGAAGTTATCAAACACAAATACGGTGCTGATCCTGCTGCTGTTATATTTGATGCAGTCAAACATGCAAAATCAAAGAACATTGATGTTGTCCTGGCGGACACTGCTGGTAGAAGCCATGCAAATACGAATCTTATGGAAGAACTAAAAAAAATAATAAAGGTCAACAAGCCTGATTTGAAGATACTCGTTCTAGATTCTTTGACAGGTAATGACATATACGATCAGTGTAAGATGTTCAATGACGCTGTCGGTGTCGATGCGATGATACTAACGAAAGCAGACGTCTATGAAAAGGGCGGGGCTACTCTGTCCGCTTCTCATACTATCAACAAGCCTATTCTGTATTTGGGCATCGGTCAGAATTACGAAGATTTGGAGAAGTTTGATAAGAACAAAATAGTAGAGAACCTGTTAGAATAAACCCATTAAAAGATTTCTTGCTTTACTGGACAAGCGAAGGGCTTTTGACATCTTTATTGGCATTAAGGCCGTGTTCTCTGCAGAGGTATAAGTCATAATTTGGAGATTGGTTGCTGGTGTAACCTGAGGTTTTTCTGGTTCGCTGAGGACAAGATATGCTTTTAAAAAAGCCAAATTGCTTTTGATCTTTTCCGGATTAATTTTTCCAAAAGAATTTTTCTGCAGGCTTTTTGAAGAATTCAGAATAAGGGCTTGATAAGCAGAAGGATTTTTCATGACATATTCTTCAGTTCTTTTGCTGACAGACAATCCGATAGGGCATCCTTGATATGCTGGTAGGCCATAGAACATTCTCTGATCCCCATTGCATTCTACGCAACCAGAATCGCAGATAATATTTGCGCTTTTTGTTTTTGCTATCATTCTTTTTCTTTCGTCCCTTTCCATTAGAACGATATAAAAGATTAAGGATTTAAGCTTTTCATTTAGCGTGGTATTATTATTCCGTCCAAGTCTTCATAATTTCCTTCAAGGTATGCCTTGGCAGTTAGTGCGCATAGCAAGGCATCATACTCGTCCTTATTCTTTCTCGGTTCCTTGGACAAGCCTAGCATCTTCTCCGATGCATTTGAAAAAACCTCGATGACATTGTATCCTCTTTCTCTTAAAACTTTTACAAGGCGTGAGGCTCTTAGAGCCAGCAATCTCATGGTCGGCAGCAGAGTCGATAATGGTTGGAATCCTCTTCTCAACAGTTTCTCATCAGACGGTCTCCAAGCTCCTTGACTGGGTAACCAGAAAGGCGCGTCTACTGCAATGCAATCAGGCTTTATTATTTCTACTTCGTTTATTATTTCTTCGTCGCTAAAAAGCAGTTTGGTTTCTGTTCCGCTGTCAGTCATTGAGCAAAAACCTGTCGGATTCTCAAACTTTCCCGCAAGGTCTATACCAACGACCTTCATATTAAATATTTGGTGGCAAGCGTTAAATAAGCTTAAATCTTTTCTCCTCTAACTAGATGGCATGAAAAATATAGGACTTTTAATAGACGAAATAGAACTTGAGGTAAAACCTAGACTTCCTAAAGTACAAGTCCCGTATAATGGTAAATTGACGACCTTTGAAATCTTGGGATTTTTGGGAAGTAAGGGAGAACCGGTTACACCTTATAGCTTGGGTGAAAAATTAGGGGCAGGGCACCATTTAAGCTTTGGTCAAACCATGCAATTTTTAAGTGCATATTCTTCAAAGTTGTCTAACGCCATTTTAGAGCCTTATCAAGTAACAATGAAAATCGCTCAAGATTATCCTAATATTTATGAAGAAAGAAAAGGAATCGCTATGCTTACAAATGCATATGCGATTAGAAAGGATGGAAAACTTACAGTCGGCAGCGAACCTGTTGTAATGGGAATGGTTAGTATAGATGATGAAGTAAAAGACAAAGGTATTTTTTTCTATGGCGGCGAGTTCGAGGCGGAAGACATAGGAGATGAAGTTTCATTTTTGGATGAAAATCTTTGGCCTGCTTCAAAAGGAAACAAAGTTAAAAGAGCTACCATATCCTGCAGAAATGACAGAGCAAGTGTATCTCCGGTCTGTGTATACTTCAGAGATGGAAAAGTTCAAATCCATAATGATTGGATGGCAGACACTGAAGGCGATGGAGTTCATCTGCCGATCGTAAGGAAAATAGAATAAACATTTAAGAATATTAAGACTAAATTCTTCTTATGCTAGAGAAACTTGGCGAAGGCTTGAAAGAGGCTGGCGATGTGAAACCTAGACAATTTCATATATTTGATTTTCCAGAAAACATGTATGTTGTATTGAAAGATGACTATAGAAAAAAATTATTTGATGAAAGTGTTAAGAAATTTGGGTCTAGAGAAAAGTTAGCTATTTTTTTAGATATCGACAAATCAACATTTAATTGCTGGTATGCAGGAAAACGATTTGGCAAGAATAATAAACAAACTTTTATGGCTTTTCCTTTGGGAGCTTTAAAAAAGTTATTTCACGTTACATCTAATGACGTTAAAACACTTTATGAGAACATCATACTTTTGAGGAATGGTCGTTCTGCTATTTTTTACCCCAAATTACCATTCAATGAGACCACTACTTTATTTAGCCTCTTAGGTAATCTATTAGGCGATGGCTACATATCTGAGAAAAGAGATTCACCTAATTATTCTAATAAAAGAAAAGAATTGGTAACAGAATTTAAAAAGAAATTAGAGATATTTGGTAAAGTAGATTTTAAGCAAACTGTAAGTGGTAGGCATTATAGGTTCTCTAAGATAGTTGTAGATATTTTAATATATTTTTATCATTTAAATCATGGTACTTTTAATGCATCGCTGCCTCAGGAATTATGGAAATTACCTAGAGAATATGCAGCTGCTACTATAGGTGCTATCGTAGATGACGATGGAACAATTGCCGACGAAAAGATTGAAATTTATTCAGCAAGCAGAAGATTATTAGAAGATATAAGAAATTTAATAAGTATAAAATTTCCAGAAATAGAGTTTGGCAAAATAATATCTAAAAGAGGCAATTATTTCTTCTTTCAAATACATTCGAGAAGTTTCTTACACTTTAAACGTTTAATTCCATTATCACATTCAGAAAAAATAAAAAACTTGGATTTCAACATAAAAAGATGCGAAATTAGAAAAACTGGTGTTACATTAGGTAAAGGAATAACCAAATCAAATATATTAGAATTACTTTCAAATAAAAATTTGACAACCAAAGAAATATCTAGAACTCTTTATATTAGCATGGGAACAATAAATGAACATTTAAACTTATTAGAAAAAATAGAAAAAGTAGAATCAGTTAAAATTGATAGAGGATATAGAAATATTTGTAGATTATGGTTTAAGGTGTAAAAAATGGTTTTAGAAAAATTAGGGCAAGGTATACAAGAGGCACTGCGTAAAATTACAAAGGCAGGGTATATAGATAAAAACGTTATAGATGATTTAGCAAAGGATATTCAAAGAAGTTTGATAGCTGCAGATGTAGATATTAAACTAGCTTTTGACTTGATTGAAAAAATTAAAAAAAGATCACTTGATGAAAAACCTCAAGTTGGTATAACACCTAAAGAACATGTTATTAAAGTTGTGTATGAAGAGCTTGTAAAAATAATTGGTATAAAATCTGAAATTAGCCTAAAACCTCAAAAAATATTATTTGTAGGCCTTTATGGCAGTGGAAAAACAACTTCAATTTTTAAAGTTGCAAAATTCTTTCAGAAGAAAGGGCTTAGACCTGCTATTATAGGTTGTGATGTTCATAGACCGGCAGCTATGCAGCAAGTATTACAACTAGCTTCACAGGTCAATGTACCATATTATGCTCCTAAAGACATGAAAAATCCTATTGAGATTCTAAAAACAGGATTTGACAAGCTAAAGAAATATGATATAATAATAATAGATGCTTCTGGAAGAAGTTCTCTGGATAAGGATCTGGCAGAGGAGTTGAAAAAGATTGCGGACTTTGCAAAACCGAATGAAGTCTTGTTGGTTATTCCGGCAGATCTGGGACAGGCAGCTGGAGAGCAGGCTAGAGGTTTTAAAGAGTTGGTCGGCATAACAGGCATATTCCTAACAAAGATGGACGGAACAGCAAGGGGCGGCGGAGCGATAACCTCCTGCGCAATAACCGGCGCTCCGATAAAGTTCATTGGTGTTGGCGAGAAGATAGACGCAATAGAGGTCTTTGATCCGGAAAGATTTATTTCAAGATTAATAGGATTCGGGGACATACAGGGTTTGATTGAGAAGGCAAAGGAAGCAGAATTGAAACCTGAGACAGCAGAAAAAATCATAGAAGGAAAGTTCACAATGAACGAATTTCTTGAACAGTTAAAGGCGATGCAGAAGATGGGCTCTCTGAAATCCATGATTGGCATGATGCCCGGTTTGCCAGTAAGGATTCCAAAGGAGTTTGACATGGACAAGCAAGAGGGAAAGATGAAGAAGTGGTCGTACATTATCCAATCGATGACCAAGGAAGAGAGGGAGGACCCGCAGACGATAGATGTCTCACGAGTCAAGAGAATTGCCAAGGGTTCGGGGACAACAGAAGCTGAGGTTAGGGAACTCTTGAAATCGCATGAGCAAATGAAAAAAATGGTCAAGATGTTTTCTGGCGGCGGAATGAAAAGAGGCATGATGGCGAGGTTCGCTAAGAAGTTCAAAGGTTTTTAGTAATTGGTGTGCGAAGTTAAGAATATTTAAACTCATTTTTTCTTAATAACGTTTAAATTCTTATTGATTCTAATTATTTGTTATGTCTAAAGAAAATAGAGATTTTTCATTCTATCGTCACAGACAACTAAATTCTGGTGGCCTTTTAAATAGACCAAATAAATGCTACCCTCATGTCCATGATAGCGTTTACGTGGTTGATAGTCAAGGTAAAAATATCGGAAGTTGTGGTCTAACTTCAGGCGATTTAGATGTGGAATTTAACTTTAGAGACAAATCCAAGTATACTTACACATTGACAGACAAACCTGTTAAAAAATATATGGGAAATCTTAGGAGAAAGATTAAATTAACTAAATCCGAAGAGAAGAAAAAAACATTCGAGGAACAATTAAAGGGATTGGAATCTGCTGATAAGATTGTTGTAGAAAGACGTGTTACTCACACATGGGATAGCTATAGTTAGTTCTAAGTGAAGATTATGTCTTCAAGAAGAAAAGCGATTTTTGAATACCGTAGAAATTTTCCTACTTATTGTAATTATGTATCATCTGGCGGTTTGTTTGGTTATGGTACTCATCTAGAGACGCTTGGCGGTGAAGTACTGTCTATTATATTGGATAAATTAACTTATCATGAAGAATTTTCTAGAAATTTAAAAGGAATACATAAGCATATAGAATTTTCGAAATCACTTCCTTATGTTTTTTTAACAGGTGTAATATCTTCATCCTGCTTTTTGGAAATGTTAATAGAAACCCCTATAAGAAAGTTAACAGGAAAAACAAAATTCTAAACATTTATATAAAATTAAACAGGATTATCTTTATGCTAGATGAGATTGTAAAGATTTTGGACAGAAAGCTATGCGATCACTGTCTTGGAAGACTTTTCGGTAATCTGCTCTACGGCTATAGAGACGACGAGAGAGGCAGGATAATAAGAACTACAATTGCAATGCTGGTTGACGGTAAATTAATAGACTATTCAAAGATTAACAAGAACAACTTCTACGGATTCACCTTCAGGCAGAACAAGGAATTTGAAAAAATGAAAAAGGAGAAATGCTGGCTCTGCGGCAACCTCTTCGATTACATGGATTCGATGACAAGAAAGGCAGAGAACAAACTTAAGAAAATAGACTTCAACAACTTCCTGGTCGGCTCAAAGATACCTGAGGATATTCTTAATAGGGAAGAAAAGCTGTGGGAAGAGGTTGGCATCGAGTACGTTGAATCGATAAAGACCGAGATAAACAGAGAGTTAGGCAAGAGGCTAGGTTTCCTGTTCAAGAAGCCTACCAACTTCAAGACGCCGGATGTTGTTGCTGTAGCAGATTTTGTCAACAAGAAAATAGATTTGCAAATAAACTCCCTCTACATTCTAGGTTATTATCAGAAACTAACAAGAGGAATACCTCAATGCAAATGGGGGACTCCTGGCAAATACAAAACGTCTGTTCAGGAAATAATCGCCAAACCGTTAATGAAGGTTACAAAAGGAAAGGGCAATTCGATGCATGGATGCGTATCTCACGATTCTAATATTCTTCTTAACGAATGTATTTTGCCAATCAAGGAATTGGAAAGTTCGTATAAAGATAATGACATAATCTCTTATAATGGCAGGAACATTGAAAGCTCAAAAATAACGGATTATTTCTGCGTTAACGCCGAAGGTGCTAAGGCTCTACAGGTCGCAACAGAAGAAACTGGAAGAATTATTAAAGCGACTTCAGAACATCCATTTTTCACACCTCATGGAATGACGCCGTTAGGTGAGTTAAAATTTGGAGACAAGGTTGCTGTTTATCCTGTCATGCAAACTTTTCATGAAAACTCCCCAAATAAAATCATAATCAACGAAAGTGATTTAATTAAAATAATTGAAGAGCACTTTCCAACATCTCAAAAATCAAACTTGAAAGAACTTGCGAAAAGAAACTTGCTACCACTAAATCTTCAGAATAAAAATATATCAGTTTTGGCAAGGATTCTAGGGTTCATGCTTGGAGATGCGTGTTGTTATATAGTAAGAAACAGAGACGCTCGCATAGAATTTTATGAAAAAAATGATAACTTGAAGAAAATTCAAGGGGACATTAAAAAACTGGGATTCAATTCATCGTCAATCAGAAAAAGAGAAAGCAAATCAGTAAAAAAACTGTTAGACTATTATGGCAATGAAAAAACAATAAGAAAAGGTAGTTGCAGCTATTCTCTAAGATACGAATCCAAGCCTTTTTGGTTATTAATGGTGGCTTTGGGTGCCCCTGTTGGCAAAAAGTCTACAAATAAGTTTTTAGTGCCAGAATGGATTATGGAGGCCTCGCTAAACATAAAAAGAGAATTCTTGTCGGGTTTAATGGGAGCTGACGGAAGTGCCCCAAGGCTTGACAAAAGAAAGCATAACAAGAAAAGCTTTAATACGCCTGCGTTCTCCTTGAATAAGGAAGAACACTACCTTAATAATGCTTTGGAGTACATTAGCCAGTTGAAAAAGGTTTTCAAAGAATTTGGTATAGAGACTTCTGAACCTAGAGTAGTTCCTTATGCAACAAAGAAAGATGGCAGAAAAACATTAAAAATAATACTGGAATTCAATAACAGGTTTGAGAACTTGCTAAATTTATTCGGGAAAATAAACTACAGATATTGCAATGAAAGGGAGGTTCTAGGAAGTTATGCCACCGAATATCTATTGATTAAGAAAAAAGTGACAGACTATAGAAAAAATATTTATAAAAAAGTTTTGGAATTGAAAAAAGCAGGATTGACTCCCATCGAGATACAAAGGAAATTAAAACCTGAAAATGTTGGCTATGGAAATATCGCAAGTTGGATTTCTCCTAAAAATATAGGGCATGAATTTAATCATATAAAACTGCCAGAAAGTTTTCCAGATTTTGACCAATGGATAGAGGGGGCTAGCAAAAATCTTAGTGGAGGTTTGGTGTGGGAAACCATAAAGTCCATAGAGGAAGTAAAGGTTCCTTTTATTGCTGATATAACTGTCGAACCAAACCATAATTTCTTTGCAAACGGATTTTTGGTGTCAAACTCTGGCCGCGAGGACGTTAACGCTAGATGCCTGGGCTGGAGGCCGTTTGTGATTGAGATAGCAGAACCCCAAAAAAGGTTCATCAGCTTGAAGCAGATTCAAAAAGAGATAAATAAGACTGGGAAGGTCAGGGTGAACAAGTTAAAGTTCTCTGACAAGAACACCGTTGTGATAATAAAGTCAGAAAAAGGGGACAAAACCTACAAAGTCATTGTGGATTTCGACAAACCTGTAAAAAAAGAAGAATTAAAAAAGCTAAAAGGATTGATAGGAACCATCTCTCAGCAGACGCCCATAAGGGTTGTCCATCGCAGGGCCGATTTGATAAGAAGGAGAATGGTCAAGGACTTGAAATACAGGCAAATAAATTCAAGGAAAATAGAGCTGGTAGTAAAGACATCCGCTGGACTGTATGTGAAAGAATTGGTTAGCGGGGACGAAAATAGGACAAAACCCTCTGTTTCTGAAATATTGAATGTCAAAGCCACGCCGAAAAAGCTGGATGTTATAAAAATAGAGGCACCGAAGAATTTATAAAATTTTGATTCTAACTGTGAATATGGAAGATTCTGAGTTAAAGGAAGCTGTTAACAAATTGAAAGGAATCAGGACTAATCCTGAAAACGAACCTGAAGAGCACAAGAGGCCTTCTTGGGATGAATATTTTTTGGAGATAGCAAAACTGGTTGGTTCTCGAGGAACGTGTGACAGAGGGAGGAACGGCGCTGTTATTGTAAAAAACAAAAGAATTATAACCACAGGTTACGTAGGTGCGCCAGTAGGCATGTCCCATTGTGACGAGGTAGGGCATTTGATGAGCGATGTTGTAAATCCTGACGGTTCGATATCTAAACACTGCGTTAGAACACTGCATGCTGAGCAGAACGCGATTATCCAGGCTGCTCTGCACGGCATATCAACCGAAGGTTCTACTCTATATGCAAAATTTGAGCCTTGCTTTATATGCTGTAAGATGATAATAAACGCTGGAATAAAAAGAGTGGTTTGCCAGAAAAAATATCACGTCGCCGATTTGACAAGAAAGTTCTTCAAGGAAGCTGGCGTGGAAATAGTTTATGTAGAAGACGAAGTAGAGGATTATCCTAACCAGTGATTTTCTTCATAAGTTCGTCTATATTTTTGTGTAAATCTTCTAGGCTGCCAGAATTATCTATCATATAATCGGCTAGGGCTATAGCATTTCCTAATCCCCAACTCAATTCTATATTGTCTCTCCATTCAAATTCTTCCCAAGTTTTCATATCCCATTGCTTTCCTCTTGTTAAAAGCCTTTCGAATCTTATTTTAGGGGAAGCAAAAATTGCAATCAGAACAAAATCTTCTGAAAGTTCTTTCTTAAAGAATTTAACTTCTTCATAACCTCTTATGCCATCAATTAATATTATCTTATGTTTTTTGACCAAATTCTTTATAAAAGGTAAGCACATCTTAGCTACAATATCCATTCCATTTTTCTTTCTAAGTTCTGTTGCATAATCTCTCAAATTTTTGTTGTTGACTTCTATACCTTTCTTTTCCATTTCTTTCTGCACTATTTCTCTCATTACAAAGGAAATTATACCCTTCTTTTTAAGATATTCTGCAAATTCACCTTTGCCGCATCCCGGCATGCCTGCTGTGGATATTATTTTCATAAAACCACTTTGAATAAATATATAAACCTTTAAGTTTTATCTATTATAAATATTTAAGTTGATTTGTATGGTAGTAAAGTCTCACGGGCCCAGAAGAAGGACAAGGGAGAAGTTTAGGAGATCTGTAAAGGCCTCTATAAACGAGTTTTTAAAAGAATTCGAGATAGGCGACAAGGTCGTTATAGACATAAATTCTTCTTCTGAGGGCGGAATGCCATTTAGAAGGTTCCAAGGGCTGTGCGGGGGGATTGTTGAAAAGAGGGGAAGGGCCTATGTGCTGGAAATAAAGGACGGCAATAAAACCAAAAAAGTGATAGCCAATCCGGAGCACTTGAAAAAGATATAATTATTCTAAGAATATTAACCAATTTAAATCCTCTGAATAAAAATTATTATATCAAAGCGGAGGTCCGATAGTCTGGTCAAGTCGGCAGGCTTGAGGAGCCTGTTCCTTAGTGGATTCGCAGGTTCAAATCCTGCCCTCCGCATCATGGTCCAGGTTCAGTGCATACGCTAGTGCGAAAAAACACAGTAAATTTAGAAGAATATCAACTTTATCGCTGATGCAATTATTACTATTGCGAATGCAAGCTTAACAAACTTGTTTCCTTTCTTAATCGCTGTTCGAGTACCAATGTAACCTCCTAACGCCATTCCAATCAGTAGAACAATTCCGACTTGATAATCGATAATTCCAAAATATGCGAATATTATTGTTGCAATAACTGCACTGAAAACCGAAGATAATCTGTCAAGAGCCATTGATTGAATCAACGGCAGTCCTACGGTAAAAACGAGTATATATATTACTATAAGTCCAGCGCCTGCCCCGAAAAATGCGTCGTAAATTGCTACAAGAAAATACGCCGCATAACCGAAGTTTCTGGACAGTTTAGAAGGCTTCTCGCGCTTTAGGCCCTTATTTTTAATGAATAGCAGTGGCAACGGCAATAAAATGAAAATTCCGACAATTTTCGATAGCAGCTGAACATCAA
>Ga0315294_10003932_pt1 | contig 16188 bp, 13 predicted proteins | sample YL17G13_40_MG_FD_203626 | JGI IMG/M metagenome (GOLD analysis project Ga0315294, IMG submission 203626) | Sediment microbial communities from Yellowstone Lake, YNP, Wyoming, USA - YL17G13_40 | ecosystem: Environmental > Aquatic > Freshwater > Lake > Sediment | place: USA: Wyoming | collected... | reverse complement strand
TTATCCGGGAGAGGTATTCGGGCGTCCCGGTGGTAAGATAATACTGAAATGAACTAAGCGACGGAGGTACGAATCCGGTGGAGAAGATTGGATTTCTCGGGCTTGGGATCATGGGGCGGGGGATGGCCATGACCCTGGCGAAGGCGGGCTACCCGCTCACGGTCTGGAACCGCACTCCGGAAAAAGCAAAGGAGTTCGCCGCGCTGGGCGTGGAGGTTGCCGATTCGCCGGAGCAGGCGGCAGAAGGGAACGACGTCGTGATCATGATGCTTGCCGACCCGACGGCGGTTCGGGAAGTGGCCTATGGTCCGAACGGGGTGCTTGAAGGATTGAGGGACGGCGCGGTGCTGATTGACTGCAGCACGGTAGATCCGGCCACCTCGCAGAACCTGGCCTCGGCGGCCGGGCAGAAGGGCGCGCGTTTCCTCGATTCTCCCGTTGCCGGGAGCAGGAAAGCCGCCGAAGACGGCCAGCTTATCCTGATGGTCGGCGGTGATGAGAACACGCTCGGCAAGGTCCGCGCCGTGCTGGAGACGCTGAGCAAGACGATCATTCACGCGGGCGGCACCGGCATGGGCACGTATCTGAAGCTGTGCTTCAACCTGATAGTCGGGCACATGAGCGCGGCGTTAGCGGAAGCGCTCGTTGCGGGAGCTAAGGCGGGGCTCGACCCGGCGGTGATACTTGAGGCGGTCAATTCCAGCGTGCTCGCGAACAAGTTCTACGAGTGGAAGGGGAACTGCATCCTGGATCGCGACTTCACCACCAACTTCTCCGTGAGACTCATGCACAAGGACCTGAACCTGATGATGTCGGCGGCCTACGGGCTGAACATCCCGCTTCCGGTGACGGCCTCGGTCAAGGAGCTCTTCGGAATTGCAAAGTCGTGCTGTGATCCGGAGGCGGATTTCTGCTCGGTCGTTCGCGCACTCGAAACGGTGACAGGTGTCGAGGTGAAGAGGGTGTAGCCCGCGCGTAAAGGCCTCTGCGAAACAGTTCACGCTCATTGATAGCAATGTCATGCTGAGCAAAGCGAAGCATCTCATTCGCAGCTTGGGAGATTCTTCGCTTGCGCTCAGAATGACAAACCTGGGTCTTCTACTATCAACAATCGTGAAATCTTACCCCTCTGCAACTCGCGCTTCAGCCCTCACCCCGGCCTTCGGCCACCCCTCTCCCAAAGTTGGGAGAGGGGAACAGGCGTGAGGGCCGGAAAGGGGCAGTGCCGGCTTCCGCCGACTCAGTAGGGACGCTCAGTAGGGAACGCTCGCCTGAGCGTTCCGGAGCCCCGGCGGAGAATCCAGCATCCGAATACTTCGGAACGGACAGGCGTCCGTTCCCTACATCTTAGGTGTCCGGAGGGACACTTTGCGCATTTGTTGCCGTGAGCTCGCACGCAGACGAAGCGGTCCGCCGGCTGAGACAGCAAAGAGGGCCGGGAAGCCGGCCCTCTCGTGTCAATCGCAGATTCCGTGAGTCGAGTTTATGGCAACTGGTAGGTCAGCACGTCCGCATCGTCGCGCGGCCTGAGAAGCGGGACGAAGTTGCTGCTGACGACATGCGTCGAGCTGATGCCCTTGACGACCGCATACTTGGTGTCGTTGAACGGACCCGTGAGCCCGGTCGTGTTGACCCTTATTCCGGTGAAGCCCGATCCGTCCTGGCGGGCCCGGCCGTCGTCAATGTACATGAAGCCCGTCTCTGCATGGGTTATCTTGCCGACAGCCGTGATCAGCAGGCCGATGTTGTTCACACCGACGCCGCCGAACACGCCGGGAGTGTAGGAGTTCAGCGAGGCCCCGCCTACGTAGCGGCTCGGAATAAGGGGCGCGCCGGGCATCGTCCCGAGAACGCTGCCTTCCGCAGTCGCGTCAGTGATCCTGCGCTCGCCGTCAACCGTCTGCATCACGCCTGCCACGGTCACCAGGGTTCGGACGCCGGGTCCGGCGCATTCAACCCGAATGCCCGAGGTGCCGTCGGTCTCCTCGATGTAGAGGAAAGTTCCGAAGTTGGCCGTCACAATCTTATCCGACAGAGCTACCGGCAGGCTGTCCGCCAGGCCCTTTGCCTCCGGGATCGTGCTGACTGTTTCCGCATACAGGTAAGGCCCGAGGGTCAGCGTGCCGTTCTCGACGTCGTCGCCATTGTATCCCTTCACGTGCAAGTACCAGCTCCCCGCGGAGGATGCAGATAGGGCCAGGTCTCCGGAGCTCCACTGCTGCTCCGTGCCGGTCCAGGAGTGGCTGTTGTTCTGATCCCAGGCATAGCGGTAGTACTGCACCGTCCCCGGCCCGAAGCCTCCGACCGCTGTGAAGGTAAAGTCGGGAGTCGCATACCAGGTCGAGGCGGCCTTGTCGCAGGTCACCGTCGAGGTCGTCGGCGGAACTGACAGTGTGTATCTCGATGCAGACGCCGACGCGGGGCCCTCCACGGTGCCATTCCGACCGTGGATGTGGCGCGTGTATTGAGTGTTCGGAGACAGGGCCGTCTCATCTATGTAGGAGCTGTTCCGGACCGCCGTGCCTTTCTGGGTGTGACCGGCGTCGTGCAGCCTGAAGCTCGACTCGTTGTTGGATCTGTCGGTGAAGTTCCAGCGGATGCTCGAGGTGCTCAGCGCGACGGGCGTGCCGATGGTCGGCGGAAGCGGCGGCGGAGCCGTAAACTGCGCGTCGTCGTACCAGCCCTCGAAGTTGACGTTGTACTCGTGTCCGATATTGACCCTGGATAAGCCGAACGAGTTGACATTCGCCGGTCGAGGCAGAGTCGCCTTCTTGACGCCGTTGATGTAGTACCTCACCTCGGTTGGGCCGAACACGATCCTGAAGTCCTGCCAGCTTATACTCCTTACCTGGATCTGGGTCGCCCACGTCCACGAGCTGCCGTCGAATATCGCCGCGGAGTACTTGTCCTGAGTGCCCGGAGAGTTCGGATACGGCCCCATGAAGGCCGAGAACGCGAGAGTGCTTCCGTTGAATCCGCGCGCATGTATTCCCTGCCGGCACGGCCCGGATACCTGGTCGAAGAACCAGCAGTTGAACGCGCCGCAGTTGAACGGCTCCGGCAGCGGCCTGTAGCTGAAGGATCCCTGCGTGTCACCGCTGCCGGTCACTGTCACCACCGATCCGTCGCCGGGATAGGTGTTGTGGCCTTCCCACTCGTAGTAATCAAGTCCTCGCACCGTCCCGTTCGCCACGACGTCGGGAGTCCAGGCATTCAGGTCCGGGAAGCCGTCCTGGAAGACGACTACGTGCGTGATGGCATATGCCGGGTCGCTCTGCGCTGACTCGTTCGCGACGGCGTCGTAGGCTGTGACGGTGTAGGTATACATGGTGTTGGCCGTCAGTCCCGTATCGAGGTACGAAGTCTGGGTGGTCGTTCCGAGCGGCGAGCCATTTCTGAAAACCCTGTAGCCGGTGACGCCCACGTTGTCCGTGGAAGGCGACCAGGAGAGGCCGACCTCAGTGGTGCTCAAGCCTTCTGCCACGACGTTCGCGGGAACGCTCGGCGGGTCCATATCCGGCGGGCCTTCGATTTGCAAAGTCCTGCTGACGATCGGGCCGAACCACGTGTAGCCGTCGCGCACCATCTGCCAGTCGGTCAGGTAGGTGCCGCCGCAGTTCGGGGCTGTCATCGTGAACGTGAACGTATAGGTTTGGTCCGTTCCCACTTCTCCGGTAATGTAATGGCGCGTCTGCGTAGTAAACGGGTCGGAGTCGCCCACGGCGCCCAGCCTGATCTGCTTCGCCTCGGTCCACAGCACGCCCTTGTTCCGGTATGTGATGCTCACAACGTACTGATGTCCGGTTTCCATCACAGTCGGGATGGTGTCGCTGACGTACTCGCAGGAGTAGAATCCCCATGTGGGCGTGGCGCCGAAGTAGCTGCAGATGCCCTTATACATGCCCCACATGGCCGCCGAGCGGAAGAAGTTATCGCGTAGATACACCGCGTCGAGACTGCAGCTATCGTGAAAGGCAAGTTCGGTCAGAGTTGCTGCCCTGTCGGGGATTCGGATCTCGCCGTATGCGCCGTTCGAGTTCTTCACGCAGACTCCGTGACACTGCCAGCCGGGGTCATAGTGGGTATTGATGGCACTCATTATTGACGAGTTGATGTTGTTCGCCAGGTTCAGGCTCACGGTTGCCCAGGGAGCGTGTTCCGCGCTCGCATCGTAATACGTTTCCGTGCCGGAAGGACATCCGCCGTAGCAGTCTCCCGTGTAGCCGTTCGTATGCAGAGAAACGTAGATATTCGTGTTATCGTAGTCTGAGGAGAGAGGTCTGGAGGCGATATCGTTCGAGCCGTCACTGCCGCCGCTTCCCAGGTTACAGCCGTAAGGGCCATACACACTGCACGGATAGCCGACGTGCTCCAGCCAATAGCAGGCGCCCATTTTCCACCAGGCGTTCCCGGTGTAATGGTTCCCGTAATTCTTGTCGGTGCATCGAACCATCTTGACGGTCGCGCCGTCGTTCAGCAGGTATCTCTCCAGGTACTGGCACATCTCCAGATTGTGGAAGTCTTCCTGGTTGAGCGGCGAGCAGTACACGGGGCGTTGCGTGGTCCAGTAGCTTCCGTTCCAGTAAATGCCGTGGCCCGGTGAGACGGTTACGCTTCGTCCGGACAGCGAGCCGGTCAGGATCGTCCCTTCGGTACCTATACCAGGGGTAGACAAAGGCCCCGGGCGCGGCGCAATCACGGGAGTGGGCGGCGTGTAGTCGGAAAGACGCTTTCCCTCACATAGCAGTCTCACACCGCCGTCCAGGCCGAACTGGCGCAGAGTAAACCTGACCTGATCGAATATGGTTGCCAGCCTGTCTTCCCCAAGCCCGTCGCCCACGATCTCCAGGGAGAAGTCCACAATGGTCGTGTCGTCTTCCACCCGCAGATCGAGAAGCCTGGTTCCGGGCAGGACAGCCGAGTATAGCTGCTTCCCGGTAGCGGGATCCGGGATCGGGTCTGCGAGTGCGTTGATCGCGGAAATGGGATCGGAGGCCTCCGGATGCATGACCCCTCTCAGCCCCCCGGATTCATCCACGTAGACGACTACTACGGATGAATAGGCGCTCGTCGCGAGCAGCAGAAGGGCCGACAGCACAGCTAGCCCTACTAAAGAGGAACGACGTCTCATGTGAAATCCCTCCGTGCGAAACTCGCAGCCGGCGGTCGCTGGGAGTCCGACCGTGGCCAGCTCCGGGGTTTGGGAGGCGTAACCTTCCGTGGGTCACCGGCTGTTCATATACGAGTATACCGCCGTGCAGTCGTACTGTCAAGAAACTCGGCGTCCGCACGCGGAAAACCGGTATTATTGCTGGCCGGCGTATGCCCCGGCCCCGATACTAGGGAAGGACAACCGGACAGCGGCCGTTGACAAAAACTCAGCAGTGGTGTACGTTGGAGCCGGACGGTCCTACAGGCCGTTAATGCTACAGGAGGCGCGCGCATGAAGAAATACCTTCCCGCTGGTGCCGACAGCATGGTCTGGATCGTCACCATCTGCTTGATCGCTCTAGCATTCCTGCTCCTTGTACTGGCAGGTGGGATAACTTCCATGCCTGCCCCCGCGCTCGTCAGCCTGTACGTTGCCGCAGGAATAGTCGGCCTGGTTCTCCTGACCGGGTGGCTCGCAAAGCCGATCAGGTATGAGGCCAGGGACACCTCGATATCCATAGTCCGGTCCTGGCCTTTCTCTACGATTACGATCTCGAAGTCGGAGATAAAGGAAGTCCGGCACGTGAAGCTCGAGAAGATCAAACCGGAGTCGCTGGTTGTCGGCTGGGTATTCGGGTATGCCGGGCGCTTTCAAAGCAGCGAACTCGGCTCATTTGTGCTCTTTGCCACTAATCCAGCCGATGTGGTTCTCATTCATGCCGGGGAAAAGTACGTCGTCAGCCCCGCGAACCCCAAGCGCTTCGTGAACGACGTTCTGGGGAGAAAGTAGGCCGGCTCATTCTACGCATCCGACCTACGAGCTTGGCGACTCCTCCCACATTGAATATCGCATTTGCCTATTCGGGAACACAGTATATCGCCGTGTCGTAGGTTGCCTCGTGACAGAACGTGTGTACTATCTTGTGGCGTGACGCCTCTCCAGCCAACTCCTTCTTAAAGTAGGATAACACGAGCAGCCGGGCTCCGGACTCGGCTGCAAATGCGGCCACGCCTTCCATTGTGTCCCTTACCCGTTTGGCGAGCTTCCGCGGAGCGACTCTCTTTCCTCTCAGCATCTGCTCGGCTTCTGCCAACGTCTGCTGCGCTTCCCGTTCTTCGTCGGGAAGAGGGATGTCGAGCGGCTGTCGTCTCGGCACCTCTATCACGTAGAGAAGCTGAACCTCGGCCTTCTTGCCTGCCGTGTGCGCCGCGAGCTCAACGGCTCTCGGCCATGCACCGATCAGCGGCACCAGAATGGCTGACTTGCCGGGGACAGTTGGAGTCTCTGTCGGTGCCGCAGGCTGTCCTACGCAGAGAACCACCACCTCGCTCGGGCTCTCCTGGCAGAGGATGTCCGCCATGCTCTGCACAAGGGTCTCCTGCACCAACTCGCTTTTCGGGTAGGCTATCACCACCAGCCTGGGCTTGGCCTCCGCTGTGAACCTGGCCACGCCTTCGGTGGCGACTCTGCACCTGGTGGCCAGCTTCCGAACCGTCACAGCACGTCCGGCAAGCGTCCGCTCGGCCTCAGCCAGGGTTTGGGTTGCCTCCTGTTCCTTCTCCGGCAGAGGCACTCCCAGCGGCAGAGTCCTTGGGACCTCGATCGGGTACAGAAGATGGATTTCGGCCTTCGTGTCGGCCTGTATCGCTGCGAACTCGACAGCCCTGTGCCAGGCGCCCAAGAGTGGAACCAGCACGGCGGGCCTGCGCCGTACCTCCGGCACCGCCTCGATACCCCCCACTGCGAGGGACGCCCGTGCCTCCTCTATCGAGGCGGCCAAAGGGAGCTGTGACCGTACCCCGGGGATCCGGCGGATCTCGTCCAGAACGCTCTCAGGCAGCCCGGATACGACCACCCTGGTGCGGTGCGCTTGAATGTAGTTGCTCGCGTCTACGAACGTACGGGCTCCAGCCTGCGTGACGTCTGTAAGCCCGCTGCCGTCAATGACCACCCCGTTCGGATGCTCCTTGAGGCCCAAACGCACTGCCGACTGCAGCGCCAGCCACTGATTCTCCAGCACCGAGCCCCTGATCTCGATTACGTCGCCTTTCAGATGGATAATCATCGTAATTTGCCTTCCGGATTGCCTACTCCTCCAGATAGTACCGCACGTTCGTGGTGATGATGTCCCGCCTGAACAGCAGGGCAAACTTCACCAGCAATCCCGACTGGTTGTGCAGCAGCTTCTGCCACCATTTCGCCGGGACAAACTCGGGAATCACCACCGTGATGACATAGTTCGGCCGTTCGCGCTTCGCCTCTTCAAGGTAGTCCAGCAGCGGACCTAGAAGCGATCTGTACGGCGATTCGAGGATGATGAGCGGAATCCCGACGCCGTACTTCTCCCAGCGCTCTTCAAGCAGGGGCGTGTCTCCCGGGTCGGTCTCGACGTGTATCGCCCGCACATCCGACGACAGCGTCTTTGCGTATTCCAGCGCGGGAAGCACGCCGCGGTGTATCGAAGGGATCAGCACCAGCACGGTGTTGCTCAGCGGCACGAACCGGTCCTCCGGGGTGAGCCGGAGCTGGCTGCCCAGCCGAAGGTAGTGAGTGTTGACCTTGTGGAACGCGTATACGAGGATCGGGATGAGTATCAGCACGATCCACGCGCCCTCGGCAGCCTTGGTCACCGCCTGTACGACCGCTACGGTTGCCGTGGCCATTGCACCCACGCCGCTGATGACCGCGCTGCGACGCCATCCGCGCTCCCTCAGGCGCACGAAATGCCTGACCATCCCAGCCTGCGAGAGTGTGAAGGATAGGAAGACACCGATCGCGTAAAGCGGGATAAGGGCGTTCACCTCTCCCTGGAATATGACGACCAGAACCGCGGCCAGCCCGGCCAGAAGGACAATCCCGTTTGAAAAGACCAGCCGATCACCCAGATTGTAAAGCTGCCGCGGCAGGAAACGGTCGCGTGCCATTATCGAGCCCAGCCTGGGAAAATCGGCGAAGGCCGTGTTGGCCGCAATCACCAGGATCCCCATGGTGGCCGCCTGGAAGAGGTAGTAGAACCAGCTCCTGCCGACCAGGGCCGAGGCAATCTGCGACAGAACCGTCTGGTATCCGGCGGAGCTCTGATCCATCGGAACCACGTGTGCCCTCCACGCGATATAGGTAATCCCCAGGAATATCGTGGAGAGAATCGCGCCCATCATGACGAGCGTGGCAGCGGCGTTTTTCGATTCGGGAGGCCGAAATGCCTGGATTCCATTGCTGATTGCCTCCGTGCCTGTCATTGCAGAGCAGCCGCTCGCGAATGCGCGGAGAACGAGAAAGTAGAAAAGCCAGATGGTCGCCGGTGGATGGGCTGCGGGCACGGTAGCGGCAGGTGGCGCGGCAATTGCGAACGCGGGATCGTGTGCGAAGCGTAACAGCCCCATGGCGACAAGCACCACGGCGCTTCCCACGAAGGTATACATGGGCATGGCGAAAAGAAGCCCGGATTCACGCACTCCCCGCAGATTCGCCAGGGCTATGAAGGCGATGACTACCAGTATCAGCTCGACCCGATATGCGTGGTAGTGGGGGATGAACGAGAGTATCGCGGCCATCCCCGCGGAGACGCTTACAGCCACGGTGAGCACGTAATCAATCATCAATGAAGCGCCTGCAATCAGGCCGGGGTAGGTGCCGAGGTTGTCCTTTGCCACGATATATGAGCCGCCGCCGGACGGGTACGAGAAGATGGTCTGCCGATACGAGGTAACTACGATGACCAGCAGGATGACAATGGCTATGGCTACGTAGACAGACAGGTTCGTGCCGGTCACGAGTGCTGTGCCGGCAAGCACCAGCGTCAGCAGTATCTCTTCCGTGGCATATCCCACCGACGAGATGGCGTCGGAGGAGAAGACGGCAAGCCCCAGCACCTTGGGCAGACGTTCGTGCATAGCGCGCCACGAGGGCAGAGGACTGCCGACGAACAGTCGTTTGAGCCACGTAAACATGCCGGACCTCCGCTTTCAGAACAAGACGAGGCGAGAGCGACACGGTCCCCGCCGCGAAAGTGCGAATAACGGTCGTAATCAGAACACACGTAGTGCACGAACCCTTGGTAAGTTCGATGCATTATAAGTCCGCGACCCCGAGTTTTACAAGTACCCGTTATGGCTAGCAGGCATCGGATAAAGTGGGCCGGAGTAGAAGCTGGCACCGCCCTTTTCCGGCCCTCACCCCCGCTCCCCTCTCCCGACTTTGGGAGAGGGGAGCGGGGGTGAGGGCTGAGGGACGAATTGCAGAGGAGTTCACGCGGCGGCTGCCAGGCTTCCGCAGGACGCCTGCGAGACTCCGTCCCGAATGCGCGGGCCGACCTGCGCAGATTCCCCAGGCGTATTGAACCTTTTGCTGAGCCCGAGTATCATACACATCGGGAGCAGAGAGCATGCCCGCGAATGATGATCTGGTCGAGCGGTGCAGGTCCGGCGACCGGCGTGCGTTCGAAGAGCTGTTCATAAAGCACCGGGACATGGTGTTCAACGTAGTCTGGAGCATATCGGGCGACCGCGAGCAAGCCGAAGATATAACTCAGGAGACGTTCGTGAAGGCGTACCTCGGCTTCTCCGGCTTCCGCGGCGGCTCGAAGTTCAGCACGTGGCTCTATCGGATCGCGGTCAACCAGGCGCTTCGCACGAAGAGCACGGGGATGCGCCGGGCACGGGCCGAGCAGCCGCTGGACGACCGCGTTCTTCCCTTCGATGGGCCGGAGCCCGAGGAGGCGCTGCGGCTTTCGGAGACTGAAAGGAGTGTCCGTCGGGCCATCTGCGAACTGCCCCCTGCACAGCGGGCGGCGATAACGCTCCGCTATCTGGAGGGTCTCGACCTGGCTGAAGTGGCGCAAATCGTGGGAAGTCCCATCGGGACGGTAAAGTCTCGGATTCACCACGCGCTGAAGAGAATGAGCGTTGCCCTGGGGGATTTGAAAGATGTTTGAGTGTCGAAGAACTCGAAGACGGTTGATTGACTATCTCGACGATTCGCCGCCCGACGCGCGGAGAGTTGAGCGACACATTGAATCCTGCCCCGCCTGCCGGGATGAGCTCGAATCCCTGCGGCTTTCCAGGAAGGCTCTGCTGTCCGTGAGACGGTCCGCGGCTCCGGAGCGCATATGGGCGCGCGTAGACTCGCGGCTCCGTGCCATGGAGGCCGAGAGCTCGCCGGTCTGGCGACTCCTGTCGGGAAGGCCGACCTACGCTTTCGCCGCAGGCCTTGTGCTTTTCCTTGTGGGAGCCTGCAGCTTGCTCATCGGCCCGGCCGGGCAGGCGCCCCCGGTAGTATTGATGCTCATCTCGCCGCTGAGCCCTGTGGGCATCTCCGTGCAGGGATGCATGTGAGCGGGGCTTGCTGAGCGCAGACCGTTGGCAGTGACTTTTATTCAGAGGAGGCGCACAGGCAATGGACTGGGGAATCCTGTACAATCCACTCGCAGTTCTTGGCAAGGGGAAAGGGCTCATCGCAGCGCTGATCGTTGTAGCGGCCCTCACAGTGGTAGCTTGGTGGGGCGGCGTGCACCTGGACGGCGCGCTGGATCTGCACGTTCCGCCGAAGCCCCCATCGGCCGCGTTGGTCATTGCAGAGTCCTTGATCGCGTGGCTCAGCGTGGCGCTGCTGTTATTCGCTGCTTCGAAAGTATTCGGCGGGAACGGCGGCGCGGGCGCGCACCTGGCAGCCGCCGGGCTGGCCCGATTTCCGTACCTGCTGGCAGCCGTCATGACATCCCGGCAACTGCTCGGAAAGGCAATGCTCGCGGCGGTCACCGTTACGGATGAACAGATCGTGGTGCGGCCCCAGGATTTTCTCACGCCGGCTGTCGTGATTGGCGGGATCCTCACGATGGCGCTGGTAGTGTGGGGGGTCGTGATCCTCTACCTGGGCTATAAGGAAGCCAGCCGAATCGAGGGCGGCAAGGTGGTCGCGGCCTTCATCGTCGGCCTCGTAGTCGCCGAGATAGTCAGCAAGCTGCTGATTATCTGGCTCATCCGGGGCTCTTACATCGGCATCTGAGGGCGATGGGTGGCCGAAGGCCGGGGTGAGGGGAAACGGTGGACTCATCCGTTCCCTGCTGCTGCAATACCGGAAAGGGGTGTTTCAGGTTTCAGGTTTCAAGTTCCAAGTTCCAAGTTCCGGATTCCAGGTTTGGGATTGTTGGAACCTGCGACCTGAAACCTGCGACCTGCAACCTGAGACCACTCCCCAACCCCCAGTCCCCGGTGCCAGGTCTTCCTTGTTTGGCGAGTTTAATGTCGGCCACGCCGGGGAAAACTTCAGTGCTCGACATATGCGGCGAAAGGGCGTGGGAGGCGAAGAATCTCCCAACCCACGGAGCCTGCCCTGAGCGAACTCGAAGGGTTCAGAATGACAGTATGCACTGCGCATCCCCAGTGAGCGCGTCATGCACAGTCCGAATTGGCCTGAAAGGAGCACCGCGATGCCGATAGACCTCGGCAGGAAGCAGAGCATCGAGGAGATAACGAACGGGCGGATAAAGAAGAAACCGAGGGAGAAGGCGGAAGCCAGGCCTGCTGAACGACCGCGGCCGGCTGCTCGTCCTGAGATGGCGCGGAAGATTGAACGCTAGCGCCTTCACATACGATGCCCGCCCGTGAGCCGGGGCGCTCCCCGTCACCGTGTCTCCCCGTCGCTCCTGCTTCGTACCGCTCTCAGATAAGTCAGCACCTCTTCGTCGGTGAGGTCGCGCCATGCCAGGTAGGCATCGGCAACCGCAAATGGGAGATGTTCGCTGACATTGAGCGCGACCAGCATGTCCACTTTCGGGTCCACCAGTCGGGCCGCCCCTCTGGAGGCAGTCGGCACGGCCACGATGACGCTCGACGGCTCTTCCTTCCTCAACGATTCGATCGCGGCGAGCATCGTGTAGCCGGAAGCCAGCCCATCGTCCACCACGATGACGTGCTTGCCCTTTACGTCCGGCGGCGGCATGTCGCCGCGGTATTGCCTGGTTCGGCGCATGATCTCCTGGCGAACCTCCTCGGCCGCTTCCTCGATCTCCTCTTCGCTCAGGCCGAGGCTTCGAACCATCCTCTCGTTCAGGACGATGGTCCCGTCAGCCGTGATCGCGCCGAATCCGGCTTCAGGATTCCAGGGAATGGGAATCTTGCGCGGGACGATCACGTCGAACTGCGCGTTCAGGCGCTTGGCGACCTCGAAGCCGACCGGTACGCCGCCCCGAGGAATCGCCAGCACCACCGCCCCGCGGTCCTTGTACTCCAGCAGGCGTTCCGCGAGCCGCCGCCCGGCATCCGTTCTATCTCGAAACAACTCAGGGTCCATGACGCTCGCCGTCCCGCTGCCGATAGGGTACCGGGATATACTCCACGGTCACATAGCGCACGAAGGGGATGCCCAGGATGCTCAGGGCCTCCTGGCGGTGGATGAGTCGGTACCGCTCCAACTGAATTCGGCGCTGCCTGAACAGCGGGATCAGAGCGGACAGGATGAAGAAGATCCAAATCAAGGCGAAAAAGTAGTCCACCGATGCATTCCTCCTCACTAAGACCCGGCGGTTAAACTGGTGTGGCCACGGTTCGCCCTCACCCTGACCCTCTCCCGCTTGCGGGAGAGGGTCAGGGTGAGGGGAGAAGGCTAAAGTCCGTCAGTTCCCTGGCAAGGTGGCTGACGAAGCACATCTCGAAGCTCCACCGGCTTCACAATCTTCGTGCCGTCGAACTGTCTCAGCCGGAGCAGGTGGTCGTCGTTGGTGACGAGGTAGTCGGCCCGGGCAAGCTGGGCACATTCCAGGAACTTGTCGTCCTCCGGGTCGTCGGCCACCACGGAAAGCCTGCCGGGCGCCTGGAGCTGCGTCCCTTGATCGAGTATCTCCTTGACGCGCTGCCTGTAGCGCTCCGTAGCCTTGATGTTTCTCAGGATGAGGGATATCTCCCTGAGTATCTGCTGTGTGTAGTAAAGGCGAACGCGGCCGTCCCGGCAGGCGCTCAGGATGTCCGCTGATGCGCTTTGCCTGTTCCAGAACGCTGCGACGAACAGATTCGTGTCCAGGACGACCGTTGGCGTGCTCGGGCCGGCGGTTCCTCGGGTCAGCTCTTCTTCGACTTCTCCCTCGCCTCTTCCTGCGGTTCCAGCGTGCAAATGGCCTCAGGACGCTTGATCCGCAGAACCAGAGCCTCCAGCACGCGGAACGGGTGATTCGCGCTCCTTGTTGTCCTTTCTGGGCCGGAGCGTCAGAGAACGTGTTACCCGACGAACCCGGGTTTCAAACACCAAGACCGCTGTCCTGCACGCTGGTCAGGCGCTCACATGCTCGGCCCTGGCTGTTCATCTGCGGTGGGACAGCAGGACGAACAGGCTGCTACGGAGAACTCTCATGGGTCTCGTGGAGCTCTCGGCGCCACTCGCGCTCCATGCTCCGCAGCGACATTCCTGTTGCCTTCCGAATCGCCCGGTTCAAGCCCTGGCCCTGGCCGATCAGCGCGAGTACGTCTCGGACGCTTGCCAGCCCAACGCGCTCCACCCACCAGGCTACCAGACTTCCCGAGACGAGGTACGCAGCCTCAACCTCGTCCGGATCCTCCTTGCGCAGATCCGCAGAGTTCAGCGTCGCCTCAAGGCGTCCGGCGCTGAGCATCCTGCGGCTCCGGACCGCTGCTCCAATCACAGATCTGCAGTGCCTACTGGATAGGTCGCCGCACAGGTACGTCGCCAGCCCTTCGCCGAGCCAGCGGGGCAGGGCATCCGCCGCAAGCTCATAGGCCGCAACGTGCGAGAATTCGTGCAGTAACGTGTCCACGGTTTCGCGGCGCGACCGGAGCGTTTCGTACGGCATGCATATCTTGTCCAGCCCAACCTTGTGGGAAACGTAGCCATGGGAGCCGACAATGAAATCAACAGGCGCATCCGGTAGAAAGACGGTGTTCATCACCGGCCGATGGTAGTCCACCCCCAGGAGTTTTCCCACTCGCTCTCTGGCTTCGAGTGCCAGCACTTTCAGATTCTCGTAAACGTCGGCAGGTTCCGATTGCGGGAGCTCGATTGAGAGACCCTCGTCAACCTTGTGGATGACCGAGGCCTCCCGAGCGTCCTTTTCGCACACGAGTTCGTTGTAGAATGCCGTCCACAGCCCTGGAGGCCAGCCTGCCCTTTCGAAGGCGTCGAGAGCCACCGTCATCGCGGCGTCCAGTCGGTCCTGCATGTAGTACTCGTATGCAATCTCGAGGTAGGCCTGGAGCGGCGCACGTGCACCTGGTTGCTCTTCGTCTTCCACTGCCTACCTGCTCTCCGCTCGGTGGAGAAGTTCGATCACCTCCGCGTCGGTCGTCTGCTCGAACTCGTCATACCAGGAGCCCACCGAGAAGAACGGCTCCGGCGTTTCCAGGACTACCAGCTCGTCAACTTCAGGCCGCAGCCGGGCAACCGATTCCGGAGGCGCTACCGGCACGGCGAGCACGAGTTTCCCGGGGTTCTTCTTGCGGAGTGCTCTCGCGGCCGCCATGGTGGTATGCCCGGTCGCAACTCCATCGTCTACCAGGATGACTGTCTTTCCCCTCACGTCGGGAAACGGCCTGTCCTCGCGGTAGAGATGCCACCTTCGCTCGATCTCGTGCCGCTGCCGCTCGATCTCATCCCGGATATACGCCTCCGAGACGTGGAGATACATGATCGTCTCCTCGTCGAGGACGCTCACGTCGTCGCCGATGGCGCCGATTGCGAGCTCGGGCTGGCCGGGCGCGCCGATCTTGCGCGGGATGATGACGTCCAACGGTGCGCCGAGAAACGCCGCCACCTCGCAGCCCACCACGACTCCGCCTCTCGGGACGGCAAGCACGATGGTGTCGGGCCCCCGATACCTGTCGAGCGCGGCGGCAAGCCTCTGCCCCGCGTCCACGCGGTTAACGAAGATCATTGCAGATTCTCCTAGTGCCCTTTAGAACACGCAGGCGCCTGGGTAAACTCGAAATCCGAAGCACGAAATCCGAAACAATGCCAAATGACTGAAATCTCAAATTCCAAACGGTTGGACCGGAAGGTTTGGAGCATTTTCCGATTTGGGATTTGGCGTTTGTTTCGTGCTTCGAGTTTCGAATTTCGAATTTGCCTTCCCTTCTCTGCTTCTGTGTTCTACCATCCGCGGTTCACATCACGATCCCCAAATCCTCGCCGCATTTCGCACACGTGCCCTGCTCCGTCACCGCCTCGATCCGGGTTGAATAGCCGAACCGCGAGATCGCGAGCGCGTGACAAGCCGGACAGTACGTGTTCTGGTCCTCGGCAATGTTGCCGAGGTAGACGAACTTCAGACCTTCCTCGATGCCGATCTTCTGGGCGAGCTCCAGCGTCTTCAGCGGGGTCGCCGGGACGTCCGTCAGCTCCGCGCACGGGAAGAAGCGCGTCACGTGCCAGGGTGTCAGCTCGCCCAGGTTCTCCCGAACCCAGCGGGCGATCGAACGCAGGTTTTCCGGGTCGTCGTTCCACGTCGGAATGACGTTCGTCACTGCCTCGACGTGCATCTTCCACTTGTCCTTGGCGATCTTCGCGACGTCGAGCACGCCCTGCACGCCGGGCACATTGATCAGCTTGCGGTAGAACTCGTCCGAGAAGCTCTTGATGTCCACGCGGTAGACGTCCAGGTACGGGCCGATGAGATCCAGATGCTCGGCAGTGGCATAGCCATTCGTCACGTACACGGTGTAGAGTCCCTGCTCCTTGGCCAGTTTCGCGCCGTCGAGCGTGTATTCGAGCCAAATCGCCGGCTCGTTGTAGGTCCAGGAAATCCCGGCGCAGTTGTACTGCTTCGCAAGCCGAACCGACTGCTCCGGGGTGACATGATGCCCTGCCACGGCCGGAATCTTGACGCCGTCCGCATACGCGATCTCCCAGTTCTGGCAGAACACGCACCGGAAGTTGCACCCGAAGCTGCCGAGCGAGAAGCACTTCGAGCCGGGAAAGTAGTGATAGACCGGCTTCTTCTCGACCGGATCGGCGGCCATGGAGGAGACGATGCCGTAGATGGTCGAGTAGATGTCCCCGCCCTTATTCATCCGGGTGAGGCAGATCCCCATCTT
>Ga0315294_10003931_pt1 | contig 16190 bp, 7 predicted proteins | sample YL17G13_40_MG_FD_203626 | JGI IMG/M metagenome (GOLD analysis project Ga0315294, IMG submission 203626) | Sediment microbial communities from Yellowstone Lake, YNP, Wyoming, USA - YL17G13_40 | ecosystem: Environmental > Aquatic > Freshwater > Lake > Sediment | place: USA: Wyoming | collected... | reverse complement strand
CCGCGCGACCAGGTTCAACCCACAAGAACAAGTGTGACGGACCACTAGCGCCGCGGGTGCCGGCACGTTATAATGATGCAAACTTCCGGCGTTCTCTGCGATGGGCTGGCAGCGAGGGAATCGGTCGTGACCGAGGAACCACCATCCGGCTCCGCTGTCCGCCGCATCCGCGTCGGCACGTCCGGGTGGTCGTACGCCGACTGGGCGGGGGTCTTCTACCCGCCCGAGAAACCCCGCGGGTTCGACGAACTGGCCTACCTGGCGCGGTTTTTCGACGCCGTGGAGGTGAACTCGTCGTTTTACCGCCCGCCGTCGGCCCGCATGGGGGCCTCGTGGCTGAGGCGGACGCCGCCCGGCTTCGAGTTCACCTACAAACTCCATCAGCGGTTCACGCACGAGCGTCCGCCCGCCTGGACTCACAGCCACGTGGCCGAGTACAAGGAGGGGGTCGAGCCTGTGCGCGGGGCCGGGCGCCTGGGGGCCGTGCTGGTGCAGTTCCCGTGGTCGCTGCGGGCCGACGACGAGGCCTTCCGCCACCTGGAGGCCGTCCGGCGCGACTTCGGCGACCTGCCCCTGGTGGTCGAGGTCCGCCACGTCAGTTGGACCGGGCCGCAGGCCATCCGGTTTCTCAAGGACGCCGGCCTGGGCTTCTGCTGTCTCGATCAGCCCTTGTCGCGGTCGGGCGTGCCGCCGATGACCCTGGTGACCTCGCCGGTGGGTTACGTGCGCCTGCACGGGCGGAATCGCGAGGCGTGGTTCAAGCGCACAACGCAACCTGGCGCTTTGCGCGGCGGGTCTCCCGACCCGCCGCGCGGGAAACCCGCACCCCCGCCATTGTGCGCGGCCCGTACGGGCCGCGCAAAGTTGCCCTGTGGCATTAAGCGCGATGCCGGCCGCGATGAGCGGTACAACTACCTCTACCGCGAGGAGGAGTTACAGGAGTGGATTGGGCGCATCCACGAGATCGCCCGGGCCAGCCAGAAGACCTACGTCTTCACGAACAACCACTATCGCGGCCAGGCCCCCGCCAACGCCCTTCAGATCCTCTCGAAACTCCGGGGCGGCCCGGTGCCCGTGCCCGCGCCGCTCCTGAAGGAGTTCCCCTTCCTGGGATCCATCGCCGCCGAGGGCCCGCCGCCGGGCGGGCAGGGGGAGTTGTTCTGACCGGCCTACTTTTTGCCGCGCATGGCCCGCTTGATCTTGCGCACGGTCCGGTGCAGCCAGGAACTCTGGGCCTTGAACTTGTCGCGCATGGCCCTGAGTTGCGCGATGGTCCAGTCCTCGGTCTCGATCATGCCGCCCTCCTCGAACGACCGCGCCACGTTGTCGGGCGTCATCTCCTGCCTGAGGTAGCCCTTCTCGACGCAGATATCGTACAGCCGCGTGCCGTAAAGCGGCGTGGCCAGCGTGTTGTGGCCGCGAATGCCGTACTTGCGCTTGAGCATGTGGGCGAAATCGACGGACCTCTGCATGTCCTGGAGCGTCTCGCCCGGCAGGCCCATGATGAATCCGGAGCGGGCCTTGAGGCCCAACTTCCTGCACGCCTCGGCCGCCTCGATCACCGATTCCAGGCGCAGGTGCTTGTCGATGACCTCCTCCAGCACGCGCTGCGACCCCGATTCCACGGTCAGGAAGATCGCCTGGCACCCGGCCTCCTTGGACTCTTGCAGGATGTCGAACGAGAGTTTGTCGGTCCGCATGCCGATGGGCGTCTCCCACGTGATGGGCATGCCTTCCTTCTTCATGGCGATGAGGCCGTCCAGGATGGCGTGCAGCCGCGGCTTGTGCTGCGCCAGGTTGTCGTCGATGAAGTGGATGTGCCGGATGCCCAGGTCCCTGGCGATGAACCGCACGTGCGCCAGGACCCGCTCGGGGCTCTGCATGCGGTACCGCCGGCCCATGTGGGCGTGGGCGGCACAGAACGTGCACCTGAACGGGCACCCGCGGCTCGTCAGGAGCGTCAGGACCCGCCGCTCCTTCCACCGCCAGTGGCCGGCGCCGTCCATCGTGGCCACGCGCATGTACCGCTCCAGGTCAATCAGGTCGTACGCCGGGTCGGGCAGCGTGTCGAGGTCGTCGATGTAGTCCGCCCGCTCGTTCACGCACGTCCGGCCGCCGTCGCGGTACGCGATGCCGCGCACGCCCGAGAGCGGATCGCCGCGGGCCAGCGCCCGGGCCAGCGCCGGCAGCACGGCTTCGCCTTCGCCCAGCGCGGCCACGGTGATGGCCGGCTCGGCCAGGTAATCCTCCGGCCGGACCGTCACGGGCGGGCCGCCCACCACGATGGGGACCTGCGGCAGGACGGCCCGCACTTCGCGCGCCGCCCGCAGCGCCTGCGGCATCTGCGTGTAGAAAAGGCCGCTGATGCCCACCAGGTCGGGCCGGGCGTCGCGGACGGCCCGGGCCATCTCGTCCCACGAGGCGCCGATGTGCAGGACGCCTTCCGCGTTGAAGACCGGGGGCGACGGCTCCGCCTCGATCGCACTGTCGAAGAGGCTGACCTGGTGCCCCTCCCGCCTGAGGACCGCCCCGAGGTACATCAGGGCCAGCGGGATCTCGGCCTCGGCGGCCACGTTCCACCCGCGCTGAAACTCCATCGGCGGACGCAAGAGCAGCACGTTCATCCGTCGCTCCCCGTTTCCCGGCGCCGGGCCACAAACAGCACTTCCGACGTCCGGCCCAGCAGGACCTCCACGTGGCTCGTGACCCGCGCCACCCAGTGGCGGCGGGCCAGCCATGCGTAGAGCGGCTGGCCCGTGTCTTCGGCCATGAGGCCGAGGCTGCGCCGCATGAACGTCGGCCGCCGGATGGCCATCGCCTGCTCAACGGTGAAGCCCGCCGCCTCCAGGTGCCGACGCAGCGTCGCCCGCGAAAAGTGCGTCAGGTGACGCGGCACGTCCAGCCCGTACCACGCAGCGCCGAACCACCGGGCGCTCAGGCTGTCCCACAGCGGGCACACGACCGCCAGGCGACCGCCCGGCCGCAACACTTCCCGGACCGCCCGGAGCGTGGCCATCGGGCTCGGCACGTGTTCCAGGACGTGCCACATCGTTACCACGTCGTAGTGGTCCTTCGGCAGCGATGCGCCCGGCAGCGTGCCTTGGCGGATGGTGAGGCCCGCCTGGCGTCCGGCCTCGACGGCGGCGGTCACCAGGTCGAGGCCCTCGGCGTTCCAACCTGCGGCGGTCATCTGGGCGACGTACCGCCCTCCGCCGCAGCCGAAATCCAGCAGCCGCCCCTCGCCCTCGTACGGAAGGTAGCCGACGAACTTGCGGTTCCCCAGTTTCAGGGCCGCCGCCGGCCACGCCAGCCACCGCAGCGGGGCAGGGGCCTTGTCGCCCAGCGGATACCGGCGCCAGTTGACGAGCGCCCACCTCAAGAACCCTTCCGGCGTCCGGGCGGCATCGGAGATCCCCTGGTGGCACTCGTAGCCGCTCGGGTAGACCTTGTCCATGGCCGCAAGGGCCGGCCGCGGATTCGTCCTGGCCAGGCCGCACTGGCGGCACCGGACCACGCGGAACTCGCCCGGCAGCCCGCCCAGCCGGTCGCCGTGCGAGAGCACCAGGTCGGCCTCCATCGACCCGCAGAAGTCGCACGGGACCTCCTCAAGGTCGGCCGGCGTGGTCGGGTTCTCTGGTCTCGGGGCCATCGGCACCCTGATCCTAGTAAACGCCACTTGAGCCTTTGCGCGGTGGGTCTCCGGACCCACCGCGCTCCAGAACCGCATTCGCGGCCCCTGCAACAGGGTTCGCGCGGCGGGTCAGGAGACCCGCCGCGCAAAACGCCGTTGTAGTGCTAGGCGATAAAGAGCGTCAGCCATCCATCGCGAAAAAGGAACCGTGCGGCCGACTTCGCCCCGGCCAGCCGACGCCGGGCACGGTCCGATTGCAGCAGGAGGCCCAGCGCGAGCGCCGCCGCCAGGTTGCCCACCAGCAGCATCGCCTCCCGCAGGAACATCCCCAGGCGGAGCACCCAGACCATCGCCCGCCCCTTCAGCGGCCCGTTGTGCTTGCGAAGGTATCGGAACAGGCTCCGGCAGAAGAAAAGGTTGCTCGTTGCGGAGGCCGCCGACACGCCGCCCACGTGCGTGATCTGTGCGGCCGGCTGGAACCGCACGCGGCAGCCCGCCTCGCGGACGCGGCGGCAGAAATCCATCTCCTCGAAATACACGAAAAACCGCTCGTCCAGCCTGCCCACCTGGGCCAGCACCCGCTCCGGCACGCAGAACGCGGCCCCCATGACGACCTCGACGTCGGCCGCCGTCCGGAAGTCGAATTCGCCCATCTTGTATCGCCCGTACGCGCCCTTGAGGAGCCCCAGCACCCGCAGCGGCGTGTACTGGTGCAGAAGGGCCGCAAACGTCGGCTCGCGCCGCAGCGACGGCTGAATCGTGCCGTCGGCGTTCAGCAGTTGCGGGGCGCAGATGCCGATGGCCGGGTCGCCGTCCAGCGTCCGCACAAGCGTTTCCAGCGCCCCCGGCCGCGCCAGGGTGTCGGGGTTCAGGAAGAGCACGCACCGGCCCGATGCCATCGCGAGGCCCTGGTTGTTGGCCGCCGCGAACCCGCGGTTCCGCTCGTTCGCTACCAGGCGCACCTGGTGGAACCGATCGGCCACCATCCGGGCGGCGCCGTCGCGGCTGGCGTTGTCGACAACGATAGCCTCCAGGGCAAGGCCGCCCGCCCCGGCCGGCAGCGAGTCCAGGCACGCGGCCAGTTCGCCCCGGCAGTTGAACGAGACGATGATGACCGATAGGTCCGGCCGCATCAGCCGCCCTCTGCCTTGCGGTCCGCGCACACCGTGAGGTCCCACCAGTGGCGTATGTTGCGGAAATACCGCTTGCCGAACAGCGTGCCGCCCAGACCCGCGCCGAGGCGCATCCACAGCGACGGCTGCTCGTGCCAGTGGCCGAGGATCTCGCGGCGCCAGGCCTCCGCCAGGCGCTCGGCGTCCGGGCGCCGTTGCTTAAAGGCCCACGCAAAGACCAGCCGCGGCGACTTCGCGTGACCCTGCCAGCCGCAGAGGACCGTCTCGAACCCCCCCAGCAGCCGCGACAGGGCCTGCGGCGTGAACCGCCAGTAATCGTCCGGGTACGCGTGGATGTCAAAGTTGAACGCCGTCGAGAGGATGGCCGACCCGCCCGGCGCGGTCACGCGATGGATTTCCGAGATGCCCTTGGCCACCTCCCAGGCGTGCTCCACCACGTTCAGGCACAGCAGCGTGCCGGCCCACCCATCGGGGAAGGAGAGGGCCTCCAGCCGCTCGATGCGGTCCACGCCGGGGCCTGGCTCCATGTCGCACCCCACGTACTCCAGGCCGGGGAACAGCGGACGCAGGTTCGCCATTTCCAGGCCCTGAACCTGGCGCGAGCCGATCTCCAGGACCGGCCCCTGCGGCGGCAGGACCGCCGCGGCTCCCTCCACCAGCGCTCGTGTCAGGCCGTCCAAACGGGTTCCCCTGGTGCGATTGGCCCGCCGCTTGCCGCACAGCGGCCACATCTTAGCCGTTTGCGCACGCCCGGCCAAGGCAAAATGCGGCAGGGGGTCCGCTGAGTGATCCGCTGAGTGTGGCGTACCGGCTCCGCGCGGCACGCACGAGGCCGGCAGAGATGAAGCGGCGCGCGCGGGGCGGCAGGCGTTCTTAACCGCAAAGAGCGCAAAGAACGCAAAGGTAAGACGGGTTGAACAAGGGGCTTCCGGTGCCGCGAGCCGTTTTTCGCCGGTCTTCTCTTTGCGTTCGGAGTTTACCCGCCGTGGCGGGCGCTCTTTGCGGTTAGATAAGCCCCCACCCAACACGGAGGTCTGGCACGACGGCGCCGGATCGCGATTTGGCGCGGCAGTTGGCCCGCGCGCCGTTGGCCGTTCCCTGGGGGCGGGCGCCGCCAGAGTTTTCCACATTTTGTGGATAACTTTTCAACACGGCATTTTGGACCCCCGAAACACCGGTTTTTGACCCTTTCGGACCTCCAAAACGGCCCTGGCGCTAGCGCCAGAGGGGGTGACCCCCCAAAATGTTAAGATGGGCATGACGAAATGCGCGCCTTTTTGATCCCTTTTTGACGGAAAACGTCGCCTTTTTGATCGATTTTGACACGAATTTGATGGTTTTTACATGGACGGATGGGCATACGCCGTTGTGGATAACTCCCAAAAGCGGGGAACGGGGAACGGGGAACCGGGAACAGGAAACCTGGGGACACCCGTGCCGAGGGGCAAAGGCGGGAATCGCGAGCCGGGAACCCGCCAGAGGCGGGCAGGCCGGGGAACCGGAAACCTGGGGACACCCGTGGCCGTAAAGCAAGGCGGGAAAAGGAGTTAAGAGTGCGGAGGGCGCACAGTGCAGAATGCAGAGTGCAGAATGCAGAATTCGCTACTATAAGAGCGGGACGGCGGGCAGGCCGGGAACGGGCAACAGGGGCCTTGAACCGCAAATCACGTAGGGTGCGTGCTTTGCACGCACCTTGCCTTGCTTGCACCCGCGCCGTCGGTGTGAATAATCCGCGTGCGTGCGGAGCACGCACCCTACATGCTATCCTACCAATTCATCCTTTGCGTTCTTTGCGACCTTTGCGGTTAATCCAAGTTGCCGCAAGGGGCATCGCTCAGACCCGAAACGGCAGGCGCGCAGGCCGGGTCAAAAGGCGGCCACGAAACAGGTGACTGGCCCCCTGCCCATAGGAGTAGCCATGATCTAAGCCGTCGCAAGCACATCAAGGGGAATGGACGCAAACATGGGATAGTGGTCCGAAGCAAACACGTTATGGTCTACGGCATTGTCTTTCAATCCTCGTTCCTCAATAAATGGATCAAGGGAAATGAACTTCGGGCCAGCGAATACATAGTCAAGGGTCAATGTGGCGGGATTTCCAACACCTTTGGCTTTGGTCCCATTACCCTTTTGCGGGACAGTGTCTATGAAGTTCTTCTGTCGTATGTGAGCATACTCGTCCGATTCCGGAGAGATATTGAAGTCTCCAGCAAGAATCCAGACGGGAGCATGCCTTTGAAACGCCTCCCACGGCTCGGGTGTGCGCAATACGCCTCGTTGCGGGTATCTCTGTTGTTTCCAACTATTATAGCGCGACACGATTCCATTAAACACAATGGTTAGCTGGGCCTCCCGAAGTCGGGAGGCTTGCTCATCAATCTCTGGGATTCCCTCCCGTTCCATCATCAGCGTGGTCAAATGAAGGTTCACAACAAAGATGTCCAATGGCCTCCTGGTCTGCACCGGCTTGTCAGTCTCGATTAGAGGATCGTAGATAAGATGTACGATGAGTGCGGCACGGGGTTCAGTATTGCGATCCCCGAAGTAGAGTCCAGACTCAAGGCTAACTCGTTCGATGAACGACCGCTCTGAATTGACTTGGCTTTTCTTCGATAGGTTGGAGAGGTCCCAAACAGGAAACCGTGGCGCTGTCTTCTTGAATAAAAAGGCATTGCCCTGAGCAAAAAAGGTGTTTGGATTCCAGTCGCTATCTGCCTTTACTTTGTTCCACTTTGCCTGTGACGACAGAAGCTCAGTGTCTATCAGGGTAACTGGGCAATAATCGTACCCCTCAATAGGATCAATCAGGTCGGCAATCTGTTCATCGGACGGCTCACGATAGCGAACGATCTCCTGGAGTGTAACGACATCGGGTTGGGGCTTGTGGCGCTTGACGAGCTGGTTCAGGGCCTCGTTGAGTTCAGTGCGCACTTTCGCTCGCTCCGCCTTAGTCTTCGTCTCAAGATATTTGGCTCCGCCAATGTTCCAGTTGAGCACATTGAATCTCATGTTCTCATGTTTCCCTTCCAGTAGTGTATTGCTCTGCGTGCTGTTGGTGATGCTATGCTACCTCTCACGCCCAACAAGGTTTAAGCCGATCCGCCTAACACCCCAAACCCGGTTTGGAGTGCCGCATAAGACGCCGGCGAATGCGTGGGCGGTTCGGGCGCCCCCCGTCGGCCCGCCTCAGCGTGTCATGCGCCTGCCGCAATGGAAGTGCCCCCCGACGGCGCCGGTTCAGCCACTTGGAAATCAGCCCTATGAGTCGTCCGGGAGTATACCCAACGAATTCGGCCTTTGCCAATACAATTTTACATCCCCTTGCATCTACGGGCATGGCAGGCGTAGAGGTCGGGTGACGGACAACTGAACATGGGATGGGCCCGCCACGGCAGCAAAGGCTGTACGGCGGGCGAGCACGCCGGGCGGGGCGATTGGTGCTCCAAAATGCCGCCCTTCCACAAAGAAGCGGCGCGGGGTTGCGCCGGCGCTCACCTGCAAGTCCGCCGGTCTGGGTAGCCATAACGGTTTTCGGAGGAATGGGCAGAACTTCCGGCATTCCGCAACGTCTAATGCAGCGAAGAAGCACTTGGGGATAGACAAAGCATATTTCTAATCTATGATAGGCGGCGTCCAATCTGCCACAGAAAGGGTGACCATGACACGGTCAAGGCTAGGCTATCTGCTGGGGGCTGCGATCATCCTGCCGGTGCTATTGGCCACTGGAGCACTGGCCGAAAAGGAACCGGCGGGCAATCGCGAGGTTTACGCCAAGCAGATGAAGGACGGCAACTGGAAGGACGCCTACGAGGGGTTCTCGCGCCTCGCGCTCGACCCGGCCGACGACTCCGTTCGGGTCGGCATAGACTTCTCCCAGGCGGTCTACTGCCTCAAGAACCTGAATCGGCATAACGAGATCGACGCCTTCTGCGAAAAGGTCATCACCGCGCACGGCGCCAACTGGCGGCTCCTCGAGGCCGCGGCGCAGACCTACAATTCTGGGGTCGAACACGAGGGATTTATTGTCGCCGGCGTCTTTGAGCGCGGCGGGCATCGGGGCGGCGGCACGTATGCCAACGCCTACGAGCGCGACCGCGTCCGCGCCCTCCAACTTATGCGCGAGGCTATCAAGGCCGCCGAGAAAGAGTCGGTCAAGACCACTCCCCTGGGCCCTCTCTACATGGACCTGGCCCGGATGCTCCTGGGCAATCGCGGGTACAACGAGGCCTGGCGGCTCCAGTATCTGACCGACCTCGCGACGCTGCCGGATTACGAGGAAGGATACTACGGCTGGTACGGCAGGGGCGGCTCGCCGCGAGGGGCGCCAGTGGACGGCGACGGCAACCCGGTCTATTACCACATTCCGAAAAGTTGGGAGGCCGCCGCCAGCGACGGCGAGCGGTGGCGATGGGCCCTCGTCAAGGTCGTGGAGTACGATCCCAACTGGAAGAACGATGCCGCGCGGCATTTGGCGGAGTTTGCCTATAACCAGTTCGGCGTCGAGACGATGGCGGACTATCGCTGGTTCTTCGGCCGCGCCGCGGAGGCCGACGAGACGAAGAGGGACGAGAGCGGCACGTGGGAACTCCATACGCTGGGCGAGGACGAGACGATCGCGCGCCTGGCCACGGGCATCAAGCGGTTCAAGTTGCCGGATGAGATCAACTATATCCGCATCTACAAAGAGTTGGGCGACAATCGGATGCTCGGCCAGATTTTCGAAAACCGCCGCCAGTATCCCAAGGCCGCCGACTATTTCAAACGCGCCGGCAATACAGACCACGTCATCCAGATCGTCGGCAACTGGGGCCAGTTCGAGCCGGTGATGACCCAGCCGGCCGGCCAGGGCGCAAGCGTCGAGTTCCGGTTCCGCAACGGCCGCAAGGTCCACTTCACCGCCCACGAGGTGGACGTCCGCAAACTCCTCGACGACGTGAAGGCGTACCTCAAGTCCGGCCCTAAGAACCTGGAATGGGAGAAGATGCAGATTCAGGACATCGGCCAGCGCCTCCTCCGGGAGAACCAGAAGCAGTACGTCGGGCCGCAGGTGGCGGCGTGGAACCTGGACCTTGAGCCGCGGCCGGCCCATTTCGATAAGCGCATCACCGTGGCGACCCCGCTCCAGAAGGCCGGGGCGTACTGGGTGACGGCCGAGATGGACGGCGGCAACACCAGCCATATCGTCCTCTGGGTGGCCGACACGGCCATCGTCAAAAAGGCCCTCGACAAGGGGACGTACTACTTCGTCGCCGACGCCGCGAGCGGCCGGCCCATCGCCAAGGCCAACCTGGAGTTTTTCGGCTACCGGCAGGAGCAGGTCAATAGGCCGAACAATCGCAGCGTCCAATATGTTATCCACACGCGCGACTTCGCCGAGTTTACTGATGCCGACGGGCAACTCACCCTCAACTCCGCCCAGCAGGACTACATGTACCAGTGGCTCATCACCGCGACGACGCCGGAAGGACGCCTGGCGTATCTCGGCTTCACGGGCGTCTGGTACGGCGATTACCGCGACCGCGAGTACAACGAGGCCAAATATTTCCTCATCACGGACCGGCCGGTCTATCGGCCGAAGCAGAAGGTCCAGTTCAAGGTCTGGGCCAACCAGGCCCAGTACGACCGCGAAGGGAAGTCGCCGTATGCCGGCCAGAAGTTTGCCGTCCAAATCAATAATCCCAAGGGCGAGAAAGTCTTCGAGAACGCCTACACGGCCGACGAGTACGGCGGATTCAACGGCGAGTTCGAGGTCCCCGACCAGGCTACCCTCGGCGTCTACGGGGTCGTCCTGCCGCACCGTGCTGGGATCGGCTCGTTCCGCGTCGAGGAGTACAAGAAGCCGGAGTTCGAGGTCAAGGTGGATGCGCCCGCCGAGCCGGTCGCCCTGGGCGAAAGAATCGAGGCCCGCATCCAGGCCAAGTATTACTTCGGAGCGCCCGTCACGGAGGCCAAGGTCAAGTACAAGGTCCTCCGGTCCGAGCACGCGGCCACGTGGTATCCGATCGGCCTCTGGGACTGGTTCTACGAGCCGGGGTACTGGTGGTTCGCCTACGATTACACGTGGTGGCCGGGATGGCGCGACTGGGGATGCCGGCGGCCGGTCATGTGGTGGTGGCCGCGCTGGCAGCGCGAGCAGCCCGAGGTCGTCGCCGAGGGCGAGGCCGCGCTCGATAAGGACGGCTCTTTCAAACTCCCGATTGACACCGCCCCCGCCAAGGCGGTCCACGGCGACCAGGACCACCGCTACGACATCACCGTCGAGGTGACCGATGCATCGCGGCGGACGATCGTCGGCCAGGGCCGCGTCCTCGTGGCCCGCCGTCCGTTCAAGGTCTACGCCTGGGTGGACCGCGGCCACTACCGCGTGGGCGACGTCGTCCGCGCCTCGTTCTCGGCTCAGACCCTCGACTCAAAGCCCGTCAAGGGCGAGGGGACTTTGCGCCTCTTCAAGGTGACCTATGGCAAGGACGCGAAGCCCCGGGAGTCGGAGGTCCAGAAGTGGACCCTGGGCACCAACGATGAGGGCCGCGCCCAGATCCAACTCAAGGCCTCCGAGGCCGGCCAGTATCGCCTGAGTTACACCGTCACGGACTCGAAGAAGCACGCCATCGAGGGCGGTTACGTTTTCTGCGTCCGCGGCGAATCTTTCGACGGCAGCCAGTTCCGCTTCAACGACATCGAACTCGTGACCGACCAGCGCGAGTACAAACCGGGCGAGCGGGTCGGCCTGATGGTCAACACGAACCGGGCCGAGAGCACCGTGCTCCTCTTTATCCGGCCGTCCAACGGCGTGTGTCTGCCGCCCAAGGTCCTCCGCCTCAAAGGCAAGAGCGCCTTGGAATCCATCGAGGTCGTCAAGAAGGACATGCCGAACTTCTTCGTCGAGGCCCTCTCTGTGAGCGGCGGCAAGGTCTATAGCGAGATGCGCGAGATCGTCGTCCCGCCCGAAAGCCGCGTCCTCCAGGTCGAGGTCAAGCCCTCGGCCGCTACCTATAAGCCCGGCGAGAAGGCCAAGATCAAGGTGCGCCTCGCGGACCCGACCGGCGAACCCTACAGCGGCTCGACGGTCCTGGCGCTCTACGATAAGAGCCTGGAGTACATCTCCGGCGGCTCCAACGTGCCGGAGATCAAGGCGTTCTTCTGGAAATGGCGGCGGCATCACCAGCCCGCCAGCGAGACGAGCCTCACCAAGGGCGGCCACAACATGGTCCCGCCGGGGAAGACGGGTATGGGCATCCTCGGCGTGTTCGGATACCTCGTGCCGGAGGAGACCGGTGAGGGCCAGGAGCAAGCAGGAGCCGATAGGAACGGCGCCAGGCGAGAAAGCGGCGGTAGGGGACTATTTGCCGGGGTACCGGTCGCGGCGCCGGCCACAGCCATGCCAATGCGCGCGGCAAAAATGGCGGAAGTGGCCGGGGATAAGGCGACCAATTTGTGGGTGGGCGGCGTCGGCGGCGGGATGGGCGGCGAGGGGCCGCCCCCGCCTCTCGTCGAGCCGACCGTCCGGACGAAGTTCGCCGACACGGCCCTCTGGGTGGCCGCCCTCCAGACCAATGAGAAGGGCGAGGCCGAGGTCGAACTCGCCATGCCCGAGAATCTGACCACCTGGAAGGCGCGGGTCTGGGCGATGGGCGGCGGGGCGCGATGCGGCGAAGGCACGGCCGAGGTCGTCACCGCCAAGAACCTCCTCGTGCGCCTCCAGGCTCCCCGCTTCTTCGTCCAGAAGGACGAGGTGGTCCTATCGGCAAACGTGCATAATTACCTCAAGACAAAGAAGTCCGCGGAAGTATGGCTGGAAGTGCTCGAACTTGGTGGTGCACGATCTCGTTCCCTTGATAGGCATGTTCGTGGTTATTCCGTTGAGGAGCAGACCCAGGGCAAGTTCACTTGGAAAACCGGCGACAAGGTCGTCGTGGAGGCAAACGGTGAAGTCCGCGTTGACTGGCGAATTAGAGTGGATGCGCCCGGCGAACTGGTCGTCCGCATGAAGGCCCTGACGGACGAAGAGTCCGATGCGATGGAGATGAAGTTCCCGGTCTATGTCCATGGGATGCTGAAGACCGAGAGTTTCTGCGGCGTCATCCGGCCGGATAAGACGGCGGCGGCGATTGACCTCCGCGTCCCGGCCGAGCGCCGGCCCGATGAGACCCGCCTCGAGGTCCGCTATTCGCCGACCCTGGCGGCCGCCATGGTGGACGCCCTGCCGTACATGGCGGAGTATCCGTACGGCTGCACCGAGCAGACGCTGAACCGGTTCCTGCCGAGCGTCATCACGCAGAAAGTGCTCATGCGGATGGGCCTCGACTTGAAGGATATCGAGAGGAAGCGGACCAACCTGAACGCCCAGGAAATCGGAGCCCCGGCGGAGCGGGCCAAGCAGTGGCAGCGGTTCGGCCGCAACCCCGTCTTCGACGAAGCGCTCCTGGCCGACATGGTCAAGGCGGGCGTCGAGCGCCTGGGGAGCATGCAGTGCACCGACGGCGGATGGGGATGGTTCAGCGGATGGGGCGAGCAATCGTACCCGCACACAACGGCCGTCGTGGTCCACGGCCTCCAGGTCGCCCGCGAAAACGACGTGGCGCTGGTGCCGGGTGTTCTTGATCGCGGTGTCGCGTGGCTGAAGCGCTACCAGGCCGAGCAAAACCGACTCCTCTGGCTCAGGGTCACGACCAACGGGAAGCAAGGCAAACAGAAGGCCGATGACATCGATGCATTCGTCTATATGGTCCTCGGGGACGAGAAACAGGACGATAAGTCCATGCGCGAATCTCTCTATCGCGACCGCAACAACCTCTCGGTTTACACGAAAGCCATGTTCGGCCTCGCCCTGCACAAACTCGGCCACCAAGCCCAGCGCGACATGCTCATCCGCAACGTCGAGCAGTACCTTGTCCAGGACGAGGAGAACCAGACCGCCTATCTCAAACTGCCCGAGGGCACCTGGTGGTGGTGCTGGTACGGCAGCGACACGGAGGCTAACGCCTATTACCTGAAACTCCTCGTGGCCACCGACCCGAAGGGCCAGACCGCGTCGCGCCTGGTCAAGTATCTTCTCAACAACCGCAAGCACGCCACCTACTGGAACAGCACCCGCGACACGGCCCTCTGCCTGGAGGCCTTCGCCGACTACATCAAGGCCTCCGGCGAGGACGCCCCGGACATGACCGTTCAGGTCCTCCTTGACGGAAGGGCCGTCCGAGAGGTCAAGATCGATAAGACCAACCTCTTTACCTTCGACGGCACGGTGGTTCTGGAGGGGAAGGCTGTGACCGACGGCAAGCACACCGTCGAGTTCCGCAAGAACGGCAAAGGCCCACTCTACTTCAACGCCTACCTTACAAACTTCACCCTCGAGGACCCGATCACGCGGGCCGGCCTGGAGATCAAGGTGGACCGCAAGTACTATCGCCTCGTGCGCGTTGATAAGACGATCAAGGCAGCCGGAGCACGCGGCCAGGCGGTGGACCAGAAGGTCGAAAAGTACGAGCGCGAGCCCCTGAAGGACCTCGCGCTCCTCAAGAGCGGCGACCTCGTGGAGATCGAACTGGAGATCGAATCGAAGAACGATTACGAGTACCTCATGTTCGAGGACATGAAGGCGGCGGGCTTCGAGCCCGTGGACCTCCAGAGCGGCTACGGCGGCCGCGGCCTGGGCGCTTATATGGAACTCCGCGATGAGCGCGTCTGTTTCTTCGTGCGGTGGCTGGCGCGCGGCAAACACAGCGTCAGTTATCGCATGCGGGCCGAGATCCCGGGCAAGTTCAGCGCCCTGCCGACCCGTGCCAGCGCCATGTACGCACCGGAGTTGAGGGCGAACTCCGACGAGATCAAGCTTCGTATCGAAGATTGATCGTGTCCACGGGGCGGACGTAGGGCGCCTCTCGAAAAGCGTGGGCTGCCTGTGCATCCCGAGAACTCGATCCGGGGCAGATGATCCCCCATTGGCTACTATTCAGAGAATTGGCTATTATTTGGCTACTCCCACAGAAAGGGGATTGGCAGGCCATCACCGCTGACCCGACAAGTGTGTCGCGTTCGGCTGGGGGGACGCGGGCGGGGTTAGCGCTGGGGAAACATAAGGCCCTGCGGCTGTCCATCGCAATCCTGCCGACCTTCGCGAGGGGTCAACTATGTAGCCGCCCGGGGGCTCGCCGTGAAACCTAATGCATGGTAGAACGTCTAACTAGTAAGCGGATGCCGCAAGCCACGCTGAAACAGGCGTGCCGTCTGCTGCATCGGGAGGATGAATGCCAGGAGCCAGAACGGCCGCAACCGTTGTGTGGGTGGCTTGTGCCACGACCCTCATGGCCGCGCTGCCGACCGCAGGGGCGGTGGGGCAAGAGCCCCGGCCTGCGGCCGGCCAGCCCGCGGCGATGCTGCGGACATGGGCCGTGCTGGCGTCGGAGGAATTGCGGAAGTCGGGACTGGAAGATCAGGTTCTGGTCGGCTTGGGGGCCGACAAGACGATGACGCTGGTCGATCGCCAGCAGATCAAAGCCGTATTCCAGGAACGCGCCCTGGCCGCAATGTTTACCGCCGAGGCGACCGGCCGCCGCCGCGACATCGGCCGCATACTCAAGGCAGACGCCCTCCTGCTCCTCTCGGATGAAACGGTGGACGGCCTCCGGCTCATCCGCGTGGTCGTCTGCGACACGCAGGCCGGCGCGCGGCTGCTGACGGACGGGCTGGCTTGGTCGCCGGACAGGATTGGCGCCGCGGCAGAGGATGTTGCGGCGCGGGTTCGTCAAGTGCGCAAGCATTTTGCTCACGGCGTGGAACGGGTCTACGGCGTGCCTCCCTTCGTCTGCCGCAACCTGGAGTATACGTACAACCACCTGCAAAGCGGATACGCGAACCTGCTGGGCAACGCCTTGTCGTCGCAGCCGGGCGTTGCCGTGATCGAGACCGAAGAGGCGCGACAGATTGCGCGGGAACTGGCATTGGCGGGGGGTGAGGTTGCCCGCATGATGCCGAAGTTCGTCGAAGGCGAGTACGAGGTCGTTCGGGCCGAAGACGGCGGCGAGCCGACCGTCCGACTTACGCTTACTTTGACGGGCGGCGGCGGCAAGAGCGAGACGATCAGTGAGAACCTGAAACTCTCGGCCGCGCCCGGGTTTCTTCGCGTGGACGTTGCGGCCCGCGTGAGCGGTCAAACCAAGGGAGAGGTCGAGCAGGGCCTTACGGCGGAAGAACAGTTCGCCGCCCTGGCGGCTCGGGCGGATGCGTTCGCGCTGCTGGGCGGTTGGCAGCAATCGACGGGCCTGCGCGAGGCGGCGCTGCTGCTGAGAGATGAGCCGGTCCAGCGGATGAAACTGCTGGACGAGTACCGCAGGGCGATTTTTGCTCCGCTGCCGAACGGGCTGAACCCCTATCAACGCAAGTCCGATCGTACGGAGGCTTGCCGGCAGGCCTGTGCTCCCCGCTGG
>Ga0315294_10003929_pt1 | contig 16192 bp, 13 predicted proteins | sample YL17G13_40_MG_FD_203626 | JGI IMG/M metagenome (GOLD analysis project Ga0315294, IMG submission 203626) | Sediment microbial communities from Yellowstone Lake, YNP, Wyoming, USA - YL17G13_40 | ecosystem: Environmental > Aquatic > Freshwater > Lake > Sediment | place: USA: Wyoming | collected... | reverse complement strand
CAATCACCACTCGTTTCAGATCAGATGAGATCACAGATGGATGAGATTCAAGAACTTACCGGAGGGGTAGACCTTCGTGTGAAATGGTTCGGGAAGACGGCGGAATGGATCAGTGTTTTAAGGGAAGTGGAGATCCGATTGAAAGGGATCTCTTTTCACCATCGAAAGATTCCTGTCCCCATCTCCCATATCGAAGGTTCTTTTCTTTTTTCCCCCGAACAGGTTCGATTCGATGGGTTGAAGGGCAAACTGGGGGATTCCCCCTTCACTGTGTCCGGTTCACTTTCCCGGATCTCGACTTCTCACTCTCCTGCCCAACCTCCCAAGACTGGAGCAGGTAGAGGCTCTGCAGGACTGGATAAGTTACTCTCTTTCCAGATCTTCTCCTCTCAATTGGACCTCGATCCGCTCTTTCCAAAGAGAGAAGGACCCACCTCAACTTCGTTCGAAAAGCTCAGAGATTGGCTTTCAAATTGGTCCTTCGATGGCAAGGTGATTGTGGAACAGGGAAAATACCTCAGTCTTCGTTATCGAGACCTGAAGTCAGAGATGAAGACGGTCGATGGGAAATTGCTCATTCATCCCTTTCAATTCAAAGCAGATGGAGGCGACGCCTGGGGCGAGGGATGGATACAACCCACAGAAAGGGGGATAAGATTTGAGATCAAACCCCGCATCTCCAATATGGAGGCCAAGGCCTTTCTCCGAACCCTTCTACAAATGGGTGAGGAAGAGAAGATGATTGTGTCTGGAAGGATCCACATCGACAAAGTGGAGTTAAGAGGAGAGGGAGAAGATTTCCAAAAGGTGAAGGAGTCACTCAATGGGGGGGTGAGTCTGAAAATAGAGGAGGGGGTGATCGAAAGATTTAATATTCTTGCCAAAATCTTCTCCATCCTGAATGTCTCCCAGTTACTCATGGGAAGATTGCCAGATTTGAAGACCAAAGGGCTACCTTTTCACCAGATCATGGCCAACATTCATGTCAAGGATGGTATCGCATCCACAGACGATTTTGTGGTCGATAGCGATGCCATGAAAATCACCCTCATTGGAAAGGTCGATTTGGGCAAGAACCAGATCGATGCAAGGATAGGGATCCATCCCTTGGTTACTCTCGATACGGTGCTGAGTAAGATCCCCATTGCTGGTTACATTCTCACGGGTAAGGAGAAGGCCTTCATCTCCTATATCTATGAGGTAAAGGGAGATCTGGATGATCCGAAGATCGAAGCCATCCCTATTAAAAGCCTGGGACAGGGTTTTTGGGGAATCATCCGGCGCCTTCTTGAAACACCATTAAGGCCTTTCCAAAAGGCCCCTTCACAGAAGTGATGATTCTGGGACATCCTGAACCATGTAAGGTTCAGGGCTGCCATGCACCCTACGTGGTGCATGGCGCTTAATCGAAACGCCCTTTAGACCATTTCAGAAAGCTCCTTCACCCGATAAAGAAAAGAAATAGTTTAAGAGTTAGGAGTTCGGAGTAAATAGTCTTAAAAAATTAAGACAAATATTTTTTTTCACAAATTAATTTTTCCCTTGACACCAACAATATGTTGTTGTAATCATCATAAATCATACTAAATATAGCCCTTCTAAAAGGCTTACCATTCAGTCTACCAAAACATAAGGTGAGATAAAATGTCAACTGTGATTGAGATGAAAGTCGAAGAGACCCGACCACGGGGGGATCCTCAGGGATTTAAGGATGAGGTTGAAACCACAGATATGGCCCTCTTTGTCCGTACCTCTGACGAATCAATGCACGATTGGGATCGTCAGAGAATCGTAGATGCCCTCATTCGAGAGACCTATGTCGATCTGGATACGGCAAAGGAGATCGCTCGGGAAGTGGAGGATTTAATCGCTACTTCCAAAATCAAGATGATCACTGCACCCCTCATCCGTGAACTGGTGGACACCAAACTGATCGAAAGAGGACTTGAACAGGCCCGCAAGATGCACACCCGTTTAGGAATGCCTCTCTTCGATGTGGACCAGCTCATCCTCCATCCGAATAAGGAGAATGCCAACGTTCCTCACGGGCCTGAGGCCACGAACCTCACCTTAGCCGAAAGGATTAAGAAAGAATATGCCCTGCTCTCTGTCTTTTCTCAGGAGGTCGCTGATGCCCATATGCGTGGAGATATCCATCTCCACGATCTGGGTTTTGTGGATCGACCTTACTGTAGCGGGCAATCCCTCGAATACATCAAACGCTTCGGCCTCAGCCTTCCCAACTCAATCGCCATGGCCAAACCCGCCAAACATCCTGAGGTGTTGCTGGCCCATATGGTGAAGTTTGCCGCAGCCCTCCAGAGCCATTTTGCTGGAGCGATTGGTTGGGACTCTGTGAATCTCTTTTTTGCGCCCTACCTCACGGGGATGTCAGATCGAGAATTAGAGCAATTGGCTCAGATGATGATCTTTGAATTTTCCCAACAGGCCGTCGCCAGAGGGGGTCAGGCGATCTTTACCGATCTAAATCTTTATTGGGAGGTTCCTAAACACTTTGAGGATGTCCCTGCGATCGGACCGGGCGGCGAATTGACGGGAAAGACTTACAGTGACTATATGAAGGAATCGCAACGCTTTGCCTGGGCTCTCTTCGACGTTTTTCAGGAGGGGGATGGATCCGCAAGGCCCTTCTTCTTCCCAAAACCGTTGGTCCATATCACCGAGAAATTTTTTAACACTCCCGGCCATATGGATTTTCTCCACCACATCTGTGATGTGGCATCCGAAAAGGGCAACACCTATTTCGTCTTTGACCGCGGGGAGACGGCCAAGATCTCTGAATGCTGCCGCCTCAGTTTCAAACTGGAACAGACCGACCTGGAGGATGCCAAACAGCCCTGGAAGATGCGATACTGCGCCCTCCAGAATGTCACGCTCAACCTTCCGAGAATCGCTTACCTTTCGAAAGGAGAGGACACTCAGCTCTTTTCCAAAATTACCGAGTTCATCGAGATGGCTGTGAAGGCCCATCTTGAAAAGAGGCTCTTCATCGAAAAACTTCTCTCCTTAGGGGAAAAGGGACCACTGGCGCTCCTGGCCATGGATCGGGATGGATCTCCTTACTTGAGGATGCATCGTGCCACTTTTCTGATCGGTATGGTGGGCCTCAATGAACTCGTTCAGATTCACATCGGCCAGGAGATGCATCAATCAAAGCAGGCCTTCAAATTCGGACTGAAGGTGATCGCCCATATGAAACTACTGGTGGAGAAGTTCAGCCAACGTTATGGCATGCGTTTCGTTCTGGAACAGACCCCGGCGGAATCGACTGCCTATCGCTTTGCTAAATTGGATCTCAAATATCACTCACCAAAATCGGGTTACATTGTTAAAGGAGATATTTCAAGGGGGGAAGTCTATTATACGAACTCTACCTACTTGAACAATGCCGCTGTGCTGAACCCTATTGAGCGGGTGAGACAGGAAGGGCTCTTCCACCCACTGATCGAAGGAGGCGCATTGACCCATATCTGGCTGGGCGAGGCGAGACCTTCTAAGTCGTCACTGGCCAATTTTGTGATCAAGACTTTCCAAAAGACTCAAAATGACCAGATTGCCTTCTCGCCAGAGTTCACCACTTGTAACCTCTGCCATCGGACGAGCAGGGGCCTTCGATCCTCTTGTGCTTACTGCGGATCGAACGATGTCGATGGCATCACCCGGATCACCGGCTACTTCACCAAAATCTCAAGTTGGAATAAAGGAAAGATTGGAGAACTCCGGAACAGGTATCGGAACCAGGCCTTCCTAAAAGAGAAGGAAGAGGGGAAAGTACTGAAATCCGGGTAAACTTCGAATTGTGAAGTTAAATCGGAAGATAATTACCAATTAGCAATGATCAATTATCAATGTTCAATGATCATTTTGCAATGACCATTTTGCATTGATTATTTAAGGAGGAGGGATGGGATCAATAAAAATCTTCATCAAAGCGAAATGCCCCAAATGTCCAGCAGTCAAGGAGATAGGAACAGAGTTAAAGAAGGAGGGAGTGCCCGTTTTTAATTACGACTTGGACACTATCGATGGCCTGGCCGAGGCCTCCTTTTACAGCGTCCTCTCCACCCCTTCCATCATCATCGAGGATGAGGAGGAGAGAGAGGTCGTCAGTTGGAGAGGAGTGGTTCCGACTCTTCAAGAGGTGAAGGAGTACTTCTTCGGGGGTCTTTCCTGAACCAATATTTCTCTCCGGCTTTATGCAAATCCCTGTCTGCCGACAGGTAGAGATGAGCATTGAGATCAAAGGATTTTTAGAGACCTCCTTTGTGGATTGGCCAGGAAAACTTTGCTCTGTTCTCTTCCTTCCTTACTGCAACTTCCGCTGTCCTTACTGCCATAACCACCCTCTCGTTTTTCATCCGGAGCAGTATCTTTCGATTCCATTTGAAGAGATTCTTGCTCGCCTCCACTCTTTTGAGGGTTGGATCGATGGGGTTTGTCTCACAGGGGGAGAGCCTACCCTTCATGCAGATCTTTCTTCCCTGATCAGAGAGATAAAACGACATGGATTTTTGGTCAAACTCGATACCAATGGTTCAAACCCACAGGTTTTAGAGAATCTGATCGAGGCGAGAGAGATCGACTTTGTCTCCATGGATGTGAAGGCACCTTTAGATCTCTTTAGCTATCGGCGCTCGATTGGCCTCCCCATTGACCTAAACCTCATTTTGAGGTCGATCGAAATCCTGAAAAGAGGAGAGGTGGAGCATGAATTCAGGATGACCGTCGTTCCTGGACTTCACCAAAAGGAAGACATCCAAAATCTGGGCTCTCAGTTGAGAGCTGGCAGAAGATTCGTTCTACAGAACTTCAATCCTGAGAATCCATTAGATCCTTCCTTAAAAAACATCCTCCCTTATGATCCAAAGGTATTGAAAGAGATAGAAAGAGAAGTTCAAGGGATGGTATAATTGGCTTAAAAAAACCGAGTAGAGGGATAAGATGAAGACCATCATTGTCACAGCAGGGGTGATCATTGAACAGGGGAGAGTCCTCGTCACCCAGAGAAAAGAGGATTCCCACCAAGGCCTTCTCTGGGAATTTCCAGGGGGGAAGGTGAAAGAGGGGGAAGAGCCGAGAGAGGCTTTGCGAAGAGAGTTGAAAGAGGAATTGGATATCGAGGTGGAGGTGGGAATGATTTTTGAGGCTGTCTACCATCCCTATCCAAAGTACCCCATCCTTCTCTTGGCCTACCATTGCCGGATTGAGAAAGGCGTTCTCAAACCCCTTGGGTGCCATGACCTCCGATGGGTTAACTTCAAAGAGTTGAAAGAATTGGTCATGCCGCCGGCAGATGGCCCTATCCGCAAGCATTTATGCTCCTCTGAAGAAAGGCTCCTCTCCTAAGAATTCCCTCATTCTCATCCCAATTTTAAATCCATTTTTCAGAATCCTCATAAATATCCCCATTCCCAAAAATGAAGGGTTCAAGTAAATTCATATTGGAGAAAGATGGGAATTGGGGTAAAATGGGTATGGAGATGGATCATGGAGAAGGACCGAGTCCAAAGGTATGCCCAAAACTTAGAAAAAACCATTCAGAATAACTATCATTACCTGAAGGAGACGATAAAGGACTTCCGAGAAATGTGCCTGATGGTCACCCCTGAAAGAAATGTTCCTCCGGAGATCATCCTCGATATCCGAGAGATCTATAAAGAGATCCGGAACCGGCTGACAGAGATCAAGGCGATCGAACAAGTCCTTCAAGGAAAATACCGGCAGTATTACCACCGGGATGCAATACGCGATAAAGAGATCTTGGAATTTGGATTTATCGCTAAGAACTGTTACTCCAAATTCGAATATACGATAATGCAGAGGGAGGCGCAAAAAAAGGCCAAGGAGGAGAGGGAGAGGGTTCTCAGGGTAGTCCAAAAAGGTGTGCCCTGTCAATGGTTTCACTCAAAAGAGAATCAGGTCATTTTTATAAAGAACCTGCGGATCCTGAAGGATTTGGATTATGGGATACCATCCGATTTAGAGACGGGGGAGAGGCGGGAGGTCATTCAAAACAGACCGCGAAGTCTCACCCTTTTCGTTTTCTCAGGAGATGGAAGATTGATCGACGATCTTCAATCCCAAATTCAATTAAGGGAACACGACATCATAGAGCGATATGCCCAGGATGAGCTCCATGGTCTTCTTGCCCATTTGAGAGAAATTGATTCATTGGAATTGGAAAAGAAGTTCAAAGAGTTCATTGGAAAGCAAGAATTTTCGAAACTCAAATGTCTGCTCTTGTCTGTTCATTCACCCAAAAATCTTGAGGGCGATCTATTGGGTTTGATAAAAAAGACTCTACAAGAGATGAGAGAGGGAGAAGTCAAAACACTGAGATTTCTGAAAAAGTCTGAAATCTCTGATTACGCAGATTAAATATCGATTACTCAGATAGATTATAATGGTAAAATCGGTGTAATCAAATCAGAATCCGTGTAATCAAAGAGTTCAAATGTTTTTTTCAGAGTTCTTACTCTTTCTATTTGACACCCTCCTTTGAATAGAAAAATGCATGGAGCATAGCGCAAAGGGTATTGAGTTGAAACCCTTTTTGATTTGACACCCTTCTTTAAAGTCGTTATAAAGTGGGCTGAAACTAATATACAAACACCATAAAAACGGTTAGAACGTTTTGATCGTTTGACGAAATGAACGATCTAAACGAACTCAACGATCCAAACGATAGGAATGATGGATGAATCAGAACCTTAAAGATTTTTACTTTTTCAGCGATTTTTTGAGTTGTAAGGTTTACAACCCTTCCGGACAGAGGGTGGGTAGGATCTCGGATTTAGTTGCCGAGAAAGCAGAACCTTATCCGATGATCATTGGCCTGGTGGTCAGAACAGGGGGAAGAGAGAAGTCGAGAAGAGTCGGAACGAATCGGAACGATTGTCGTACCGACACTGTGTCGGTACGACAGCCGTGCCGGCTCGTACCGACACCCGACCACGGGAGGTTTTACCTCCCCTGGGAGAAGATCATTCAAATTGAGCCCCAGATCACCTTTCCCGAAAAAGATCTTTGTTCTCTTGCGACATCCTTTTCTGGAAAGGATATCGTCCTTCTTCGGGAAGAGGTGATGGACAAACAGATTGTTGATACCTTTGGGGCAAAGGTGGTGAGGGTCAATGATCTCCACCTCCTTCGGATCGATTCTCATCTCAGGCTGGTTCACGTCGATGTGGGATTTCGTGGGTTAATGAGAAGAGTAGGATGGGAGAAGGTGATGGATCAGGTTCTCCGCTGGCTCTTCTCTTACGACCTCCCCAATCAATTCATCTCTTGGAAATATGTCCAACTTCTCTCCGGCTCGGATCTCCTCCAACTCAGTGTGTCCCAAAAGAAACTTTCTCACCTCCACCCTGCGGATTTGGCCGATATCATCGAGGATCTGAGCGGTCGGGAACGATCTGCTATCTTCCATGCTCTGGATACAGAGACCGCTGCCGAGGCCCTGGAAGAGATCGACCCGAAGATTCAGAAATCCCTCATCGAGACGATCCCCGTGGAGAAGGCCTCTGATATTGTCGAGGAGATGTCGCCCAGTGATGCCGCCGATCTTCTGGCCGATCTTTCTGAGGAGAGGGCTGAAGAGATCCTCGAAGGGATGGAGCAGGAAAAAGCAGAAGACTTGAGAGAACTCCTCGTTCACCCTGACGAGGCAGCAGGTGGATTGATGACCACCGCCTACCTCAGTCTGACCCCAGGGGTGACAGTAGAAACAGCGATAGCCCGGCTAAAGGCAGAAGCCCCCAATTTAGACATCATCGACTACATCTACGTGGTGGACGAAGAGGAGGTGCTCCTGGGTGTGGTGAGCATCCGAGACCTCCTCACGGCTCAATCCCATCAACCTCTCTCCCAAATCCAGGCCCCCAGGGTGGTGAGCGTTAAACTGGATGAAGACCAGAATGAGGTGGTGGAGGCATTTGCGAAGTATGGATTTCGAGCAATCCCTGTTGTGGACGAAGGGAACCATCTGAAAGGAGTGATCGGTTTCCGGAACGTCTTAGAGGTCTTGGCACCCGATGCAGGATAATCTTTAAGCACCAATTACCAAATTCCAATTTCCAAATAAATTCCAATATTCAAATAACCAATAAGCAAACAATGTTTGGTTATTGAAATTTGGATATTGGTTATTCTTTTGAGTACGTAGTGATGAAACTACCATGACAGATTATACAAAATGGATTTCGAGTTCGAAGCGCTCTCTGTGGAGGACCGTTGGTCTCTTCTTTATTCTTATGGGGCCGGGCATCATCACCTCCAATGTCGATAACGATGCCGGTGGTATCACCACTTACTCCTTAGCCGGCGCAGAATTCGGACTCAAACTCATCTGGTCTCTGATCCCTATTATGATCGCACTGATCGTGGTTCAGGAGATGTGTGCCCGGATGGGTGTAGTAACAGGAAAAGGGCTTTCTGATCTGATCCGTGAAAAATTCGGCGCCAAAATTACCTTCTATCTGATGATCGGTATTTTCTTAACGAATATGGGCAATGTTCTTTCCGAATTTGCAGGGGTAGCGGCAGGAATGGAGGTCTTTGGGGTCAACAAATTCATTTCCGTTCCTTTGAGTGCATTTCTGGTCTGGTGGATGGTAGTAAAGGGAACCTATAAGTCTGTGGAGAAGGTCTTTCTGGTCGCATGCGTGTTTTACATTTCCTACATTATCACCGGTGTCATTGTAAAACCAGATTGGGGGAAAGTGATGAACCAGTTTTTGAACCCCCAGTTAAGTTTTAACCCTTCTGAGATGACCATGCTCATTGGCTTAGTGGGGACGACAATTGCCCCCTGGATGCAATTTTACCTTCAGGCTTCGATTGTAGAGAAAGGGATCAAAATTGAGGATTATAAGTTTGCCCGATTCGATGTGGTCATGGGAGGGGTCATGGTCCACATCGTAGCCTTCTTCATCATCCTCGTCTGTGCAGAAACCCTCTTCAAACACGGCGTCCGGATCGAAACGGCCAAGGATGCAGCCCTTTCCCTCAAACCTTTAGCTGGAAAATACTGCACCTATCTCTTTGCCTTCGGAATGGTCAACGCCTCCCTCTTCGCGGCTTCGATCCTTCCTCTATCCACGACCTATCTTATCTGTGAAGGGCTGGGCTGGGAGGCAGGGATTGATAAAAAGTTTGCGGAGGCTCCTCAGTTCTACGGATTCTACTCCTTGATCATCTTTTTAGGAGCGGGTATCATCCTTTACCCGAACTTCCCTCTGATTCCCATCATGTACTTCTCACAGGTGATCAATGGAATGGTTCTTCCCATCGTTCTCATCTTCATACTTCTGCTCATCAATGATAAGAAGTTGATGATGGGATATACAAATGGTCCCATCTTCAACGCCATTGCCTGGGTGACCTCAGCCGTCATGATCGGCCTCACTCTTCTCCTTTTAATTCGAATGATTTAAACTCTGGCCAAATGGGTCAACAGCGAGCTTTCCTGAGGAGGCGTTGCCATTCGTCATCCACCATCTCCTGAATCCTCTCGATCTCCTGGCCTGTGAGATGGCTGAAACGGCCTTGAAGCTTTAAATACTCTTTTATGGGAACGACATGAGATTCTTCTTGAAGGGTATAGGATCTTCCATTCTCGATTTCATAAAGGGGAAAGACCCTTGACCGGACGGCAAGCCTCGAAATTCTGATGGTGAGTTCTGAAGGAATCCTCCAACCCGGGGGACAGGGGGAGAGGAGATGGATGAACCGGGTTCCCTGGATCCTCTTGGCCTTCTCCATCTTTCGAAAGAAGTCCTCTGGATAGGCAATCGTGGCAGTTGCCGCATAGGGAATCCGGTGATCGGCCATGATCGCCATAATGTCTTTCTTAGGGTTCTCTTTGGGCTGTTGAACTGGAGTGGTTGTAGTCCAGGCGAGCAAAGGCGTGGCTGAACTCCGTTGTGTGCCTGTGTTCATGTAACCCTCATTGTCGTTGCAGATATAAATGAAATCTTCATTTCTCTCTGCTGCCCCAGAGAGGGATTGAAGACCGATGTCAAAGGTCCCACCATCTCCAGCCCATACCGCCACTAAGGATTCATGATCACCTCGAATATCCAAAGCCGCTCTGATCCCTGAGGCGGTTGCCCCACCTGTGACAAAGCCAGCGTGGACAGCTGTCATTCGGAAACTGGAATAAGGCCAGAATCCTGGGATAATGGACCAGCAAGAGGCGGGGAAGACCATCACGGTCTTCTCCCCAAGGGCTTTAAGGGTGAGCCGCATGGCAATGGCTGCTCCACATCCAGCACAGGCGAGATGGCCGTGTCCAAGATTCTCTGAAAGAGGTATCTCTCTCTTTTTCATCCTTCCCTCACTTTATTGAAAATTGCTAATTGTAAATTGCCAATTGAAAATTGATTTATTTCTTAAGACCCAGCCACAAAATCTCCTCTTTAGGCTGAGCGTGATCTATCGTGTATTGGACAGCTTCCTCGATGAGATCCGGTGTAATGTCCCTTCCACCCAATCCTGAGATGAATCCAAAGATTTGGGGTCTATTCTCTTTGGGGTAGAGGGCAGCTCTCAATTCCTGGCAAAAGATTCCCCCGACTCCGGCAGAAAGGTTTCTGTCGATGATTGCTAACTTTTTTGCCCCTTTGATCGCCTCATAAATTTCTTCGGACGGAAAAGGTCGAAACCTCTTGATCTTTATTCCGGCGACGCTGTATCCCTTCTGCACCAGTTTCTGGATAACGATCCTTGAGGTACTGGTCACGGTCCCAGAAGTCATCAGAAGAACCTCGGCCCTCTCTTCCCCATATCTTTCAATAGCACCATAACCGCGACCAAACATGGATCTGAATTCATCATCCACCTTTTTAGCGACCCCAGGAACCTGCTCCATTGCCTTTTGAACCTTGTATCGGAACTCAAAAAAATGTTCAGGGGTTGCGATTACTGAAAAGGCCATGGGTTCCTGAGTATCGATCGAATACTCTGGACAGTAGGGAGGCAAGAATTTATCAACCTCCTCCATCGTAGGAATTTCTACAGCCTCGGAGGTATGGGAGAGGACAAAAGCATCGAGGACGACCATGACAGGAAGCTTGACCGATTCTGCAATTCGATAAGCCTGAAGGATGGTGTCGAGGACTTCCTGGTTATTTTCGCAATAGAGTTGAATCCATCCCGTATCACGTTGAGAGAGAGAATCACTCTGATCGCTCCATATATTCCATGGTGGACCGAGGGCCCGATTGACATTGACCATCACAATAGGAAGTCTCGCTCCGGAAGCCCAGTGGAGCATCTCGTGCATATAGGCCAGCCCTTGGGAGGAGGTGGCGGTAAAACATCTGACCCCTCCTGTGGAGGCTCCGATGAGGGCAGCCATGGCTGAATGTTCTGACTCAACTTTTAAGAATTTTGTCTTCAAGCGGCCGCTTGCGATGAGCTCTGAAAGCTCTTCCACAATCGTTGTCTGCGGAGTGATGGGATAGGCGGAGATGAGGTCTACACGGCTCAATATCACCCCGTAGGCAACCGCCTGATTTCCCGTGATAACCTTCTTCATCGTGCCTCCTCTTCCAGGGAGATCGCTCCTCGTGGACATTCAACAAAACAGATTCCACAGCCCTTACAAAAATCGTAATCCACCTGATGGGCGAGTATCTCATCCCTCTTTAATATGGAAGCATCAGGACAGAAGATATAACAGTTCTCGCATTCATTGCATGTACCACACCTGAAGCATCTTTCTGCTTCTTCTAATGCGATGCTCTCTGTGAAGGTGGAGGTCACCTCTCCAAACCCTTTGATCCTTTCTTTCACTAGACCTTTAGATTCCCTACGCCTTTTTGAAGGTTCGAAGTAGTCCATATTCAATTCTTCAAAGGTGACGACATGGGGATTCATCGGTCTCTCTTCAGGATGAAGATGTCTGAAGATCGAGATAGATGGACCATCTCCTATCAGAATTTGACGGATCGCTTCCTCCGTATCTTTGCCTTTTAGGTAACAATCGATGGCTAAGGCGGCCTTCTTACCCGAACCAATGGCATGGGCCACAGTTCGCTGGTTTGAAGTGAGATCTCCTCCTGCAAAGATTCCTTTTATACCTGTGCTTCCATCTCTCTGTGTGAGAACGATCCCTTCTCTCTTCTCCATCCCTTTTGGGAGGAAGGAGACTTCGGTCTCTTCTCCTGCTGCAATGATCACACCATCTGCTTCGATGAAAAAATTGGAGTTGGGGATGGGAACAGGTCTTCTCCGACCACTCTCATCCTTCTCTCCCAGCTCCATTCGCAGACATTCCAAACGTTTCATGTTATCTTTTTGTTGAATACGGATGGGATTGACCAGATATCTTATCTTCACCCCCTCTTCAATGGCTTCCATAATCTCATCCTCAAAGGCTGGCATCTCCTCCTTTGAACGACGATAAAGAATGGTCGCCTTTTTTCCAAGTCGAATCACAGATCGGGCTACATCAATGGCTGTATTTCCTCCGCCAATGATGGCAACTTTCTCACCCATCTTTACCTTTCCATTAAGATTGATCCTCTTAAGAATATCAAGACCGCTTAAGGTGCCCCTCCCTTTTTCTCCAGGGATGTTAAGACCTCTACTTCGATGAGCACCTGTGGCGATGAAGATGGCTTGATAATCCTTCAATTCCTCTATCTTTATCTCCTCGCCAATAGAGACTCCGGTGCGAATCTCCACTCCTAACGCCTCGATATTTGAAATCTCTCTGTCTAAGACGTCCTTGGGTAATCGATAGGAAGGAATTCCCATTCTTAACACACCGCCTGCGAAAGGAAGGGATTCAAAGACAGTAACCTCATAATGGAGTTTAGCCAGATGGTACGCACAACTCATCCCGGCTGGTCCAGATCCGATAATTGCGATCTTTTCTTTCCTCTCCTTTGGAATTTTTTGAATTTTCTTAGGGAGAGAAGTGGCGGAATCAGCGACAAACCGCTCCAGGGCATGAATAGCGATCGGTTCATCAAAATTTCCTCGATTGCACTTTGATTCGCAGGGGTGGAAACAGACCCTGCCACAGATTCCAGGGAAAGGATTCTCTTCCTTGATCAAATGCCACGCCCCTTCAAAATCGTCTTGGGTTATCTTTTGGATGAAACCAACGATGTCGTTTCCCGCCGGGCAGGCTGCATTACAAGGCGGTATTTTATCCTCATAAAAAGGCCTCTGCGTCCTCCACGCTCCCGTCTTATTCCAGTCCATATCTCCCAGGGAAATGGAAATCATTGGCATCTCGGATTCCCGATTAAAAATGATTTGTTTTCCCATTTCAAATTCCTCCCCTCACCCCTCCCTCTCCCCATTGGGGAGAGGGGAAGGGTGAGGGGTAAAGGTTTTAAAGCCTTCCTTTTTGCTTCATTTATGCAATATTTTAGAACTTCACTTCTTGATAAGCCTCTCTTGCGGCCTGGGCATTCTCATTCTTCTTCCCAGGAATCTCCTCACGTATAGCCAGAGCGATGGAATCGATTCCCACAAGACCAGTTACCTTCGAAAAGGCTCCCAAGATGGCCGTATTGACAATTGGATTCGTCCGAGAACCTAAGCCATTTCTAATGGCAACGGAAGTGGCATCGACGGTGGCTATGCGAAAATTCTTTAGATGACCAAATGCTTCAGGGGATTGGCTTGAATTGATCAGAATCCATCCATTCGCTTTAAGTCCTGATGTTACATCAACCGCCCCTATCAGCGTTGGATCCAGGACAACAATATGATCAGGTTCATAGATGTTGACCCTCAACTGGATGGGCTGTTGATCCACCCTCAAAAAGGCCATCACCGGTGCCCCTCGCCTCTCCACCCCAAAGGCGGGGAAAGACTGGACATGAAACCCCTCATGGAAAAAGGCGACGGCCAAAACTTTGGAGGCCACCTGAGCTCCCTGTCCGCCCCGTCCATGAAATCTGACTTCGATCATCTCTCTTCTCTTGACTGGAAGTTCATCGTGCTGAATAGACGACTGTTAAAGCCTTTGCATTCCTCCTCCCCAAAGCTCGATAGGCATGGGGAATAGAAGATTCAAAATAGAGGGAGTCTCCTGGATAAAGGACGTAATGCTGATCCTCCGTCCTGAACTCCAATACCCCTTCCAGAAGATAGATGAATTCCTCTCCCTCATGGCTAAAGGAAGATAATTTTTCAGCCCTCTTTCTCTTAAACTCAATCAAGAAAGGCTCCATATACTTTCTGGACTTTTTATAAGCAAGAGCTTCATAATAATAGCCACTTTCTTCCCTGCCAAAATATCGAGAATCGATCACCTTGCTTTCATCTCTTCTCACGAGGACCACTCTTTCTTCTGGGGCGCCATCTTGAAAGAAAAAGCCAATATTGACGTTTAAAGCCTTTGAAATTTTTAAAAGAGTGGCAACGGGTGGGGAAATGACCTCTTTCTCAACCTGGGAGAGAAGGGGTTTGGAGAGCCCTGTTCGGTCAGAGAGGTCTTGTAGGACGAGTCCTGCCTTCTTTCGAAGATCTCGAATCTTCTTCCCGATATGAAGTTTCTTCACCTCGTGCTTAATATCATCTGTCAGCACAATTTCAAATTAATGTTTTTTGAGAACCCTGTCAATATTTTTTTATTTAAACTAAAAATTTTTTATTCTAATTAAACTTCTAAAAGCTTCCAAAAACCAAAGCTTCTCCATCCATATCGATGAAAAGATTCCTTTCCAAAGAACCATCCCCAATTCCGTGAGATCTCACTTGGCACGTTTGACCCCTCACCCCATCCCTCTCCCCCATTGGGGAGAGGGGAGGGTGAGGGGCAATTTTTACAGGCGTCACGGGAAAAAAGATGCTTACCTTTTCCAACTCCTTCTTGATTTTTCAATCGCTCTCTGTTAACTTTCACCTTCTGTTCAATGAAGAAACACGATGAAAACAGAAACCCGATTGAGAAAGTAAAAACCGCAGCAGAAGTGACAAGAGAAAACCGATCTTCAATGGGTCAGGACTTTGACCACAAACGGAGAACGGAGATCGATGCGAAGGATCATCAAATAAAGTATTCACATTAGCAATGCTTTGTTAGATTCTTCAGTCGCTTGGCTTCCTTCGACTGCGCTCAGGATAGGCTCTTCAGAATGACATTACAAGGAGTCCTTACTTTCATTCTGAGCCCTTCACTTACTGTCATTCTGACCCTGAGTGAAACGAAGGGGAAGAATCTCAAGGATTTATAAATTCAACAAGAATTAATGTGTTTCATTTTTTTAAACTTGAAATTGGAGAGACTTTGAGATATTCTACTTCTTTGAAGGAGGTGATGTTATGCCGATTTCTGCTTATGTCTTTATTGAATGCACGGCAGGGGCTGCCAGGGATGTGGCGAGAGAGGTGGCCAAGATACAGGGAGTGAAACGAGCCAATGCAACAACTGGCCCTTATGATGTGATCGTCCTGGTGGAGGCACCGGACATCAACGTCCTGGGTGACTTCATCGTTACCAAAATTCAAGGACTCTCCGGTGTCCTGAGGACCCAGACCAATGTGATTGTCGATTAAGGGGCATATCGGATCAACCCTAAAGGGTTGAGTTACAGAACCATGTAAGGACTGTAACTCAAGGCTTCAGCCTTGATGATTGGAACTGAAAAGGAGAAATTATGGGAAGCGTAGTCAAGAAACGACGAAAGAAGATGAGAAAGCACAAACACAAAAAGCAATTGGATAGAGATCGTCATAAGAAAAAGAAATAACGGGTGTCGATAAACCTCATTGCTGAGGAGGAGATTAAAGGTGTCAGATATAGACACTATAGATGAATTTTATGAAGTTCTCGGACTAAAGCCTGGTGCTTCACCAGAAGAAGTGAAACAAGCTTACAGAGATTTAGTTAGGGTTTGGCACCCCGATCGGTTCTCTCATGATCCTCGGCTACAAGAGAAGGCTCAAGAGAAACTAAAGGAAATTAACGAAGCCTATGAACGGATACAGTTTTTTCAAACTGGTATTCAAACGGACATTTATCGATCAGATATACATCCCTATACAGAAAAAGAAAGTACTCAATCCAGCGAATCCCAGTCACCACCTAAACCACACATTCGCGAAGAACCATACAGTATTGTCACACGAAAAACCTGGATCCAGATTGTTCTTTTCATCTTGACAGTGGCTTCCACGATGATCGTTGGAGGTCCTGCTTATTCCA
>Ga0315294_10003927_pt1 | contig 16195 bp, 19 predicted proteins | sample YL17G13_40_MG_FD_203626 | JGI IMG/M metagenome (GOLD analysis project Ga0315294, IMG submission 203626) | Sediment microbial communities from Yellowstone Lake, YNP, Wyoming, USA - YL17G13_40 | ecosystem: Environmental > Aquatic > Freshwater > Lake > Sediment | place: USA: Wyoming | collected... | reverse complement strand
TTTTTTTCCGATGCGGTCTGGTACTGACATTGTACTCATTTGCCGGAATCGTGCAAATCGCTTTTCAGTCGCTCATCGTCCAGTAACGCCTCCACGGACGACTCCGGCGGGACCAGGGTGACGCGGACGATGTGCCGGTTGTGGACGCGCAACAGCCACATGCCGTTCTCGGCCAGCATGCGGTACAGGGCCAGGATGTCCTTGTTAGGCGTGATCGTGATCCTAGCGTCTATCGTTTGCATCTGGCTGCCCATCTGGCCCGGTGCGAATTGGGCCTCCGCGCTGCAACGCCTTCAACCGGGCGTGGAATAGCGGGCGCATGGCCTCGACGTGCTCTCCCTTACCGTGCAGGGCCGACGACTGTTGGATATCCTCGATCCTCCAGCCCTCCCACATCAATTCCACCCATCCCATCGTAGCGGCCTTGTGGCAGATCAGCACGTCCTCGAACCCATACAGGTGGTCGGGGGCCAGGACATCGAAGTACCCAACCCGGTCCATGAACTCGCCCGTGTACCATACGGCATAGCCGAGCCGCTTCTGCGGAACGTAGAAGGAGAAGCCGCCCCACGCTTCGCGCCAGGCTGACTCGACTTGTGTGCCGTCGCGCCAGGCCCGCACCAGCGCCACAGGACGCACCTGGCGCTGATACTCGACGAACTGCTCGACGGCCCCGGCCCAGCCTTGCGTCAGGCACACCACGTCGTTGTCCCATTTGACGACGGGTTGGAGGGGTTGACGATGGGCCTCGATCGCCAGGTTCAGGGCACGGGGAATGCCGATGTTCGTTTCCAGATGGTGCACGGTCGGCCACGTCGTGAACGACGACTTCTCCCCTTGCGTGGTCCGCCAGGCGTCCACGACGTCGCCGGCCCCATCGGTCGAGCCGTTGTCTACGATCACGAGCTCGATCTCGCCCAGGTCGGTCGTCTCGGCCAGGGCGTCCAGGGTCGCCGTCGTCTCCTTATGCCGGTTATACACGGTCACGATCACCAGCGGCTTCACTTTATTACACGCTCCAGTTTTCCAACCCGGTTCACCCTCCAGGTGACGTTAGCGAAACCGGCCACCGGCACGTCTCCGAGCAACGCCCGATTGTCGAGCGTCTCCTCGATCTGCCTTTTCTTGTAGTGCACCTGGTGGTGGCAAATCGCCAACTCGGAGCCATCCACGACCGGGATCCGCTTGCGCAGAGCCGTCCCTACGAGCCAGTTGTCCCAGGACGTCCGCCCTACGGCGAAGTCCGGCATATCACTCCAGAAGTCGCCCCGGTAACAGAATACATCCACGGCCAGAGGCCCCTTGTAATGGGCGGGCAAGCGGATGATCTGTTTCTGCCAGTCGGGAGAGAAATCAATGCGTTCCCGCACGTCTACGTCGTATCGCCCGACAATCAGCAGGAACTTCTCGAACTTATCCGCCACGATGCGGACCAGGCGCGGGAAGTTGTCGAACAGGATGATGTCGGCGTTGATCAGGCAGCGGATCTCATTGTGCGCCAGTTCTCGTGCTTGCTTAATGGGCCAGTTGACCAGGGGGATATTCCGGTGATCGCGTTTGAGCGGATAGATCGGCGATCCGACCTCGGCAGCGAACTCGCGCGCTCCCGGCTCGTCGTCCCCGAATAGCAGTACCTCCGGCGTCGGCTCCAGCCTGAGCCACGAACCGATGGCGTTGCGCTGTATCCAGTCGAACTCGCCGGTGAATCCCCTGACGATGGCGTGGAAGGTCATCATTTTACTATCCTAACCTCATAGGTATTCTTGCTTGTTCAGCAATCTCTCGCTCAGTGTATCCAGGTGAAGCGCGCTCCTGGAAGCGACGAAAATGGCGCGGGTCTTGGAACTCGGTTCCGTAGGCCAGACGAGCGGAAACTGGTAAGACCTGGGTTGTCTTACGCTCACGTAGGCATAGCCGTAGATTTCTCGCAAGCGGTCCAATAGCCAGTTGCGGGAGGGCAGGCAACTGTGCCGCCTCAGTGCCTGATCCAGTCCATTGCTATCGGCGTGCTCGTGGACCTGACCGTCGTCGAGCCACCAGACGCGGGACTCCAACAGGAACAGGTTCCGGCAGACGCGGGCCAGGTCCTCGAGTATCTGGTAGGGATCAGGGACGTGGTATAGCGTGCCGTAGCAGAATACGACGTCGAATGGACCCAGGTGGTCGTGGCTGCCAGGACGTTCCAGGTCCAGCAGCAATACCTTGCCCTCCCGGTGGGGATGGCGACGCAGGTGCTCATCGATGTTGGCCTGCCGGCCCTCAGTGGAGATGACTTCGCATTCTCGCCGTTCCCAGAATCCGGTCAGTAGGCCGATCCCCGCCCCGGTTTCCAGGACCCGCTTGCGGGACAGGTCGAGGCCCAGGGAGGCCAGGTGCTGGAGCCGGGCTTGATTCAGATCTTGCGACTTCGGCCGGTCGAAAGGAAATTCAGTCGCGGTCATTTGTCGAATCCCTTCCTCCCGGTGGCCCGCCAGCCGCCGGGCGTCAGGAGCCAATGCGCGTGCAGGAAACCGTACCGTTTTGCATGCGGCCTGCCGTCTGCGGCCAGGATTTGCTCGTAGAGCGCGGCGGTCTCCTGCCGCTGAGCGCGCGGGATGGTATACCCGTGGCGCTGGTGGACGGGCGTCACGACTCCAGAGGCATCGACGAACGTGGCACCTTCCTTGATCGCGCGGTAGATCAGCCAGTTGTCGAAACAGACAGAGCCAAAACGGAAGGCGGGAATCTCGCCCCAGTCTATGCCTCTGTAACAGAAAAGATCGCAGGCCCGTGGGTGATGCTGGGACTTGGGCAGCGTTCTGATGCTCTCACGGAAGGCCTGGTTCCAGGGAAGCGCGAAATTTATCGGCCCCGGAATGTCGGCATCCCAGCGTCGGGCGCTGAGTAAGAAGCGGTCTCCAAACTTGGCGAGCGCGGCCTGTATGGCATCCACGAAGTCCGGCAGGAGGATGATGTCGGAATGCACCAGGCAGCGGATCGGATACCTGGCGCATACGTCTGCCTGAGAGATCACGCTTCTGAGCATAGGTGCGCCGGTTTTCCCATAGCGTTCCACGGAGAGGATGAGCAATCCCGTTTCGTCGGCGTATTCTCGTGCCCCCGGCTCGTCGTCGCCAAACAGGATGACCTCGACGTCAGGACCGAGGGCCAGCCACGAGCCGATGGCATTGCGTTGGATGTAGTCCTGCTCGCCCTCGAAGCCTTTGACCATCGAGTAGATCGTGATTCTCGACATTATGCCTCCCCCCAGGTAGCTGGGTCGTGTTCCGGCTTCTGCCAGAAGTACAGGTCGCGCTTACTGACCTTCTGCCACCGGTAGCCCCAGCCCGTCAGCAGCTCGGTGATCCTATCGGCTTTGTATCCTAATTGCATAGTCCTCTTGTCTTGCGCCTCGACGATGATGGCCGGACGGTCACGAAGGATGATGCGCTCTGCCCCCCGCAGTGCCGGCAACTCTGCACCCTCAATGTCGAACTTCATCAGGTCGAAAGGCACTTCTGAATGCTCCAGATCATCGAGGGGCACTGTGGCGACCAGTACCTTCCTCGTACTGCGGAAAGACGGTATTCCCAACGTCGCCAGGCCGGCCTGCTTCCGGGTCAGCGGGATGTTCAGGGGTAGCATGGCATCCTGGTCGAATAGGGCAACGCGAATTAAGACGATTTGCCCACCACCAGGATTGCGCACGATGTTCGCATTGAGCAGTTCCACCATGTCGGGATTGGGTTCGCAGGCAACGCAGAAGACGGGTGTGACGTAGCCGATGAGCGAGACGGTACCGATACCGGCGCCCGCATCCAGCATGCACGGCAATCCGCCGGTCGCATCGGTCCCTTTCACGTGGCGCAGAAATTTCTCGATCATTTCCAGCACGAGCCAGGTATCTTCATCGAACGGCAGGACCGCCAATGACTCCGGCGTGAATAGAGATTCGTATTCATTTCGTGACAGCATCGACTTGCTCCTCGATCCAGGCATACGTTTCTGCGATCCCGTCCTCCAGCGCTACTCTGGGCTCGTAGCCCAGGACCTCGCGCATTGCCGCCAGGTCCGCGTTGCGTCCGCGTACACCCTGGGGACCGGGGATGTGGATGAGCGTAACCGGCCAGTTAGCAGTCTCACTGACGATGTGGGCCAGTTCGTCGATCGAGACAGAGCGGTCGGTGCCGATGTTCAGCGGCTCGCCGTGCTCTGACCTCATCAGCCGGTACAGCATCTCCAGGCAATCGGAGACGTAGCAGAACGAGCGCGTTTGCTCGCCGTCTCCCCATACCTCGATGCTATGCTCGCCCGCTCGCTTAGCCTCTGCTACCTTGCGGCACAATGCGGCCGGTGCTTTTTCGCGCCCGCTGTTCCAGTCTCCCTTCGGGCCGTAGATATTATGAAACCTGGCGATGCGTACCTGGATGTGCGCCATCTCCTGGTATATTTCCTCTGCAATTAGCTTCTCAATTCCATAGGCTGTATCGGGCTTCCCATCCCAGGCGGCATCCTCTCTCAATTCTCGTGCCTGATTGGAATATTGGAACCGCTCCGGGTAGACACAGGCGCTGGATGCAAACAGGAGCCGTTTGATCCCGAGACAGGTCGCGGCCTTCGCCGTGTTGAGGTTGATCCTGAGATTGTTCTGCAGAATGTCGAAGTGATGGAAAGAGATGTAGCCCATCCCGCCCATGTCGGCGGCCAGGTGGTACACCTCATCGACGTCAACCAATGCATTTAGTGCGTTGACGGGATCGCGCAGGTCGCACGTCCAGTCTACCTCATCGGCGGGGACCTTGTACGCGGGCGGGCGATAATCTACTGCCCGCACCCAGTACCCCCGCCTTTTCAGGAAGCGCACCAGGTGGTGCCCGATGAAACCCGCTGCACCCGTGATGCATACTCTTGTCATGCTCTTTGCCTCCACGTTTCGTAAACATCCCTACAGGACAGATTAACCCTGTCCTGCTCGTCCAAACTCAATTCCCGAACGTACCGCCCCACGTGAGCATCGGCAGGCGATATGGAACCGGCGGCCTTCGTCACCCAACCCGGTTCGCAAGGGATTTCCAGGAATCCGAACAGGCTCGGAATCACGTTCTGAGGTTGGGCGACCAATGTTTCGAGTTCCACTACTCTGTAGCAGCGCGGAGGCACTTTACGGAACGTCTTTTCCGCATCGGCCATGATCTCCCGGTAGAACTGTGCGAAGTGTAGCGCGTCCTTCGGACCCCACCGCACGGTCAGGAACGATGCGAGCACGTCTTTCGGCTCGCGGATGGCGTGGATGTACCGCAACCCTTCTCCGAACATGTCGTGCAGCACGTCTACGTACCGCACGGTATGGGGCGTCTTTTCCACCCAGTAGCGTCTGCCGGGCAAGCTCAGCAAGGCCAGAGTAAACGCCCGCGCATCCTCGAGGCGATCCTCCTCATTCATCGTTTCGTCGAGTATCCGCATGACCGCTTCGCCACTGTAGGGTCTCATCAGGCTTTTCGTCGTTTCCTTCAATCCCTGGATCAGATTATTCAAGAACGGGGACCCCATCATTCGGCGGAATCGGGCGAGACCGATGTTTCCCCGAACGTAATCCACCAGCCCGCTCGGGTCGCTGATGAAGCGTGGCTCGTAGAACGCGGCTACCTCTGGATGCAGAGAGCAAATCTTGATCAGTAGGGAGGTCCCGCACCGGCCAACGCCGCCGATGAAACGCGCCTCTACCACGTCCTGCTCCCGAAGCGGATGTAATGGCAATCGAGGTGCAGGTCGGCCAGGTATCCCCACGTATCCAGGAGCGTCGTGCCCGCCAGGTCCATGTTTTCGAGTGCCCGAAACTCCGGGCAGCACATCATCAGCACGAGGATTTCGCTTTGCGCGACGATCTGCTCCAGGCCGGGAGACCACTCGACGTAATCGCAATCTGCGAGGTCGGCCGGGTTGACGTTGGAGTCGTAAGCCAGGATGTGCAGGTCCGGCCTGCTGTCGTGGATGCTCTGGGCCAGCGCCAGGCCAGGAGAGCCCTCTAGCGATGAATTGCCCGGCTTGTACGACAGCCCCAGGATACCGATCACGGCATCGGCGTCGGCGAACCGGTAGGCAATCATCGCCAGGTGTCCCATCAGGTATGCGTTAAAGTCCATCGTGGCCGTCGAAACGTAGGACGTCAATCCGCATTGGCGCATGGCCGATTCAAGTGCCGCATCGTCGCGCGGGAAGCAGGGGCCACCTGGAGGTGGACCGGGCGATAGGCACTTGGGGCCGATCCTGGAATCGGCGCCGATGATGCGCAACACGTCTACGGCATCCGCCCCTGCTACGTGGTGGCACAAGAGCGCGAGCTCGTTCGCCCGTGCGATCTTGGCGGTGATGGATACGTTCAGGCCGATCTTGGCAACCTCTGCGCTTTCGATAGAAATGGCAAAGGCTCGCACGCTATCCCAGTTTTCGAGGATGGCCTCGAAGTGGCGGTACATCGTTTGCCGTTCCTGGTTGCTTTCGTATCCGATCACGACGTACTCGGGCCGGGCGAAGTCGTCGAGGATGTTCTGGCGGCGGATGAACTCCGGGCAATAGCAGAGGCCAAAATCGTGGTGAGCGCGTTTGCCACTATGCTCCTCGAGCGCGGCTTTCAATGCTCCGTTCACGTTGCCCGGCATCACGGTCGAAGCGATGACCACGACCTTATACCCATCCATGTTCTTGAGGCCCTCCCCTACTTCGCAGCAGGCTCTGTTCACGTGCCTGATCGAAAGGCCCCCATCGGCCAGGCTGGGCGTATTGACCAGGATGAATATCACATCGGCCAGCACGACCGCGTCCTGTATAGAAGCCGTCGCACTGATCGTGCCGGTTGCCCGGACGGCCATAAACAGGTCATCGACGCCGGGTTCACTGGAGTGAAAAGTACCATCGTTGATCTCCTGCACTGCTGTGACATTGATGTCGGCAACGATAACAGGCACGCCCCTGTGGGCGGTCCAGAGCGCCATCGGCCAGCCGAGGTGGCCGGCACCTCCCACGTAACAGACTTTCATCACGCTATCCTCCACGATATATGCTTGATGTTCGGCTCCTGCTCGAGCACGATCTTTCGTTCGTTGATCCAGACCATCAGCGGCACGACTTCCGAGAAGCCGTAGAACGAGCCGCCATTCCAATATGGCGCGTACTTGTGGGGCGGCATCTTGCCGGAGTTGCAGAAATAGCGAGAGACGCTGCTCAGGTAGAACCCTACCAGGTTGTCGGGCGTCAGGATTTCCCTGCTGTACCAGAGGTCGTCCACGATCACGACGCTGCCGGCCGGCAGGGAGGGCACGATGTCATCTAGTACGTGCTCCATAATGTCGGTCCCGTGGGCGTCTACGTAGAATAGTACCCTATCTCCCGCTTTCCATTCGTTTCGGAACATAATCTCAGAGGCATCTGCCTCGATGCGGCGAACGCGGGAGGGGTTCAGGGGCAGGACGGCCAGGGACTTGTCCAGCGCCCCGAAATTGCGGTCTACCGCCAGGATGCGGGCCGTCGTACCCTTCGTGGCGCTCACCCATGCGCGCAAGGATAGCCCGTACCCGACGCCGATCTCGACGATCACGGTCGGGCATCCGCTTCGGGCCAGCCGGGTAAACGCCTCCAGCGATTGGGGCGTCTGGTCGGTGCACTCCAGCCGGCCGGCGACTTTCCTCACCTGTTCGATCCACTCCGCGAACTGGTTATCGCTCATACGCTCTCCAAGATATAGTCCCGATAGTTGGCCGGAGCATCTTTTTTCCCCGTGATGCTCAGCGGCCACCGCTCTACCCCGGCCAGGTTGCAGATTGCAATTTCGGCCTGCTCCGGCAGTACCGCGATCTGGCGGTTGCTGGTCAGGTCCTCGTAGTACAAGCGGACGTCCTCCAGGTAGGAGAACTTCGCCACGTATGCCGCTTTGCGGGCAGCGAACTTCTCGAAGCCGGCCCGGTCGAATGGGATTGCCGGATACTCTCCGCGCTCGATTGCCTGCATGGCGTCTGGGTGCCTCTTGGCATAGGATTTCCACAGGCCAGAGAACCAGTGCGCTACGTCGTCTCTGCGTACCAGGTGGATCACACGCATCTGCTCGATCAGCGGGAGTGCCGCCGCGATCTGGTTGTACTTGATGTCCAGGCAGGTTACGATGTCCGGGTGATCGTATTGCCGGATGACATCTATGGCCGCCTCTAGGCTCTGCGGCGGGTCGTTGCGGAATATCTCATCGGCGTATCGCAGCCGGGGATGACTGGCGATGGCGTTGCCGAGCATGTGCGTGCCAGAACGTTGGTATGCCATCAGGACGATGAAACGATTGTAATCAATCATTGCCACCTCAAAACGGCATCTCGTTCCGGCCCTTGCGCAGGCCGACCAGGTAGCCCACGACCAGGCCGATCAGGAACCCTACTATCCATCCCAACATGCTCATACCCTCCCCTATGGCGTTATACTCATAATTCTATGGCCTACGCCTTGCCGTTGTGCGCCTGCACGATTACGTCCAGCCAGCGCATGGCCTGCTGTTCGTAGGAGTGGTGAATCCAGATTTCCTCCCGCCAGGCTTGCGCCATTTCCAGCGCGGCGGGCCGGGCGGCGGAGAGTGCTTCGTGCAGTACCATCTCCAGGTTGTCCAGTTTCGCCAGGAAGCCGTACTTGGTGATGTGCGGACTCTCCGGCTCTCGGCAATCGTTCCACAATTCACCATAGACGGTTTCCGAGGCCACGACCGGTACCCCGCCGGCGCCGTATTGGATCGCCTTGAGCGGGGAGCGGCATTTGCTCGATTCGGTGCGGTCGGTCGTCCAGGCCAGGCCGACATCGAAGCTCTTTATCAGCCTGCGGACCTTGGGGAGTTCCCGCATCTTGACCAGCGGGTGCATCCAGGTCCGTGCCGCCAACCGATCTGGGAACATCGTGATTAATTCCGGCGCGCCGATGATAGCCAGGTGGCCGTGCAGGTCCTCCAGCACCCGGTCCACAATGGGGACGATGTCCCACCAGTCGTCCCAGTGGTTCTCCGTGCCGAACCAACCCAGGAGCGGTCCCTGGAGTTCATCGTGGGCCGTCTCCGGCAAAACGTCCCATTCCCCCATCACGACGCCGTTGGGCAGGACCCTGACCGTGCCGGGCTCGAGGCCCAGGTGGCCCTCCAGTTTGGCGGCCAGGTAGGGGGTCGTCGTAGTGATGACGCTGGCCCGGCGGAGCAACCGTTCGTGGAACAGCAGTCGCTCGCGGGGAGTGCCCGTGCCGCGCGTGAACCAGTTGTCGTAGCATGGCCAGGAAGCCGGAAGACCGAACAACCAGTCGTCCACGTCGTAGACGACCAGGCCGCCGCGCTTCTGCATGTCGGCCATGATCAGTTCCGTCGTCGGGTCGGCGTGCTGATGCAGCCACAGCACGTCGAAATCTTCTGCCGTCTTGGCCGATACCAGGCCGCTCTCGAACTCGTGTGCCGTCCGGTATCGCAGTACCGAGAAGGGAGCCAGGATGCGGTAGTAGCATCCAGCGGTGTCTTGCGCGCCTCCGAAAATTCTCACGCTGTTTTCCTCCAATGCTCTACGATAGTTTTCCATTCCTGGACGCTGATTCGCACGTCCCATTCGCTTTCGATCTCTGCCCGGCGGCGGGCGACTTCTGCCAAGCGCTCCGCGGGATCGCATAGCCGCTCCAGTTCGTCGGCGGTGCGGGCGACGGGCATCCCCAGTGCCCAGGCGATGTGGGTCTTGTTATCCGATTTATAACTGTAAGGCGCAACGTCGGGGCGCGGATTCAGGAGGATGTCGAACTGTAGAATCTCTCTCCAAAAATCGAGGAAGGGTACAGGTTGAGCCTTGGAGAGAATCCTGAGGGATAGGCCAAGGCGCTCGACTGTGGGCAGTAGGATCTCCAGCGCCCCGACGTTGCCGGCATAGCCGGCCCAAACCGGGGCGGGCTTGGGCCGATTGCTACCTTCTTTCTTGGGACCGATGACGGCGACCTCGTCCAGGTCCACCCGGTCCGGGACCTTGTAGGCCGGGAGCCATTGCGCCAGCCATTTCCGTAGTGGCTCAGTCGGCGTGACGGCGAAATCGAACGTGGGCAGGACCTCCAGCAACCGGTACTCGCGTGCGGGTGACTCCAGCCAGTCCGGGTCGCATAGGTCGAATGCCAGCAGGCAGCGCCCAGCATCACGCCAGCGCGCGACGGAGGTGATCCAACCGAGTGCCGGGTGGTTGAGGTACAACTTCTGGAACACGTACAGGTCGTACCCGGCCAGCCGCTGGCTGCCGTCGTAGACTTGCGCGCCATCCCAGTGCCGCGCCACCCACTCCGCCCGGATGCGGGCGGATCCGGAATTGCGATCCATGCCGTCCCAGTAGCAGGGGATAAATAATGTTTTCATATTGCTTATTGACTTATTCCGAAATCCGTCGTATAATGACCATAGGGCCTGGGGAGTGCTCTGGCCGAGCGAGGGGCAACCCTGGTATTTGACAGCCTACCCGGTGAAGGCTGGTGGCCTATGCCGGCCTCCAGGTGGGACCCCCCGGAGCGCTCTCCTCACGAAATCGTTTTTCCTCTTATACTCCCTACCGACCGGCGGGCACGTTACTGTCTCAACAGGTCGCCGGTGCCGGCACCGTGACAGTTTCAAGTGGCCGAGTAACGTTTTGCCGGTACAGGCCATCCTGGTGCAGATTGTAGGCATCGCCCCCGGCCTGTAGGCTTAGGCTGCTAATCTTATAGAACTTCTCGCTGACCTCAGATAATGATAAATCATCCCACTTCTCGTCCAATGCCTGCATGGCCTGCTGGACTTGTTCGAGGTGTTTGCGCAGGCCGGCCTTGTAATCCTGCTCGCTACTCATAGCCTCACCCCGATGTCTCCCAGGAGCGCCAGCCACTCCTTCCCCAGCAGTTCGGCGGTGAATAGTTTGCGCGCCGCCTCGCGTCCGGTTTGCCCGATCTGGTAGGCCAGGTCGGGATGGGCGAGCAGGGCGCGCAGCGTGTCCCGCACCTGGATGTAGTCCCGTACTATGAATCCGGTCTTGCCGCCGATGATGTAATCCTCAATATCGTTGCCGGGGACGGAGACGATGCAGCAGCCAGATAGCATCGCCTCGGTCCGCGCACCGGGCATAGGAGCGCGCCGGGTGGGCGAGAAGTAGATCAGCGTCTCGGCCATCATGCGCCGATAGGCGTCGTAGTTCTCACACCAGTTCCGGTTACCTGCCGGCCCCAGGTGTGCCAGGGGCACGTCACGCATGAGCCGCTCGACCAGCGGCAGGCCGTGGTAGATGCGGCTCGTGCTACCGCCTGAACAGATCGTGACGATCTCCAGCCGTCGCTTCTCCAATGGCTCGCTCCAGAATTCATCCACGACGTAGCCGTGGATGATGGGCCGGAACTGTGGCAGTCCATAGCGGCTCGCCCTGTTCTCCCCGCCGTCCCACTCCAGCGCCGCCGCCCACGAGTTGCACACGACTTGCTCGTTTCCGATCAGGCGCAGGATCTCCAGACGATTGGCTTCATTATCTGGCGTTCCATGCATGATGACGACTCGCGGGAGGTCCTTTGAGATCGACTTCATAATCCGATAGGGCAGCGCCCGCAGGTTATGCTTTTCCCCGCACCACTGGTCCAGGTGCATCAGTGCCAGATCGTAGTCTGCCGGATCGACGGCGTCGGGATCCACTGCGCCCAGGAAGTTGGGGGCAGGCGGGCGTTGGGCCGCGTTCCAGATCATGGCCTTGGTCGCCAGGAGCGTAAAGTCCGCCGGGAGCGCCTGGCAAAGCCTATGGAGATGTACCTGGTGCCAGGGATAATCGAGTATTCTCAATCTGCCTTCTATGCCCATATTGCTACTTTCGGAAGCCACCTTGCCCACTCCTGTGCCAGCGCCGCCGGGAGCCACAACTCGTATGGGTTCCACGTTTCGGACAAGTGGATGCAGTCGTCGCAGTGCTCTGCGACTCCTAATTCCCAGTAGACCAGTAGCAGGCCCGGCGTGTTCCCTTCCTCGAATCTCAGTCCACATTTGCAACTCGTGCGGCAGATCGTCTTTCCGTCACCTGGCACCTGCGGGAGCATCCCCTGCGCCAGGCCGACGTAGAACGAGGCGCGGGCGTTGCCGCCGTAGAGTTGGGAGCGCCACTGGAGATACTTCTCCGAATAAAAGTTCCCGTTGCCGGCCAGGGCGTTGAGTGCGCTGTTCTGCACGGCCTGCGCATACCGGTTCAGGTAGGCATACTGCGTCCGGCAATGCGCCCCCAGCCGCCCCCACTCGGCCTGGGTGATGTTCGCTCGTTCACCGCCGTGCGCGAGGACCAGTGAACTGACGTGCAGGTACTTGAGCTCCTGTTGCATCGCCTGCTGCCAACCCTCGGCGCTTAAGTTTCCGCTATGGAGTTGTGAGGCTAAATCTATAGCGCGCTGGTCGAAGTGCTCGACGTAGATGTCCAACGCCGCCCGCCGCGACTCTACCGTCCGCAGGCGGGGGTAGGGGGCGCCGGGGTGGGCGACGTCGAGGGGGCTGGTTCCGCCGGGCATTATGCCGTTTCCTTACCCTCGAATATCTCAGGTAGCACGTCCATGAGCCGCGCCACCGCCTGCTCGATGTCGCGTTCCGTGAACGTCACCTGGCCGGGCACGGGCGACAATGGCACGGAGATGATCTTCTGCAGGGCCTCACGGGATGGGCCTTCCCCTCCTGGCTTCGGTCCCTCGCCTGGCTCCGGCGCCTGGGCCGCTATGCTGCTGGCTTCCTCGGTCGACTCCTCGACCGGTTCCCCGATCGGCGTTTCCTCTGGCGTTTGCATATCTCCCTCCCCCACGGGTATCCCCAACCGCTCCAGGGCCTCCACGATGTCTACCGTCGTGCCGGGTACGTCCAGCCGGCCCAGCAGGACTTTGACGATCTCGAATAATTGCGCCCGGGATTCCGGCTCCAACCCGACCGTGCGCACCCGCACCCGAGGCGAGTCGGGCGCGAAGTTGGCCCGGTCTACGATGGGGAACACGTACTCGTTGAGGTGGCGGTCCAGTTCCGCTGCCTCCATCAGCAGCAGTTCCTCGGCCAGGTCGGATAACTTATCCGCCGACGTCGGCCCGCCCAAGTCCCCGCCGGCCACGTCCTGCATGGCCTGACTGGGGATCAGCATCCCGAGGCTGATCTTCTTGTCGTGCTGGTCGGCGATGGCGTGGAACTCGCCGACCGCGCGGGTGGACTCCAGGAACTCCAGCGCCCACTTGCGCATGCCGGAGAGCCGCTCGTCTCCCGTGATGGAATCCACCGTCGCGTACACGTCGCCGGGGATGGCGACGGTCGCCCCCGAGCGCACACTGTCGCCCGTAGCGATGGCGATGTCGGCGTTCGACGCTCCGCTGGACGTCTGGCCCGGCGGGTAGTAGATTTTCGTCGCCGGGTTGATCTGTTTTTGCAACCAGACCAAATACAGATCGTGCGCGAAGTGTTTGGCCCACCAGTCCTTGTACGCATTCTCCAGCCGGCCACTGCCGGCGTAGGCCCCGAACGCGCGGGCCTTGCCCAGCGTGATCCACAGGCTGAAGAACGCGTCCACGTCGCCGTCGCTGGTGGTGATGCCCAGGAACGTGCGGCCTTTCGGGTCGAAGCGGGCGGTGGACGTGACGGGGAAGCACTGGTCGAAGCCTTCGACGACGTAAGGCGTGGCCGCCGAGTCCCACACCGGTTCGTCCTCGATTCCCTGCGGTTGGGGGATGGCGAACCGGAAACGCTTGATCAGGCCGCAGGAGCCGAGTGCTACGGCCTGCGCCGCCTGTAGGATGAACTCCTGCTCCCAGGTGCGGAACATCGCCTCGAAGAATAGGCGCTTGGGCTCGTCCATGCACTCGACGTTCCGCTTGGCCTTGACCAGGGTCGCCGTGATGAATCCCATGGCGAGAGCAATCACGGGATCGCGCAGCATCTCCAGTTTGACGCGCTCCGGGATGTTACGGGCGCTCGTCATGCGGCCGTAGCGCCGTTCCGGGTCCCCCAGCCAATAGCCGTATGCGCCGAAGAACTGCGACTGCGCGGATGGTGCAGTCGTGCGCGGGGTTTCTGGGAGGATCTGCCCTTCCGGGGCTTTGGCTATGTGGGTAGTCGGTTTTTCTGGCATGTCTTACCGCCTATGGCGTCTGGCTACCAGCATTGCCGCAAGTATTATTTCGAGTCGCACATTTCTTATGTTCATTCTATTTTCCTCACAATTGCCCGCGTACTGAGCCGGGCACGTAGTACCGTTCCTTCCCCGTCCGTGGCACCTCATCGGTTCCCGTCGTGCCTCGCCCCTCTCCGCCGGGGTTCGGCGGGAGGATCGAGAGTGCCACTTCGCAGTAGGCTTTGGCGTGGTGCAGGTGGTCGGGCTTGCCGGTGTGGGGGAAGGCGTAGGCGGTCGAGCCGTCTTCCCGCACCCGTTTTACCTTGACGTTGGCCGTCATCTGCTCGAGTAGCCCCTCCACGTTTTCCCAGTCTGCCGGGAGTTCGTCTATTCCCAGTTGCAGTTTCGCGCCGGCCTCGTCCAGCGCTTTCGTGCGCTCGATCTTGACTATGCCCCGGATGCGGTCCCAGCGCGCCAGGTCCGCATCGGGCGAGTCCAGGTACTGCGCCAGCCACACGCGCCCGCGGTGCCGCTTCTGGAATTCCACGTCGAGCCGCAATTCCGGCGCATCGTCCACCACGCAGCGCTGGACGTTGTACCGCGCCATCAGTACGTCCAGGTCGCTCCAGTCCAAGACGTTGCCGATTGCCACCGACCGCTCGCGCCCACCGGGCCGCCGTTCCTTGATCCAGTAGTATAACTCCAGCCCGACGTCCACTCCCATCGCCGTCCAGGCCGCTCCTGGCGGGAAGGCCGGGTACTGGCCGGGCAGGGCGGCGCAGGCGGCCAGGGCCTCGCGGGTGAGCCGGGCGCCTTTCGGCTCGTAGGGTAGCCCTAAGTCGCCGTTCCAGAAGGCTTGCCGGTCCAGGTCACGCTGGGCCTGGCTGTGCTCCCAAAGTTCGTCGAGGTCCAGGCGCTCGTCCACCAGGCGCGGGATCCAATACCCCACGACAGCGCTGCCCGGATTGCGCGCCCGCCAGCGCGCCCGCCCCCCGCTCCACATTCCCACCCGCTCTATCGCCGCATGGCAAGTGGGGCAGATCGTCCGGGCATGTGGATCATCGGCGACCGGCCCCCGCACCAGTGACCAGTCCAGCCGGTGCCACTGCCCGCACCCCTGGCACCGGACCTCTACCTCGCGCCGGTCGGACGCCTGGTACTCAGCGTCTATCCCCAGGTCCGGGTAGGTCGGCGTCGAAAGGTCGATCTCCCAGCGCATCGCGGATGCCTTGAGGCGGTCGCGGATCAGGGGGATGGCGGCGGGCGGCACCCGGTCGAATTCGTCCACGATCGCCAGGTCTGCCGGCGATTCGCTCAGTTGCGCCGCCCGGCGGGGATCGCCTTTCGGGATAGCCGTAGACCGAATGTAGAGGTTAAATCCCCCCTGGAACGTCTTCAGCCCCACATTGTCTATGTTGCCCGCAATGGCGTGAAAGTGAGGACTGGCGGAGATGGCCGGGTCTACGCGGGAGTGGGCGAAGTTGCCTTGCGTCGGGCCGGGCGGCAGGGCGTAGAATACACTGCCTCTGCCGTTCAGAACGTAAAACGATAGGTTCAAGGCGAACTCCGTCGCCCCGATCTGCGCGGCCTTGCGGACGACCAGGCGCCCGCCGGGCTGGGCCAGTTCGTCTATGGCTTTGTAAATGTCCTCGAACCAGGGATAATCCCGCAGGGAGAACCGCTGCGGCTTACCCTGTGCTTTGTCCAGAATCCAACGGCGTTCCCGCGTCCACCCCAGGAATGGCAATCTCGCTGGTGGGCTTCCCGTCGGCGGGTTCGGATGTCGCCGTCTTTTCTCCCGTTTCGCTCGTTCTCTTATTGCCTGTTCCTGCAAGGACAGCAAGCGGGTCCTCCCCTGCCGCGATGCGGTCGAGTTGCTCATCGGTCAGTGTGCGCACGTCGATCTCGATCTGGCGGGCGGTCGGCGGGACGTCCAGGTTGAGCATCTTGGCGCGGCGTTTCTTGCACTCCAGGCGGGCCGTGAACCACTGGGGCGATTTCGTAGTGACGAACTGCAAGGCGGCATCGTGCTCCATCTCGTCCAGTTCGGCCAGTTCGCGTCCGCGCGCCTCTGCGATGTCTGCCACGGCGGCCTCGCGCCATTG
>Ga0315294_10003925_pt1 | contig 16208 bp, 14 predicted proteins | sample YL17G13_40_MG_FD_203626 | JGI IMG/M metagenome (GOLD analysis project Ga0315294, IMG submission 203626) | Sediment microbial communities from Yellowstone Lake, YNP, Wyoming, USA - YL17G13_40 | ecosystem: Environmental > Aquatic > Freshwater > Lake > Sediment | place: USA: Wyoming | collected... | reverse complement strand
TGCTCAGCGTCACCGTCTTCACGAACTTGTTCTTCGACTTGGGATCCGTCAGATAAACTCGGTACATCGACGACATCGTCTCCAGCGCTTCGGTCGCCGTCAAGCCCGTCCCGTTCAGCTTGTATTCAAGCACAGAGAGCAAGAGGTAGGCAAGGTAGCAAACGAAAATGTGGCCCCGCACCCGGCTTGCCGGCCAGAACCGCACTTTGTCCATCTCCAGGACGCTCTTCATACAGCGGAAGCTCTTCTCCACTCGGTCTTTCTCAAAATAGCCTTTGACCATCTCGTCTTCGTCCAGATCTCTGGTCGAGAAGACCACCGAGAGACCGTCATACCGCTCGGCTTCGGCCAGCACCCGATGATTGATCCCCCGGCCATGAAGATATTTCCGCAGTCCTTCCTTGATCGGTTTCCTCTCCTTCAGCCAGCGGAGGGCGTTATCGATCTCGTCATACCGGCGCTCGTGGATCGCCTGCCGTTCCTTTTCGTTCAGACAGAGGGCGATGTAGCCCCGGACTCCCTCCGCGACATGCCGCTTTTTCTTGACGTAAAACGTCGCGTTCTTCAGCCGGACGCGGTGCCTCATCGAGACCAGATCGTCGCTCAGGAGCCGATCCGCCTCCTTCTTCAGCCCCTCCTTGAGTGCCAGGCCGCACAGAACCTGATATCCCAGCCCCCGGGCCTCCCTGATATTCAGCCGCGAGCTCACGCCCCGGTCCCAGACCAGACAGACGTCCCGGATCTCATCCTCTTCAAACTCCCGCAGGATGTCCGGCAGCGTCCGGGCGTCGAAGATGTGCCCCTCGTAAACCTTATGGAAGATCGGCAGTCCCTCCTTCTGGGTCACGGCCAATCCGATCTGGATCTGGGGGTCCTTGCGTCCTTCGGCGTTGTGCCCCCGTTTGGCCAAAGGACAGCACAAGCCGTAGAAGTAGACATTGGTCAGGTCATAGAAGTACCCCGAGGGAGAGACGTTCAAGACCGTTTTCAACCGCCGGAAGATGCGGCGCTGGACACCGGCCAGATCGTCGACCGCGTCGATCGTCTCCAAAAGCTTCTTGTAGGTGACGTCGGGGATGTCCAAGAGGTTCGCGATCTCGGTCTTCTGGTACCATTGGGCCAGGCCGCTAATGCTGTCGGGGGAGATGCAGTGGGCGTACGCCAGGCTGAGCAAGTATTCTCCCGCGTCTCCCAGGAGGGAGGAGAGATCGAGCTCCCTGGCGATCTCGTCCAAGACGAGCAATGGGCCGTAGATGGCGACTTTATCGATCGAGGCGCGCTCGACGGACCCGGTCAGGAAGGGTTTGTTGTCGACCTCCTTGCCGACATAGCGGATATGTTTCTGGACGACCTTGCCGTCGACCCAGGAGTTTTGGACCTCAGCCAGGTAGATCGAATTTCCCCGTTTTATTTTTCTGATGAAGCTCATGGTGTATATTATGCACACCATGATATGAAATGTCAAGAGACGCCTTTCCCACATCCTGTTGATATTCCAGGAACTTACATAACGCCGGATTCTAGTGTATAATATTTATGGAAAAGTCAGGTAAATCTATGTATGGGGTCCAATAATTAAATGAGCAAATTTCACTCAAAATCAAATTGGCTAAAATAAGCCTGGTCGTTCTAAATAAATGACATGACCCACAGTTAACCGGAGAAATGATCCAAGGGAGAGATGTACCCAAAACAAGGGCTAGGGTCCCTAAGAGGGGAAAGGGTCGGGTTAACCGCTGAAAGGCTGACAAATCGATACACTAACGAAACGTCCAACACAAGCAGTAATTCTTGCAGGTGGAAGGGGTACTCGTCTTTCACCGATAACTAATACAATACCAAAGCCAATGATTGAATTCCATGGCAAACCTTTTCTTGAATATTTGATTGAAATGCTTAAAAGGCAAGGGTTTACTCGTATTCTTCTTTTGTTAGGATACTTACCTGAAGTGATACAGAATTATTTTAAAGATGGGGGAAAATGGGGTATAATAATTGAATATTCTACATCCCCAGTTGAAAACGAAACTGGTACTCGGATAAGATTAGCCAAACACTCCATAGATCCTATTTTTGTATTAATGTACTGCGATAACTATTGGCCAATGCAGTTTGATGACATGTGGGAGCGCTATGTTTTAGCAAATGTGCAAGCCCAATTGGTAGTTTACTCCAACAAAGATGGATACACGCGTGATAATTTGCGAATCGATAATGATGGATATATAGTTTTATATGACAAAAACAGAATGATTCCTAACCTTTCTGGTGTTGATATTGGTTTTGTTATTCTTAAGCGTTCATTAATAGACATGTTGACAAATGATAATGTTTCATTTGAAAATGTAGTGTATCCAAAATTGGTAGAAAATCACCAATTAAAAGCTTATATCACCGATCATCGATATTATAGTGTGGGTTCTCATGAGCGTCTGCCTCTTACGGATAAGTTTCTCGCAAATGATCCAGCCATTCTTCTTGATCGGGATGGCGTCTTGAACAAAAAAATGGCACGAGCCCAATATGTATGTTCTTGGGATGAATGGGAATGGATGCCTGGTGCTAAGGAGGCATTAAGATTGCTTAAAGAAGCAGGCTATAAAGTGTTTGTGATTACAAATCAGCCCGGGATTGCGAGAGGCTCGATGTCAGAATTTGCGCTTAAAGAGATACATGAAAAAATGAAAAAGGACGTAGCCGAGGGGGGAGGGGGGATTGATGCCATTTACTACTGCCCTCATGGCTGGGACGATGGCTGTGATTGCCGGAAACCAAAACCGGGTATGCTTTTTATGGCCCAGAAGGATTTTCACCTCGATTTAACGAAAACTATTTTTATTGGAGATGATGAACGTGACGAAATGGCAGGACGAGCCGCTGGATGCCCTACCATCTTGGTGAACGATAATTATCCGCTGCTAAGCGCAGTAAAAGAAAAGATTATAAATGATAAATTGTTCTTCCGTTGAATTCTTATCTCAACACATCCTGACATTACTGGATGAGTCTTCTAATAATCCCATGATAATTTTGGTAGGCGGTTGTTCTCGTACCGGAAAAACTGTACTTGTATCTAAATTAACTGAAAATATCGTTAATTCAGGAATTAATACTGCTGTTGTTAATCTTGATTCCTGGCTGATAAGCGTGGAAGAAAGAAAAGAAGATTCATCTGTTTTAGAACGTTACGAAATTCCTTCAATTATTTCATCTGTTAATAAAATTCAGCAAGGTGAAGCGATATACTCACCGGTTTATGATGCGGTATCAAGAAGACGCATTACAGATTCTGGAGTTGATTCAATTTCTATGAAAAGTGGCATAATGATTATCGAAGGTGTTGTTGCACTTGCAATTGAAGAACTTACCGAAAATGCCACATTACGTATATTTGTTGATATTCCGGATAAGCTACGCAAACAAAGACTCGTAGATTTTTATGCAGATGTAAAGCATCTTGGAAAAAAAGAGTATGAAAACATTATCGAAACAAGGGAGAAAGAGGAAGTGCCATTTGTAAAAAGAACTGCTGTTAATGCAGGTGTAATTTTTAATGCTATGAAATTAAAATAAAACACCGTGAGGTTTGTCTCTATGGAATTTTTTGCTAATTACTTTAATACATTAAGTGAGAAAATCAAGGATGTTGATGTGGGCATGTTAAATCAAGCAGTCGAAATGATTGCATCGACCAGTCAGAATGGGAGAAAAATAATCATTGTCGGTAATGGCGGTAGCGCAGCAATTGCAGGTCATGTTTCAGTAGATTTAACTAAGAACGCAAAGATTCGTTCGATTAATTTTAATGAAGCCGATTTGATTACCTGTTTCTCTAACGATTACGGCTATGAGAAGTGGGTAGAAAAAGCAATAGAGTCTTATACGGATTCAGGAGATTTGCTAATTTTAATCAGCAGTAGTGGAACATCAAAAAACATTATAAACGGTGGGCAAAAAGCAAAAAACATGGATTTGAAGTTAATAACATTATCGGGGTTTAGTCCCGACAATCCATTAAGACAGCTGGGAGATATTAATTTCTGGGTCAATAGCAAGGCGTATAACATCATAGAAGCAACACACAGCGTCTGGCTGCTGGCAATAGTCGACCAAATCATTGGTAGTATGGAATATTCTGCTTGATTTTAGAAACGAAGGAAAAATGAAGGTTTTAGTAACTGGGAACATGGGATATATAGGCTCTGTTTTGGTTCCTATATTAATTGGAAGGGGATATGAGGTTAATGGACTTGATATAGGTTATTATAATGACGATTGCCGTTTGTATGAGGATGAAAGAATTCCCTTTGCGCAGATTATAAAAGATATCAGGGATGTTACGGTGAATGATGTCGAAGGATTTGATGCAGTTATTCATCTGGCAGCATTATCAAATGATCCCCTTGGAGAACTCGACCCTTCGTTAACTGAAGAGATCAATTTGAATAGCACCCTGAAGCTTGCAAAAGCAGCTAAAAAATCAGAAGTAAAAAGATTTATTTATTCCTCATCCCAGAGTATGTATGGAGTATCTGACTTCGAGGGAGAACTTGACGAAGAGGCTCCTAAAAATCCCGTGACAGCTTATGCAAGGACAAAATGGGATGCGGAACTCGGACTTAAAGAGATGAGCTCAAAAGATTTTGCTGTCGTCTGTTTTAGACCATCAACTGTATTCGGTGCAAGTCCTAAACTCAGATGCGATATTGTTTATAATAATTTGGTCGGCTGTGCTTTTACCACAAGTAAGATTGAAATAAAAAGTGATGGAACACCCTGGAGGCCAGTAGTACATATACAGGATGTATGCAGCGCATATATTGCTGGTCTGGAGGCGCCGTTAAGCCTTGTTGAGGGGAAATCATATAATGTAGGGATTAAGGACGGGAACTACACTGTTAGAGATCTTGCAGAAGCAGCGCAAAGAGTGGTTTCAGGAAGCGCCCTTACATTTACCGGGGAACACGGTGCGGATTCAAGAACTTATAAAGTAAGCTTCAAGAAAATATTAACCGAACTTAATGACTATTTTAAGCCTCAATGGGACCTTGATAGGGGAGGACGGGAACTTGTTGACCTTTTTAGAAAGGTAGACTTCACTGAAGATATGTTCCGGGGACGCATGACGAATAGACTCAAGCAGATAGATTATATGATCGCTTCGCATGTGATCGATCACGACCTAAGAAGAGTAAATGAGAAAGGGTTAGACAGATGAAATTTTTTGAACAGCAATTAAACGGGATATTTATAATCGAACCTGAACCTTTTGTTGATGACCGCGGAGTTTTCAGAAGACATTTTTGTGAACAAGAATTCAAAGAGCATAAAATTGCCACATCCGTTAAACAATCAAATGTGTCCGAAAACAAATATAAATTTACATTGCGTGGCTTTCATTATCAAGTGCCGCCCTACGGTGAAGGTAAGACTTTATCATGTTTGAAGGGTGCCATATATGATGTTGTTGTTGATTTGAGATCAGAATCGCCCACCTATATGAAATGGATTGCGGTAGAATTAAATGACCAAAATCGAAAGAGTATTCATGTGCCGCCTGGTTGCGCAAATGCATTCCTGACCCTTCAGGATGGATCTCTGATTCATTATTATTGCTCCGAAGCATATACTCCCCAGGCTGAAAGAGGAATACGCTATAACGATCCCGCTTTTCATTTTGCCTGGCCGGCAGAACCTTTAGTGATATCCGAGAAAGACTTGAATCGTCCGGATTATAAGATTTAGAAATAAGAAATATACCCCCTACTATGAACATTTTCATCACGGGCGCATCCGGTTTCGTCGGTTATCAAGTTTTAAAGAAGCTTGATGAAAGAGGCTATAATTTATTAATCTTACAAAACGAAAGGAGACTTGATTCTGACCTTAATGTAAACCATCAAACTATTCTCGGTAATCTTAATGAACTGGTGAAAATAAAATCGGACATAACGCGCTTTGCTCCCGACGTATGCATGCATTTTGCGTGGGAAGGTATCCCTGATTATTCTGCAAATATTTCAAAAAAGAATCTATACAACTCCACTATGCTATGTGACTTCCTGATTAATGAGACAAACTGTAAAAAATTGATTGTCAGTGGGAGTTGCTTTGAATATGGCAAAACATATGGCGCATGCAAGGAAAATAAAAAAATGGAAGCAAAATCATTTTTTGCATGGGCAAAACAGTCTTTATACAACTATTTAACTCTTCTATGTAAAAATAAGGGGGTAAATCTTTTTTGGGGTCGCATATTTTATGTCTATGGTCCAAGACAAAGAAAAGGATCTTTGATACCAGCAATCGTTGACTCGTTTACGCGAGGTCAGGTGCCGGAAATCAATAATCCGTTAAATGCAAATGATTTTGTATATGTGGAAGATATTGCTGAAGCATTTTGCAGAGCTCTTGAAGCAGATATTCCTTCCGGCGCATATAATTTAGGTTCAGGAGTATCAACTGAGGTAATTAGAATTTGTAGGATCATCGAAAAGGAACTATTTAAAAGTACGTGCTTGTCTGATGAAATTTTTAAGAAAACCTCATCTATTCAAGAAATCAATTTCTGGGCAGATATGAGAAAAACGAATGATGCTATAAGTTGGCAACCATCTGTTGCTTTGACAAGTGGAATAGACAAATGTATTCAATTTATAAATAGGAATAATGGTCTATGATTATTACAAAAACACCTTTAAGAATAAGCTTTGCAGGTGGCGGTACAGATTTTCCCGATTTTTATAATAAGTATTCCGGCGCGGTGTTAAACACAGCTATTAATTTCTTCATTTATGTAACAGTAAAACGACACGGCATCCTATTTAATGAAAACTATCGACTGAACTATTCCGAAGTTGAGAATGTGGATCGTTTAGATGATATTAAAAACGATATCGCTCGGGAATGTCTCCGATTATTGCCTGTCGAACCACCAATTTATATTAGTACGATAAGCGATATTCCCGCGTTTTCTGGTTTGGGTTCCTCAAGTAGTTTTGCTGTGGGACTTATAAACGCATTACACGCGCTTAGGGGAGAACGGGTGGGAGTGGCTCGGTTGGCGGAAGAGGCAGCCCATGTCGAAATAGATATATTAAAACGTCCTATAGGAAAGCAAGATCATTATGTTGCTGCTTTTGGGGGGTTAAATTATTTCCAATTTTTACCTGACTGTGGGGTTTCAATTGAATCTCATAACCTCACGTCCGCTGACTTAGATAAGCTATTTGAATGTATTATGTTATTCTGGACTGGCATTACACGTGATTCAAGTTCAATACTTGTGAAACAGAAGAAAAACATACCTCAATGTATTGATAACTTGATAATATTACGTGATCAGGCGACTGAATTGCACACATTATTAAAAAGTCAATTTGATCCTTATATATTAGGGAGAGAACTAAATATTAATTGGGAAAATAAGCGTAAGCTTGCCAATTGTATTTCAAATGAAAAGATTGATGCATGGTACAAACAGGCCATTGATGCGGGTGCAATCGGTGGTAAATTATGTGGTGCTGGTGGTGGGGGATTTTTACTTTTCATAGTGTTACCCGACGAACAAGACAATGTAAGGTGTGCTTTAAACGATCTCCGCAATATTGATATTAAATATGAACCACATGGATCGCGAATATTAATACCCTCATTTATGTAAACATTGCTTTAGTCGGTAACCGGTAACTCCCATTTTAATTCTACATATACACAAATTCGGGGACTTTTTAAATGAAATACTCAAATGAATCCGTTAATTGTCCAAATTGCAGAAATGCTAGTTGTCATCATTTCTATAGTTTACATGAACAGCCTGTTAGCGAAAATATCCTTTATATAAATCAAACTGATGCTCTACAAGCACAATGTGGTGATATAGAATTATTTTTATGTGAGCATTGCGGATTAGTATTTAACTGGGCATTTGAACCGCATAAGTTAGATTACGGGGTAAAATATAAATATACATTGCCAACATCAACATACTTTGAAGCTTTTATTAATGAACTTGCTGAAGATCTAATTGAAACTTATAACCTTAAACATAAACATATTGTTGAGATCGGCTGCGGAAAAGGTGCTTTTCTTAATTTATTGTGTAAATTAGGGAATAATAGTGGTGTTGGTTATGATACTTCTTATGATGGGCCACTTGAAGCCAATAATGAAAAGATTAATTTTGTGCGTGAGCATTTCAGTCCAAAAGGTATAAAACACATCCCAGACATGATTTGTTGCCGCCAAGTTATAGAGCACATTACAAATCCCGGTGACCTAATTTCCACAGTTAAGAGTGTTTTAAGCAAAGATACACTTACTACTCTTTTCTTTGAAACGCCAGACTTTGGTTGGATATTAAAAAATATGGCTTTATGGGATATTTATTATGAACATTGTTCATATTTTACCGAAGAATCATTAAGTATGTTATTTACAACGAATGGTTTTAAGATACTACGAAATGAAAAAATATTTAATGATCAATATCTCAGGATTGATGCAAGATTTGATTTATCTTTATATAAGAAAACTTATCCAAAAATCTCTGCAAACATAGTACAAACTGTAAATAAATTTAAAGTTCAAGCTAAAAAGCGTCTTACGAATATTCGCTCAAAAAGTAAAGATTTTTCAAAAAAAGGCTCTTGGGTTATTTGGGGCGGCGCTGCAAAAGGGGTAACTTTTTGTAATCTTGTCAAGCATGAGATTGGCGACAAATTACACGTTGTTGATATTAATCCAATCAGACAAGGGAAGTTTGTGCCTTTGTCTGGCAACCCAATTATATCTCCAGATAAATTAGTTTATATAAAACCGCATACAATCTTAATAATGAACTGCAATTACGAAAAAGAAATTGAGATGACTTTAAAAAATCTAGGAATTATGGCAAATGTTATTTGCGTAGATGATTTGTGAATTGAATAATAAGGGAAGGATTGAATAAAAATGCATATTCTTGTAACAGGTGGTTGCGGTTTTATTGGGTCACATGTAACTGATGAACTCGTTAGGCGTGGACATGAAGTCGTGGTTTTTGACATAAAATCACCTCCGATCTACCAAAATCCTAAAGCAGAATACTTAAAGGGTGACATATGCGGGAATCTTGATGTTGTTTTGAGGTATAAGTTTGATGTCGTATTTCACTTTGCTGCAGAAGTTGGTTCTGGGCTATCAATGGCTGACCCACAGAAATATTTTCGAACAAACACTTTAGGTACGGCAAACCTTTTGGAGACACTACGTAAAACACCTAAATATCCAAAAGTTATAGTGGCATCATCTGCAACTGTCCTTGGTGAAACAACTTGCAATTGCCAAAAACACGGTATTGTATATCCAAGTTTGAGGCCACTTGACCAACTTGATCAAGGAGATTGGGAACTCAAATGTCCTGAGTGTAGGCGCGATGTTAAACCAGTAGCTATGAATGAAGATCGTATTTTAAAACCTACTTCGATCTATGGACAGTCTAAACTTGATCAAGAAGTTATGTGTTTGTTGCTCGGCCGTGCTTGGGGATTTCCCGCAGTAGCATTCCGTTTTTTTGCTGTTTATGGACCTCGTCAGTCACTATGTAATCCTTATACAGGGGTTTTGGCTTTGTTTGCAACTCGTGTCTTTGCGGGATTGCCAATTATGCATTATGAAGATGGAAAGCAAGCTAAGGACTATATTTACATTGACGACGTTGTAAATGCTTTGATGATATCACTTGAAAGTAGCAAAGCAAATGGTAAGGTTTTTAACTTGGGAACGGGACAAGCAACAACTATCATGAACGTTGCACAAAAATTGACTGCCTTGATTAATCCATCCCAGCGCATTATAACTACAGGTAAATATCGTCCAGGGGATACTAGACATGGATGGGCCGACAGATCTCTTGCAAAAAAAGTATTAAATTGGGAGCCAAAAGTATCATTTGATGAAGGTCTAGAATTTATGGTAAACTGGCTGAAAACAATTCCTAGTGAAGATATTCAATCTTCCGTCTCATTCTTTGAGCAGGCTGAGCAGTATGCTAAAACTTTTGGCATGGAACTGTGAGCTAAGAAAATGACCTTATGGGGGGCTTATCTTCGACGGCAATGGGCGCGACTGGGGGCTCCCAAGGCCATCACCGCCACGGCCCACAAACTTGCTCGACTGGTTTATGCCATGCTCACACATGGAACTTCCTACGTTGATGCCGGTCAGGAATATTATGAGGAACGCTATCGGTCAAGGGTCGTACAAAACCTGAAACGAAAAGCCCAAGATCTGGGGTTTGAATTGGTCACTATACAAGGGGCAACTGCTGCTGTGTGAAACCAATAAATTTAAATACATATTGTTAAGTTACTCAGAAGAGGTCAGCCAAAGTATGAATGAAAATAATCTCGATTTGTCCGTCTGCATAATAACGTGGGATGCAAACGATTTGACGATTGCTTGTTTGCGATCTTTAGTTCAACACACGAAGGCCATAGAATATGAAATTATTTTGGTTGATAATGGCTCAAGCGATGAGACTGTAAAAAACGTTAGGGACAATTTTCCTCAAGTAAGACTCATTATTAATCCCACAGATACTGGTTATTCTTATGCAAATAATCAAGCACTTGCTGTTGCGAAAGGTCGATATTCCGTTTTACTAAACAACGATATGTTATTTAAATCGGATGCGCTTTCAAAGATGGTTGTATTTATGGATAAGAATTCTGATGTGGGTGTATTAGGATGTAGATTAAGATTACTTTCTGGCGAAGTTCAGAAAACTGCGCATGAAGATCTAAGTTGGCTAGATTATCTATTTTCATCCTTTTTTCTGGATAGGTTGTTTCCACGTAGTCGTGTTTTAGGACGCGTTAATAGTACTTACCTTGATTATGAAGCGAACGATTTAGTGGTTGACACGGGTTGGGTTGCCGGTGCCGGACTATTGGTTCGTACTGATAGCCTGCGAGATGTTGGATTGCTAGATAAGAAAATAGTTTCAGCCGCCGAAGATTGGGAATGGTGTCGTCGCTTTGCAAAAAAAGGCTATAGGGTTGTGTATTATACTGGAGCGGAAATTATCCACTACGGTGGTATGAGCGCTAGTAATTATGTCGGCAGAGATCGTGACAATGTTCGCAGACATGCAATAATGCGTCAAGTTGCCTCCGTTAATTATGTGTTTCGAAAATTAAATCAGGGCTCGAATGCCAAAATATTCTTATTTAATCTGACGTTTAGAATCTATTGTTTGTCTCGCGCAATAGCATTTAAAATTAGAAATATTTTAAAACCAAATTCTTTAGACCATGGGAATTTTCAAGCGTATCGAGATAGTATACTTATTGGTTATAAGCGTCTTTGTGAAAGCTATTTGCGTTTTGAAAATTAAATGGAAAATATCACGGCTGTCCGGTTAAGAAAACATAAGATCCTTCTAACATGCACATAATACAGAACATGTACGCGGTTTTGACCGTAATCAATTTGAACGCGTTCTTGTATAATTGGCGCCCTTACCAAACCAAGGAGCGTCCGATGAACACCCCGCCCACGATTTTTGCCCAGATCATTGCTTTCCTGCCGATGCCCGAATTCCGCAAATGCGTCCGGCGTTACAGCGGCGACTACAGAGTCCGAAAATTCTCCTGCCTCGACCAATTTCTCTACCTGGATTTTGCCAAACTGACCTACCGGGAAAGCCTCCGCGATGTCGAATCTTGTCTTCAGACTATGAAAAGCCGACCTTACCACATGGGCATTCGCGGACGTGTCACCCGCACCAACTTGGCCGGTGCCAACGAAGCACGAGATTGGCGAATCTACTCCGACTTCGCCAACATCCTTATCAACGAGGCGCGTCGGCTTTATCGCAAGGAAGACATCGGTCTGAAGCTCAAGGAAACGGTCTTCGCCTTCGATTCTACGACGGTCGACTTGTGTCTGTCGCTTTTTCCCTGGGCCAAGTTTCGCAAACGCAAGGGGGCTATCAAAATCCATACCCTTCTCGATCTGAGAGGCTACCTATACAAATCAAAAATATAGCTTCAGAGCTGCATGAAATTGATCTTACAAAACCGATTTTTTGAAAACACTAATCTTGACAATCTTGCCTGACGAAATATACCACTGACCTGGTTGCCATTTTGCATCCCAAAAAAGCGCAAATATTAAAATGTTATTTGAGCCATTTAATTCCATTAATCTTTTAGCCATAAATGAAATATTTGGGGTGGACCCCATTCCGGTGAAAACCGGAATCCAGGAAATCGAAAACACGGATTCCTGATTTCGCAAGAATGGCGATTTGCCAGGTTTCAGGTGGAGTTCAAAGTTCTCCTTTATAGATAATTTTCACAAGGATTCCCGGGGTTCGACAGTCATAGGTAAACACTAACTTCGTACTCTAATAATATCAACAGGATAGGGCAGAGTCAAAAAATTGGCGTGTGCCTACGTTTTTAGGCCCTCAACTGGACGTCATAAATGGCCGGCGGATGGGTTATCTTCAACCGATTCAAGATGTTAACCTGCTCCGATATCAGCTCTGTTCGCTGGACGAGGCGCCCATCTTTTGAGGAAAATTCTCCAAGATGACAACGGTCCATCACTGAACGGATATGATCCCACGTTTCGCCGGTTTCCCGTTCGGCGATGCGGACAAGAAGGAGCGAGAGGTAGCAGAGAAGCACATGAGCTTCGATGCGTTCATCCTTGCGATGATAGAGCGGCCGGAGCTCGAGCGTCGTCTTCAGCGTCCGGAACGCTCGTTCCACTTCCATGAGCTGTTTATAACCCAAGGCCACGTCTTCGGCGGACAGCGTGTCGTCGGAGGTCGAAAGCAGATACTTCCCGTCGAGCGATTCTTCCTCTTGGACTTTGGCTTGATTGAGCCTGAGCTTCCCGGTTTTCGTCTGCCGGATATAGCGGCCCATCGCCCGATGAGAGAGCAGGGCACAAACGGCTTTCTTATGCGATTTTCCCTCGGGATCTCCCAGCGCCCGGATCGTCTCTTCGATCCTCCGGAGCGTCTTGTCTCGGGTGGCCTTGTCTTTTTTCGCCTGCTCGGGATTAAAGACCAGAACGAACCGGCGGCGCCGTTCGCCCTCGCCGACAACGATCTCCTTGATCTCCAGGTTTTCTCTCACTTTTTGATATCGGCCCTGGAAAGAAAGCGCTTCTTTATGGGCGGCCTGGCTGTCCCGAAGCTTCTCGCCCAGGATGTAATGCCCGCCGGCTTTCTGGAGAACGATCCGGTTCTCTTCACTCGACATCCCCCGGTCCATGACCCAGATGCAGCGCCCAAGCTTCCAGCCCAGAAGATCGCTTTTTATCCGTTCGACAGTCGACCTGTCCTGCGTATTGCCGGGAAGCACCCAACACCGGACGGGCAGCCCTTCTTTTGTGACAGCCAGGCCGATGACGACCTGCGGCAGATCCGGCCGGTTGTCCTTCGAATGTCCATAGCGGCGAAGGCCGTCCTCTTCTTCACGCTCCACATAGGTGGTCGTGGTATCGAAAAACAGAAGATCCACTTCCAGGTTCAAAAGATCGGCGGTGGCATAGAAGACTTCCTTCTGGATCATCTCCTGATGCTCCAAAAGAAAATCCATCGCCCGGTAAAGATGCTGCAGCAAGATCGGCTCGGGGTTGCCCAAAGCGACATCTTCGCTCACCCATTCCTCGACGCCGCGTTTGGAATCAGGGGCCAGGGCGCGGTTGGCGACCATAGCGAAGATCGCCCATTCGACGGCAAAAATGAAGTCTCTTCCCTTAAGCGCGTTAGTTAGGACGGTCTGGAGTCCCAGGCGTTCCCAGATCTGACGCAGAAGATAGCCACCGCCCAGGGGAGCGCTCCTGATGAAGCGCAACGCCTGGATCGAGCCCTGAGCTTCAAGCGCGCCTTCCGGCGAGATGAAGCGACAAAGACTTCGGACCAGTCTTCGGATAGCGGCGACATCCAGAGAGTCGGATCTCCCGAAGGAATAAAGTACTTGGGCCCGGGCGAAGCCGCTCTGGGGATCGCGGATATTATGGGCCAGCTGGACATAGGTGGTGGTGGAGCCGTCCTTGTTCTTGCGGGAGATGGTCCGTACATACATGCCTATTTATATCTCATATATTACCATATATGTCAATACATTAAATTCATTTCGCATGCCTACATGATTTTGACTTTTCGAAAATGTTTGTGTTGAAAATAAAGAACTTAGCCCGGGAAAAGGACCAAAATATGCCTTTTACTGTCGAAGCTCAGGATTCATGAACACTCAAAATCATAACCAGCTGAGTTGTGCAAAGCTTTCGAGCTCTATCTTTCCTGCGAGTTATAATGCTAAAAAAGCTTTTTTTACTATACTTTTTTCACTTTACCTTGCTCTATCGTTAATCCGCTTTATGAGGTCTGGTTTCTTAATTACTTGCATAATCATGGGGCTTGGTTTGTTTGCTCTCATACTTTTAAGCACCAGAATTCGAAGAGAGTATATTCCAATATATGTATTTGCAGGATTTCTTGCTACATCATTTTTGGTTTCGTCGATTTTTGTATCACGAACAGAAGGACTTCCTCGTATATTTTTACATATTGTATCTTGTACCGGAATTGCCATGATTCTGCTTATGGGGTACGTCTATAGTTGGGGTGGATATATAGTATTTTATAGTTTTGTTGTCTATTTTCTGATGTTAATGTTTACTGGCGTTGATGCAAATTCCGCTTTGAAAATTACCAGTTGGAATGGGATCTCGATGATTATGCTGGTCGCCTGTATCTCCCTTTATATAATATTGAGTATGGAGAACAAAAAAATCGATTTAAAACCAGCATTCTTTACCTTGGTTATTTCAATCTGGGGTATCGGTCGTTCCGGGATCGCTTCAAGTTTTGTACTTTTTCTTGGCCTTTTGTTTGTCAGGGTTCGAGGTATACGAAAAAAAATCTATATTGTGTTTATTTGTTTATTTATTGCTTTTTTATTTCGTGATAATTTGATTAAGTTTGTCACGAATAGTTCTTTTTTTGGGAATGCGATTAATCGTTATGAAGTAACGAGCAGAACCGATATACGGAATTCTGAGCGTGTAATTATTTGGACGAACTATTTTAATAATTTAGATATATTCCGGGTCATATTTGGTGTTAATGTACGTAAAGATCCATGGCCTGAAGGGGAAAAACTTGAATATAATTATCATAATTCGTTTATTAATCTCCATTTACAAACTGGCTTTATGGCGCTAATTGTCATTGCGTTAAGCATTTTTTCCCTTTTTAAGTTTTATAGGATAAATAAGGTTTTTCTCTTTTTATTTCTTACTGTAATCTTGCGGTGGTCGACCGATTTAGGCATTTTTTTTGATTCATTCGATTTCATCCCTTATTTCTTTATCTTTTATTATTTAACCTGGATTATTCAGAAAAAGCTGTGCTTACCTGCCCCCCGCCTAAATCGGTCCAGGTATAATGAGAAAAAGCCTGGGAGAAAGGGGCCTCCATAAGCAGGATACGGTTTACTCCGCTAGGGATCATCGGCAAGCTATGTGAAGCCGAAGTCGTTCTTAAACAAAGTGCGAACATCGGAGAAGCTATCGGGAAGCTCGGAGTTTCAGAACAGACCTATTACCGCTGGAGGAAAGAGTACTCAGGGATGAGAGGTGGACCAGCCCCGGCGGTTGAAGGAACTGGAAATCGAGAATAGCAGGCTGAAGAAGCTTGTCGCCGACTTGTGTAGGTGGCAGTAAAAAGGGAACCGATTTTGTCCACGCTGGAGTCGGTGGGGAAGAGGGTAACACTAGACACTTGCATTATGTGATGGCGGGTTTATGAAAACTCGCCGGAAGTGTCGAAAACGAGTCCAAAAAATGGCTGTTGGCCGTAAGGACATAGTGAACGTTTGGAAGAGCATATGAAAATATCAGTTTGTATGGCTACCTATAATGGTGCTAAGCATATCAGACGCCAACTATTGACACCTGCATAAATAATGTCCTAATGTAAGCGCAAAAAAAGAGGGCTATGTTTCAGGCAGGAACGAAGCAACGACTGGCGGTGCTGAAGAGAGCGGCCATGACGGCGAGCGGTCCTGGTCAGGGCCTCCAGGTCATAACAAGGTTCGTTGGCCGGCGAGTTCGTTTTCAGGTAACACCAGACATATTCGACCGGATTCAACTCCGGCGCATAGGGCGGCAGGAAGTCCGATCGCCAAGTCCTCTTTCCGGCG
>Ga0315294_10003922_pt1 | contig 16218 bp, 14 predicted proteins | sample YL17G13_40_MG_FD_203626 | JGI IMG/M metagenome (GOLD analysis project Ga0315294, IMG submission 203626) | Sediment microbial communities from Yellowstone Lake, YNP, Wyoming, USA - YL17G13_40 | ecosystem: Environmental > Aquatic > Freshwater > Lake > Sediment | place: USA: Wyoming | collected... | reverse complement strand
TCTGTTCGTGGACGCCGACACTGAGAGACTCAATCTGCTATACCGCCGCGATGATGGCAACTACGGCCTGATCGAGCCCGAGTAGAGGTGATAGAACCAACTGCTGTTCTCCTATAAGATCCCTCTCATTAGAGAGAGGCGGTCCTGGCGAGCCCGACTTGTGGGGGCGTGGCAGTCCTTGCGACTAAATTCCGAATCACAATTTCTAAGCTCTAAACAGATCCAAATGTCAAAATTCAAATCTCTGGATTGTTCTTGATCATTCGTATTTCGAGCTTTGATATAGTTTATGATTTGGTGCTTGGGATTTAGAATTTCACATCCGTGCTGTCGTTGCGGGCGAGGGAAAGAAAGGGTTGTTTTTTTTGGTGGGGGAGCTGACGGGATTCGAACCCACTACCTTCTGATTGCCAATCGACTTCAGTGAAGTTGTAACCATAATCAAACTCCTTTCTTTCGTGATAGGCGAAGCGTCAATTACCTTCGAAAATCGGTCAAGGGCCTTTTTACACTTAATTTACAGCTTCTCCTTTGGATATATTTCGTTACTAAAAAGACGATACCTCAATTGAGGAAAAGGTCAAGAGGATACAGATATGAGTCTTAGCTGCAGTTGTTACAATATGGCCAGCCTTTCAATAGGAGGAAGTATATGGATCAAAAGGTAGTTCACTATCCTGAATACTGGGCGGGCAAGAAATTGAGCTACCCGAATGTCCCGGCTGAGGCTGGAAAATTCTCCCGGTCAGTTGTGGTCGGCAACCTGATCTTCATCTCCGGCTGCCAGGGAGCCAACGATGAGACAGCCAGAGTCGAGACCATGGTATTCGAGGAACAAATGGAGATTGCTTTAGGCAAAATTCGCCGCGCTCTGGAAGAAGCTGGCAGCTCAATGAACAATCTGATCAAGAACCTCATCGTGTTGAAGGATCTGAAGGACTATCCTGCCATGCGGCGTACCGAACTGGCATATTATCAGAAGTATGCTCCATTCTTGATAGATAATCCGCCGGTCAGTTCTGTTTTGGGCGCCCAGTTGGGCAAACCGGAATACCTGGTTGAAATAGAGTCGATTGGGGTCATCTCCAGGGAGTAACCGGCTACGGATAGAAGTGCAGTAGCTTGGGCTGGATATGGCTATCAAGGCTGCCCATCAACGAGCTCTCCAGACTAAGAAAAGTGTGAGCTCTACTCTACAGGATAGTAGAAATCCTTCAATCAAACGGCACAATGGGATATCTAATCGAGTGTATGAATTGGGACCAGTAGAAAGGTGTTCAGGATTTGTTTCGCGAGGATTATCGGAATTGGTGGGCCAAACGTGACTTTTCGACACTCAATTGCCGAATCACTCTCCCCGTTGGCTTGCATTTCTTTTGACTCCGTTTCACCGCTCCCAGTATCTGCATGTCCCCGATCAAGATTTAGCTCGCAGAGCACTCTCATTGATTTCAAATCCTCAGACGGGTAGACCTTTATGCCCAGTCTTGAGACAATATCGAGCTTCTCCTCAAAGGTGGCCGCGTCCACATTTCTGTCGCGCAATGCTTTCAGTTCCTCTCGCATGACATTGATGTCGGAGGTGTTGGAGCACCTGGCCCGCACTGCCTTCTGAAGTCGTTGAATCTCCTCTTCTGCTTTGACTACACTCTCCTGAAGGTCAGCAATTCGCTTCCTTGCTTCATCGAGACTGTAAACGCTACCTTCAAATCCTTCCTGAACCTTCGCAATCTTAGCCCTTGCTTGAAAGATTCTGAGTTGCTGAATGCGGATTAGCTTCTCAATGTTCTCGTCCTGCGACTGCTCTGACGTAAGCTGTTGTTCTACCCAAGCATCATCTCTAAGCCAAGCACAGATATCTTCCCAGACCACCTCGTCCCAAGTGCCAGGGATAAATCTTCTGTAGGCACAAGGCTCCTCTGCCCAAGTGTGGAAGTATTTGGAGCAGTGATAATAAACGCGGTTCAGACGGCCATTTCGCCTTACCACCATTGGCTTGCCGCATCTGGGGCAAAAGAGACGGTTCCGAAGCAAGGATTGGATGCTCTTACCTTGTTTACCTCTGCCTCTGCCCCTTTCGATAACACTCTTCCTTGCTTTCTGACACAAGTCCTCGCTAACCAGAGGTGGAATTTGAAAGTTGACCCATTCCTGCTGTGGCTTGGGCCTTAACAGGGTCCGCTTGACTTCTGCAGTGATGTCGCCTAATGGCCTGTTGGGGTTGGACACTCTGGAATTAACATTGTAGGCATGATTGCCAGAGTAGCACTGACGGTGCACAATCTTCGCGACCGTGTTAGGTGACCACTTTCGCCCCTCCGCAGTCTTTATGCCTTTATCATTCAGCTGCTTAGTGACCCAGTGCAAGGTTCGCCCCTGCTCGCCAATCCAAGTGAAGATCTGGATTACCACCCATGCTGGGCTTTCCCAAAGTGGCATACTATCAGGGCCAAGCTCATCTACTTCCCACCAGGCACGTTTGATATGAACCCTGCCGTCTGGAGTTACCTCAGCGTCTCGGCGATACCGATAGCCATAGGCAGCACGATGTGCTGGCACCATGCCTTTGAGCACTCTCCCAATATTCCCGCCCCGGGCAGCCTTACGTGTAGTCTGTAGACGCAGCTGGTTTGCGTGGGCCATGAGTTGGCGCGCCGCGGCACTCGCCCAGTCCGTCCCACTCGGCGCGTCGCCAAACAAGAAGTCGACCCCGTAATAGCTGCATTCGGCCTCGAAGATTTGCTGGTGGAGCGAATTACCAGAGAGACGCCCCTGTTCAGGTATGATGACACCTTTGATACGTCGCTTTTCTATCAACTCTTTACGCACGAACAACATGTGTTTTCGATCCAGGTAATCGCTGCTCTCATGATCGATGACGATATACTCGCTGGGAACCACAACCCCCTTTTCCTTGGCGAGACGTGCGCAAGTCAATAGGTATTCGGGTACGCGGTTATTTTTTGCCTGCTCCTCCAAGCTCTGCCGCACGTAGGCTGCCCACCAGGTTGGCTTGGTAAGATCGCAGCCTTTGACACCGAATCCCTCCTGATAGGCTGCAACCCTAGCGACCTCCTCGACATAGTGGTCTAGTTGCTCTCGACTCACCGGTTCTTTTGTCTGAAGCATTAGCTACCTCCTTTTCCAAAAAGCCACCTCTGAATTTCAGCTGAGAGCTGCTCGACTGGTTGCTTATTGACAAACTCCCAGCGTGCCATAGGTTCCTCAATCTCGTCTCCGCCCCTATCAATGAGTCTTATCGACAGAAGACGCATCTCCAGAGCGGACTCGACTACTCGGCTCACTGAAGTGTCTCCATTGTCGCCATAGTGACGCATAGCAATTGCCCTGATCCTTTCTATTACTTCATCACCCAGTTCAATGTTTAGGTCCATCATTCCAATATCTTAAATAGCGTTTTATGGCATCGCGTACAAAGCGGGTCATAGCTCTAATACCTTGTCCCGGCCATAATCCTTCGACGAGGGCTGAGACTTCTGCTGTTAGCTTGTCACTTATGCTTACTCTCAACCTTGGCATCGCTTACGTAATCTGTTAGAAAGTGCAACTGCTACAGAGAGAGGATAGCCTCCTGCATCTTGTAGACGCAGCCCGAGAGTCGCCCAGTCCTCATCGCAAACCGTGCCTTTCATCATCTTCGCTTTCTAAGTCAGTCGCGGGAGTGCCTTCAAAATGCGATTGACTCATTTCTTTCAATCGGGCTTCCATCCACGTGACGAACCATCGTGGTAACAGTAGCCCCTCGGCCGGTAGCACACTCCGCCAACTATTAATATGATCGAGTGCAACATATTCCAGTTGTTGGCCGTCACGCTGTGACCGTACTCCTCTCACGTAAGAGAGAATGGTGCTGGCACTGGTTTCAAAGTACGTGGCGATCTCCCTCAGACTGGCTCCCGCCCACCGCATTCTACGCATTTCCAGTACTTCATCTTCTGTAAAAGGAATGAGCTGCGGCATGGTTCACCTCATTACATGGTCGTTCCAACAATACCATTCTAACAACAGCCTTATTCTTTGTCAAGATTCCCTATTCCACCAGTGGTGTTTCATCCCTAGCGAAATCTCGAAAAGCATGGCATATTCAATAAATGCTCAAGGGAATAAGGATTCACCAAAGACAGCACGTAGTGCAGCTATTAGACATCCGATAGATTGCGACTCATTAATGAGAAAAGGCTAATGTGACTTACTGAACAAAACAAGTTATTGTTCAACGGCATAACTAGGTACGTAATGAAAACATGGGTTGGCTGAGCTACGGTAAGGGTATTTCAAGTATGAGTGAAAAATACCTGTCGAAAAAAGCACAGGACCCCGTAAACCTTGCTCCGTCAAGCCGTTGGGCTGTTCTCAAGAGTCTGAGTAGCCCAATTTCTATAATTTCGTCGGCTTGCTTATACTATGCCTTCTACTTCTTATGACGACTATCTGCACAACAACTCCAATCATAAATCCCAAGCAGATAATCAGGGTATTAACGACGGCACCTTTCATTGAAGGTTCCGCTTGATAGTAATGAATTACATACTCAACTATTAATCCAAGTGCTGCTGACGAAACGAAAATATAACTGAAGATATATTGTCTAAACAGAATCGCTATAATTGCAATAGCCCATATGGGAAGGTATATTTGTTTAATAACCTGAAAATCTATGTAGTTCAGTTCAATGAAAACCATCATCACAATGAAAAGAATTATTGAACATATGGCTGAATGCAGCATTGAACGTGTGACTGAATGTAGCGCGGTCTCTTTATTCAGTTTCACGCCTCACCCCCTGTCTCTATTCTATTTCTCTGGAGACAGTCCGTCAAATGCACTTTAGAGGTGATTTCAGAGGGGTTAGTTGCGCAGCATGTATGATTCATTTTTAAAATGAAAGTGTGGATACCTTCCAGGCTTCTGTTTAGTTAGGCAACAAGCCGCCCTTTTGTTAACTTGGGCTTGATTCAAAATAACCGACGAGGCGGGGGGAAATCCGGACTCTTTAGCTTTGTGGCACAGAATAGCAAGCCTTGGCAGCGTACTTTGACTCTAGAGGTCGTAGCGATTCCGTGCTCTGCAAGCGGCCCTCCTTAACCAGTTCCACAACGAGGGTGAGAAGAGCCTTATCCCAAACAGGTTCTCCAGTTCTAGCTCGAATCTCAAGCCCGGATAGATCTCGCAATTCCTGTAGGCTCAAGGTGCCTCGTGTAGAGTTAGCCCTTACCACATCCACAACATGGTTCTTGAGTTCCTCAATTAGCGACCCTCCACGTGCTTTCAAGTTCTCCACCATACCATCCCCTTAAGTATAAGATTAAAACTAGCTCCCGTACGAATTTGTACCTTTTCCTGCCTTCTATATCTTATTTTACACGCATGATTCTTCGTCAACAAGAGAGAAAACAAGACCGTGATGAATTGAACTTTCCGCTACTTTGTGCAGCACTAAAATCGGGATTGTGGGGACACAATAACATAGAACTTTTGCCGTTCAGCGTGAGTGTCTAGTTAGTGCTATGAGGCAAGACGTTCGTCCGGCCGACTGTGGCGACCTAGCTGATAAGCATCCAGCCGACATAGCACTGCCCTGTATTGTAATGACATCCCACAGCGACTATGGTGCCATCGGACCTAAGCCCCACCGTGTCACCGTCTGCGGCGACCTGTATGATGTTTGTCCAGCCGCCGACATCGCACTGTCTATAGTCGTTGTCTTCCACGGCGACCACGGTGCCGTCGGATTTAAGCCCCACCATGTGTGCCAGCTGGTTGCGGCGACCATGTATTTGGCTAGGAACCAAAGTAGTAAGCCGGATCGTTGTCATTGACATCGCCTACCGGAGATGTCCCCACAGCTGTGGCAGTGTCAGACTGCTGTCCTGAAGCCCAGATCAGCTTACCGTAGTAGGTTTTGGTCTCAAACAGCGCCAGGGTGGTCGGGAAGGTAGCAGGAATGGTGCAAGCCTCGTCGTCGTAGAAGGCACTCATATCCGTATCAGTCAAGTAAACATCGGTCAGCTCGACGTTGCCAAGATTAACAATCGTGAACCTGAAGATCGTAAAATTTGACGTAGGGGGGAGCGGGATGTACGGTCCGGGTGCAGTATCGGCATCCATATATGTCCCTGAGCTATCCCTGACGTATTTTTCTACATCAATCGATGGGCATGGCTCGGAAGCAAAGTTAGCGATAATGGAGTAGTCGCCATTCATGGTGATGGTGGTGGAGGCAGAATTGACATTGGCAATGGTGCCCACATTACCGGTCCAGTTGACAAACTGGTAACAACCAAGCGTACTCGCCACCAAGTTGACCACAGTGCTGGCGTTATATGTGAAAGTCCCCTGGCCAGGGGTGGTCACCCACCCCCCAACCGTGCTGGAGATGGTCAGGTTGTACTGGACGGGTGGAATCACCCCAAAGTTGGCGGTGATTGAGTAAATGTCATTCATAGTGATCTTGGTCGAGGAAGCATTCACATCGTCGATGGTGCCCACATCGCCAGTCCAGTTGACAAATCGGTAGCCCTCCTCAGCCTGGGCCACAAGGTCGACCACAGTTCCCTCATCATAGGGAAAAGTCTCCTCTCCAGGGATGGTTACACTACCTCCAGTGGTGCTGGAGATGGTGAGGTCACATATGAGTTTGGGTGGCTGACCAGGTCTAATAACACAGCACTGCCCTTCAGGGATCTGCAGTTCCACGCCCTGTGCAAAGGCCCATATATCCCCTTCCAGATTACATGCCCAGGTTGTACCATCTTCGATGACGGTAATCTGCATAGCACTGCCCCTGATCGCTACCGTACCAGTTGGTGTTTCAACTTCGTAGCGAGATGCCGGGTCAACAATCTTTGTCACGCGGAATATGATGCTCCCTATTGTTTGCTTGAGCCTTATGATTGAGGAGTCAGTCTCCGTGGAAATATTGAGTGAAACAACCTCGATCTCGGTGCCGGCCTGTAACTCGATAGTGCTACCGTCAAGAAAAGTGATTTCGGCGCTGGAATTATCGCCAGACTTTATGATATCTCCGGACTCCAGAGACATCCCGACCTGCGCTTCTATCCAACTGCCCGTGCCTCCCTTCATTACAGATACATTTCCCCCGCTTGTTGAAACTATAGTCAGTGAGGGAGTTGACTGCCCCTGGCTGCAGCCAACTAGAGTTGAGGCCACCAGAACGGACAAAAGAAGCAATGACAGCAGTTTCTTACGCATGGCAGGGTTCCCGTAGATGCCGAGAGTGTCTTGTCAGCTTCATCAGCACTACCCTCCCCTCGACTACAGTCTATGACCGCTGGACAGGAATGTCAAGTATATCCCATTTGAGTCATTCTAACATCAAGAGTCACAAGACGGTACTTTGTGCAACACCAAAATTGGGATTGTGCTCGCACAATAACATAGAACTTTTGCCGTTCAGCGCGCGTGTTTCATCTGGCATATTCAGGATAAAGCGTTCTCAGTTTGTCCGATGAGGTAACAGAACAGGCTTTTGTTGCCCGAGCTGCACATTATGGACTAATGTGACTCGACAAAACGCCCAAATGTTGGGTACAGTAGTTGACAGAGAACTCTATACGCGCTGTCTTCCCGCTCTATCAAGTGGGTATCTTCTCAGCATAGATGGTATAGACTACGCCGCCTACACCTCCATCCTCAAGGCCCGGGTCAAGACAACGCACATTGCGCCATACTATTTCTGGCAATTCCTCTTTCCCGGATTCTGCCCATTCCATGTTCGTCTCCCATAAAGCGTTGATTTCGAGCAGGACGGGGAGCAAAGCCTTTGGGCACATGTTTCCTGTTGACTTCTGCGGATTCAAAAACGGGTCGAAAACCAACCTGTTGCCGACCTCAACTCCGGCGAAACAGGCTTGGGATCTTACTACCTCGGCAACTAGCTGATACCCGATCGTCTTCGGAATATTCCTGTAGAGTTTCTCTAATCCAGGGTGGATTTTTGCCATCGCCTCCTCATCAAGGCCGGTACTGAATTTGAATAAGTCTGCCGCTGCTCCTGTTAACATTATGTCCTCCCTTCTATTAGTAAACTAATGAAAAGTTGCTTTTTCCTAAGTTACCACAAAACGTATTTCGAACGTGGCGGCCTTCAAAATTGGTCACCTACGTTCATTCCATACTTACTTCTCTCAATAGGCATCACCCCCTTATCTAGACATTGCACCAAAAACCAAAAAGGGCACCAGCCATCGCATCTAATTTAGCGATCCCTAGGCCCTTGCTTCACTCTCATCTTCCCTACTCCAATCTGTTTATTTCTATGTCGCTTATGAATGTTGCGTAGGTTGACTATAGTCGGGTCTTGGAATTTTGTCAACTCGTGAAAACCATAGGCGAGTATGTGAATTACTCAGGTAGAGACTGGCAATCAAGAGGTAACATTCCGCTAGTTTGTGCCGTGCGTCACAAATGGGATTATGGGGACACAATGACATGGAACTTTTGCCGTTCAGCGTGCGTGTCTAGTTAGTCCTCTGAGGCAAGACGTTCGTCCAGCCGACATCCTCAGTTACCTCCTATTTGGAGAGTAGAGTACAGGTTCGTTGTCTCAATGCCAAGATTGGAATCTATGGTCCTGGTTTCAACTCTCCACCGTTCCTTAGTATCATGCCGGACGTCAAATTCATGCGGCAATCAGGTACATCGCTTGAGAATGGTTTAATGGGATTACCTGGCTCTCCGGTTGCATTCAGCATTCCGTTGGCCACTATCTTCCATCCTGACTGAAAATAGATCTCGACACCGGGCTGAATCGTTAGGGTTTTGCCTGAAGGAACGATAACATCGCAGGTGACGTTGTAGGGATTTGCGGCGGTCAAGGGACCTTTCTGCGTATCATAGACATCGCCGCAAAGAGAAATGGGCGCGGTAATTTCACTAATAATCCATCCCTTGTTTTGCTCAGTTATCTCTAGATGTGGCTGATTGTAATTTAGATGTTCCTGATTGTACTCATTGATTCCTATTGGATAATATATGACATCGAATGGTGTCATATTCTGCGCCATTATGGTATCTATGTTAGCATGGATATTGTAAAAAAGATCGGTCGTATCAATATCCAGTGCGCTGATGGTTGGTACGAAACAATGCCACGGATAGTCACTCGTAATATCATCATGGTCACAGGTATCTGTGTCAGCAATGTCACCACTGCTTCTCCGGCCGCCGCCAGGGCAATTATCCAATGCTGGCCAACCAGGTTCCACATATACATACATGTCATCGTTGCTTAGACCAACGTGATAACCGCCTTCGAATACTGGCCATCTGTAAGTCGTACCTATAGCATTAGCGCGTCCGTAGACCCAAGCGCCCGTAGTTTTGAAGGCATAATCGACGATTAGGGTGCCAGACGTAAAACCATAACCCTGACCGTCTCCCCTACCGTTTGATATGGCCACATTTCTTGTTTGCTTAGGATAGCCGTACTGAGTCAGTTGATCTAGAAGGGCCGCCCGGTGTGCGTTTACAGGGGTCCTGGCTAGGCTATTTGCGTTATCCTTCCCCTCGTCAAGATCGCTGTAATGACGATATAACATCTGCTGGGCGGCAAAGCTATCCAACATGTCAAGCCCTTCTTTGGACCCGTCGCTGTGGTCAGCAAAGAACTTTACAAAAAACTGGTCTCCCAGGGGAACATTGGCAAACTGCTGGGGCGAGTCAAACGCGATAAATAGTCGGGTATAGTGATCGATCTTGTTCGTCTCTGCATAAGCCAGGGCATATCTTGATACTAACCCTCCCATACTTGCGCCGATCACGATTATGTCATATAAATCGTTTCCTTTTAATCTTTTGATCTCTTGCAGCAGTGCTAGTAGCGCAAATGCGTTAGACTGGATGTACGTACCGCCATCGTCAAAGTTTACGATGATTACATCAAATCCCAAATCCAGTACATCTCTCAGGAGGCCCTCGCGCGACGTTAAGTTATGTAGCCCGGCAAAACCCATTGTATTCAGTGGATCAAACCCTTCGACAACCACCAATGGCTTCACTATACTTGAATGGCCATTTCCATATAGTACATAGCCTCTTAATCCGGAAAGATAGTTTTTGTACTCCTGTCTATACTCCGTGACGTTTCCTGCCTGGATCCGGATGGTCGTGTTTGGAAGATGGATTGTGACCTCATCATCAAAGCTATGGACATCGATGGATGTGGTACACGAACCGTATGTTACGGAAAGCTTCACGTAATACGACAACCCTAGATTATAACTAAGCGTGAAGCTGAACCATCCAATTTGATTGGTGGTAGTCTGCCGCGGGCTATATTCGTGCCATGTACAAGGCTGAATCGGAGCCCAGTGCGGCCACCACTGATAGAGTGTCGCTGTTACAGTGACCCCGGAGACAGCTTCACCATTATTTGCGTATTTAACCCAACCCCTTGCAACTATTTGGTTCGACAAGGGGCTGAAGCTTTGATCACCTTGTTGAGCCTGGGCTATTCCACCACCTGAGAGAACTACCAGTGCTGCAATCAACAACAGACTCATTAATTTGGATGCTCTCATTTCGTTCTCCTTCTCTGGGAAAGAATAGGCAATAGTATTGCTACTGCAAGGTCACGAGCACCAGTATTTGTCCCTGTCTGCCTCCCGATAGCCCTTCCATTGCCTTACCCAAAATTGCCCCCTGAGCTTTAGAGAAATCTTTCACCACCATGGCGTAACCGGGTGTAGGAGAGGTGGTAAGCAGATCACCGGGCTCGATGTCACCGTATTGTGTATCGACGTTGCAGTATGCACGACCTGCTAGGGCAACTGCATAATCACCATCAGCACTTGTCCCCAGCTTCACTCCTGAGTCCAGACCGTTTGCTCCAGCAATAACACCTGCAACCTTCTTATCGTATGGTTGGGTACTTATAGCAAGGAAACCTGCATTAACTGGGTCAATAACCATAACTGTGCCAGGAGCAATTTGTTCTTGAGAAGTCGGAAAGGTCTCTGAATAGTCTAACCCTTTGCCAATCTCGACAATTTGATTTCCGTCTTTATCGAGTCCTTTTAGTATCACTGTTTTGCCACCTACTTCTTCTCCTTGAATCGTCAACTTCGCATCCGGCTCCGTCGTTCCGATGCCGACATTTCCGTAATAAGGCTCTATTGTCAACGCCAATACGCCGGTCTTATTGTTACATATTCCAAATTGGTCAGTAGTTCCGCTTCCTCCACCATGCTCATAACATCCTGAAACTATATCCCAGGTGCTTCCAGAAGGGTGGGAATTCTCCAAACGGATGCCTGGGTCACTGCCAAAATGTTCAATATGAAGGAGCTCGACGGGCTCTGTTGTCCCGATGCCGACATTTCCGTAATAAGGCTCTATTGTCAACGCCAATACGCCGGTCTTATTGTTACATATTCCAAATTGGTCAGTAGTTCCGCTTCCTCCACCATGCTCATAACATCCTGAAACTATGTCCCAGGTGCTTCCAGAAGAGTGGGAATTCTCCAAACGGATGCCCGGGTCACTTCCACCATATTTAATGTGAAGACGCTCGACGGGCTCTGTTGTCCCGATGCCCACGTTGCCACCCGCGTGGTATATGTCACCATTATTAGTAGGTGCTACTGCGCTTCCCCCTATGTCATACCAGTCGTCATCCCAGCTTTGTGCAATCGTGCACGTCGCACATGTAAGCATGAGCACAGCTATAGCAACGAAAGCAGCGATGAATTTCCCTCGAATTGAATACATCTTTATACCTCCCTATTGTCTATTTGTTTTCGCACCAAGAAACCAAAGTGTCTCTATCCAATCGTGTTTCCTCCAGAAATGTCACCTCCTTTCGCACCAAGGTGTTGTCTAGGTCAGCTATCTCCATAGCGCATACGACCACCGTGTAGTAAACCTCTGTCAGGATAAGCTACGCAAATAAAAAAGGCGCTAGCCACCGCTATCCCATCTGCGGTTCTAGCCCCCTCTCTTTGATCCCCAGGGGGAAAATAGCCCGCCTCACGTTCGCATGATGCGCCACACCGGGCACTGGCCGAAGCAACACAACTGCCTGACCACATCTGACCACCAACTTCATGCTGGTCTTATAGCATCTACTCCCATATTATACCGTTGAATTGTTAAGTTCTTATTAAGAAGTTGCCAGTCCTTTCTATGCAGTGTCCAAGACATACTATAGAGTGAATGAGTCACAAATCGCTAGATTGTGCAACACTAAAACGCCGTAGGGTATTCTGGGGACATAACACCTAATTTATAGTAGGCCTGATTGGTATGGTGTCCCTGGAATTCAGTGGTATAATGAAACTGGATTTTGTTAATATGATTGAGGAAACAACATGAAAAGTTCAACACCTATTAAAGTGTGGTCATTAGATAATGACAAAGACTATTTTGCTAGGCTTTGGCGAGACGTAAAAGATAACTGGCAACAGAGCTTGATTGTGCTCATCGGACTGACGTGCTTATTCACGGTGACATTGCTTTATCTTGAGGCAAAGGTTATTGATGCGAAGGTATGGCAAGCCTCATTTGTAGTAGTTTCGGCCCTTATGGCAACGTTATTATCAATGCGAAGACACAGAAAGGCCAAAGTCAAGAAGGTTATTCAACACGATTTTGACCCTGTGTCGTTAGGTATTCTGTGTTTCAGTTTCGCTCTGCCATTATGGATTAGCCAACAGATTAGTGGCTTGTTGGTTCTCATAGTCGCCATCTTTGTTTCCTTAGTCTCCTTGGCTTTCTTCTTCGCTGTTTTCAGCCGTTCTATACAGAGATTCATAAATACACGAGCAGCGCCAATAGTGATGCCGTTGACATTTTCCGCATTCGTACTTGGTTTTGCATTAGGTTGGCTACCAGCTCTCTCACAAGTCTCGGGTGTCATTCGAGTAGTCGTTATGTATTTTGGCTTTGCATGGGTGGTGGCAATGCTGGTGATTCTTTTCAGAGATGTTAAGAATGAGTTGGCTCGTATTCTCTTCGTCATTTTCTTTCTGTTTGTCGCAGTCATTCGATTTTGTGAGCATGACACCATCGGCATCATCAGCGGTATTGTCTTAACGAGTATAGCCGTGTTGCTGTATCTAGTAGCTACTGGCCGCTTGCACCCATATGGTGAAGTGTCGGAATAATGGTCAAGTGAGAAAGAACATAGTTGGGCAGACAGTGGGGGAGTGGGTTAAACAAACCTCCGGCTATTTTTCAAAGCGCATATCCTGGCTCCGGTATTCTGAGGGCATAATACCTAATTTGTAGTAGGCCTGATTGGTATGGTGTCCCTGGAATTCTCGCAGGTGACAGTTTGAGCAACAGCCAATAAGCTGTATTAAGGGGGGATAAAAATGGACAAGAGCGAAATGCTTAAAGCCATACTGGAAATACCCTATCCCCTTTTTGAACAGCAGCGTGCCGCCGTCACGTCACAAAAACGATATGTGAGAATAGTAGCTGGCGCCGGAGCTGGAAAGACGGAAACGCTGACCCGGCGGATTGCGTACTTGCTCCTCTGTCAAGAAGAACAGCCTGCTTCCATAGTAGCTTTTACCTTCACCGACCGTGCTGCCCAGGGCATGAAAAATCGCGTTTATCAGAGAATAGCCCAATTTAAGGGAGAAGACGCCTGTGCCCAGCTCGGTGACATGTATATTGGCACCATTCATGGTTACTGTATGCGTCTGCTTCAGGACTACTTCGGATATGGCAATTATGATGTCTTAGATGAAAATCAGGAGATGGCGTTTCTTATGCGTGTCGGGTGGAGTTTGGGTCTTGGTGGTCGCCAGTACTCAAGGCGCTGTGGGGATTTCGCAAGGTCAGTTAGCTTGGTATACGACGAACTGCTAGATAGAAAGGCTCTAAAGGATAGCGTTCCTGATTTCTTTAAAAGATTTGAGGAATATGAAAGTCTTCTGAGACAACATAAGCTGCTTACCTATGCTCAAATGGTAGCCAAAGCTGTTGAAGGACTTGAGAGAGATAAGCGGGCTATTTCGGGTGTTAGGCATCTAATAGTTGACGAATACCAGGATATTAATAAAGCCCAGGCTAAACTCATAGAATCCATTGGCATTAGTTCTACCGTCTTTGTAGTTGGTGACCCGAGGCAATGTATCTACCGGTGGCGGGGCTCGGATGAGAGCTATTTTGACAGGTTCTCCAATATCCATAAAGGTACGCACAAAGTGACCATGTCCGAAAATACACGGAGCTGTCCTGAAATAGTCACCACTGCTAACCAGTTTGCCGCTTCCTTCAAAACCGCCAAATATGAGCCTTTGAAACCGGTGCGCGAGGACAAGGGTGCGGTATTCGCGGTGGAATGTGAGACGGATGATAACGAGGCATGGTGGGTAATAAGTCAAATTGACCGCTTGGTGAACAAAGACAAAATCTGCAGTTGGTCAGATATAGCCATATTGCTTCGCAGCGTGAGCACGTCTGCTGAACCATTTATTGCGGCGTGTAAGGCACGGGGGATTCCCTATTTGGTAGGTGGAAAGGTTGGTCTATTCCGTCGAGGCGAAGCTCAAGTAGTGGGCCGCCTCTATGCTTGGCTGGTAGAAGACGGGTTCTGGCTATTAAACCCATTTACTTGGGAAACCATTCAAGGCGATGACTTGATTATCACGGCTGCTGAAATTTGGAAAGACTTGCTCGGTCAAAAAAAATTCCCAACAAGCAAAGTGCGTCATTGGAAAGAACGTGTTCTCAGTGGGGAATTTAAGCATTTTACGGAAACATACCAAAACCTTTTGGTTGTTCTGGGCTTTCATGATTTGAATCCGGAGAATAAGGCACATGCTCCAATCATGGCAAACCTGGGGCGGTTTAATGCTTTGCTCACAGACTACGAATCGTCGATACGCAGGGGTGGGGAGTATGTAGACTGGCAAAATGTATGGAAGGGTCTCGTTTGGTATATGAACTCGTATGCCAGTGGAGCTTATGAGGAACAACCTGCTGATGACCTCAGAGGAGTAGACGCTCTTCAAATCATGACCGTCCACCAGGCAAAAGGATTGGAATGGCCAATCGTATTTATCCCCTGCGTAACGTCGAAGAGATTTCCATCTTCGCGGGCACGAGCCGGACAAAGACCAAGTTGGCATGTTCCTGAAGAACTCTTTGATGCCGAACGCTATGCCGGAGGCATTGAAGACGAACGGAAGCTTTTCTATGTAGCTATGACCAGAAGCAGGGACCTGTGTTGCATCTCCTTTCATAATAGGATACAGAACTATGTAGGGAAGTCAGAGTTTCTGGCCCACCTTGAATGTTCTGTTAAGGCAATAAACGAGAAGCACCATCTTCCCCATGTCACAATCAACAGACCGCCTGAACAAGAGGAGATACAGACGTTTTCAGGTGGGGAGATAATAGAGTATTTGAGGTGTCCATACTTCTATCGGCTCCGAGAGCAATGGAATTATCAGGCTGGGTTAGACCCTGCCCTAGGCTATGGGAAAAGCCTGCATCATTGCCTACGAGTGGCAAGCGAAAACATAAAACGTGGTGCCGAACCATCAAAGGCCATCGTGGATGTCATGGATACAGAATTCCACCTACCATACGCAGGTTCTACAGCGAGGAACCGGATGCTCCAAAAAGCAAAAGTTACACTTTCTAAATTTGCTGCTCAGCATGTAGAGGAGCTCATGAATATTGAGGAGGTAGAAGCTCGGCTGGAATTTCCGGTGCACAGCGCCACAATCACTGGTAGAGTGGATGTAATCCTCAAAGGCAAGAAAAAGCCGGTACTAGAGGTTCGTGATTACAAAACATCGGATGAGGTCACGACGCTTGAGGAATCGAGTCTCCAAGTCAGGCTGTACACTCTGGGACTCAGAAAAATGGGACGTCCTGTGGAAAAAGCTTCCATAGCTTATTTAGACACAGGAGAAATCAAGACGGTTGATGTTTCGCCGAGGGAACTTGAAGAGGCTAAGAAGACTGCAGAAGGTTGTATAAAGAGCATGATGGCTTACAAGTATCAGGCGAGAGGGAAGAGTAAGTGCACATGTGACTACCATCCAATTTGCTGCTACTTGAAATAGCTTAAAGCGAGTCCAGGGTCACATTCCGTCAGAATGTGTAGCGATACATGTAGACACAGACCGGAGAACGCCCGATATTAAGCCTGTGTTCCTGTCCTCTAAAGCGTGGCCTAGCCTAGATTCACTGGTGAGTGATGCTTTAGAGAGATAA
>Ga0315294_10003920_pt1 | contig 16223 bp, 8 predicted proteins | sample YL17G13_40_MG_FD_203626 | JGI IMG/M metagenome (GOLD analysis project Ga0315294, IMG submission 203626) | Sediment microbial communities from Yellowstone Lake, YNP, Wyoming, USA - YL17G13_40 | ecosystem: Environmental > Aquatic > Freshwater > Lake > Sediment | place: USA: Wyoming | collected... | reverse complement strand
CCACGACCAGAAGTTCTATAAGTGTGAAGCCTTTTCGCGACATGGTATTATTGCTGAATTCCCTTTTCGAAATCGAAATGTTAGGGTATGAGTTCGTGGAGCGCGCGGACGATCCTTTTGCCGTTTTCCACGTGCGCCCCCATGATATTTTATGGTTTATTCCGCGGCGTAAATATACACGTCAAGTGGTAAAGTGTGTCAAGGCACAATAGCGCAGAGAGCGGTGCATCTCCCGAATTCGGGAAATGCACCTTATTAATTATTGAGTTTCACATAAGTGTTGATATAGATGCGTCGCAGAGGTAAATGGGCTGCGGCGCAATTTTTTTTCGAACATTTCCGCCGCCCCTGATGTCTAACAGGATTGAAGAAATAAAAATTTCGGTGGGGGTATGAGATATGGGAAGATGGATGAGACTTCTGGTTGTGGTTCTTGCCGCCGGTTTGATTCTTTCGGGGATATATGCCTTGAGCCCTGCACAAGAGAAGGACATGGCGTCTGTTTTGAACAAGGCGGATGAGATGTTCAAGGCGAAGAATTACAAGGATGCGGCAGGGTTTTATCAGACATATATCAAGGAGGCGCGGAGGAGCACAACCTGGCATGAGGCATGGAAAAGCATGATTATCTGCCAGCTCCGGCTTGCGCTTTTTGATGAGGCTCTGGAATCGGCGGAGCGATATATCCGTGAGTGCGCCGGCACGCCTTATGAGGCGCGCGCCCTGCGGTTTGCGGGGAATCTTTACATGCTGCTGCCGCACTGGGGGACGCGTTCGGGCGGGCGCTTTATACGAGGTCGCTATGAGCAGGGCATTCATGTCCAATCCTATCGGCATGATAAGGGGAAGGCGGCGGAGTATATGGAGCGGGCGCGCACACTATATGAGAAGTATGAGGGCGATGCGAGCGCCCTTTCAGCATTACCGGCTGATGAGGCGAAGAAGTGGCGTGAGGAGCGTATTGAGTGCCTTTTCGACCTTGCCGGCATTTATGCCCGATTCGGGATTTACGAAAACAACACGTTTTTCTGGTATGCCTCCTGGGGGGAGCGCGATGATGCTCTGGCTGAGACGGCTGGCGAGGAAGACTTTGATGAGTATCGCAATGAGTGGGAGATGCGCCGCAGACGCCCCATCGGGCTGAGGCTCGGCACGGACGGCTCTCCCGCCTTCCCCACCCTTCCGAAAAAATATTCCCCGGAGATTTCCGATGATGAGAAGATTCTTTACCTCTTATTGGAGGCGCGGGAACTTGACCCGACAAAGGAGCGGAAATACACAGCGCTTTCCCTTTATCGCCAGGCGATGCTCTCCCGCGCCCGCTTCGGGATGGACCGCCTCAATCAATATGCGGGGATGTATTGGGATAATAGTCGATTTCCTCTGCAGGAGGAGCTCAAGGATTTCAAACCGTGGGAGATGAAGGATGGCGAGGCGCTTATCCTTGCGGGGGGCAAGATTCGCCGGGTTGTCCTGCCAGCCGAGTGGGACGTGATGGCGCTCCTGCGGAAGGTCATCAAAGACTATCCCTCAAGCGGCGTTGCCGATGAGGCGCATTATGCCCTGGCGCTCTATTATCAGACACGCCAGCAATACACCACGGCGATTGTGGAATATGAGGCGCTGAGGAAGGCGTTTCCGCAGAGCAAGTGGTCTGCCGATGCTGAGGAGCAGTTGAGTCGCATCAGGGCTCCGCAGGTGCAGATTTCCCAGACGGGTGTGCAGTTGCCGGGTGAGGGGGCGAAAATCCAGTTTGATTACAGGAACACTGTAAAGGTGTGGTTTGTGGCGCGCCGGATTGACCATATCGGATTCATGGATGAGATTCGCGGGGAGGAAATCGACCCTGATAAGGGGATGAGGAATTTCTGGGCGCTGAGTCAATGGCATGGATATTTTTTGAATTATAATGAGAATGACCCGTCTTGCAAAATTGCCACGCGTTATGTGGGGAGCGAGGTGGCGCGGTGGTCTGCGGATGTTCATGATGACGGGACATTCCGCTATGCACAGGAGACCATCCAGGCGCCCATGAAGGAAAACGGGGCGTATCTTGTGTTTGCATATCTGAATGAGCCGCCTGTGGGGGATAAAGAGAAAAGCGGAAAGGACGTCTTTTCGCTGGGGGCGAGTCGCGCCGTTCTGGTAATAAATGACCTCGCCTATGTGGAGAAACGTGTGAAGGATGGGATACTTTATTTTATATGTGATGCGCGGAGCGGAGCGCCCGTTGCCAACGCGGAGGTTTCCGTCCTTGATGTATGGGGCACGTGGGAAGAAATGAATAAGCGGAACATTTATCATAAAGAGATTCATCGACGGGTTACTGACAAGGATGGGATGTGCGTGTTAGAGATTCCGGAGAACCGTGGCGGGCAACTGCATGTCCTTGTAAAGGCGGGGAAGGAACGTTTTGCCTGGAGCGGGATGACATGGTGGAGTCGGTATTATCCCTCCATCATGGAGGACAGGCTTTACGCTTATTGCATTACAGACCGCCCTGTGTATCGTCCGGGGCAGACGGTGCGGTTCAAGGTCTGGCTGAGGCAGAGAATGAAAGGGGAATATCAGAATCTGACGGGGCAGAGTGTTGGGATTGAGGTTTATGACCCGAAGAGAAACAAGGTTTATAGTATCATCAAAAATGCCGACCAGTTTGGCGGTATTGATGGTGAATTCAAGTTAAGCGATGAACCGCCTCTGGGCGTTTACTACTTCCATGTCAGCAATGCATACATAGGCGGGCAGAATTTCCGCGTGGAGGAATATAAGAAGCCGGAGTTTGAGGTAACGGTGGAACCGGGGAAATCTCATGTGAGGCTCGGTGAGAAAGTTTCGGCAATTGTGAAGGCGAAGTATTATTTTGGAGCGCCCGTCACGGACGCCACGGTGAAATACAGGGTCTTCCGTGAGGAATACACACACTCATGGTATTTGCCCGGTCCCTGGGACTGGCTTTATGGAGCGGGTTACGGGTTGCCCTGGTATGAATACTCCTGGTTTTCGTGGTGGGGACGATTGCGCTGTTGTTGGTCGCCGCCGAACTGGTGGTGGGGCTGGTATGGCTTGCCTGCGCCCAATCCCGTGCGGGAGCTGGTGCAGGAGGGGGAGAAACGCATCGGTGAGAACGGCGATTTGAGTATTGAGATTGATACATCGCCCGCCCTTAGAGAGCATCCTGACCGCGACCACAGGTATGTTATTCAGGCGGAGGTGCGCGATGCAAGCCGGCGTGTGATTTCCGGCGAGGGTTCTGTCAAGGTGACACGCCAGGCATTTTATGCCTTTTTGCAGTCTGACCGCGGATATTATCGCCCGGGGGAAGAGGTGGTCGTCCACCTGCGCAGTCTGACGCCGGATAACAAGCCCGTCCGGTGCGAGGGCATCCTGACAATTTCATCCGTCATTTATGGCGGACGAGATAATGCCCGCATTGAGGAAAAGGAGATTGAGAGGCGGAAGGTTCAGACTGGTGAGGATGGCACGGTGGATGTCCGCCTGCGTCCGGAAAAGAGCGGTCAGGTCAAATTCAGGTTTGAGACACCGGATTCCTGGGGAGGCGTGGTGGAGGGTTATGCCCTTGTGTGGGTGTGCGGGGATGATTTTGACGGACAGAAGTTCCACTTCAATGAGCTTGAGATTATTGCGGACAAGCGCACCTATCAACCCGGCGAGACGGCGCATATTATGATTAACACAAAGCGGGCGGGGAGTTACGTCCTTTTTTCGGACGAGGTGGATAACGGCAACCTGCTTTCCTGGCGGCTCCTTTACCTCCCGCAGAGACATATCATTATCGATATCCCAATCAAGGAGACGCACAGGCCGAATTTCTTTGTGGAGGCGACGGTCGTCTCGGATGCGCTGGTGCGTCAGCAGGCGGCAAGGCTCTGTGTGCCGCCGGAGAAGACGATGTTGCAACTGAGTGTGACGACCGATAAGGCGGAGTATCGCCCCGGTGAGAAGGCGACGGTCAGGGTGAGTGTGAAGACTCCGGAGGGCGCTCCTGCAAAGGCTCAGGTTGCGCTGAGCGTGTTTGATAAGTCCATCCTTTACATCCAGCCGGAATTCACCCCGCCTATTGCCAAATTCTTCTACGGTCAGGTGCGCCATCATGCGCCTATCATGAGCACGAATCTCACGGAGCGGTTCGGCACATGGGGTTATATGTCTCATCCCTGGCAGAGGCTTGAGCCATTGCCTCATGCATGGTATGGCATCTGGGGTCCTGTGATTTCGGACTGGAACGGGGTGAGCGAGGAGGAATTCAAGGATTACAGGTTGGGATATGGAATGGGCTCTTATTATCTGGGCGATATGGCAAGGGGTGTGTCGGCACGGAAATCGATGTCGTTGGACATGGCTATGGTAGCGGGTGCTCCAGCCTCTGCAGCGCCGGAAGTTGCGGGGGTTGATAAGAAGTTGAGCGAAGGTGGTGGCGTGGGACTGGTGAGCGGCGAGCCCGCCTTTGCTGAGGCGCAGGTGCGAAAGGAGTTTGCGGACACGGCATACTGGCTCGGAACGCTTGTGACGGATGAGACTGGCTCGGCGACGGCGACATTTGCCATGCCGGAAAATCTGACCACATGGAAGGTGAGCTCCTGGGGAATGACCGAGGGAACCAAGGTCGGGCAGGAAAGCGCCTCCGCCGTCACAACCAAGAATCTCCTTGTCCGGCTTCAGACGCCGCGCTTCTTCCTTGAGTATGATGAGGTTGTTCTGAGCGCAAATGTCCACAATTATCTTGCGGGAAAGAAGCGGGCGCGGGTGAGCCTCGAAGTTCCGGAGGGGCTTTTGAAACTGATTGGCGAGACCCCGCGCACAACTGATGTGACCGTTCCTGCGGGCGGCGAGGCGCGCGTGGACTGGCGTGTCAGGGTTCTCAGGGAGGGTTCCGCAAAGGTCACTGTGCGCGCACTCACTGACGAGGAGTCCGATGCGATGCAGATGAGCGTGCCCGTCCTTGTTCACGGGGTAACTAAACAGGTTGCGAGCACCGGCTCAATGCGCCCCGATGATGTGAGGAAATCTGTGACGGTGGAGTTGGATATTCCCGAGATGAGGCGTCCTGAGCTCACGACACTGGAGGTGCGTTACAGCCCCACGCTTGCCCTCGCCATGATGGATGCCCTGCCGTATTGCCTCTATTATCCATACGGCTGCACGGAGCAGACGATGAGCCGGTTTCTCCCATCCGTCCTGACGCTGAAGACGCTTCAGAATATGGGCATACGCCTTGAGGATGTGAAAGCGATTCGTGGGCGCATGGAGGAGATTCGGCGGATAAATAAGGGGGAACAGAGATACTATTATACCGACAGCCCGATTTTTGACGAGGCAGAGCTGAACGGGATGGTCACGAAGGGACTGGAGCGGATTACGGACATGCGGCGCGGAGACGGCGGCTGGGGCTGGTGGCGCGATGACGATTCCTCTCCGTATCTCACGTGCTATGTGGTGTATGCCCTCTGCACGGCGCAGGGGTGCGACGTCAAGGTGAATGAGGAGATGGTCAGGCGCGGGATGGACTTTATTACAAACTGGGAAATAACCGAGATGAAGAAAAAAGACTGGTCGCCCTCCTCCCAGCACGCCTTTGTTGCGTATGTCCTTTCAATGAAGGAGAGAAAAGCGGACTACGAGCCGCCGAAGGAGGACAAACGCTCTGGAAAACTCATTGAGCGCCTGTTTGAGGGTCGGGATTCGCTTGAGCTTTACGGCAAGGCGCTTTTGAGCCTTGCGCTGGCGAATCTCAAGGATGAGGCGCGTGCGCGGATTGTCCTGCAGAATATCATGCAATACAAAGAGGAGAACGCCGAGACACAAGTTGTCTGGTTCCGCACCCCGCGAGAGGGATGGTGGTACTGGTGGAATTCGGAGGTTGAGACCAATGCCATGATTCTGCGGGCGATTGTGCGTCTGGAGCCGAAAAGCGATGTTGCGCCGCGTCTTGTGAAATGGCTTCTCAACAACCGCCGCAACGGCTATTACTGGAACTCCACGCGCGACACGACGCTTTGCATCGCCGCCATGAGCGATTTTGCGGCGGCAACAGGTGAGACATCGCCCGATTTCACCCTCACAATAGATTATGATAACGGCGCTGTTGTTAAGAAGGTGAAGATAAATCGTGATAACATCCTCACGTATGATAATCTGTTCCACATGGAGGGCGTTGCCCTTGGCGGAGGAAAACATAAGCTTGTGATAACGAAGGAGGGAGCCGGCGCGCTATATTTCAACACCTATCTTCGATACTTCACAAAGGAGGAGCATATCACCGCGGCGGGACATGAGATGAAGGTGGGACGTTCATATTACAGACTGCGCCAGATTCCCTATGAGGTGGAGGTGGAGGGCGCGCAGGGGCAGAAGGTCATGGAGAAGAGACTGCGCTATAAGCGCATTGCGCTGAAGGATGGAGATGCCGTTCAAAGCGGAGACCTGCTCCAGGTGGAGTTCCGTGTGACGAGCGATAATGACTACACGTATTTATGCTTTGAGGATATGAAGCCCGCGGGGTGCGAGCCGACGGATGTGCGGAGCGGCGGCAAGAGCCAGGAAGGATTTTACAGCTACATGGAGTTGCGGGATGAGAAGGTGGTCTTTTTCCTGGGCACCCTTGCGCGCGGGGAGCATTTACTGCGCTATCGTCTGCGAGCAGAGACGCCCGGAGTTTTCCATGCCCTGCCGACAATACTTTACGGGATGTATGCGCCCGAATTGCGCGCAAATTCTGACGAAATGGTAATCCAGATTCAGGATTGAAAACGCAGGTGTATTTATTGCGTGTGGAGACAGATTGGGATTCAGGAAAGAGTGTAAAAAAACGCAGGAAAAGGATATCCCAGTTTAATTAGAAATGGCATTGACGCACGCTTCGTCTGTGGAGGGTATTTTTTACTTGATTGTAAGTGCAAAAATAAGATATGAAAAAGTTACATTTGCTGAATAAGGTGATATGATATGGAAACCCAAATCAAAGATATCGGCGTAACCGAGTTTAAAAAAATGATTTCCGATACAATCAGGGAATCTATGGAAGAATATCTTGAAGATATTTTATGCCTGCATAATCCTAAATATATCCAATCAATTAAAAAGGCGCGTGAAGATTACAAGAAGGGAGATTATAAATCTTTCAAGGAAATCTTTAATGTATAGAATTGTATTCACCAAAAGGGCATTGAAAGATTTAGAGAAAATCCCGCAAAATGATAAAATCCGCATAGCCCAAAAAACTAAAGGAATTTTCAAGGGCTCCCCTTAATTACTCACGGAAATTTACTAATCCAATAATTGGTTCATATCGTTTTAGAATTGGCAATTATAGGATTGTATTCGACATTGAAAAAAATGATATAGTGATGTTAAGAATCGGTCTGCGTAAAGATATCTACAAGTGAGAGATGGATTTCTGCACTGAGCCGTGCTTTAGATTGAGAACATCATCTGCTCAGGCATTGGAACTGGGAACTGGCGCTGGCAGAGACGGGCATATTCTCCGCCTTTTGCCAGGAGTTCCGCATGTTTCCCGCTCTCCACGATACTGCCGCCCTTGAAGACAAGGATGCGGTCTGCCGAGATGACTGTGCTCAGGCGATGGGCAATGATGAAGCAGGTGCGGTTTGCCTTGAGCCGCTCGAGGGCTTCCTGAATTTTTGCCTCGGACTCGCTATCGAGGGATGAGGTTGCCTCGTCGAGGATGAGAATCTGGGGATTTTTGAGAAGGGCGCGGGCGATGGCGAGGCGCTGGCGCTGACCGCCCGACAGGCGGACGCCCCGGTCGCCCACAACGGCGTCAAAGCCTTCGGGTGTCTGTTCGATGAACTCAAGGGCGTTGGCGGCGCGCGCCGCGGCAATGACCTCCTCCTTTGTGGCGTCCATGCGACCGTAACGCAGGTTGTCAATAATGGAGGTGTTGAGGAGGACATTTTCCTGGGAGACGACGCCGATACACTCGCGCAGCGTTCGGAGGTTCAGTTCGCGGATGTCCATGCCGTCTATGAGGATGCGTCCTTCGGTGGGGAAATAAAAGCCCATGATGAGGTTGGAGAACGTGGTTTTTCCCGCGCCGCTCTCGCCAACGAGGGCGATGGTCTCGCCCGTGCGCACACTGACATTGATGTCGCATAGCGCCTTTTTGCCGGTTGTGTCATAGACAAATGAGACGTGTTCGAAGGCAACGGCGCCATTCAGGCGCGTCACGATGCGCTTGCCCTTGTATTTTTCCAGCGGGTCATCGAGAGTGAGGAGTCTGTGGACGGGTTTGAGGGAGGCGAGACCCGCATAAACCATAGTCACCATGCCCATGAGGATGTTGATTGGCGAGATGAGGAAGCCGATGATGCCTGTGAAGGCGATGAGGTCGCCAACGGTCATTCGTCCGCGCGTGATGAGGAGTCCGCCGGTGGCGTAGATGGCGATTGTGGTGGAATTGGTAAGGAAACCCATCAGGTTATTGTAGAAAGAATCGAGGATGGTCATGGCGAGCGCGCTGCGGGTGACGGTGCGGAACTGACGTTCGGCGCGTTTTTGTTCGTGCGCCTCGCGGGCAAAGCTCTTGACTAAGCGGATACTCTGCAGGAGGTCGTTCACCTTGCTGCTCATGCCTTCCATGCCGTCCCGGAAGAGGCGGTTCACCTCGCGCATGCGCGGCTTCAGGATGCGGTGCGCCGTGTAGAAGAGGGGCAGGAGGACGATTGTCATGAGGAAGAGTTGGAAATTCACCCATGAGAGGACGCCTGAGGCGATGAAGAACATGATGGCGGATGAAACGCCGTGGACGACTATGGCGTTGCCCATGACATCGATGCGTTCGGTGTCGATGACGACTCTGGCATGGAGTTCGCTGGCGCGTTCGCTGTCGTAAAATCTGAGACTCATCTGCTGGAGTTGCATGCAGAGGAGGGCGCGGAGGTTTTCCGTGACGCGTTTGGTGCAAAGGAGCGTGAGGGAGCGCCCGCTGAAGGCGAGCGTGGCATGAATGAGGTAAAGACCGACGGCTATGGCGCAGGCGGCGAGGATGGCATGTGTGTTTCGGGCGGGAATGTAGGTGTCAATTATGCGGCGGAGGATGAGCGGCACAGGGACCAGCGCCACGGACTGAAGGAGAGTCAGGAGGACGCCTGTGGCGATGCGGAGGCGGTCTTTTTGGAAAAAGGATATATACCACCGGAGGAGGCGTGACGGTGAAAGATAATCCTCCCCGGATGTGTTTTTCGCATTAAGCGATTGAAATTTGCCGGATAACAAGGTTTACTCCTTGAAAAACAACGCCGAATCTGGCGGTTTGTTTTTTCAGAAAACATGGATGATTTTCACTCATGATGCGGGTATTTCGTCAATGAAAAACCTTTTATAGATTAGATGTCATCGGATTCACAATTCATTCCGTCTAAGGAAATATAAAATGGGACATGGTGAAGATGCACATGAATCTTCTGAGAGGTCTTTGTATTTTTTTGGGCATTGTAGTTATTTTGTCGCTCGGGGTGATGGTTTACATTAGCCATCGGTTGTGGTCCCGTCTGCCGCCTTTTGAGAGGATGGAATATAAAGAGTGGCGTGAGAAAAAGTTCAAGATTACCCCGCAGGACATTGAGTCCCCCGTCTTCACGGCAGAGACCGTTAAGGCGGCTAAGGTCTTTGATAATATGTTCAAAAAGGACAGAAATAAGTTTACGAGGTTCTCCAGCCAAATTGATTCGTGGTATGTTGACCGTCAGACGACCAGCCCTGCCGCCTTAGATGCGCTTTTTGTGAAACTGCCCGAAGTTGAGCCGTTCATTTCTGCCTTTGAAAGACTTGTAAATCAGCCGGATTATGAATTCGATGCAATGATATTGGCGCCTGATGATTTACCGGGGCTTCCCACATCGGATATATTTCTCAAAGGTATTGTGGCAAAGATGATTCAGATAAAGGCATTTAGTCTGGCGCGTGAGGGGAGGTTTGAGGAGGCGTTTAAATCTTCGGAGTCCGTAGTCAAGTCATCTATAATAAAGCGATATATCCCCTTAATGGGACGACTTTGGGGGATTGTTATGCGAAATAGGGGAGTGGAAACATGGCGGGAGGCGGTGCGGTGTTGCAATGACCCTGATTTACTGCGCAGGACGCTTGAAAGGCAAAGAGAGCTGGCATATTGGGATGGTTATATTTTAGAAGGGGAAATGTTAATGGTGTCCGAAGACATTGGGCAAATCAGGGAGTTTGCAAGATTTGGAATCGTAACAAGCATCGGAGATATGACAGGGTATGAGATTCGTGAAAAGGCAAGACGCCAGGAGTTGGAGTATCTGGAAAAATATTTTTTGCCCACTTGTGAAGATGGATACCGGGTGTGGACTGTGTCCCAAATCAAATACTTGAAGGATGAACAAATGCCGGAATACTTGAGGATTATGTGTAAGGTTGCCCCTTCCCTGCGCTCGCTAATTATCTTCTGTATAGAAATGCCAAGTTATACGGAGGCTTATACCCGCAGCCAGATTGCCAAGGCACGATATGACCTCCTCATGCTGGAAACGGAGCGGAGGATTTGCGAGCTTGAGCGGGACATCCATCATGGATTTATTACCGGTGGGACATCGCTTAAAGATGTCTTTGTCGATGACGGGCGCACTTATGGCGTAAAGCCTGTGCCATATTCCGTGGGTCCTGATGGCATTGACCAGGGCGCCGGTATTTTATATGACCCCACGAACGGGACGGTCAGCGCCGGAGATATCTTTTTTAAATAACCTTCCTTTTATCCCTCAGATAAGAATGTTTCACGCAGTCGCCGACGCTGCCTACTCCGCCGGAGCGGCTGCGAAGGCTGGACCATAGCTCTGGCGACGGAGCGAGAACGCAGAGGTCGCTGAGTGAAATTATCTAAGAGATTCCTGTTTTATCCCTTGAAAAATCGGTTTTCCTGCCTTGAGAATTCCGCAATTTGCTCATAGTGAGGTGTGAATGAGAAGAAAATATATTTACTATCTTCTGACCGCCGCTATGGCGTGTGTGTTTATGGGAGGCATCCTGAACACGCAGTTCATCATTGTGATGAAGGGTCAGCCGTGGTCGCCTGTGTTTGGGTGGGAGTTGATTGTTGCGGGATGGGGCGCGCTTATGTATGCGCTGGGAAGTCTTTTTCTTGCGCCGCTCTCAGACCGCTTTGGACGGCTGCCGTGCATTGCCGCCGCTTGCGCTATTATGATGGTGTTTCAGGTGATTATGGGGTGGCACATCCTCGGTCAATACAGGATATGGCATTTTTTTCTCTACTGGGGTGTTGAGTGTCTCTTTTTCGCCTTGTTTTTCACGGGTGTTGAGGGACTCATGTCCGATTATCAGGACCACAGGATGCCGCTGGCGAGGCGACTGGGGCTTTACTGTCTTTCATGGGCGGCGGGGGATACGGTGGGGGCATTTGTGACGGGATATGTGAAGGAGGCGTTCGGGGCGGAGGCGATGTTCAGGGGTTTTGCGGCGATGATGCTTGTGGCGCTGGGTGTCGTTGGCGTGGACTGGCTGAGGCACGGTCACAGGCGGTTTGGTGAGAGGCATGTGGAAGTGGAGGACATACATCCGGAGGCATCCTTTCATGCGCGTCTGGGCAGGATTGGCATCTTTTTCGGGTGTATAGCCTTTTCTGCCGTAACGGCGGCATTTCCGCGGTTCGGGAGGGATTATCATGGTCTGACGGAGGGTGTGATTGGAAACATTTTGAGCGTCAATTTATTCATCTGCGCCTTTACATTCATATGGTTTCCGTTCTGGAAGAGATGGCAGTATAATGTGGGGTTGCAGATTTTTTTGCAGTTGGCGATGGCGGCGGGGCTTTTGATGTTATTTGTTGCGCCGCGGGGCGGTGCGTATTCGCTGAGGGCAGCCTTCACACTGTTCGGATTCGGATGGAGCGCAAGTTATTTTTTCAGCATTTATTATTCCCTGCAGGTTCCGGCTGGACATGCGAAGAGCGGGGGTTTTCATGAGGCGGTTCAGGGGATTGGGAATCTTATCGGACCCGTTATGGCGGTGGGCGGGATGTGGGCGGTCGGGAAGGCGGGGCTCCTCACCGGCGCGCGAATCGGCGTTGTGGCTGTGATTGTGGGGTTTGCGGCTGTTGTCTTCTCCATTAGCCTTCAAATGTTTTTGAAGAAGAAAAATCGCCGAATTTCACCTGTGCGATGTCATGCCGGACGGGTTTTTTATTGATTCATGCGTTTGCGGGTGCCGAGGAGGACTATATCGCGGAGCGCCTGTTTATTCCTTGCTGACATCCATTTTTTTTCGAAGTGCGTGTTATGGACAATCTGCGCGATGGCGGATAGTGCGCGGAGGTGGAAATTGCGCTCATCATTTGTGCCCATGAGGATGAAGACGGTGTGGATGTGCGGAGCATTTTCGGAGAATTTTATGCCGCCCTTGCAGCGGGCTATAAGGATGTCAAAGATATGCGTGCCTTCAATTATGATGTGAGGGATGGCGATGGCGGGGCTGATAACGGTGGTGCACTCATTTTCACGCTCAATTAGTTCTTTGAAGATGGCATCGAAGGAGAGGTGGATATCGGCGGAGAGGGTCTCAGCGGCGAGTTTGTAAAACTCCTCAAGACTCATTGTCCCATCAACATCCAGCACGGCGCATTTTTCAATCAGTTCATCGAAACGGTCTTTCACAACTCCTTCACGTTCCCGGACAATTTCCTTGAGTTCTGATTCAAGAGAGCCCCCGAGCAGTAGGTCTTTATCCGTAATTCTCTGGATGAGATGGAGGAGTGCGGATTCCGTAGTTGTCTTCGCTCGACCGTAAAACCAATAGACGAGGAAGCCGCCGACACCCAAAGCGATGCTCATGAGGAATAAGGTCATCCCCATCTGATAGATGAGGAAGAGGAATCCGATTATGCCGATGATTTGAAGCCAGGGGTAAAAGGGCGAGCGGAAACTGGGCTGGTAGTTATGGATGCGGCTCTCCCTCATGATGAGAAGGCAGAGGTTGGCAAGGAGAAAAGTGAGAATCAGGACGGTTGAGGAGACCTTGGCAATGCCCTCAATATTCAGAAAGAGGGGGAGGATGATGAATAGTCCGGTGGCGAGGATGGCAATGTGGGGGGTTTTGAATCTTTTGTTGATGCGGCTGAAGACATCAGGGAGGAGTCCATCCTGACTGAGCGCCAGTGGATAGCGGGAAGCAGCCATGATGGCGCCATTTGCCGTGGTGACGCAGGCAAGGATGGCGGCAATGCACATAATGACCATGCCGGCGGTGCCCATGAAAGAGGCGGCGGCATCGTTGAGCGGGATGTGGGATTTGTGAAGGACATCGGCATCGAGGGAGCCCGCCGTGATGAAGACGCACATAATGTAAACAACAGTGACCGTAGCAAGGGAGAGAATCATCCCCAGGGGAATGGTGCGTCCGGGATTTTTAATCTCCCCGGCAACGGCGATGCATTTCAGTATGCCGCCGTATGTGGCAAAGATGAATCCGGTGGTGGCGATTATCGGAAGGAAGCCGTTTGGAGCAAAGACATGAAATCGCTGGACGTTGATGCCCCAGAAGCCACGGATGATGAAAAAGATTAAGAGGGCGAGAAGAGCCATTGTCAGGACCACCTGGGTTATGCCCGCCTTCTTGATTCCGATGATGTTAATAGCTAGAAAGATTATGGCGATGCCGAGGGAAAGGGTGTGGATGTTGATATCGGTGATGAAGCGTGTGAAGACTGCCATCCCCATGAGGGCAAAGGCGCTTTTAAGGGACATAAAGAACCAGCTCAGAAGTCCGGCGATGGTGCCCACGGCGGGTCCCATGATGCGTTTGACTACAAAATAATCGCCACCCGCCTTGGGCATGGCGGAGACCAGTTCTGCCATGCTGAACATTGCCGTTGAAACCAGTAAGCCGGCGAGCAGGTAGGACACAATGACGGCATTTCCAGCCCTGGCATGAGCCATGCCGGGGAGCAAAAATAGCTCCGCACCGATGATGGAACCCGTGATGAGTGAATAGACATCAAGGAGATTGAGTTCTTTTTTCAGGCGCGTTATATTCTTTTCCACAGACGCCGGGCTTTTTTTTAAAATTGATTCTAGGCAGTGTATCTACAAATCAAAGCGAACTTACAGCCCACGGATTCACGTTCCCAACAATTCTCAAATCTTTAAATTCTCAAATCCTCAAATAAGCTGGCGGAGAGGGTGGGATTTGAACCCACGGTACCCTTTAGGGGCACACACGCTCTCCAGGCGTGCTCCTTAGACCACTCGGACACCTCTCCGCAGAAAGAAAAAAGCGCCCTTCGGGCGTTTTTCATGTCACAAAATCTTTATAAACTTACACGGGATGCTTATTGCTTTTCAAGCCTTTTCTCATATTGTTAGGGACTCTTATATAATTTCTCGCAGAGCACGCCAAGATGACAGGAGTTAATAATCACAAATAGGCGTTCGAAACCCCGCAAAAAAGTCTTGAATAAAGGTGGGGAATCGTGAAGGACTCTCTTGTTATTGTATAATGGGATTTTTACGTCCGGGAAAGACCTCTTAGATATGAAGCTATCCCTGATTATTCCCATATATAACGAGGTTGAACTCCTGGTGACGGTTCTTGAGCGTGTGCGGGCGGCTATTCCATTTGAGCATGAGCTCATCCTTGTGGATGATTATTCCACGGATGGCACGCGGGAGATTTTGATGCGGGAGGAGCAGAAGCCCGATGCCGTTGTTGTCTATCATGAGCGGAACCGGGGAAAGGGGGCGGCAATAAGGACGGGTCTTGCCCATGCCACGGGTGAAATCGTCATCATCCAGGATGCCGACCTTGAGTATGACCCGCAGGACATACCGCGTGTGATTGCGCCGATTATGGAGGGCAAAACAAATGTGGCGTATGGGTCGCGTTTTCTGGGGAGCGTGAAAAATATGGCATTGCCCAATTTTATCGCCAATAAGCTCCTTGCGTGGCTTGTCACAATTCTTTATTTTCATCGCATAACTGATGAGGCAACCGCCTACAAGGCATTCCGGAGAGAGGTCATACATTCTATTGACCTGAGGTGCGAGAGGTTTGAATTCTGCCCTGAGGTGACGGCGAAGGTATTGCGGAGGGGAGAAAAGATTATAGAGGTGCCAGTCACTTTCACGGCGCGCACATTTGAGGAGGGGAAGAAAATCGGCTGGCGCGACTTCATCATTGCCGTCTGGACACTACTCATTCTGAGGGTCAGACCCCTATAAAAATGTATAAAATTGCAGGATTGTATTGAACCAACCTTTGGGTATTCCCTTGTTCAATAAGGGGGATAGGTTTTTATATGAGGTTTAGGAAAATGGTGGTCGGGGAATAGAATTTTATACATTTTTATAGGGGTCTGACCCTCGTTTATTTTAGAATTTGATGTCTTTGATTTCCAGTTCGACGTTGCGATTGCCACGCCATTCGTTGATGATGGGCGTAAAGGCGATGTCGAAGGTGCGGGTGATGTCCGTAAGTTCCGGGTAACATTCGGCAAGGGAAAAGCCGATGCCCGGAAAGGCGAGACCGTCCTTGCACAAAAGCAGTTTCAGATGGTCTTTGCCAACGGTGCGGTGGGGTTCAAGGAGTGAGACGGCGCGCATGATGAAGACAGGGGCGGGATTGGATGTGCCGTAGGGTTCGAGATTGGAAAGGGCGGTTACGTTTTCAATGGTGAGTTCGTCTGATGTGACTTCCGTATCGATGGTGATTCTGGGATAACAGACATCCAGGTCCATTGCGGTTGAGGCATACTGGTTTATCGCCTCGCAGAATCTGGGGATGTCTTTAGAGCGGAGTGTGAGTCCTACGGCAAGTTTGTGTCCGCCGTATTCTGTGAGAAGGTCGCGGCAGGAATAGAGCGCCTGGTAGAGGTCAAAGCCGAGGATACTACGTCCGGAGCCGCGTGCGATGTCGCGTTCTATGACGAGGACGATTGCGGGTTTATAGAAGCGTTCGAGAAGACGCGATGCGACGATTCCCACCACACCAACATGCCATCCCTCTCCCGGGACAATGAGGATATTCTGGTTTTTCAAATCTATTTTTTGTTCAATGAAGTTCAGGCAGGATTCAAGGATTTCGGATTCAATTTTGCGGCGTTCCTCATTGAGGCGGTTAATCTGGCGGGTGAGTTCAATGGCATATTCCCGGTCATTTGTCAGGAGGAGTTCGACGCAGAGAGTTGCCTGGTCGTGGCGACCGGCGGCGTTCAG
>Ga0315294_10003919_pt1 | contig 16225 bp, 14 predicted proteins | sample YL17G13_40_MG_FD_203626 | JGI IMG/M metagenome (GOLD analysis project Ga0315294, IMG submission 203626) | Sediment microbial communities from Yellowstone Lake, YNP, Wyoming, USA - YL17G13_40 | ecosystem: Environmental > Aquatic > Freshwater > Lake > Sediment | place: USA: Wyoming | collected... | reverse complement strand
AGCAATGCCCTTAATTCAAGCGGCGATGCCGTAGATGCCGGCAACTGCACCTTCCCATGGTCTGTCCCAGGCACTACGCTTTCCAATGATGTAAAATTGAGGATAATACGCCTTGCCGATGAGATTAATGTGCCGATTGCATTCTCTCAGCCTTTTGCCATAGCGGGAAATATTACTGTTACATCGCCGCAATCCGGTAATAAATGGGCGGTAAATACAACCAATTATATCAAATGGACGAAGCAAGGTAATATTGAGAATGTCAGTATTTACTGGAATAACGGTAACGGTACCTGGAACTTCATTGATTACGCTAACGGTTCAATTGGAAATACTACAGGACATCAATGGATCATCCCTGTGGATAATCCCGCGATTATATCACCCAATGCGACCATAAAGGTTTCTAATACATTTGACGAACAGACTAATGATACCTCTGAGATATTTAGCATAATCCCCAGATTCGTTATAACCTCGCCTGTTGTTGACGAACTTTTATACGCCAACAGAGTAAAATATATTACCTGGGACAAATACGGCGATGTTCCTTACGTAAATCTCTATTGGTCAAAGGATAACTTTACAGAAGGCCTTGGCACCTTGATAGAGGCAAATGTTTCAAATAACCGTAATTATAGCTGGTCTGTTCCTGATGATTTGAATAAGACGGTCAGGGTTCGTATAACATATCCTGGTGATGAAGTTGCGACGAACCTTTCTGCTGCGTTCTCAACAATAGTGCCCAAGTATGAGGTAGTTTCTCCTTCTTATGATATATGGCCGGTAGGTACAGCACAGCAGGTAAAGTGGAACTGCTCCAGCACAAATGCACCATTTGTGAATATATACTATACGGTGGATGGCACTAACTATACCGATCATCCCATACAGGAAAGCGCTAACAACTCAGGCACGTTTAATTGGACTGTCAACAATGAGACTAGCACGGGAGCATTTAAAGTTATGATTCAGGATGTTGTTAATGCAACCAATGCAACTCGTTCAAATATATCAGTAACGTCTCCTTCTCCCTCCAAGATTGTCGGTTATTTTAATCTGACCTATCCTAACGGTGGCGCAGGACAGAACTTTACCGTTAATGACAATATAACAATCGCATGGGGCAAGAAGGGAAGAGTCTCCAATGCAAAATTAGAAATCGCCAAAAATGATGACTGGATTAATGCCACTATTATTAACGATTCAACGCCTAATACAGGTACATATACGGGATACTTAGTCCATGATTTGATTTCTGATTTTGTAAAAATCAGAGTTTCCGACGCGACAGATTCCGAAGCCAATGATACATCAAACGATTATTTCAAGATTCACGGCCTGATTGATTTAACTGCGCCAATCGCTGGTCAGAGGTTACCTATCGGAAATAATTCAACAATAAGGTGGAATACTACCGGAAATATTACAAAAGTAGATATTATCGCATACTCGAGTTTGACGAACGATTCCAGATTTCCGTATACGCTGTCTAATCCATACAATATTTCACTAAATTATACGAATAACGGCAATAACGAGACGACTAAAAATTGGACAGCGCCTGACAATGCGACAGATAATTTAAAGATTAGAGTAAAGGATTCAAATGACAACACTATATATGACGAAAATGCCGGTAACTTGAGCATCATCGGTTCGTTTGGTATTATTTCGCCTAACGGGAATGAAACCTGGGTTGTAGACGAGGCACGCAATATAACCTGGTTCCCGACCGGAAGTTCAATTACTGAAGCCAAGATAATGTATTCTTCAAACAACGGGAGTTCCTGGACACCTATAAATGAAACCTATAATAATACGTATTTAGGGTTCGCCGCCAATATTACAACCAATGGCGGTATTATTACAAAGCTCGAAAATGATACACTTAACATAACCTCGTTCCCTAACGGAAGTTCTATCACCGATGTCAAGGTAATGTATTCTTTAGATAACGGGAGCTCTTGGGCGCGCCTAACAAACAATACTACTAATCTGACAAATGCTACAATTTTGGTAATCGACGGCATCGTGAACAATACAGGCAACGTAACCAATAACTGGGCGTGGCTTGTTCCAGATAACATATCCAATTATTCAATGGTCAAAATAGAAGACCGTTTTGACGAGACCGTAAACGATACTTCAAACACTCCATTTAAGATACGCGGCAATTTCAGCCTTAATTCACCTCTTGGAGGTGAGCGCTGGGTGACTTATGAGAACCAGACCATGTCCTGGAATACCGCTGGTTCAATAGCCAAGGTGAATCTCTATTACTCCAGAGATAACTTCACTAATAACCAGACCATAGTCTTGAATCGCACAAACTCACCAGGTGTTAATAATTATCTCTGGTCTATTCCTGACCCTGTTTTGGTATTTACCATAAATAGCACAAATTTACCGGTCTCTGTGAAGATGAGAATTGAAGACGCAAATGACACGACAGTATATGCGGATTCCCAGGCTTTTAATCTGGATTACTACAATATCACCTGGTATGTGCGCGACTTCTTAAGTAACCTGCAGGTAAAAACCGGGCTTTCGGTTAACGATACCACAGGATGGTTTGAATCCGAACTTGCTTCGCCAGTTGCGCACAAGACACCTTATGGGAGTTGGCAGGCCACGTGGTCTCACCCAGATTTTGGCGATGCTACAGAAAAGTATGTAGCTGATATGAATAAAAACATCACAGTTTATCTTGAGTCCAAAGTCGTCCACGTATGGGAAGCCAAGACAGAATACGTATATGACGTGGCGAACAAGGCCCTTACGTTCCAGAGCTATTTATCAAGAGACGGTCTCATGGCTGGTGCAAGAGATGAAAACGGCACATTCTATACAATTGCTAATAGAAGCTCAATAGAGGTTTATCATCCGAATGGCACATTAATAAATACGCTCAACACATCTAATGTTACAGAGGCAGGCTTCTTTAAGATTGACTGGAATAATACGAGCCTCAACACATCCATAGTTTACAGCGCCATCACGCAGATAGATACTTTAACAGGAGGTATATTTAGGACGCCTTTCGTAATAAATCTTATACCTACTGTTTCGATGTATGAGTTAGAAGGAGTAGTTACTGGCATGAATGTCACAGTTAATTCTGTTTTGGATAAGAAGATATCTGTAGTGAGCGCAGAAATTCAATCTACCTTAGCGAACCAAACGGGAGTTATTACGCGAATAATGACTGAGCAGACGCAGCTAATTCAAAATGCTACTGACAATATGCAAACACTAATTCAGGATGCTATGGTCAGTTTTGAAAATACTGTCAATGAATCAATTACTCTTTTAAAGTCAAGCGCACTGACAGCAGAAGAGGCAGCCGGACTTCTTGAGACCACTGCCAAAAGATACTCCTGGAATGCTATGGTCTCTCCTGACCCGGCATTGACCGGAGATATGATTACTGTAACCTGCCAAGGCCAGCCCGAATTATTCCCGATACTTGATATTTATAGCTGGGATAACAAAGTCATTCTCGATGATATATTCTTGACTGAGGCCAGCCCGGGAGTTTATACTTATGAATTTAAGGCAGATCAAAGGTTTACTGCTGGAAAGGCATATACCTATGTGATTACTGAACAGACCACTAGTGGCATGGTGGCTGGTTCGGGAATGGTAGAAAGTATGGGTCTTACTACAGTCGCAGGTTTGGCTGCAGCTGCGCCTGGGGCAGAAAGGGCTGCCAAGAAGGCATTAGATGCCATTAAAGCAGTGGAGGCGGTGTTAATTTCTAAGGAGCCAATGAACATTGCTCTTACCTTAAAGAATCTTAAGGAAGCAGTAGATGAACTTCCACAAGCATTGGCAAAAGGAGGACCTTCTGCGATATTAAACCAGACAGTTAATGAAATTTCAGATAAATTAAAGGCTTTAGCTGGTGAAGAGGGCTTTGACTTGGCAACTTTATTGGGAGAGGCTCTAGAAAAGTCTCCAACCCTTAAAGATATGCGCGGTAAGACCGATGCTATTAATGCGGTAGTTGAGCTTTTAATTCAAATCTTTGAGGCTAAATTTGGAGGTGTAGATATACCCATTATTTCCACTTCGCTTCAGCCAGGAAGCGTAAGATTTCGCATCGTAGCGGTTAATCCTTCTAAGTTTAAGACGCAAAAAATTCAGGTTAAAAATTATCTACCCGAGGAGGTAAAGCCAAAAGATATTCCTGACTTAGGTGGATTAGAATTAGAATATGACGCGGAGAAATCTATTTACTATGTATATAAGTCAGATATAGAACTTGCACCGGCTGAGGTGCGTGTATTTGAAGTAGAAGTCGAAGATGTCTGGGTTATCCAAGAGAAAAACCTTGATAACCTAAAGAAACGCACAGACACTATTCTGGCTAAACTGCAGAAGACAGAATATTATGAAAAAGGAAAAGAAATAGCTGATACTATTTATCCGCGCTTAGATGAGATTAAAACTTCTCAAATTGATGAATCAGTCAGCCGCCAACAGCACATTGGTATCTATCGTCAAAACCTGTTGACTATAGAGCAGATTAAAGAAGATATTGCCAGGATGGAGAAAATTCTGGTTACTGCCGGAGGCCCGGCTGCCCCTGAGATGCTGGCTAAAACCCGCATAAAGGCAGAAGAGCCCACCAAGACAATGACCTGGATAGTAATCTTCATCATTATTATCTTTACCGGTCTCTTAGCAGGAGTCCTTTTCTTTACCTGGCATCGTCAGGCACGTATTACCAAAGAGGAACTTTTAGCTGCTAAAAAGTCTGCCTTTCCAGAAGCCGGTTCAAAAGAAGAGAAAGAAAACAAAGAGAAGGATTAATAATAAAAGAATAAATGTTTCTTGAGGTTACGGTTTTAAGTCCACAAGAGGTTATGTTTGAAGGAAAAGCAAAGAGTATTATTTTGCCTGGTGAAGAGGGCGTATTTGAAGTTTTGCCTTTTCATAAACGTATTTTAAGTAGATTGATTTCGGGAAGATTATTTATTGATGAACAGGGTTTCTCTATAAGAAGGGGGATTGTAAAGGTAAATCAAAATGAAGTAACCATAATTGTGGAAGAAAGATGAATCGTAACTTAGCGCTTATTATAATCTTTGGTTTGTGTATCTTGGGTCCCTGTGGAGTTTTTGCTGCCGGAAGTTTTGCCAGCATCAATGCCTTAGGTAGAAATCCCTCCAGCGCACCTAAAATCTTTACCGCAATGATTATTGCCTTGGTCTTTGCCCAGGCTTTAGCTATTATTGCGATGTTGATTGTTTTTCAGTTGTTTAGTTCCTCTTAAAAGGGAGACAGAGAATGCTTATCATCTCTTTAATATTATTTCAGGTTTTTATTTTTGTAGGGCTTATATTTATGTTACGGCGCATAATGACTAAAAATGTAACCGATGCTACAAGGCACCTTGAGGAATTAAATCAGGACTATACTAAGAAAGAACAGGAAGTTAATCGGCAACTCCAAGAGGCACAACAGAAATCTCAAAATATTCTTAAAGAAGCTCAAGGTGAAGCAGTAAAGCTAAGAGCGCAAATTATTAAAGAAGCAGAAAGCGAAAGAGATAAAATCTTAGAGCAGGCGCGCACTCAAAGCGATACTATTATTCAGCAGGCAGACAAATCTCGTCAGGCGCTTATTTCGGAACTAGAAGAAAGGATTGAAAAAGAAGCAATAAATAAAGCCTGTGAATTAATGCAGGCAACCTTACCTGAACAATTTAAGCAGGATGTGCATCTGTATTGGGTAAAGGAGTTGCTTGAAAATGGTTTTAGTCAGTTAGAGCATTTACCGCTTCCTCAAGGTATTCAAGAGATAAAGCTTACCTCTGCGTTTCCCCTAACTGAAGAGCAACGCAAAAATTTATCTAAAAAAATAAAAGATGTGTTAGGATATGAAACGGTATTAAAAGAGGAAACCGAACCTAAAGTAGTTGCCGGCCTTATTATTACTATCGGAAGTCTGGTTTTAGACGGAAGTCTAAAGAATAAGATAAAAGAGCGTGCAAAAAGTGCATGATAATCTCAAATTAATGAACAACAAGACTGCGGCGAGCTTTGAAGTCAGAGAAGTAGGTAAAGTCAAATCCGTGCGTAAATTTATTGTCATGGCTTCCGGCCTTCCTTCTTGTATGAATGGCCAGCTCGTGGAGTTTGCTAATGGTGTTTTGGGCTTGGTAATGGGATTTACCGAAGATAAAGTTCAGATTTTGGTCTTAGGCGATGCCTCATCTATTCGGGCAGGAGATGAGGTTTATAATAAAGGTAAATCCTTAAATTTACCGGTGGGTGAAGCCTTTATTGGCCGGATGGTCAATGGTCTATGTCTTCCTCAGGATGCTCAAGGGCCGATAGAGGCAAAGGAATTTTATCCGGTATTTAGAGTTGCTCCCGGAGTTATGGAACGCGTTCCGGTTAAAGAAACTTTAGAAACCGGAACTTTAATCTTAGATGCGATTATCCCCATTGCTAAGGGACAGCGCCAACTTATTATTGGAGATAGGCTTACGGGTAAGACCACAGTGGCACTTGATGCCATATTAAATCAAAAAGGCAAGGAGGTTATTTGTATCTATTGTTGTATCGGCAAACCCTATTCAGCTCTTTTAAAGATATTAGATATTCTAAAGGAACATGATTGCCTTAAATATACAGCCGTTGTAACCGGCATCGCCTCTTTGTCCGCCGGAGAACAGTATCTTTCACCCTACACTGCCTGTATGTTGGGTGAGTATTTTATGTATAACGGCCGTGATGTATTGGTAGTATTTGATGATTTGACTAAGCATGCCTGGATATATAGGCAGATATCTTTACTCTTAGAACGTGCGCCGGGTAGGGAGGCATATCCTGGAGATATATTCTATATTCATTCTCAATTGATGGAACGCGCTGGCTACTTAAAATCAGAATTAGGCGGTGGTTCAATGACCTTTTTCCCCATTGTCGAGATACTTCAGGGAGATGTTACGGGTTATATTTCTACAAATCTTATTTCTATGACTGATGGCCAGTTGTATTTTTCCACTAGTCTGTTTAACAAGGGTTTAAAGCCCGCAATTGATTTTGGGCTTTCGGTATCGCGCATCGGAAATAAGGCGCAATGGCCGGTAATGAAGGAATTAAGCAAATCCTTACGTTTAGATTATCTTCAGTATAAGGAACTCTTACAGATGACCCAATTACGCACTACCGGGCTTTCCAAAGAGGCAGAAGCAAAACTTAAGCGTGGTGAGGTAATAAATCAATTGATTATCCAGGATAAAAACAAACCAGTGGCAATAGAGGAGCAGATAATCTATCTTTATGCCTTAAATCGCCAAGTTTTAGATAATTTATCTATTAATCAGATAAAACAGCTTAGGCAGGAGATACTTCTATTCGTAAATAAACGCTATCCTGATTTTTGTGCTGATGTGCGCGCTAAACTGGAATTAGACGATGAACTTAAAGTGAAATTAGACGAATGCCTTAAGGAATATTTTAAGGAAACAATCAAGTAAAATCAAAAACACATATTAAAAATAAAAAAATTTATAAAAAACATTAAAGTCAGGGAATTGGACAAAAGCAATTTTTGGTTTGTGTATTTGATATTTAATTTTAGTTATATATGAAGACCCTCTCTAATATAAAGAAAGATTTAGAATTTAATCAAGGGCTATCTTCTTTAATTGAGGCATTAAAAAATATCGCGGTAACTCAATTTAGGATACTGGAACAAAGGCTCAAATCTTTTGAAAAATTAATTTTAACTGTAGAAGATTTTTTTGAGTTTATCGACATCACAAAAATTATTCATCCGTTTTTAAAACATCAAAATAGACCTCAAGGAATAGTGGCAATCACTTCTGATAGCGGCCTTTTGGGCGGGCTTAACCTGCGGGTTATAAATCGGGCACTTTTAGAATTAGAAAAGACCCCCGGTAAACTTATCGTGATTGGTGAATGCGGCAAGACTTATCTTAAAGAAACTAATCTTTCTTTTGTTGCCTTTTCAGGTATCAGCGACGAAGAACGTTACGCTCAGGCAATGCAATTAAGGGACTATTGTGTAAGCAGGGTTTTGGAAGGTTCATTTGGGTTTCTTAAAGTAGTTTATCCCCACCCTGTCTCATTTACCCTCCAGCGGGTAGAAACAGTTCATTTTTTGCCATTTATACCAACTCAAAAACCTAAAGAGTCCATCCCCGATTTAATTTTAGAGTCCAACCTTTCAGATATTGCAGAATATTTAATATCTATCTGGATGGGGCAGAAATTTTATGAAATCTTTGGGCTAAGCCGCCTGTCGGAATTTGCGGCGCGCTTTGTGCATCTTGAAGAAAGTTCACAAAAGTTAAAAGATGTAGAGAAGGTTTTAAGGCTTCAATATTTTCGCGTAAGGCACGAACTTATCGATAGAAATATGCGCGAACTTTTTTCGGCAAGGCTGTTATATGTTTAGGTAAGAAGGTTATGAACGAAAATAAAACAGGGAGGGTAGTTTCGGTGCAAGGCCCGGTAGTTGATGTAAAATTTCCTACTGCCGAAGATGTGCCCAATATTTTTAGTATCATCCATACTCAAACTATAGACAAAGATGAAGTTGTTCTGGAAGTCGCTGAACACCTGCCAGATAACACAGCGCGTTGTATTGCTATTAACTCTACGATAAATCTCCAGCGAAATACACAGGCGCATACAACAGGTGATACTATCCAGATTCCTGCAGGAGAGGCGCTCTTCGGGCGCATTATAAATATCTTGGGCGAGCCCATAGATGGAAAGGAAAGGCCGCAGTCTTTGGAAAAATTCAATATAAGAAAAAAAGAGATGGGTAGCCAAATCAACCTTAAAAAAGCAGTTCAGAAAAGTTTTTTGGTTTTGGAGACAGGGATTAAAATTGTTGACCTGCTTTTTCCTGTGGTTAAGGGAAGCAAGACCGGAATCTTAGGTGGCGCAGCCTTGGGAAAGAGCATCCTTACCTTGGAGATTATTCAGCACATCGTAAAAAAATATCAGGGCAGTTGCGTGTTTATAGGTGTGGGAGAACGTATCCGTGAAGGAAATGAATTATACTACGAACTTTTAAAACATGATGTCCTATCAAAGACAATGATGGTCTTTGGCCAGATGAACGAACCACCCGGGGCTCGCTTTGGCGTGGCAATGACCGGCATTACTATGGCGGAATCTATCCAAAGGAAAAATCAGGATGTCCTTCTCTTTGTGGATAATATCTACAGGTTTGTGCAGGCAGGCGCGGAAATTTCTACCCTCTTAGGTAGAGTTCCTTCAGAGACAGGGTATCAGCCCACCTTAGTCTCTGAAGCAAGCGAGTTCCATGAAAGGATTCGTTCATCTTCTGAGGCAGGAGGTTCCATAACCAGCTTTGAGGCAGTTTATGTTCCTGCAGATGACCTCACTGATCCGGCGGTAGTTACTATTTTTAGCTTTCTGGATTCGGTTCTCGTGCTTTCTCGAGAGCGAATACAATTGGGGTTATATCCGGCAATAGACCCGCTACAATCCTCTTGCGCCAACTTAGATATCGACATCGTGGGTAAAAGGCACTTTGAGATTGCGCAAGAGGCAATCAGGATTTTTCAAAGGTACGAGGAATTAAGGCGCATTGTTTTAGTGGTGGGAATTGATGAATTATCCTCTGCAGACAGGATTATTTATGAGCGAGCCAGGAGACTACAGAATTTCCTTACCCAGCCATTTTTTGTAGCCGAGGCTTATACCGGTAAAAAAGGAGAATATGTAACATCGGATGAGACTCTTGATGGTTGCGAGAGAATAATCGCAGGAAAATTTGATACCAGGCCAGAAGAAGAGTTTTATTTGATCGGTGCCTTAACTTAAGATGTTTAGGATTAAGAAGAAACTGGGTGAAATTTTAATCGAGAAAGGTTTAATTACTCCTGAACAACTAAAGAATGCTCTTGAAGAGCAGGCAAGAACAAAAGAATTCCTAGGTAAGATTTTATTAGATAGAAATCAGATTAAAGAGCCTGACTTATTAACCGCATTGTCTGAACAGTTTAATATCCCCATAATTAGTCTGAAATATAGATATATCGATTGGGAGTTTGCGAAGAGCTTTGGCGCATCTTTGGTTTTGGATTATAAGTGTTTTCCGCTCGAGAAAGATGAGTGGTCGGTGACTTTTGCTATAACTAATCCTTTAGATGCCTGGGCATTAAAGAAAATAGAAGAAGAGGCAAGAGGCCTAAAGATAAAATTGGTTTTAGTTTCTGGAAGGGATATATTAGAGGCCATCCAGAGGTATCGACAATATCTGCAAAGAGATGTCTCTGGTTTGTTTAGATAGCTATTTAATGTATAAAAATGAAAAAGAAACTGTTAGTTGTAGATGATGAGCCAGATGTCCTTCAGTTTTTAAGAAAACGCCTTGAGAGAAATAACTTTATGGTAACCACAGCCTCTAATGGGCAGGATTGTTTAAATTTAGCTTTTAAAGAAGAGCCAGATTTAATTCTTTTAGATATTATAATGCCCTTTATGGATGGCTATGAGGTAGTCAAACGATTAAGAGATAATTCTAAGACAAAACACATTCCCATAATACTGCATTCGGTAAAGAAAGAGACGAAATCCATCTTTAAAGGTATGGAGATGGGTTGTATTGATTATGTGATTAAACCAGTTAGATTTGAAACCCTTTTAAGGGTTATAAGAAGGTACGTTTAGAATCAAGTAACTATGCCTAAGAAATTAGATATAATCTTATCCGAAGCCTTAATAGAAAAAGGTCTGCTCATCAAAGAAACATTAGGGCCTCTTCTTAAGGAAATAGATATATCAGGTGAAAGCCTTCAGCAAATTTTAGTTAAGCGCAAGGTATGCTTAGAGAAGGATATTTTGAACATCCTGGCTCAAAAGTTAAAACTTGCCTGTTTAAACTTAAAAGAAATTTCTATTGATAAATCCGTTCTGGATAAGGTTCCCTTAAAGATTGCCTCATATTATAGATTTATACCTATAGGTATAAAAGATAGAGTATTGACCATTGCTGTATCTAGTCCCTTGGATATAAAAACCCAGGATGAAATAAGGACACACTTAGGTTTCGATATAGAAATGGTTCTTGCTTGTAGTGATGATATATTAGAGTCTTTAAAAAAATACTATGGCTTTGCTGCTGATACATTAAGAGATATATCTTGCGGGGTTTCTGAAGGCTTGGGTTTTCTCCAAGAGGCACCCAGGGAAAAGGTAGAAGATATTGAAAGATTGGCTGAAGACGCCTCAGTAATAAAACTGGTTAATCAGATAATCTTAGAAGGATATAAGAAACGTGCTACAGACATCCATATCGAGCCTTGTAGAGAAGGAGTGAATTTGCGCTATCGCATAGATGGCTTGCTTTATGAAACCAATGTCCCCCTTGAGATAAAGAACTTCTTAAATGCCATAATTTCACGCATTAAGATTATGTCTAATCTAAATATCGTAGAACGCCGGCTCCCTCAGGATGGAAGGGCAATAGTAAAAGTTCAGGAGCAGGTGCTTGACCTTAGAATCTCTACTATACCCACGCCATTTGGCGAAAGCGCAGTAATAAGAATCCTTCCTACAAAGATGCTTTTTAGTTTAGAAAAGTTAGGACTGCCAAAAAAAGATTTGCAGACCTTTGAGAGATTAATTCAAAAACCCCATGGTATAATCTTTGTTACTGGCCCAACCGGAAGCGGAAAGACAACCACCTTATATACCTGTTTGAGTAGAATCAATACAAAAGAATGTAAGATTATTACTATAGAGGACCCCATTGAATATGAGATGTCTGCTATTACCCAGATTCAGGTTATGCCAGAAATTGGTTTGGATTTTGCCAGGGGCCTGCGCAGTATCTTAAGGCATGACCCTGATGTGATAATGGTAGGAGAGGTAAGGGACTTAGAGACTGCGGAGATTGCCATTCGGGTTGCTTTAACTGGGCATCTGGTATTTTCTACCCTTCATACCAATGACGCAGCCAGTGGCATTACCAGATTAATTGACATCGGTGTTGAGCCGTATCTGCTTGCTTCTTCTGTCGAGGCATTTATTGCTCAACGCTTAATAAGGGTAATTTGTCCCGATTGTAAATATGAGGATAAAACAATCCCAGAGGAATTAAAAGAGATGATTGCTGGAGACATAGAATTAAAATCAAAAGAAGAAGTCAAAATTTTTAGAGGAAAAGGTTGCCCTAACTGTAATTTTACGGGTTTCTTTGGTAGAACTGCAATATACGAAATTCTGGTTATAGATGAGGCGATAAAGGAATTGATTTTGAAGAAGGTCACTTCCAATCAGATTAAAAAAGTAGCCCTGTCAAGGGGGATGCGTACCCTGCGTCAGGATGGTTGGCAGAAGGTAATCGCTGGTATAACCACACCTGAAGAGGTAATGAAAGTAACTTCTGCTGAAGAGCAGCTAGATTTAGAAAAAAAGGCGCAGGTTTTCTCTTCAGGCCTTTTAAAAGAGACAAATACTTTCCTTCCGGGACGGGCTGAAGAAAGGTCTTATCAGCGCTTAAATAGTAAAGTCAATCTACGTTATAAAGTTTTTAAATCACAAGGGGAATTACTTAGAAGGGGATTTACTCCCGAGCAACTTGGCGTTACCAAAGATATTTCTGCCGGAGGTTTACTTCTCTTCTCGGATGAAGTATTACCCCTCGGCTCAATTTTAGAGCTAAATTTAGAGTTACCCAATGCAGGAGAATCGATAGAATGCTTAGCCAGAGTGGTAAGGGTTGAAGAGATAGAAGAAGAAAAAAACTACCATATAGCGGTTTGTTTTTTGGACATAACTGGTGCACAGAGGGCTAGGCTAAATAGATATGTAGAAGGTGGTGACTAATAGAATGCCAATTTACAAATACCGCGCAAAAAAAGGCACTGGAGAAACAGTAGAGGATAGAATCGAAGCAGCCTCTAAAGAAGAGGCAATTGAGAAACTTAGTCAATTAGGTTATCTACCTGTGTACATAAAAGAGGAAAGCCGACCCATTGATACTTCGACTCGCTTGAGTATCAATGGCGAGCGCAGTCGAACCATTGAATCTAAGATTTATTCTTTTAGTAAACCAAGAGGTAAAATAAAATCACGCCAAATCACTATATTTAGCCGCCAACTGGCAAGCCTTTTAAGGTCAGGTATGCCTATTCTAAATGCAATTAATATAATCTCAGAGCAATCAGAGAATCCCCATCTAAAATTTGCGCTGCAGAATATTCGCAATGCAGTAAAAGAAGGCGCTACTTTTTCTTTTGCCTTAAGCAGCTATCCGCAAGTATTTTCCTCTCTCTATATTGCTCTGATTCGTAGCGGAGAAGAAAGCGGCACTTTACCAGAGGCTCTTTTAAGGATAGCTGATTATCGGGTTAAACAAGAAGAGATAGTTTCGCGCATTCGGATGAGCATGGCCTACCCCATACTTATGGCAATCGTAGGGTTAGGTACAATAGTTTTTATGCTTACCTTTGTTATGCCACGGCTGATGGGGATATTTGTTAATTTAGGAGAAAAATTACCTTTACCTACCCGGATTTTGATTTCTCTAAGTCAGTTCTTACGTCAATGGTGGTTTTGGATAATTTTAATTTTGGCAATAATTATTTTACTTATCAAAAGACAAACCAAAACAAAGGCAGGAAAATTATCTTTTAGTCTATTTAAGTTACATCTTCCGATATTTGGAAGACTCATCCTTAAAGCAGAACTTTCCCGCTTCAGCCGCACATTAGAATTACTCATTAGAAATGGCATACCCATATTAAAGGCGATTGATATAGCTATTCCGGTATTAGAAAATGAGATTATCAAAAGGCAATTAAGGCAAAGTTATAAAGAATTAGAACAAGGCGGTTCCTTTGGCAGGAGCCTTAAAAATTCAAAAATATTTCCTCTTTTTATGAGCAATCTTATTAGCGTAGGTGAAGAATCAGGTAAATTAGATGAAGCCTTAGCCGAAATAGCGGGTAGTTATGAACACGATACCGATGAGGCAATAAGAATGATGTCTAGTCTCCTGGAACCTCTTATGATTTTGGGAATGGGTCTAATTGTGGGTTTTATTGTGGTAGCAATGCTTCTTCCGGTTTTTGAGATTAATGTAATGGCAAGATGAGAAAATATCAAATATCAAATATCCCTGGCCTGCCAGAATATCAAGCCAGGGCAGGCAAATATCAAAAAGACAAATCAAAATTCAAAAATTTTCAGTATGCTTTAACTTTTCTATTGATTCTCCTTTTAGCGAATATAATTAACGCTCAAGAATGGCAGGAGTTAAAAGGCGAACATTTTATTGTTTATTTTACCCAAGAGCAAAAATTTGCTCAAGAGGCATTAGATAAGGCAGAAGGTTATTATCGCAGGATTGCTTCAGACTTAAGCTACCCCCGATATAAAGAATTTTGGCTCTGGGATAAAAGGGTAAAGATTTACATCTATCCTGACCATGCTTCTTACATTAAAATAACCGGTCAACCCGAATGGTCACAAGGCATGGCTGATTACAAAAATAAACAAATAGCCAGTTTCACCGGAAGTAGAGGATTTTTGGAGTCAATCCTTCCCCATGAGATGGCCCACCTAATCTTTAGAGATTTCGTTGGCTTTGTGGGTGAGATTCCTCTTTGGTTAGATGAAGGCGTGGCGCAATGGGCAGAGGAAGCAAAAAGAAAAGATATGAAATTAATGGCAAAAGAACTTTATGAGAAAGACGGATTATTATCTATAGAAGATATGATGAAATTAGATATTAGAAATACGAAAGACAAAAACTTAGTCTATATCCGCCCTACGCGCACAAAGAAAGGCGATATGGCTACTTTACTTTTGAGTGCTGATAGGTTGATAACTACTTATTATCTTCAGTCAGTTTCCCTAGTGGGTTTTTTGATCGAGAAATACGGCTCGGATAGATTTGCTGAATTTTGCCGCCAACTGCGCGATGGTAAAACTTTGGATGAAGCATTAAGATTTACTTACCCTACGTATATAAGTAGCCTCGATGAGTTAGAGAGAAAGTGGAGGAAATATTTAGAAGAAGGTTGATTCTGGTATGGAGATATTAAATAAGATTGTCCGGATAGTTTGTGTAGCGATTAGTGTTTTGGGTGCGATTGTGGTTATCCGGGGAGCAATCGAGACTTTTATAAGTTTCTTATTTTTAAAGACTTCTGTTGAGAAGAAAAATCCAATATCAGGAAGCAAGGCTATTCGCCAACGTTTAGGTGCTCATCTTTTATTGGGCTTAGAGATTTTTATCGCTGGAGGGAGATATTATTAGTTCTATTGTTAGTCCAAGTTGGCAAAAGGTAGGGATACTTGCGGCAATTGTGGCTATCCGAACAGTCTTAAGTTATTTCCTTAGAATGGGAATAAGACAGGCACAAGGCTAAATTTATGGAGGAACCAAGATGAGAAATATTGTTTTATTTAAAAAGAAAGGATTCACACTCATTGAACTTATGCTCGTAGTTATAATCATCGGAGCATTGGTGGCAATGGTAATGCCCAGGTTTACGGGAAGAGGCGAACAGGCACGCATTGCTGCAGCAGAAGCGGATATTCGCGCCAATATTGCCACTGCCTTAAAACTTTATGAATTGGATAACGGAAATTTTCCCGGCACCGAAGAGGGTCTAAATGCCTTGTTGAATAAACCCAGCTCTAGCCAAAACTGGAACGGGCCTTATTTAGAAAAAAAACCTATAGACCCTTGGGCAAGGGAATATAAGTATAAATCACCGGGCGAGCACCGGCCTGATTATGACCTGTATTCATTGGGAAAAGATGGTCAAGAAGGAACTGCAGATGATGTTAAGAATTGGGAATAAAGGTTTTAGCCTTATAGAGGTAATGTTTGCCACAGCGATTCTGTCTCTGGGAACCGTATTGATATATGAGGCATTTTTTATTTCCTTAGATTCCTTCAATTACTATTCTAATTATCTAAGTGTCATTCCCTGGATGGATGAGAAGATTTGGCAGGCACAGGATGATTTGAATAAATTTGGTGCTTTAACACAGATAGGGACAACAGATGAATTTCAAAAGGCAGGTAAGGCCTTTAGGTGGAATTTAAACTATTACCCAATCGATGATGGTCTATATAGAATAGATTTAAACCTTTACTGGCAGGAGGGCCAAAGAAAGGTAAAGCTATTAAGAAGTGCTTATGCGATGTACAAAGAAAAAAAGTAAATTAGTTAGCCAGTTAACCA
>Ga0315294_10003916_pt1 | contig 16235 bp, 22 predicted proteins | sample YL17G13_40_MG_FD_203626 | JGI IMG/M metagenome (GOLD analysis project Ga0315294, IMG submission 203626) | Sediment microbial communities from Yellowstone Lake, YNP, Wyoming, USA - YL17G13_40 | ecosystem: Environmental > Aquatic > Freshwater > Lake > Sediment | place: USA: Wyoming | collected... | reverse complement strand
GGTCTGGATTTACAAAGGCGAGAAATTCGAATAATATGGCAATACTAATGCCAAAAAAAGTTAAACATCGGAAATGGAAGAAAGGCGTTTCCCGAGGCATTGAAAGAAGAGCAACCGAACTGGCTTTTGGCTCTTTTGGATTAAAATCTTTAGAGACTTGCTGGATTTCCGCCCGACAGATCGAGGCGGCGAGACGTGCTATTATTAGATATTTTAAAAAGGGTGGAAAACTCTGGATTAGAATCTTTCCAGATAAACCAGTGACTAGAAAAGGAACCGAAGTTCCTATGGGTGGAGGAAAAGGAGCAGTCTCGCATTATGTTTTTCCCATCCGGCCGGGAAGAATTATTTTTGAAATTGATGGAATAAAAGAAGAGCTCGCCAAAGAAGCTCTTGGGAGAGCGGCTGATAAATTACCAATAAAAACAAAGTTTATAAAAAGATAACGATGAAAATATCAGAATTACGACAGAGATCAAAATCAGAATTGCAAAAAATTTTAGTAGATAATCAAGAGAAGCTAAGGCAGTTACGTTTTGACTTATCGGCTGGTAAAGTAAAAAATGTTAGGGAGGTTCGTAGGATTAAAAAAGAAATCGCCAGAATACTAACTTTACTTACCGAGCGAGGCGAAGCCGAGCAAAGGTGAAGATGAAGCTTTAGCTTCATCGACTACCGAGCTTCCGTGTAGCGAGGCGATGAAAACTTTGTTTTCATCTTCATCTGCGCTTTCATAAATGAAAGCTTGATAGGTGAAGAAGAGGACGAAGCCCTCTTCGCCTACCCGAGCCACAGCGAAGGGTGAAGAAGAGGATTTATCTCTTCGTCTAAATAACAATGAAAAAAAGATTAACAGGAAAAATAATTTCCAATAAAATGCAAAAAACGGTGGTGGTTAGGATTGAGAGCACAAAAGAACACCCAAAATATAGGAGAAGATACCGCCTTCACAAAAACTACAAAGCCCATGTGGCAAATCCGCCAGCTGGCGGAGGAGAATATCAGATTGGAGATAAAGTGATAATTGAAGAGTGCAGACCCATAAGCAAAGAGAAAAACTGGAAAGTGATAAAAAAAGTCGATGAAAAGGCGATGAAAACTTCGTTTTCATCTTCACCTACCGAAGCTTCAGCTGAGGTGGAGAAGAAGGAATCTTCTTCGACTTCGCTTCCATAGTCGAAAGAGGATCTCATCCTCTTTCTCACCTTCGCTTCTTTCAGAAGCTCGGTAATAAAAGCTCGGTCTATGATACAACCACGAACAATGTTAAAAGTTGTAGACAATACCGGAGCAAAGATATTGCAGTGTTTTACTGTTTTAGGTGGGACCCGACATAGGTATGCTCAAATCGGCGATGTTATCGTAGGGACAGTAAAAGATGCCGAGCCGAGGAGGCCGGTTAAAAAACACGACGTGGTGAGGGCAATAATTATTAGGCAAAAAAAAGCTTTAAAGAGAGCAGATGGCTCTTATATTCGGTTTGATGATAATGCCTGTGCAATTTTGGAAGGGAAAACGATTCTGCCAAAAGGAGGAAGAATTTCCGGGCCGATGCCGAGAGAAATAAAAGAAAAAGGATTCGAGAAGATAGCTGCTCTGGCAGAGGAATTAGTATAAATCCATGAAAATACGAAAAGGTGACACAGTTTTAATAACTTCTGGAAAAGACCGCAGAAAAAAAGGAAAGGTTCTAACCTCGTTTCCTCCCGAGAGAAAAGTTATTGTTGAAGGGATAAATCTTAGAAAAAAACATCAAAAGCCTCGTCGGGCAGGAGAAAAAGGGCAAATTGTTCAACTTCCAGGACCTTTAGATATTTCAAATGTAAAACTAATTTGTCCAAAATGTGGAAAGGCCACAAGAATTGGATACAAGATTAGCGGAGAAAAGAAATATAGAATTTGTAATAAATGTAAGCAAGAAATCTAATGAGTTTCACTCATTATCTCCTTCGTTAACACTCGGAATATGACGAGATTAAAAGAACAATATGAAAAAGAAGTAATACCTCGGATGATGGAGAAATTAGGCTATAAAAACAAGATGGCTGTTCCGAGCATTGAAAAAGTGGTAGTTAATACTGGATTTGGAAAACTCATTTCTGGGAAGACTGCTGAGGAACAGAAAAAAACTATCGAACCTATATTAGAAGACCTATCTTTAATTTGCGGTCAAAAGCCAATTACAAAGAAAGCAAAAAAATCAATTGCTGGTTTTAAGCTGAGAGAAGGTTTTCCAGTTGGAGCAGCCGTTACCTTAAGGAGCAAAATGATGTATGATTTCTTAGAAAGACTAATCCGTGTTGCTCTTCCTAGGTCTCGGGATTTCCGCGGGATAGACCAAAAATCTCTTGATAGAAATGGTAACCTGACTATTGGCATCCGGGAACACATTGCCTTCCCGGAGATTCTACCAGAAAGAGCCAAGGCTATTTTTGGCCTCGAAATAACAATAGTAACAAATGCAAAAAGCCGAGAGGAGGGAACAGAACTATTAAGACTATTAGGATTCCCCATTAAATCATAAAATGGCTACTCAGGCCCAAATTGCTAAATCTAAAAAGAAACCAAAATTTAAAAGTCGAGTTGTCCGACGCTGCTTTAGGTGTGGTAGGAAAAGAGGATTTATGAGAAAATTTGGATTGTGCAGAATCTGTTTTAGAGAGATGGCAAATGAGGGATTGATCCCGGGAGTAAAAAAATCGTCTTGGTAATTATTAAATTTATGACTGACCCCGTTACTGATATGTTAAATCGAATAAGAAATGCCCAAGCTGTTTTGAAAGAGACAGTAGATATTCCCCTTTCTAATTTAAGGTATGAGATTGCTAAAATTTTAGAGAAAGGAGGATTTGTCGCCGAAGTTGAAAAAAAAGGGAAAAAAACAAAAAAAGTCATTGAAATTACTTTAAAATACAATAAGAAGATTCCAGTAATTTCTGGCTTGAAGAGGATCTCAAAACCCGGTCAGAGAATTTATAAAAGAGCTAAAGAATTAAAACCAGTAAAGGGAGGTTATGGAATAGCTATAATTTCTACTTCAAAAGGAGGAGGAGGTTTAATGACTGACAAAGAAGCCAGAAAACAAAAATTAGGAGGAGAAGTGATTTGCGAAATCTGGTAAATCGCTCGGCAGAGCTGCCTCGCTTAAGAATTTGGTAAAAATATGTCACGAGTGGGTAAAAAACCAATTTTAATACCGGAGGATGTTGAGGTTAAAATTGAAGGTCAGAAAGTAATAATTTCGGGCCCAAAGGGCGAGCTCTTTCGAGAGATTCGGCCCGAAATTAAGATTGAAGTAAAAGGCAATCAGATTTTTGTCTCTCCCCAAGCACCGAGCTTTCGCAGAGCGAAAGCGAAGAAAGTAAACTTTCTTCTTCCTCTCTCGCTGTCGCTCGGGAAAGCGAAGGTAGAGAAGAAGGAAACTTCTTCGACTGAAACCCCCGAAGGAAAATCTTCGGTTTCCTACGGGGCAGGCAAAAAAACTAAGGCCTTTTGGGGGACAAGCCGAGCTCATCTGGCTAACATGGTTCAAGGGGTAAAAGAAGGATATGAAAAAAAATTAGAAATTGAAGGAGTAGGTTATAAGGCTTCGGTTGAAGGAGGTGACACAATCCAGTTATCTGTTGGTTTTACTAAACCTACCAAAATAAAAGCCCCAAAAGATATAAAATTTTCTGTAGAAAAAAATGTTATTACCGTTTCCGGAGCAGATATTGAATTGGTAGGTTTAGTTGCAGCTAAAATAAGAAAAGTTAGACCGCCCGAACCCTATAAAGGAAAGGGAATCAGATACCAAGGAGAGATAGTTCGAAGAAAGGTAGGGAAAAGGGCAGTCACCACCACAAAGTAAAATTAAATGCTAAATCCTAAACTAAAACGAGAGAAAAGACTTAGACACCACAAAAGAGTGAGAGTAAAAATTTCAGGTACTTCTAAGGTGCCTCGGCTTTGTGTTTTCAAGTCAGCAAAACATATTTATGCCCAACTAATTGACGATGAAAAAGGTCGAACTTTGGCTGCAGCTGGCGACTTAAAGTTAAATTTAAAAACCGAGCTTCCGTTTATGGAAGCGACTCAAAGAGATAAATCTCTTCTCCACCCTTCGTTGCGACTTGGGCAGGTGAAGAAGGGGACGAAGTCCTCTTCGCCTACCAAAAGTTTAAAAGAAAAAAAGGAAGAAATTGTAAGAACAGGTAAAGTGGCCTTAGCTTACGAAGTCGGAAAGTTAGTTGCTAAAAAAGCTTTAGAAAAAAAAATTGAAAAGATAGTTTTTGACAGAGGAGGTTATAGATACCTTGGCAGAGTCAGGGCCTTGGCTGATGGGGCAAGAGAAGGAGGGCTAAAATTTTGAAAAATCCGCTGAATTGACGCTGAACTAGACGCAGAACTAACTCTGAATCAGCGTTTAATCAGCGTAGAAATCAGCGGTTAATCAGCGGTTTCCTAAATAAAAAAGTATGTTTAAAAAAATACCACAAAAAGAAGAAAAAAGAGATGAATTCGAATCTAAGCTTTTGGATTTGGCTAGAACTTCTCATACTAGGGCCGGCGGTAAAAGAATAGGGTTTAGAGCAGTGATAGTTGTTGGAAACAGAGAGGGCAAGGTTGGGGTGGGAGTGGCTAGAGGATTAGATGTAGCCCAAGCGATAGAAAAAGCAACCAGGTCGGCTAAAAAAAATTTAATTGAATTTCCAATTATTGAAGATACCATTCCTCACGAAGTTGAAGCAAAATTTGGAGCAGCCAAAGTTCTTTTGAAACCTCAGAGAAAGGGCCGGGGCCTGGTAGCCGGGGGTACGGTCAGGGTTATTTGTACGCTATCCGGAATAAAAAATATTTCATCTAAAATTTTAGGCAGAACTGGGAACAAATTAAACAATGCTCAGGCAACCATTTTAGCCCTCCAGAAGTTAAAAAAATATGCAACTTCATCAATTTTTAAAACCAATTCATAAGAAAAAGAGGCCAAAGAGAGTGGGTCGGGGAGGAAAACGAGGAGCTCATTCTGGTCGGGGAGTAAAAGGTCAAAGTTCTCGGGCCGGTCGGAAAATGAAGCCCATCATTCGAGAATTGATAAAAAGATACCCTAAATTAAGAGGATACAAGTTTAAGAGAGTTAATTTGAAACCTGCGGTAGTTAATATTGGAATACTGGAAAAGAAATTTAAACCGGTAGATGTTATTTCCCCGAAAGTATTGCTTGAAAATAGAATAATTCGTAGAATATTAGGGAGATTGCCAAAAGTAAAAATTTTGGGAAAAGGAAAACTGACTAAAGCATTGATAATTGAGGGCTGCCAAGTTTCAAAGTCGGCAAGGGAGGAGATTGAAAAAGCCGGCGGCGCCATTAAATAAAATGTGGTATCAAAGAATCATTCAAATCTTCAAACTTCCCGATTTGCGAAATAAAATCCTCTTTGTTTTGGGGATTTTTGCCATTTTTCGAATAATGGCTAATATTCCTATTCCGGGAATTAATGCCGAGAATCTGAAAAATTTCTTTGGGCAATTTCAAATGTTTGGTCTTTTAAATATGTTTACCGGCGGAGCCCTGGATAATCTGTCTCTTGTCATGCTGGGATTGGGTCCTTATATTACGGCAGTCATTATTTTCCAGTTATTAACAATGATTTTCCCTCAGCTTGAAAAAATGTATAAAGAAGAAGGCGAAGCTGGTCGACAAAAATTCAACCAATATTGCCGAATTGCCACCGTTCCTTTGGCTGCTCTCCAAGGATACGGAATGCTGGCTATTTTTCAGCGTCAAAATGTCATTTCTGCTCTTTCTCCAGATATATTTCTTACTTCAATTTTAACTATAGTTGCCGGAGCTCTTTTTTTAATGTGGCTGGGAGAATTAATTTCAGAAAAAGGAGTTGGTAATGGCGTCTCCCTTCTGATTTTTGCTGGAATTATCGCCGATTTCCCAAACAGTATCCGTCAGATGATTCTTCAAACTCAGACGGCGGGAGCAGCCAGGATTCCCAGTCTTTTACTCTTTTTTGTAATGGCTTTAGTAATTATAGCTGGAGTAGTTTTGATAAATGAAGCGAGGCGTAATATTCCAGTTTCTTACGCTAAAAGAGTAAGAGGAATGCGACTTTATGGGGGAGTTTCTACTTATTTGCCCCTGAATATTAACCCGGCTGGCGTAATTCCAATAATTTTTGCTTTGTCGATTATGCTTTTTCCAACTATGATTGCTAATTTTTTAGGAGGAGCCGGAGGCCAGATTGGGGCAATTGCAAAAAGCATTGGGGATTGGTTTCAAAACCCCTGGTTTCATGGGATTTTATATTTCTTATTAGTTGTTCTCTTTACCTATTTTTATACTGCGGTCACTTTTGACCCCAAAGCCATTTCTACCAATTTACAAAAAATGGGCGGCTTTATTCCCGGAATTAGGCCGGGAGAAAGCACTGCCAACTTTATGTACTATATTTTAAATCGGGTATTGCTGATTGGAGCTCTTTTTTTGGGGGCGATTGCCGTTATGCCCTCAATCGTCCAGGGAGTAACCCAGGTTCAACAATTCCAATTTCTAATTGGCGGAACTTCCTTGCTGATTGTGGTTTCAGTGGTTTTAGAAACCATCCGCCAAATTAATGCCCAATTACAAATGCGAGAATATGAGACGTTCTAACCAACCATTAGTCATTATTATTCTGGGGCCTCAGGGTTCTGGCAAAGGAACCCAGGCTAAGCTTTTGCAGAAAAAATTAAAACTGGAGTACGTTGGTACTGGAGATTTAACTAGAGAAAGACAAAAGGTTAAGGACTTCACCGGCAGGAAACTGTTAGAGGTTTCAGCTAAAAGAGGAGAAATTATTCCTTCTTTTTTGATATCTAAGTTTTGGACAGATAGATTTGAGAAATTAAAACAAAACCCAAAATTTAACAGGTTTGTCCTTGACGGTTTCCCAAGAAAACTAATTGAAGCTACTTTAGTGGAGGAGGCCTTAAATTGGTACCAATGGCAAAAGAACGTAAAGATTATTCTTATCAATATTTCTAAAAAAGAATCAATTTGGCGTTTAACTAAGAGAAGAATATGTAAATGCTGTGGAAGAGTTATTCCTTATATTGGAGAGTTTAGAAAGTTAAAAAAATGTGATAAATGCGGAGGAAAATTGATAACTCGAGCGGATGATACAGTGAAAGGAGTGAAGGAAAGGTTAAAATGGTTTAAAGCCGATGTTGTGCCGGTGATAAATTATTACAAAAAGCAAGGAAGATTGATTGAAGTGAATGGCGAGCAAAGTATTGAAAATGTTTTTAAAGATATTTTGAAAAAGATTTAATGGTAACCATTAAAACTCCAGAGGAAATTGAGATAATGACTGAGGGTGGGAAAATCCTGGCAAAAATTATGAAAGAATTAGAAAAAATGATTCGGCCAGGAATTACCACTAAAGAATTAGGCAGGGTCGCTGAAGACCTTGTTTTAAAATCCGGAGGAAAATGTTCATTTAAGGGGTACCAAAGTTTTCCGGCTTGCCTTTGCACATCTATAAACGAAGAAATCGTCCACGCCGTTCCTTCGGAAAGAAAATTGAAAGAAGGCGATATTATCTCTTTAGATTTAGGAATTCTCTATAGGGGATTTCATACTGATATGGCAGTAACCTTACCAGTGGGGGAGATTGTTCCCGAAATTCAAAGATTAATTCAGGTTACAAAGAAAGCTTTGGAAATAGGAATTGAGAAAGTAAAACCCGGAAATTATATCGGCGACATCAGCAAAGCTATTCAAAAATATGTTGAGAGTCAGGGATTTAATGTGGTGCGGGAACTCTGCGGTCACGGAATTGGCAGGAAAATCCACGAGGATCCTCAAATTCTTAACTCAGTATCTTTTGATGAGGTGACGGTGGATAAAGTAAAATATCAGGAAGACGCCGAAATTAAACTTAGAGAAGGTATGGTTTTGTGCTTGGAACCAATGGTAACAGTGGGGGACTGGCGAATTAAAAAATCCAAAGACGGCTTCGGCTATGAAACCAAAGATGGTTCTTTGTCTTGCCACTTTGAGCATACAGTAGCGGTTTTTAAAAACGGTTCCAAGGTCTTAACCGCGAGATAAAAAATTGTGATATAATATCTAAATATGCATCTATCAGTTATTATTCCTGCCTACAACGAAGAAAAACGCATTGCTAAAACCTTAGAAGATATTGATAATTACTTGTCAAAGCAAAGCTACGATTACGAGATAATGGTGGTTAGCGATGGTTCAACTGATAGAACATCAGAAATTGTGAAAGAAGAGGCAAAAAACATCAAATCCTTGAGATTAATTGAGTTTAAAAAACGCCTAGGAAAGGGTGGGGGAGTTAGAGAAGGGATGTTGGAAGCCAAAGGAGATTTTCGGATTTTTATTGACGCCGACAATTCCACTTCAATTGACCAGATTGAAAAAATGTGGCCGTATTTTAAAAATGCTTGCCCTGAGCCTGTCGAAGGGGGCTATGGTGTTGTAATCGGGTCAAGAGATGTTAAGGGGGCAGTTTTGGACCCTCCTCAGCCATGGATAAGAAATATAATTTTGGGAGAAGGTTTTAAGTTATATAGAAAATTAATCATCGGTCTTTGGGAAATCCAGGACACTCAGTGCGGATTTAAATGTTTTACCAAAAAAGCGGCAGAAGAGATTTTTCCGAAGTGTAGAATTGACCATTTTGCTTTTGATTCTGAGGTCTTAGTTATTGGAAAGTCATTAGGATATAAAATTAAAGAAATTCCGGTCTATTGGAAAAATGATCCCGAGAGTAAAGTTAATTTTAAAAGCATAATTAAAATGGCTGTAGATTTATTAAAAATTAGATGGAATTTAATTGCTAAAAAATATGATTAATAAATCTAAAAAAGTTCACCCTGTTAAATCCCGCAAAGCGGGAATTTCGCCAAAGGCGAAATTATTTAACAGGGTAAAGTTTCCTTCCGAGCTGCGTTTTGATTTAGCGTCTAAAGACTGGGTGGTAATTGCTACGGGTCGCGCCAGAAGACCGGAAACTTTTAAAAAACCCGCCTTCACTTTTAACGGAGCTACGGCGGGCAAGGAAAAAAAATGTCCTTTTTGTAAAATTGATACTCAAGAAGCCCCCACCCTTATTTTTTCTAAAGGCAAAAAAGTTTTAAGTAAAAAAATTCCCAAAGATTGGACCATTTTGGTTCTTCCTAATAAACACCCCGCTTTCATTCCTTATCCAAAATTAGAAGAAAAACAGGAAGGGCCTTTTTATAAAAAAATGAATGCCGCCGGTTTTCATGAGATAATTGTCACTCGGGACCACCGGAAATCTTTGGGCCAATTTAAAATTGAGGAAGTGAAAGAAGTTTTTGATGTTTACCAGGAAAGATATCAAGACTTAATGGATAAAAAATTTGTTAATCATATTTCAATTTTTCACAATCACGGGTCTGAGGCTGGAGCCTCAATTTCACATCCTCATTCCCAGCTCGTTACCACTCCTTTAATTGATATTGATTTGAGCAAAGCTCTTGTTAATTCAGAAAAATATTACAAAAAAACAAAAAAATGCATCTACTGCGAAATGAACAAATGGGAGTTAAAGGTTAAAAAAAGAATTGTTTTTGAGAATAAACATTTTTTGGCCATTTGCCCCTTTGCTTCAAAATCTGCTTTCCAGGTTATTATTTCGCCAAAGAAACATCTTCCTTATTTTGAGAAAATTACAGAAGAAGAAAAATGGCATTTGGCAGAGGTCTTTCAGAAAGTCCTAAGTAAACTTTACAAGGGCTTATCCGATCCTGCCCATAATTTTTATTTACATAACGCTCCCTGCGACAGGGGGAAATACCCCTCTTATCATTGGCACTGGACAATATTGCCCAAAACTTCAACTTGGGCCGGTTTTGAAATAGGCACCAGAATGGAAATTTCCACTATTGAACCTGAAAAAGCCGCCGAATATTTGCGAAAACAGTAAAGACGTTAGTAAAACTTGACCTTTTTAGAGATTTCTGTTAGTGTTAATTAAGTCGATGAAGCTGAAGCTTCATCTCCACCTGCGTTTGCTCAATGAAATATTTATTTCATTTCGACGTTCGAGAGATAAATATAAATTGAGCGAGAGATGAGATTTATCTCATCGAACTTATAAATAAAAACTTGGTATATGAATAACTTTCTTCAAGGAAATTTTTACAACCCAAGCCGAGGAAATCTACGGGTATCGCAAGTGATTGATGAGATTTTCGATTACATTGGCCAAAAACCAGAGAAATTTTACGATGTCATTGTTGGCTGTGACTCATCTTCGGGAGAAACGCCAGATTTCCCGGTGGCGGTGGTTATTTTAAGAGTGGGAGAAGGAGGGAGATTTTTCCTTAAAAAAATTAGCTATAAAAATCGCAAATTTTATAATTGGAAGACAAGAGTTTTGGAGGAGGTTTTCCTATCTTGCGAATTAGCTCTGTTTTTAAGGGAGTCTTTAGAGAAAAAATTGAAAGACAGCCCATTTAATTATCAATTCCGTTATATCCATGCCGATATTGGAGAAAATGGAGATACCCGAGAAATGATAAAAGAGGTGACTGGTTTAATCAGAGGAAACGGTTTTGAGCCGAAAATAAAACCAGAATCCTACGCTGCTTCAACCGTTGCCGATAGGTACTCTTAGTCGAAGAGATAAATCTCTTCTTCATCCTTCATTGCGATTCGGGTAAACAATGACTTCCCAAGAGTTGCGTCAGAAATTTTTAAATTTTTTCGCGAAAAAGGGGCACAAAATAGTGCCTTCTTCTTCGCTTATCCCCACTGACCCCAGCGTTTTATTTACCACTGCTGGGATGCAGCAGTTTGTCCCGTATTTAACTGAAGAGAAAGATGTTTTGAAAGATTTTGGAACTCGACATTTAATTTCTTGTCAGAAATGTTTTAGATCTGATGATATTGAGGAAGTAGGAGATGACACCCATAACACTTTTTTTGAAATGTTAGGAAATTGGTCAATCGGCCAAGATCCAGAAAAGGGTTATTTTAAAGAGGGGGCCATTAAATATGCTTTGGAATTCTTTGTAAATACTTTGAGTTTAGATAAAAATAGATTTTGGACAACTATTTTTAAAGGAGAAGAAAAAATACCGAAAGATGAAGAGTCAAAAAAACTTTGGCAGGAAAATGGAATTCCAAAAGAAAGGATAAAAGAATTTGATATGAAAGATAACTTTTGGGGGCCGACTGGAAAAATAGGCCCTTGTGGGCCTAATTCAGAAATTCATTACGATCGAGGGAAAGAATTTGGTTGCGGAAACCCTGATTGTGGTCCTAATTGTCCTCACTGCCAACGTTTTGCAGAACTGTGGAACCTGGTTTTTATGGAATATTTTAAAGACGAAAGTGGGAATTATCACTTTCTTCCTCAAAAAAATGTAGATACTGGAATCGGTTTTGAAAGACTATTGGCACTTTTACAGCAAAAACCATCAGGGTATGAGACCGATCTATTTTGGCCCATCATTTTAGAATTGGAGAAACTGAGCGGGAGAAAGTATGGAAAAGAAAAGAGAAGTTTTAGGATTATTGCCGACCATATTCGTGGCTCAATTTTTTTAATTTCAGAGGGAATTTTGCCTTCAAATGTTGAGAGAGGATATGTTTTAAGAAGGATTTTGAGAAGGGCAATCAGATTTGGAAAATTACTTAATCTTCCAAAGAACTTTTTAATTCCCTTAGCACAAAAAGTAGTTGAGATTTACAAAGATATTTATCCTGAGCTAAAATCAATTGAAGCAGATATTCTAACCGTTATTCAAAATGAGGAGGAGAAATTTGAGAAAACCTTAGAAAAAGGACTTAAACAATTTGAAAAAATTTCTTCTCGAGGAAATATTGGAGGCGAGGATGCTTTTCATCTTTTTGATACTTATGGTTTTCCTTTGGAATTAACTGAAGAGCTGACTAAAGAAAGAAATTTAAAAGTTGACAAGAAAGGTTTTGAAGAAGCTTTTGAAAGACATCGGGAAATTTCTCGAGCCGGGGTAGAGAAAAAATTTGGTGGGGTTGGGAAAGAGGCAACTTTTGAGGCGACGAAACTCCACACCGCCACTCATTTATTACACGCTGCTTTAAGAGAAGTTTTGGGAAATCATGTTAAACAAATGGGGTCGGACGTTACTCCTCAGAGGTTGCGTTTTGATTTTTCTCACCCTCAAAAAATGACTGAGGAAGAACTAAAAAAAGTTGGAAACATAGTCAATCAAAAAATTAAAGAAGATTTAGAAGTTAAAAAAGAAGAAGTGAGTTACGAGGAAGCGATAAAATCTGGAGCCTTGGCTTTCTTTAAAGGGAAATATCCAGAGAGAGTCAGTGTTTATTTTGTCGATAAGTTTTCCAAAGAAATCTGCGCTGGCCCTCATGCGAAGCGAACCTCAGAGCTCGGCCATTTTGAAATTCTTAAAGAAGAAAGTTTGGGGGCCGGGGTGCGAAGAATCCGAGCTATCTTAAGATAGCTCAGATTCTTCTTTCACCCTTCGCTTTTGCTTCGCAAAAGCTCGGGTGTGCGCAGAATTCGGGCTATTTTGAAATAGATGATATAATAAATTAATGCCGCAAAAAATATTTGATATTTTACCACCGGGGTACCCACCAAAAGTGGGTCCCTCTACTGCCCTTGGAGAAGAAAAACCCTCTCAGCCCTTCGACAAGCTCAGGGTTGATACTGAGCCGATGTCGAAGTATCAGCCGTCCGAGAAAATCAGTCCGCCGCCGCATTTTAAGGAGAAAAAGTATTGGGAGATGGCAGGAGGTGCTCTATCCATTTTAATTTTGGTTTTCCTGTTTTGCTACTTCACTTTATCAAAAGCGGAAATCGAAATTTGGCCGGAGACAGAAGCCTTAACTTTTGAAACGAAAGCAACGATAGATAGAGAAGGGGAGAATGTCGATGTCTCAAATAAAGTTATTCCCGGCAAAACAATCGTTGTTGAAAAAACAGTTTCAGAAGAATTTCCATCTTCTGGGGAAATCTTAAAAGAAAAGAAGGCTGAGGGCATAATTCGAGTTTACAATGCCTATTCAACTTCATCTCAAGCTTTAGTGAGCAATACTCGATTTATTTCAGCTGAAGGAAAAGTATTTCGCTCTTTAGAAAGAGTAACCATTCCAGGAGGAAAATATGAGGGAGGAAAACTCGTTCCCGGTTATCTTGACATCAAAGTGGTAGCCGACCAGTCAGGTCTAGAATATAATATTACAGCTACTACTTTTTCTATTCCTGGATTCGCCGGAACGGCCAAATATACCAAGTTTTATGGAAAATCTTCTGAAAATATGACAGGAGGTCTCAGAGAAAAAGTCCCCCAAGTTACCCAAGACGACCTTTACCTGGCTCAAAAGACATTGGAAGAAAGAGCGCTCAAAGAAAGTGATGCTGCTCTAAAAGAAAAAATCTCTTCTGACCTTGTTTTATTAGAAGAAGCTCAGGCTTCAGAAATTCTCGAAACTTTTTCCTTAGCTAGACCAAAAGAAGAATTAGAGAAATTTAACTTTCAAGTGAAAGCTAAATCAGAGGTCTTGGTATTTAACGCTAAAGACATTGAGAACTTCATTAAAGATTTTATTCTTTCTCAAATTCCAGAGTCAAAAAAGTTTCACCAGGAAAGCCTAAAAACGAATTATCTTCCAGAAACAATTGATTTGAAAGCAGGTAAAATTATTCTCTCTTTGAAAGCCGAAGCTAAAATTTATTCGGACATTAACCAGGCTGATTTAAAGAAGAATCTTGGCGGAAAATCACTGGCTGAGGTCAAAATTTTTTTAGAGAATCAACCTCAAATTACTAAAACCCAGGTCAGATTTTGGCCGTTTTGGGTTAAAAAGGTTCCAGAAGATGCGAATAAAATTGAAATTAAATTAAGGATTGACTAAATTAATGATTTTTGTTATCTTAAATAATTACTTACCCGAGCTGCAGCGAAGGGTGAAGAAGAGATTTATCTCTTCGACTACCCGAATCGCAATGAAGGGTGAAGAAGAGGATTTATCCTCTTCGACTACCCGAATCGCAATGAAGGCGAAGAGAACTTCGTTCTCTTCTTTACCTCAGCTAAAGCTTCGGTGGGTTAAGAAGAGATTTGTCTCTTCGACTACCCGAGCATAGCGAAGGGTGGAGAAGAACGAATGTTCTTCGACTGGCCGATGAATCCAAATAAAAAAGTCTTTCGAAAAACCGGTGTAGTTTTAGAGTCGTTACCCAGTGCTAATTTTCGAGTAAAGTTAGATAGCGGAGAAGAAGCCCTGTGTCATCTTTCGGGGAAATTGCGAATGTATCGAATTAAGGTTTTACCGGGGGACCAGGTTACAGTAGAAATGACCCCTTATGACCCAAAAAGGGGACGAATTGTTTACCGGGGTAAATAACTGATAACCACTGATTAACAGCTGGTTGCCGCCGATTATCAGCGTGAATCAGCAAAAAATCAGCGCAAATCAGCGGTGAGCGAAGCGAACATGAAAGTAAGAGCATCGGTTAAAAAAATTTGTAAACATTGTAAAACGGTTAGGAGAAAAGGCCGGCTTTATGTTATTTGTGTTAATCCAAAACATAAACAGCGCCAAGGGTAATTATGCCAAGAATTGCGGGAGTTAATATTCCCGAAGACAAACAAATATTAATTGCTTTAACCTATATCTACGGGATAGGTCGACCTTTGGCATTGAAAGTTTTAACAGAAGCTAAAATCAACCCTTCTTTAAAAGCTAAAGATTTAACTCCAGAGCAAGTCAATCTACTCAAAGAAATTATTGAAAAAAAATACAAAATTGAAGGAGATTTAAGACGAGAGGTGATGCTCTCAATAAAAAGATTAAGAGATATAGGTTCTTGGCGAGGAATTCGTCATATCAAAAGATTGCCGGTGAGAGGACAGAGAACTCGAACCAATACCAGAACTGTTCGAGGAAACGTCAGAAAAACAGTAGGGTCGGGAAGAAAATCAGCACCCGAGCCAACTTAAACAATTATGGGTAAAAAAAGAATTATTGCGAAATCTGGAGAAGAATTGTCAAAAAAAAGAGAAAAGGTCGAAGCAAAAGTCCTAAAAGAAATTAAAATAGAAGCTCCTCAAAAAAGGATTAAGGAGGGTCGAGTTTATATTTCTTCTTCTTATAATAATACCGTCATTACTTTGACCGATTCGGAAGGCAATACCCTTTATTGGGTAAGCTCAGGCTCAATTGGTTTTAAGGGAGCAAAAAAAGCCACCCCTTTCGCTGCTTCAAAGGTGGCTGAGGCAGTATCCACGGCTGTCAAAAAATTAGGAATTGAAAAGATATCTATTTTTGTAAAAGGGATTGGCTCAGGCAGGGAGTCGGCAATCAGGTCTTTGGCCGCCAGGGATTTAGAAATTGTTTCAATTAAGGATGTTACTCCCATACCTCATAATGGTTGCCGTCCACCAAAAGTGCGCCGAGTTTAAAAATACTCAATGAATTTTCAATTCATTTCGATTTTCGATAAATTTTCAATTTATCTCAATGGAAAATGCAAAATGTAAAATTTGTAGAAGGTTAGGTGTCAAATTATTCCTTAAGGGCGATAGATGTTTTTCTCCGAAATGCTCGATGGTAAGAAAAGCCTATCCGCCTGGTAAAAAAGGGAAAAGAAGAGTTAAAGCCCTTTCTGAATATGGAAAGGAGTTAAGGGAAAAACAAAAATTGAAAAATTGGTATAATTTAAAAGAAAGGCAATTTCGAAAATATGTAAAGGAAGTTCTTGAGAAAAGGGGAAGAGTAAAAGACACTGCCGCTTCGCTTGTCAAAACCTTAGAGAGCCGTTTAGATAATGTAGTTTTCAGATTAGGCTTTGCCGATTCAAGAGTTCAAGCCAAACAATTGGTTTCCCATGGCCACTTTTTAGTCAACGGAAAGTCAATTGATACTCCTTCTTGCCAGCTAAAAAAAGGAGATGTTGTTAGTTTGAAATCTCAGAAAATTAAAAAAACTATTTTTCAAAATCTTAAAAATTTGTTAAAAAAACATAAGACTCCCAGCTGGCTTGAATTAGATATTGAAAAATTAGAAGGGAAAGTAATAGGAGAACCAACCATAGAAGAAGTTGCTCCGCCAGTAGAAATCTCAGCCATCTTTGAGTTTTATTCAAGATAAATTTATGATTCCAATACCTCTTCAACCAAAAATTATTGAAAAAAAAGAAAATTGGGCACGTTTTAAAATAGAAGCCCTTTACCCAGGTTATGGAGTTACTATTGGT
>Ga0315294_10003912_pt1 | contig 16249 bp, 20 predicted proteins | sample YL17G13_40_MG_FD_203626 | JGI IMG/M metagenome (GOLD analysis project Ga0315294, IMG submission 203626) | Sediment microbial communities from Yellowstone Lake, YNP, Wyoming, USA - YL17G13_40 | ecosystem: Environmental > Aquatic > Freshwater > Lake > Sediment | place: USA: Wyoming | collected... | reverse complement strand
GTAAAAAGAAGTTCCCAAACTTTATTAAAAAAGGCAAAGACGACGATAAAGATGACGGCGATGGCGACAAAGATGACAAGAAGCCATTCCCTGCCAAGAAAAACCCTTTTCTTAAGGGCAAAAAAGACAAAAAAGAGGACTAAATCCTAATTTGTAGGATTTCCTGCTCTAAACTGGTAAAATTGGTATAAAGCTTTAAATTTTGCGTAATATAGGCATTTATCATTTTGGGACCAATTTCAATGAGCATTTGATTCCAATCTTTGAATTGTTTAGGGGGTCTGACGAAATAAACCTCGTCAAACCCCTTTTTCTTTAATCCATCTCCAATATTCAATAAAGCACCAGCACCAGCTTGATCTGCGTCAAAACATAATACTGGCTTATAAGCCAAAAGCATTGCTGCCTGTTTATCATTTAATTCTTTTCCACCCACGGCACAGGCGTGTAGTCCAGACATAGAAATTGATTTAGCATCAAATTCACCTTCTGTAACGTGCAGCTTTGAACCAGCCGGTGGCCAACCATCTGGCATATAAACAACGTCGCCTTTGCCGACACCACAATCTTTATGCGGACCTCGATATTTTGGCACCTTTTTGGAATCTGTTAAAAATCTAGCGTTCCAATAAATAAGTTTTCCTTGAGCATCATAATAAGGAATAACAATTCTATTTTTATGCTCGCCACCAGTGCAAAGCATATAATCCCGAGGATTTAATTTGCGATTTTCCAAATAAACCTCAGCTTCTACACGCCAAAAGTCATCTTTCGATAATTCTGTAATCCAAGAAGTATGTTCTGGTAATTTAAGACCGTTTTCTGTAGGCGTTTCTACGACACGAGATTTATTTAGAAACATGTCGGCTACTTGTTGTTCCAATGCATAAAGCTCTACATCGGTGCCGCCTAATCGTTCCAATGCTTCATCATAAGCACATCCATCTATTTTCATGACCAATGAAACTAAACTGCCGCCTTCATTGGTTTTCCAGCAATGATAAACGCCATTCGGTAAATTTAATTTGCCACCAGATGGATTACAAGACAAGTGATGTTTGTAATCAGTTTTAAGTCCATGTTCTTCGCAAAACATGGAATTAATCATGATCTCGTCACCCTTGACAACAACATCGCCGAATCTGTTCTCAGCCCAATCTAAAAATTTATCGTAACTAATCATGATTTGATTTTAGCATTTCTTGGCGTATCTAGCAATATCGTTAAATTTGGCAAAAACTTTATATTTTGCTATTTTTAAAAAGCTGAAAATACGATATGCTTTTTATGTGTCGATCTATAAACCCTGGAGAAATGATGAATATTGAACACATCAGTGTGTCTCGTGAAGGAACGTGGCAAGAATGTAAATTACGTTACAAATACAAATATCATTTGAGATTAGCCGAAGAATTCGAGCCATTCCATTTTACTTATGGAAAAATAGTTCACAAAATAGCGGAAGAATACGTTGGTTGCAAAGGCGACAAATCGCTTTCCGAAGTTGCTGTTGATGTGCTTCAAGGAAATATTCCCATCGAACGTGGCATAACAGATGTTTTTGCCCCGCCTTTGCCCGAAGCTTATCAAAAACGTATGCCCGGTCATTTGCGATCTTTAAAGACAATTACCGAGCAGATTGGCATGGAAGGAGAATTGGAATATCATTTCAATTACGACCTTGATCCGCCCAACGGCAAATTCATCAAAGGCTTTATTGATCGAATTATTCGCCGCAACGATGACTGGTTCATTCTAGATTACAAGACTACCAAAAAAGGCAAATTCCGCAAAGACAACAATTCCATCGTTCATGATTTACAATTGCGCATGTATGCACGAGTAATTCAAAAAGAATTCAACGTTCCTGCCGAGAACATTCGTTGTGCGTTGTATTATCTTGAAGGCGGTGATTTAATCGCTGCCCGTTACACAGAAGAAGCCATTGGAAATGCAGAACAACATTTATTAAATGTTTACAATGAAATTTCTAATATGCCTGCTGATGCTGCACAAGGAAATGTTGGCAATCATTGTTTCTTTTGTCCATATAAGAAACGTTGTCCAGCTTACAACATGATTTAGCGTGGAACTGAAAACGCATTGCCATCAGGTAGTGGAACATAATCACCAGGATATGTGCCTTGCGGATTATTTCTGTCATAAATTGGGATTTTTCGTGCCCAAACATTATTGACAGCAAGTAACCATCCATAACCATTGTTTTTATATACTTGATGAATGCTTTTAAGTGGAGTGAAATATCCAATACCACCACCACCTGTTGTGTCGGATGTTCCCCAACATGTGGCAATATAATAACCATCATTGGACATTAAGCCACCACCAGAACGACCAGGACGTGGGCTGTTTTTTGTAGTGATTAAATCATCGCCACGAGGACCAACAATTTCTACGTCATAATGTGCAACTTCACGACCACCATCACATCCCAAAGAATGTTGATGAGTTCCAGGTGCAATTATATAATCTACTGGGGCAATAGGAAAATATTCAGGCACCCAATCTGGTTTAAATTTAAGCAAACTACAATCGTATCCACGAACGTTGCTCCAAAATAAAACTTGTGCTGGATATGATTGTGGTTCATTTAATTTTTCTAAATTTTTATACCAAGTAATGACTGTGCAATTTACTGGGCTTTTAGCGACCTCGGGAGCGGACTTAGTGCCCGACCAAAGATGTCCACAAGAAGTTACGTAAGCTTCATGAGTTTTAGGATCATAATAAATGAGTGTTCCAGAACCACTAGCGCCTGATACAGAAATTTTCAAAGAAGCGGCGAGATATTTGCGAAATTCAATGCCACGTTCTTCTTGTGGGGCACCCCACCATAAACCAGATGTATAAGGATCGTTGTCCTGTACAAGAGGCATGCCAATAACGTCTGAATTGGGCGGCGAGATTCTGCCGATAATGGCGTCATTTTTTTTACCAAAAAATACGTCCATGAACATCAGGGTAATCAGAACAATGCAAATCGTAGGCAGAAATTTTTTCATATTTTAGAACGTCCTTGTCTAAACTATAATGTAGACACATATATGATCTCATATTATTTAGTGCTAATATCAAAGGAACACAGATGAAAATCTTATCCGTTTTTCACAACATTTATTTGACACAAGAAGATGTAGCTAACCTAGTTGACATGCAAGACGTGCATGTTATTGGGGCTAGCCTACCTGTATGGTTTTACAAAGGAACTACATCTGAGCCCGCCGAAGAAGTGTTTTGTAAATACACTTTAACCAATAACAAAGAACACCAGCCCATCAAAACAGAAAAAGATGGTTACATAATAAATCTTCCACAGCTACCAGAAGATTATACGCCAACACCTAGACTGACGGACGATGAATGGCGAGAACTATCTGCAATAGACCAGATGGAATGGTATGACAATCATCCAACACCAATGAGTGCTAACAATTTAAAATCTGTGAGAGATGGCGGTGGAGAATATTTACACTTCAAAGAATATTCTAAAATTAAAAGAAATAACAAAGTGGTTACAATAATCCATGTAGTAGAAATTAGAACTAAAGAATGGTTAATGAATAGTTTTAATTAAGGGCAATCTTTCAACGATAAGCCCATTCTCATATTTACTGCTTCGCCTGTATTGACTGTGATTGTTTGAGTTAAAGGAACGCTGGCAATAAGAACGCCAGTATTGTCTGATTTTGTAGTCAAAAATAAATTCTTAACTGGACCCCAGGCACCACCAGATGCCGCAAAAGAAATAATTGGTCCATCTGCTCTATAGTGTAGACCTTGCAATGAAACTTCAAATACATTGCTAGATGATAGAGCAATTCTTGTATAGCCATTGCTATTAGGCTCACCGCTGAGTGAGGACATGACATCCCCATCGGCAATAGTAGTTCTATTATCTAAACCAAAATAATAATTGTAAGGAATAATCGTATTGCTTACACCGCCAGAAAATACCGCTTGTAAAACGAATTGCTCACCGGCTGTATGAAACGTGTTGTATAAATTTTTATTAGACCACAAAACATCGCCAGTAGCAGACACATGCTCGATTTCTAGTATTTTAACTAAGCCATTCCAATCTTTATTCATAAACATATATACCTCATGGACCTTAATTTCAAAAAATGGTTAGAACATCATCCTGTCGGGGAACCCGATCAGGAAATCCTTGATCCTTTAATGGCTAAAGGAAAAGTAGGGGCAATGCCCACTTTTTCTCAACCAGGATCAAGTGAGTTACCGCCCACCAAAAAAAAGATGAAGAAAAAGTAATATGCACTCAAAAAGCACCCTTATTTACAGTCTGATCCTAATTGGTGTTATTGCTTCAATTTTATATTTTGTTGTTAATAAACGAGAATTTAGAATTGAAGATCACGCCTTTGTACCGCCAGATCATATAGAAGAGTATCTGGCAATTCAAAAAGAATTGCCAGCTAATGAACATCTAACTAAATTTACACCAGCTTATGTTTCAGATGCTGATGATGAAAATCTAGAAAATGTTCAATCGCCAATACCCATGAAAGATCGTGTGCCTAACCGTACAGGCATTCAATGCGTTTGGGCTTCTATCGAAGTAATTGGCAGATGGGCAGAAGAACCCAAATTAGTTAATCCGCCATTAACAAGTAGAGCCGAATGTAAAAGTTATTCATCGCCAACTTTGGCTGCCAAAGAATTAACAACATTGGGTGTTAAATTTGAGCAAACTTATGGGGATAAAGCTGCTGGTGTCAAATTGATTAAAAAAGCAATGGAAGAAGGCAGAGGATGTTTATGGGGAGTTCCTGGTCATGCTATGGACTTAATTCACTACGATGAAGAAAAAAATGTAGTTAAATGGATCGACAATAGCGACAGCAGACTAGCGGTTCAAACCACAACAGTCGATAAATTTAAAGAACGATGGGACAGTTGGGTTTTAGTCATCTATGCAGACAAAGATATAATTCCTTCGAAATTAGGTCGCAGCCTAGCTAGAACTATACCCATATTCGACAGGAATAACGAACCTAAAAAATACGAAAAAGATTATGTTCCTTTGCCTCAAAAAGAAGACCTTTTTGATGCCCCATCTATAAAACCGTAGGATAGGCAGTGCAAAAACCAAATTCTCCAGGTGGACCTTTAAAATCCAACATGTATTTCTTCCACATAGACCAATACTTCCAAGTTTTTGGATGTTTAATTTCTACAATCATTTTTTGATCTTGCATGATTTCTTTTTGGGCATAAGACCCAAAAAATCCCACTGTTCTTTTCACAGACATGCCAAATCTAATTATCTCTGGATGATAAGCACTTAAAAAAGAATACCACAACCATCGTTCTCTAGCGTTGTTGTGTGCAACGAAACTTTCAAGATAATTGTTGAAATACTCATGATATTTTTCTTCTGTCATCGGTCGATTGGTAGCATTTTCGCTCGATGGAATGGAAGTATGATGGAATCTCAAAATTGTCGTATCAGGCAAAACCATTTGAGTATCATTAAATAAATCTTCAACAATGAATTCTTCCATTGGTGGTAAAGCTTGATCGGGATCACATTGGTGAATATTCCACTTTTTTACAATATATGTTTGTGTTGATTTATAAATGCTCAACACAAAACGCTCGCCACATTGCTTGGTAAGAAAAATAGAACAAGGAAATTCAATTAATTCTTTGGATATTCCAGTTCTTGTCAAATATTCAATGCTTATAGACATTATTAATCGTCTTCATCCTCATCATCGTCCCAATTATCCCAATCATCGTCATCATCGTCGTCGTCATCATCGTCATCATCGTCATCATCGTCATCATCGTCATCATCGTCATCGTCGTCAACCCATGACCAATCATCATCGTCGTCGTCTTCATCGTCAGGATTAACCCAATCATCATCGTCATCATCCTCATCGTCTTCATCATCCTCATCGTCTTCATCATCGTCATCATCAACCCATGACCAATCGTCATCATCGTCATCATCGTCGTCGTTGGCTTTACAATAAAATGGTGTATAATATCCACAATCATTACTGATTTCTGTGGGCAATAAAAATTTATATGGTTTTAAATTGACTGACATTTTTATCTCCTTTAATAAACGTAAATAAGCTCTGGAGGCTTATATTATGCAGAAGTTGTTCAAATATTTAATGATTTTTTCTTTTTTTACAACAATTAGTGGTTGTGGACCTGAACTATTGTTAAGTCCACTAGCTGGTCCCATACAAGAAGGTGTAGTTTATTGGGCAGAAGGTGAAGCTAACAAATATTACTCAGAAAGTCCAGATGTCATTTATCGCTCGACAAAACATGCTTTGGCCAAACTTAATGTGCCAATATTAGAAGACAAACCCGCCAACAATGATTATGCTATCTTAGCTGGCGAAAAAGATAAATTCCATATCAAAATAACCGTTATTGAAAATAATATGACTAGATTCAGCATTCGTGTCAATTTTTGGGGTAACAAAGAATTCGCAGAACTTATTTATAAAATAGTCGATAATGAACTTGACACAATCATTTTTGACGATCAAGGTCGCCCAACAAACCAATAAAAAAGCCCGCCGAAGCGGGCTTTTCTTTATTTGCCACATTTACAAACAATGTGGTTTCTAATTAATTTGTTGTTTTCTATTCGCCACATTTTATCCGGTCCTACTCCATGATAATTGTAAACAGCTAAAGCACAAACAATAGTTGATTGTAACATTTCATCTTTGTCTGTCGAGATTTCATCAACCAATACGCCTTTATCAAATAGGTAATAATGTTCCGATGGAACTTCCATTTCAACATCATAAAGCGGGTTATTGGAAGCTGCTAAATCAATCACAATATGATCTGAAATTTTAAAAGGTTTGTTTTTAATCTTGCGAACAGAGATAATGTCGCCTTTTTTAGTCACTTGATCCAATTTAGTCAACTTATTGATTTCATCATTCCAAGTAGTTTCAGACATCATTTTGATGGCTGGACGGATAACATGTCTACGAGTAAACACATCCGTAATAAGATCAGCATAACCAGTGCCTTTCATTTTATCGGCAGCAACCATGCTTTTAGCCATAGCTTCAGTAAACTTAACTACATTTGGCGCTATTTTGATGGCTTTAATTAAACAAGAATAAGCAGTATCTCTAGCAAATCTAAAAGCAGGCAGATCGCCCATTTTGACTCTGTTGGCGGCAAATATTTTGGCAACTATTTCATACCAACAACCAGCGAAAATTCTGCCGAAGCTATGAGGTTCAGCACATAGCTGATTGTCGTTAGCTTGTTGTGGAAGTTTGTTTGGATTAACATAATTAAACACCACAGTGGCATCTCTTAAATAACCATATACTCTTCCTTCTGGAGCAATATGATAAATAGCATTGCCTAATTCTTCGGCTAATCTGCTGAGTGTATTTGATTTCATCAAATCGCCACCCGTTTCAGTCAAAACATGAGAAAGAATTGTATCTGATCTCATCACCGTGGCCATTGCATTAATGTCCCCAAAAGCTTCATGAAATGCAAATATTTCAAGAGCTTGCGTATTCCATAAATCTGGTCTCATAATATCGAGTAAAGCGTGTCCTAATTCATGTGCCACTACATCAATAGAATCAGCAGCATAAACAGTCTTTCTAGTAACTGGGTCTAAATCGTAGAAAAATTTCAAGGATGAACGGTCATAATAAGCATTAAAATCACGACCAGCTTGTGGAACAACATGTAAATTAGATGTAGCAGCCCATCTTGGAACGGGTTTATCTATTTTGCCAATAACTCCCTGAAAATGATTAATGGATTTACATAATGTAATATAACAATTTACAGCTTGAGATATTTTGGCATCATGTGAACCAAGTCCGACAGAAACATAACCATCAACACGAAATTGCAAATTTACTGGAGTTGCTGGCAAAACTTGTGGTTCACTCAGTGTAGGAGTTGTAGGGTCGTTCAATAGATACATACCAGGGGTATTGACCGATTGAATTTCAACTTTGTCAGTTGATTTGTAACCAAAAATTTTGGCTACTATATTAAAAATATTCATGGTTCCCTCCATTAAAATCTATTGTATATAGGAATATTAAATGAACAAAAAAATACAGGCATCTGGAATTATCGATGATGCAGCAGCAGAAATAGAAGAAGAAACACAAGAAGAAATAAATAATTTCAAAAAGTTTGCATTCAAAGGAAGAATGATTGAATTGGCTGTAGCATTTATGGTAGGCGGTGCTTTTCAAAAAGCAGTAGAAGCTCTATCTTCTAATTTACTTATGCCTTTTATAAATTTCTTTATTGCCAAAACAGGCACTGATTGGAGAAATTTAACTTGGACGCCAATTGATGGAATGACATTGGCTGCCGGGAAATGCATGGGAAGCTTTGTTGATTTCTTTTTAATTTCTTTAATACTCTATGTTATCTATGTTAAAATAATACAAGGTGTATTCGAAGGTATAGATGACGACGCTCCAACACCGGCTCCGGTCCCAGCACCAGTGCCACCAACAAAACAATGCGTTTATTGTAAAATTAATATAGCTATAGATGCCACCAGATGTCCTAGCTGTACGTCTTACGTAGGAGAACCAGCAGATGAATGATAAAGAGAAGAAAATTAAAGAAGCCAGAACAATTGAAGCAACTCGTAAAGGCATATCAGAAAAATTAAATCTAATCGTGCGTGTTATGGGGCAGCCGATCTTGACTCATTACGAAGGTGGACTTTTCAGCGATCATGGTGGAAATTCAGTAATAGGTATGACAAGCACATCAGCACCATTAGATTACTATGAAGAAGAAGAAAATGACGAATACGATACGTTGGAAATGTTAGATGCTTTTGGGCAACCAATAGAAAATCCTCAAGATGACACTTGGTCACAATCAAAAAGACCTAGAAAAAGAGTAGATTCACACATAATTGGCTGGTATTTCGATGGATTAAATAGAGGCGTGCATTTAGAAATTAAATACATGGAAGAAATATCAGAATTGACGGTTCACTATAAAGGCTATTTAGTGTTCAAAGAAATAGGCGGCGATTTACAAGCATATAATCCCACTGAATGGGAAGATAAAATAATGGAATTTCACAAATCAGCCCAAAAAATGCATAACGTGAACCGCAAAGAAGAAAAGAAAGAAAGAGAAGTCGAGAATTTAAAAGCCAAGCAATCTTGGATAAAACAAATGCGAGACATGTGGGGTCTCTAACAAAAAAGCCCCGTTAAGGGGCTTTCTGTAATTCGTATAAACTTTTAGTTGTATAAGTATTAGGCACTATTTTTTTATCTTGTATTATAATTGTTTTGTATGATGGGAGATTGTGTATTAAACATTCTCCCATACCAATTACATTAAGAATACGACATAAGCAAATGCTGCCGACATTGATGCAATTATTCCCCACAAGACTATCCCCGTCCAATCAACATTGGATTTAGTGCTTACTTTATCTGCAACCACTTCTTGCATGCTAATTTTGTTGACAGAAACTGCCGCAACAGGTTCATCATTGTGACTTAATGCTCTTGCAATTGCTTTGAAACCTTCAAGCATATCTTCTTTGGTTACATAACAATCGCAATCATCTTTGGCACTTAAAGCTGCAACGGTAGAATTTGTTTGGATATGTTCACGAAGTTCCATCTTAACATCTGGGCTTACGCTTTCGACTTTACGATCTAAAACCTCACCAGTAAGTTCGTCAACGCTTTCGATTTCTCTGCGGACAACAACTGGCCTTTTTGTTTCAACAATTCTCTGAACAAGATGCTTTGGCACAACAGGTTCAGCATGAATTTCTGTTACAATTTTACTTTCACCGCTAGCTGGGTCCGAAGTTTCTTGAATGATTTTGTCGGCTTTGCGACCATCTTCAAGACGAATTGGACATGTTTTGATTTCTTCCATAATTTTGCTACTCCCTGCGTAAAATGGCATTTGAGCTAAATTATATATGGTGCGATCCATAAAATTAAGAGATTTTGATCGACATTAATAGGCGAATTATGTAGGCGTTACAAGGTCGCCCGATTGCAGCACATAAGGATATTCTGTAATTTGATTTGGCGTAACGTTTGTAGAGCTATAGGTATAAGTGATTTTTTTCGCAAAATCACCAGCCACAGCACCAGCGGGATATTGTAATGTTGTCGTAATTCTTGGTGGAGTATTGCCATCTAATGTATTTTTGGTGAACAAAAATAAACCGGCTCGACCACGAAGCAATTCCCAATCAGCCAAAGTAGATGCAGAACTATATCCCAAACTAATACCATTGGCATCTTTGGCATTATTGATTAAACCAGCATCAACATTCGAACCAGATGGTGCAAGTTTGATTAACATATTCTGACAATCAGAATATGTCCAAACATTAGCCATTGTGTGTCTAGAAAAGAAATCTGGCAATTGGTCTACGCCCGCTCTGGCATTGAAACCAAGAACATCCTCGGCAGCACCGTTTTTGATGTAAAATCTACATCGTTCAACCGGCATTTTTTGTGCAATTTGGAGTCTAGGCTTGCCATCAGCAAATGGCGAAGATTTAACAGATGCGACAAATTTACCATTAAACGTAGCATCGGCATTTAAATCTGTAACAATATCGCTGGCTAATGCAGCCGATGTCCTGCTATTTGCCGCAGCAGTAGTAGTTACGTTGACAACAATATCGCTCCAATTTTTGAAATTTGGATCAATCGCAAATCTCAACGTTAAATAGGTGTGGGCAACACTAGAACCATCGGTGCCAGTGAGGTTATATGTTGGCTCTTTCCAAGCAACAACAAAACCATCCCCACGACCAGTATTACCACGGCATTTAAAAGTAGGACTGTGTTGACGGTCGCCAAGCACTAAATTACCGTAAAAATCCGCTGTAAAAACATTTTGAAAATATGACATTATCTTTCCTCTAAGTAGTCTTAAAACTATTTAGAGTAAGACAATGCCATTTTTCTCAAAAATTAGGCTCCGTAACGAATCAATTCTTTTAAATAACTACGAGTTAGCGTAGTATTTCGCATATTAGCCTCACGACGCAACTTTCGTCGCTTGTCAATCTGCCCCACTGTGGCGATTTTATTGCGACTATAGCTCTTAATAGGAGCATCTTTAAAATTGCGAGTAATAGAACCTTCTCGCAATTCATAACCAGTTAACAAAGTATCCTTAGATTCAATGATAATAATGGTTCTACGCACGGGATGCGTATGATCGCCCTTGTAGAAAAATCTTGCAACGGGTCGATTTTTAATGAATGAGTACTGTTTTGACATAATTATGTCTCCTGTGTTGTTACCCCAATATTAGCAACTTTTAATTTTTCAAGCAATACATCTTTTATCGTTTCAAATACAGAATTCCAATCATGTGGTTTATTTTGTCTAAATAATTTCATCGAATTAAACCACAACGTAGAATCAAAATTGCCCCAGCGCCAATCAGTCAAAAATGGAATTAAGCCCCATACCTCCGTAGTATTCAACGCACCCGCCAAAGGCAACACAGAAGTCTCTACACTAATCACTAAATCTAATGCGTTAACTGCTGCCGCCGTATCATTAAAATCTTCAAAATAAATACCCAAATCAATAATATCCATATCCTCATCATCAATATTCCCATAATCAGATTGAGTTTTTTGTAAACTAAACAATTTAATTCCAGGTATATCAGCAAGCACCTTAAAATGCTTCAGATGAACAGAACGCATACCATCATTGGCATTTAAAGGATTTCCAGACCAACAAATCCCAATTTTAAAATAATCAGAAAATCCTAAATCTATTTTTTTATTCGTCGATAAATATTGATTATTTAAAAGAGGCAAATCAAGTAAAAAGGGCAAACTCATACATGATGCAAAATAATCATATTGCGGTATTTCAGGCATTTGCGAGGGATCAATTACGAACAATTGATCCCCAATATTTTTAAATAATTCTTTTAATTCTGGAAATACTTGCAAAACAACTGTGACATTATATCGCTGTTTTAAAACTAACACATAACGCACAAATTGAATATAATCCCCTAGCCCTTGCTCGCAAAATACAACAATGACTTTGCCATCTAATGATTCGCCCCGCCATCGTTTGTTTTCATCAAACAAACGATAAATTGTGCCTAAAATATCATAAGAATCTAATCTGGATTCGTATTCTTTCCAACCTAAATCAAATTGATTGAGATAGAAATATTGAAATGCTAATTCCATTTTTGCAAATGTATAATCAGGACACAAATTTATTGCACGTTGAATATATTCTATCATTAAATCTGATTGACGAGGTATAACCCCGACCATAACTGTCCAAGCAACATGATCTTTAGGATTAACCTCTAAACATTTTTGAAAACATTTTTCAGCGGAAGCTCGATCTCCCAAATGAATAAATTGAAAGCCAGTAAAAAGATACCAGTCATTATTTTCTAGATTTAGTTCAATCGCTTGTTGAAAATTAACAACGCTAGAGTCGTAATCTTTACAACAAGCTCCCTGGATTAAAGCGTATATCGCCCAATCCTCGGCAGTCTTAGGTAAATGAAAATGTCCTAAGACTGCCTGATGATTACCTTTAAACGGCGATTGGTTCAAAAGTTCAAATAAATCATGCTTATTTAAATTGATTTTCAGAAATCGCTCAATAACAGTTTGGGCTTCCATGAATTGCTGCCGTCGATATAGATGACGAGCAGCATCCACTATAAAAAATGCCTTTAAATCAGAAAATGAATCAGGCGTTAATTCAACAACTAAAAGATCATTCGAAATAGAAGGAATTTCAGATATTCGTCCAGCAAGAATAGCATTATAAATTGGATCAGATGCATTCATAATGCTGTCTAAATAATTTCTGGGCATATTTCACGTCAGCAATCTTTTTGCTGGCGAATCGATCATCATCCCGAGGCACAGCAAAAAGTAAATTATCCTGAATAATGCTTGGGATAAAATCAGGTTCAAGCATGTCTTCAGGCATTTCATGCTCTGCAATCATAATGTAAGTCTCATGATTGTGATCTTTAAAGGCGTCAATCTCCCAACTAGATTTATTGCCATTGTGATCTCGAACCATAACGTCATAACGAATTTTTTCTAAACGATTGCAAGCTACCGCCCACAAATCTTCGAAATCTCGTTCATCTAATTTCTTTTCGACTTCAATGACACGATTGTTCGCCTTCTGTTTGAACGTCATTTCAAATCGAGTATTGTTTGTCTCTCGAATTCTAAGAGACATGCCTTTGGTAAAAGCTAAATAGCCCTGTCGTATATGTCTTGTTCCTTGAGCAGCATTTTTAGCTTCTTCTTCAGCTTCTAATCGCAACAAATATTTTAATTCATTTTCCGTGGGCATTATAGACCTTTCAAAATTTCTCGGTAGTGGTCAACTGCTTTACGACTGTCTAAAATTTGTTCTTCTAAGAAAATATGAACATATCGTCCATCAACTTTATACGCACCTTTTGATTCTTTTTCTAATTCTTCAGCTTCATCCATGCGATCAACATAATTAGCAACAACTTCTTCTTCCATCTTTAAAGCTTGTTGGATCAATATTTCAGGTGTATACCAATTACCTTGAGTGCCCGCAAAAGGCGAATAAAAAGAAGCTACTGTAGGCTGCGGAAAGCCGCCCAATCCCAAAATCAACTTGGAAAATTCATGCACATGCTGCATCTCACTGGCAGCTTCCTTCAAGAAAAACTCTTGATATTCTTCACGATCAAGACCCGTTACCATTGCCGCCGCATGCAAATAAAAATGCATGTGAGCATATTCTCTCGATAAATCTTCTGTCAATTTCTCAACTAATTCTGTCAGCGTCATAATTAAATCCCCATAAAGTGAATAGCCAATGATAACTTAATTCACAAAAACAATCAATCGTGTTTGTGATATTTGTGAAGAAAAAATTCCACGCCTGGGTGCCCGTGGTCATGCGTGTAGTCCATTTCTTGAAATCCAGCATAATTAAAAAATGGACGACTGTCAGCATTGGCAATCTTCCAAGATAATTCAAATGCATATTTAGCAATTTGTTCAATTCCTTGATAGTTCAATTTATCAGGCGTGTCATCAGGCGTGTGATACGCATCATGCATTCCAGTATGCATAAATGCAACCGGAATTTGCTTATTATAAAAACTCGCATGGTCACTGCCAGATCGACCCTGCGTCGTTATCCGTTTAGCAAAAGAATATTTTTGATTTAATTCATCAATAAATTTAGTAACCTCCGCAGAACTGTCGCCCGCATTGAAACCCACAGAAAACTTTCCTTTGCCCAAATAACCAATCATGTCAAAATTCAACATGAATACATGAGCTTTGATATCAGGTGCATCAATCGGAAAAAGAGGGTGATCGCAATAATATCGACTGCCTATCAATCCCATCTCTTCCGCCGAATACGTTTGAAATACAACAGTTCTCTTAGGCTTCAATTTAGAGAATGCCTTGGCAATTTCCAATAATGCCACAGTGCCACTCGCATTATCATCTGCGCCGGGATGAATTTGTCGCCGTTTAGGCGTCATCGACATTTCTGGACCATAACCTATGTGGTCCATGTGAGCCCCAATAACAACTATCTCATTTGGTCGCTCACTGCCAGGAATATATGCAATTATATTCTGCGTGTAATCATCACCCGTTTCATTTTTTGGACCAGGATTTACACGATTAATTCTAAATCTTTGATACTGCGTCGGCAATCCAAAAGATTCATATTTGTTTTTAATGAATTCGGCGGCAACTAAATTCCCTTTCTTACCAGACATTCTTCCTTCTAATTCGTCTGATGCTAAAAATGCAAGATTCTTTGTTAATTCAGATTCGACAATAGAATTTAAAGCATCATCAAATGTTGGCGTTATCGGTGCCGGATTATTTTGCGGCGGTTGAACATATTGTTCCTGTTGTGCAGGAGGCGATATCAACTGCTCGGATTGCTTCAATTTATATGCCACACCCGTGGCAATACTTATTCCCAAAATAATGATAATCAACTTTTGTTTATTCATATTTTAACCTAGTTAAAAGCAAATAATTTCATTTTATTAATATATAAAATAGCTATTTTTAGAAAGGTTAGCTATGGATGACATTAAAAAAGACGAGTCTAAGATACTTTATCGATCTAGACCGAAAAAAGAAATCGCAGTTCCTAGAGAAAAATTTGAAGAATTCTGGAAGCGGTTCGACACCGTTGCAGAAATCATCGAAACCGATGAATGGAAAGAAATTTATTCTAATTACTACGATTTTAGTGAATTAGAAAAAACCGTAGTAATTAGTGAAACTATGGAAGAGATAGAAGCCTATGACGCCAATAGGCAAACACAGGAAATCATTAAATGTGCCAATGATTTTTCTTATTTTTGCATTAAATATGGAAAAATCAATCACCCTATTGCCGGATTAATTAATTTAATCCCCTACACCTATCAAAAACGTGTAATTGATTGCTACGGTAAACACCGATTCAATATTCTAAGCAAATTCCGACAAGGAGGATTAACCACCATCTCCGTTATGTGGGCTTTGTGGAGATGCTTATTCAAAACCGGACAAAGAATCATGGTCGTGTCCAAAACAGATCGTGAAGCTATCGCTGCCGGTGAAGTTGCCAAAACAGCTATGGAACGATTGCCATCCTGGTTGAAACCAGATACTGATAAATGTAACGAACACGAAAAACAATTTAAAACAACCAGTTCTGTTCTGTGGTTTTATACGGTAGAAGCTGCTCGTGGTAAATCTATTACCATTCTAATTATAGACGAAGCAGCGTTTATCAATGATATGCATACTTACTGGAAAGCTCTTTACCCAGTTCTTTCCACGGGCGGTGCGTGCGAAGTTGTTTCTACGGTTAATGGTTTGGGTAACTGGTATGAGGAAACTTACCACGAAGCCGAAGCTGGTAAAAATCCCTTCAATATCATTGAATTAGATTATTGGGAACATCCACTTTATAACGACCCCAGATGGATTTCAGATACCCGCAGCATCCTTGGAGAAAAAGGTTGGCAACAGGAAATCGAACGTGATTTTCTAAGTTCCGGCGATACCTGGATCAATGGCGTTATTCTTACCGCCCTTACAGAACATACTAGAGACAATATGCCATATCGTATGCAATTTGAGAAATGGCGAAATAAAGGCTCAGAACGTAAAAATGAATGGGATGATGGTGCCCTTTGGATT
>Ga0315294_10003911_pt1 | contig 16249 bp, 15 predicted proteins | sample YL17G13_40_MG_FD_203626 | JGI IMG/M metagenome (GOLD analysis project Ga0315294, IMG submission 203626) | Sediment microbial communities from Yellowstone Lake, YNP, Wyoming, USA - YL17G13_40 | ecosystem: Environmental > Aquatic > Freshwater > Lake > Sediment | place: USA: Wyoming | collected... | reverse complement strand
TTCTGGTGGAATGATGTCGCCTCCTTCGCGGCTACGACCCGGTCCTGCAGCGTGAATATGCTTTCGAATATTTTCATCTCCTTCTCAAGGGGTATGTCCTTGGAAAGGAGGGCTTCCATGTCCCGCTCGTACCTTGTTACCAGCGAGCTGTCTGAGCCCCTGGCCGAGCGGTTCAGTTGGTCGCGTTTTTCCTTGCTCTCCTTTATCGCGGAGCTCATGGACTTTATCTTCTCGTTTATCTTCCTCCGTTCCTCTTTGAGTTCGGCGATTTTCCTGTTGAGTCCGTCGCGTTTTTCCCTGAGTGCCTTGGCCTCCTGGGAGAGTCTCTTACATTCGTCGTTTTTCTGGTCCCTACTCACCCTGAGGGCGGTTATGTCCTTCTGATGGACTTTGACCTCGGAGAGAATCTCATTAATCTGTTTTTTTCTCTTTTCTACCTCGTTTCTGAGTTCGTTGAGTCTCTCTTTCAGCTCGTTCTCGTTCATGATTTGAGTTCACCGATTCTGCCTAGCCAGTAATCGCGGGCATTCTTGTGCTCTGATATCTTCTCCTGCATTCCCGCATAGTAACTTTGACTTTTTGGTTTGTACGCCGTCTCAAGCTGTTTCAGCTCGTTTTCAGCGTCTTTCAGCTCTTTGGCGAATTTTTGTTTTCCGCCGTTTTCAGCCACCCAGTGGTGCAGCTGGTCTTTTTTTTCCTTTAGCATGGAAATCTGCCGCACCTTTTCGACCTCATCCGAATATTCGCTTATGAACCTGTCGTGTTTCTCGACTAGGGTTTCAGCCAGTTTCTTGGGCGAAATACCGTCCATGATAGCATAAGATAAGTGAATCCTGCCTAAAAAGCTTTACTTGCGCGTACTACGGCATAAATCCGCCCTACGGCCGTTAAATGGGCGAAAAAAACCGTTAAAATGACCACATATACGAGCCAAACCGGGTTTATGAGGCCAAGGAGCATCCCCAGGTAGAGGAGGCTGAGCCGTTCGAACCGCTCCAGAAAGCCGCCGAGGTTCTTCAGCCTTTCAGGGTCCTGTATGACGTTCTTATGGTCTGCATAGGCGGTTATGAAACTCGGCATCAAGGCGCCGAAGAGGAGCAGCAAAATCCAAAGGCTGTTCGAAATCAGCACCTGCGGAAGCGGCTCGATATAGAACCACAGGCCCAGATACAGTGCGAATTCCACGTACCTGTCGACTATCCCGTCCAGAAAGGCCCCCCGGTTCGAGACGCTTTTCGTGACCCTTGCGACGTTGCCGTCTACGATGTCTATGAAGCCGCTTATGACAAATAACACAAGCCCCCCGAAGAGCATCTTGTAGTAGAGGAAGACGAATCCCAAGGCCGCGGGGATGAGCGAAAGCACAGTCCAAGTGTTCGGCGCAATCCCGAATCTGGAGAAGAGCAGGCCAATCCGGATGTGTATTCCCTCGCATTTCTCCCTGAAACCGGCTTTTAACATGCAACTAATATTCTCCCTGCGGTTATTAAATACTGGTTTTTTCTTCGGCTTCGGCGATTTTTTCCCGCATTTTTATGAAGGTTTCCGGGTCTGGGTTGAGGCTTATTGCGTCTATGCCTTCTTTCACCAGGAATTCGGTGAAGTCGGGGTAGTCGGAGGGCGCTTGGCCGACGATGCCTATGGTTTTTCCACATTCATGGGCCTTTCTTATGGCCTCTGATATGGCCTTTTTCATCGCCGGGTGCCTTTCGTCGAACAGGTGTGATGTGTGGGGGGAGTCCCGGTCCAGGCATAGTATCGACTGCGTCAGGCAGTTTGAGCCTATCTGGAATCCGTCGAACAATCCTGCGTACTCTTCCAAGAGTATGATGCTTGAGGGCACCTCCACCTCGGCGATGACTTTGAACCCGTTTCTGCTACGGGGCAGGCCGTTTTCTTTCAGGGTATCCAGGACTTTTTCTCCCTCTTCCGGGGTTCTGCAGAACGGTATCATTGCGTGGACGTTCGTGAATCCCATATCCTCCCTAACCTTTCGCATGGCTTCGCATTCGAGTCTGAAGGCCGGCCCGTATTCTCTGCTGTAGTATCTCACCGCGCTTCGGAATCCTACGAGCGGGTTTGTCTCCTTGGGTTCGTAGAGGCTGCCGCCTGGAATCCCCCTGTATTCGTTGCTTTTCAGGTCTGTGAGTTTGACTATGACTTCCCTCGGGTGGAATGCCGCGGCTATTCTCCCCAGTTGGAGTGCCAGGGCCTCGACATAGTATTCTTTTGGGCTTTCGTATCCGCGGCTTTTATCTTCTATGGTCTTTATCAGCCGCCGGAGGCTTTCCACGGCTGGTATCTCGTATCGTCCGGACAGTCCCTCCAATGCCGAGAGCTCCTCTTTGAGTCTCCCGTATTCTATGAGGGCGCTGGGGTGCACTCCCACGCCATTGACTATCAGGTACTCTTCCCTTACCATCCCCACGCCGTCGCTGCAATATTCCCTGTATTTGAAGCTTGCATCGGCCAGGTTGACGTTCATGAGGACCTTCGTCCTGGTTTTCACGTAGGATGTCTTCTTCTTCGCCACCTTGAAGGCGAGAAGCCCCTCATAGACCCTGCCTCTTTCCTCGACGCAGCTGACAGTCACAGCCATGCCGTCCTTCAGCTTCTTTGTAGCGTCTTTCGCACCCACGACACACGGTATCCCAAGCTCCCTGGCGACTATCGCCGCATGGCTGGTCCTCCCCCCCTTTTCAGTGATCACTGCAGCGGCCTTCATGATAACGTGCATGAAGTCCGGTGTCGTATGCTCCGTCACAAGGACTTCGCCCTGGCTGAAACCAGTGAAGTCGTCCTGCGAGAGTACGGCCTTCACCCTGCCGGCGCCGATTTTTTTGCCGACTGCGATGCCTTCGCATAGGACTTTGCCCCTCTCCGGTAACGTGTAGACATCCAACGTCCTTTCAGGTCCTTTGCAGGCGGTTATCGGCCTTGCCTGCAGAATCATAATCCTGCCCCTGCCGTCCAGCGCCCATTCGACGTCCATCGGCTTCCCATAGTGACCCTCTATGATGGAAGCCTTCCTGGCAAGCTCCAGGATTTGGGGGTCTCTGAGGGTGAAGGAAACCCTTTCAGCCTCGGTGGTTTCAGCCTCAGCGACACCATCGTCTGATAATTTGGTCTTCATCCTCTTCAGTCCGAGGCGGCGGCCGATGATGGGCTTTTTCCCCTCGCTGAGCTTCGGCTTGTGGACCATGTACTCATCAGGGTCGCACCTACCATGCACAAGGGCTTCGCCGAGTCCCGGCACCGCCTCAATCACGACAACGTCTTTGAATCCAGAGTCGGGGTCGAGGGTGAATGCGACGCCCGACGCCTTCGCGTCGACCATCTCCTGGACAAGCACTGCCATCCTCGCGGATTCGATGCCATGTTCGGCCCTGTATCTGACTGCGCGGTCTGAGTATAGCGAGGCGTAGCACATCCTTATCCTATCGACAATCTCCTCAGGTTTCACGTTCAGGAAGCTGTCATGCATGCCTGCAAAGCTTGCGTCGTCCAGGTCTTCAGCGGTGGCTGACGAGCGGACCGCAAACCTCCCTCTCTCCAGCCTCTTCGTCTCCTTCTCCACGGCCTTTTTCACCCTTTCCGGAAGTTCCCCCGCCAAAATCATCTTCCTAATCTCAGCCGTGCAGTGCTGTAGGTTCAGATAGCCTTCCCTGTCAAGCTCGGAAAGTATGTCTGCTATCGCCGAGTCCAGGTGGTTTCCAGCGAGGAATTCCCAGTAGGCCTCCGTCGTTACGACAAACCCGTCAGGAACCGGGATGCCCTTCCCAGAAACCTCGGCCCTAATCCTTGCAAGCGAGGCAGCCTTGCCGCCCGTGGCATTGACGTTAACGGCTTTCGGGGACCCCAAAGGGAGCATTTGCGCTTCCATGGACTGATACGCGGGGGACAAAGATAAAAGTCTAAGAGTATATAAACTCATAGACTATCTAGTCTACAATGGACGAGCTTGGGGTTGCCGGGTGGCTGGGCCTCACTCCGCAGCAATATGAGCTTCTCCTTGCCGTTAAGAACCTTCAGCTTCGCGGCACGAATCCCACGCCGAAGAGCATCGTAGACGAGTACCTGAGGTTCTACGGGAGGCGGATTTCCAGGCCTAACCTCTTCAACCAGCTCAACCCCCTCATCAAGGGGGGATTCGTCGTGAAGGTCGCACCCGGCGTCTACGAGCTTGACATGCAGTCGATTAAAGGTTTTCTTGCGGAGAGGACGAAGGAGGGGGAGAAGCGGCTTAGGCTGATGCGGCGATTTTCCGAGAATGTCGACAAGGAGTTGGAAAAGCTCTCCTCAAAGTCGGGCAAACCGATTGTCGAATATATTCCGCCAAGTCAGCTCTTCACCCGCATCGCAGAGTCGCTTTTGAAGGCGAAGAACTGGTATGCCGACTCCCCCTTCCCGAACATAGCATACCCGTATGCGCTCGCAAGAAAGATTGCGCGGACGGATTTCGTGGAGGCTCAGTGGCTTAAGGCCTTCAAGGAGAGGACCCTCGACATCTACTACCTGACCGACCTGAGGATAGACTTTGTCTTCTTCAGGGCTCAGAAGGCGTTCGGCAAAAGAAGCAGGGCTTTGAGGGAGTGCCAGATTGCGCTTGAGCGGGCGGGGGAAATATGCGAGCTCTACGACAACCTCCACATGCGCTACATGGAACCCCTCCCAGGGCCGCACATGTACGTTTACGAGTACGAGGCTGGGAGGCCTGAGGAGCTTTACCTGTGCCTTAGGGGCGCAAGCGTGGGGCCGAAGGAGTATCTTGAGCACAAGGACCCCTACGGCGGGGTTCGGATAATCTCTGAAGACATCGCAACGCAGGCGCTGGAGACGTATACGGCCTCGTTCAAGCATGCAGTTCCGCTCAGGGGACGGTTCCTTGATGGGAAGCTGAAGGAGAAGAGGGAGCTTTTGGACCGGACGGCAAGAAACGGTTAGGTGCTGACGAGAAGTCCGCCGACTATCATCAGTATCGCGCCTGCCACGACCTTCAGCGCCTGGCTTTTATCCGGTAACTCATGCAATAGGAGTATGCCGCCGAGCACCACAAGGAGGGTGTTCATGTTGTATATCGGTGCCATCTTCGAGACGTCGGCGCCCTTTAGGAGGCCGTAGTAGACGAGTATCGAGCCTGCGGCCCAGAAGATGCCGACTGCGACGCCGGCTGCGGCTGCCGTCGGCGTGACCTGCGGTATTTTCGCGCCTGCGTAGGCCAGGTAGAATGCGAGGAAGCATATGACGACGCCGGCTGCGACTAGAAAGGCGGCTGTAGTAGGCTCAAGGCCCATGTATCTCTTGCTCATGACGACTTTCGTGGCAAGGCCTGAGATGGCATAGGAGAACGCCGCAGCCAGTCCGAGAATCAGCCAATCATCCATTACCTCTCCCTTTTGCCGGATATGAACTCCTCCACCATCTCCCTTGCGACGGTGTCGGTGTACTGTATCATGGGGCTTTTCATGAAGTAGCTTGAGGGGCTTGTGAGTGCGCCTCCGACACGCCTATCGAGGCCGACTTTGGCGCAGCGTATGGCGTCTACCATGACTCCTGCGCTGTTGGGGCTGTCTTCGACGTCGAGCCTCAGTTCCAGGTTGATTGGGATGTCGCCGAACTTCTTCCCCTCCATCCTTATGAAGCAGAGCTTCTTGTCCTTCAGCCATGGGACGTAGTCTGAGGGGCCGATGTGTATGTCCTCTGGGGATAGCTGTGTGGGGAGCTGCGACTGTACGCTCTGGGTCTTCGATATCTTCTTGCTCTTCAGCCTCGTCCGCTCGAGCATGTTGAGGAAGTCGGTGTTTCCGCCGACGTTCAATTGGTAGGTGTGTTCCAGCTTCACCCCCCGGTCCACGAACAGGCGCGTCAATGTCCTGTGGACTATCGTCGCCCCGACCTGGCTTTTGATGTCGTCGCCGATGCATGGGAGGCCCGCTGCCTTGAACTTGTCGCTGCCCTCCTTTGTCGAGCAGATGAACACGGGCATGGCGTTGATGAACGCGACACCTGCCTTGATGCATTCGTCTGCGTAGAACCGTGCGGCCTGTTCCGAGCCGACGGGGAGGTAGCATATGGCGACTTCTGCGCCGCTTTTCTGAAGCTCCTTCGCGACGTCGACCGGCTTCTGTTTCGGGTCTACTGTGAACTTCTCCCTCGTCGTGTCCGCTACCCCGTCCAATACGGGGCCTTTCTTCACCTCGACCCCCCAGTGCGGCACCTCCGAGAATTTGACGGTGCAGTTCGGCTCAGCCCAGATGGCTTCGCTCAGGTCTTTGCCCACTTTCTTGCTGTCGACGTCGAAGGCTGCGGCGAACTTGATATCCTTTATCATGTAGCCTCCGAGGCTGTTGTGCATGAGGCCGGGGATGACCGGGTCTTCGGCCTTCACGTCCTTGTAGTATTCCACGCCCTGTATAAGGCTTGACGCGCAGTTTCCGACCCCGATGATGGCGACTTTAACGTCTTTAATAGCCATTGTATGTATATAATGTTATATCCTATATAAATGTTTTACGGTTGTGAAATATGACCCTTGAGAGGCCTATTCAGCGGCTGGTAACCAACACGACGACGAACTGCCTGTGGCCCTATATCCTCGCTTTGATGAGGAATGAGCCTGTCTACGCCTACGAGCTCCAGGACCGCGTGAAGGAGCGTTTCGGATTCGAAGTCGGCCAAGTCACAGCCTACATGGTCCTATACAAGCTGGAATCCGAAGGCCTCGTCCACACCGAGTGGCGGAATGTTGAAAACCGCCAGAGGAAATACTACAGGATAACAGACAAGGGAAAGGCTTGTTTGGAAGATTCCGTCAAATATCTGCAGGAGACGGCAAAACGGCTGGCACGATAGTCGTCAGCCGCAATATTGCCCTAATCCCACGCCTGCAAGCCGCATTGCAGTCCTCACAAGACTCTTTCCCCAAACGTATGCCCCCGGAAGTCCGACGGCAGTTGAGGCCACCGACATCGCCGTCTGGGGGCCTGACAAGTCAAGGTTTGTTGTCGCAGCTACAACGACGCCCAATGCGACCGAAGCCAGGCTCACCCCGATGGGAAGCATCGCCCCCGCCGCCGCTGCAGTCTTTTCCCCCACAGTCAGCTCATCATCGAAAAGCTTTCTGACCTCCGCCGTCGTCCCGGCCTTGACGCCGTCAACGAAAGACCTGAACAAGCGCCCTTTCCTCTTTGCCGCGGGTTGTCTTTTGAACTCCCATACCACCTCCGGGTGGTGGCTCTGGTAGCTCAGGTCCGGCGAAGGCCTTTCCTCAAAGGAGCCAGAGAGCCTTCCCCCAGACTCGAGCATCACGTTCATCGCATTCTTGAGTTTCGGCGCCGTTTCCATCGGGAATGACCTGCAGACCATCCGTTTTGCCTTGACAATCCGCTCTATGTCCCGTATGAGCTCGACGTCGACCTTCTCCCTCTTCGCATCCTCTGTCACCGGCGCTCCATGGAACACTATCTCGTCCTTGTCCTTCGTGTAGAAGACCTCGACTGCGGCCTCGACTTTCCCTTGCTCGTCCTTCACGCAGTAAAGGCCTCCGATGCTTGCAAACATCCTCAATGTGTCAGGGCCTTCGGGGCAGGGGTAGGTGATTCTCCCGAGTTCCGCGATTCTTGCAATGGTCTCGGGGCTTTTCACCGCCCAAATGGTGCGTCTCCCCCCCTTGCCGCCCAACGTGAGGGGTTCGCCGTCAATGTCCCTGCAGGGGACGTCCTCGGCAGCCACCTGAGCCGGTCTTTTCTGTTTGGCGCCTTCGAGGTCCAGCTCCAACAACGCCATGTCCGAGCTGCCGTCGAAGAATCCGGAGTATGTGACGGACTTTCTGAACCCATAATAGTTGTATGCCCTAATCAGCGTCTCATCCCCCAGGTCGACGGCCACACGGATGGTTTTTTTCCGGGATGCCTCCGCGACCTTGATGGCCTTCTCCATGAGCATGTTGCTTACGCCAATCCCGTACGAGTTGTCGACCACGTGGAGCCGGTGTATGACGACCTCCCCCCCAGAGCCGTATACCAGCCCCAACACGCCTTTTATCGCTCCTTCCTCGTCGCGTACGGCGTACAGTTCGCCGCTGTCGATGACTCCCTGCATGGTGACTGCGTCCTCTCCCTTTCCCTCCTCGAAAAGCACGACGCGTCTGAAGGCGTCGTCGAAAGCGCTGACGCGTTCGACCTTGAGGCTTTGTCCGGCCACGTCGGACCTTATCGCGTTATTTTCCACCCCTAAGACGCGCGCGATGCCGTTCAAGGTCACCGGCTGGCCGCGCTTTTCTAGGGCGACGCATATGGCTTCCAAAACGGTCAATCCAAGTTCGGTGCCTACGATATGTTCTACTCGTGAGTCCTCGGGGTCGCTTGTCCCGATTTTTTCCATGAGGGCCTTCTTCCTGGACTCGAAAACCCCCCCTATGTCCGCGTTTTTTGAAAGCAGGACCCTAAGGACTTTCCGGGGGTCGACCTTGTATTCGCCTGCCAGCCTGTCCAGCGGAAGCGAACGTGTCTGAAGTTCGGCCTCCAGCGACATGTCCTTGCCAGCCGCTTCGGGCCTCATGACCCTGCCGACGACCTCCTTTTCGCACTGTCTTGCCAAATCGGCCTTGAGCATATTAGTCACCGGGAATGCGCAGAATAAATCCTAAAGAAGTGACAGTGCGAAAGCGGCAGGCTTCACCACGGCGGCCTCGGGCACGACTATAAGATTGTATCCGAAGGCCCACCAGAGTAGGAGTACGAGGACTATAGCGAAGAGGGCTAGGCCTACGACAATCAACTCCCAGAACGGGATTATCCTGTCCACCAACTGGATTATCTTCAGCATCGCTAAACTAATACTCCCGGCCGTATAAATACTCCGGCCCTGATTCCATGCTGTCACCCGTACGGTCCGTTTATTATCCCCTCTTCTCCCTCGGGTTTTGTCATGCCTGTATCATCTGTGGTGTATGGGATTTTCATGCGGAATGTGTAGGGTTCCCCAGTGTTTCCTGTTGGGCATCCTTTTACCACTAACTTGAAGCTTTCCTTCGGAGGAACGGTTGTGGGGTCGACTGTTATCGGCCCCCCGCAGTCAAACGGGTATCCTGAGACAGTGACACCTTTGTCGGCGACGTAAACCTTTTTTTCCAGCTCGTTTGTGAAAACCACCTCCACCGTGCCGTCAACATGGGCTATGGCGGAAGCAAGGTCGGGTTTGATTTTGGAAAAACCGGTCGACGTCGGCTGTAATGTTCCGCATTCGCTGGAAATGTCTGCGGGGTAGGCGTATTGCAGCAAAAGGGATAGTGCCAACACCACGGCTGCGAATCCGGCCTTCCTTGTTTTTTTCGCAAGCCATAAAACTAAAGTGAAGAGCAGGATTGGCGGCGCATAGGCCCTGTTGAAAATTGTTTGTTTGTATACCGTCGAGTCGACCCATATTATGCTCTCCACAACCACCGGACCTAGGCCGCAGTGGGGGAGAAACAGGCGGACGTCTATCGGGACCAGGAGCAAAATCAAGAGGTAGTGGATGATATTCTTTTTCGTATCTGTCATCTGGTCCCGTCTACTTTTTCCCGCTCTTCAGCGCCTCTATCGCGGCCATCTTGACGCCTGCGAGGTAGTCGATGCTTGCCTTGCCGCCTGTGGAGACGTGGGTTATCTTGTCTTCGACGTTGAGTTTCCTTGCCGCCGATACGGTGTCTCCGCCGCCGATTACGGAGAACCCTTTGCCGGAGGCGATAGCCTTTATTATCTCCTCTGTCGCAAAGGCGTATGCCTGGGTCTCGTACATGCCGAGTGCGCCGTTGAAGAAGACCGTGCCCGCCTTCCTGATTTCTCCGACGTACATATCCACCGTCTTTCTGCCGACGTCGAGTATCCTGTACTCCTGCGGGAGGCTGTGGAGGCCTACTTCCTCACGTTTCCCTTCTTTGTCGACTGCGAGGTCGACTGGGAGCACAATCCTGTCCTTGTACTTTTCCAGTATCTGCCTCGCCGGCTCCTGTTGTTCATTGAACTTCTTCGCAACTATGAAATCCATGGAAGGCTTCCCAAGCTCAAGGCCTTTGGCGGCAAGGAAGACGTTCGCAAGGACCCCCCCAAGGAGTATCCTGTCGACTCCGCCGTCCAAGGCCTTCTGTATTATCTTCATGGACTCCTTCACCTTCGCCCCGCCGAGGATGAAAAGGAGCGGCCTTTTCGGATTGCGTAAAACGTCGCTTAGAGCCCTTATCTCCCTCTCCATTACCCTGCCCATTCCGGAGGGCAGCGTTGTGGTGAAGCCGACCGTCGATGCGTTGCTTCTGTGGGCCGCGCCGAAGGCGTCGTTGAGGAATATGTCCCCGAGGGGTGCGAGGTTTTTCACAAGGAAGCTTCTGGCGTGAGCCTCGACAGGCCTGTCCATGAACTCCTCGCTGTACATCCTCACATTGTCTAGCAGGAGTATTTCGCCGTCGCGGAGGTTCTTTATCATAGTCCTTGCCGTGGGGCCGAAGACGTCGTCCGCATACTGGACTTTGATTCCAAGGAGCTTCCCCAGGTGTTTTGAGTGCTTTTCCAGGCTGGTGAAGTCCGTCTCCCCCGGCTGGCTTTGGTGCGCCATGCAGACGACCTTTGCCTTTTTGTCGGATAGCTCCTGCAATGTTGGGATGTGGGAGCGCATCCTCCTGTCGTCTATGAACTCCCCGGTTTTGGGGTCGATTGATGTGTTGATGTCTATGCGTATCAGCACCGTCTTCCCTGCGAAGTCGAAGTCGTCCAAGGTCGCAATCCCGTCAATCATAACGTCACCATAATATCCTCTAACCTTATTTTACTTAGGCTGGCAATTTAATAACTGAATCATCTTGGTGTGTGTATGGTTTCGCGGCGTGAAAGCGGGGGTTTTTCCATGGCAAGGGCCGGCGACTTAGCCTTTGACCCACAGCTGATGAAAGTAGGCGCTTTGCTGGTGCGCCATGAGCGTTTGTCCCATGGGAATGAGGTATTGTACGCCGGTGATAGGGTGGAAATGTCTTCCCTGAGAGGGCATGATGCCTTTATGAGAACGGTCGGTTTGACGGACGAGGAGGTATTCTTCGTGAAAGAGTTTCCAGACGTGGTTGGGACTCACGGCTTCCTATACTTCTAGGAGTTCGAGGATAAGGGAGAAAAAGGCGTTTATATACTCGGTGTCGCGGTTCCGAATAAATACCGTGGGAGGGGCGTTGGCCTAAACATGCTACAACGGCTGGAGGGGATAGCTCGGGAGAGGGGGTTAGACTTCATCGAGGAGAGGCTCTCCCCACACAGGCCTCAGATGGCGTCAAAAGCCGAGGAATTAGGATTTGTCTTACATAGTGAAATTGGCGGGAAACTCGTTTACAGGAAACACCTGAAGTGATGGACACCGAGGAGGCGATAAGGGGCAGGCGGAGCGTGCGTGAATACACCAAAGAGGACATTTCAGAAGATGACGTCAAAGCCATCCTCGAAGCCGGCCGCATGGCCCCCTCAGGCCTCAACAACCAGCCTTGGCGGTTCAAGGTGCTGCGGGGGGAGGAAAAGGATTCGGTTGCGAAGCACACAAAATACGGTGGCACAATCAGGAAGGCTCCGGTCTGCATCGCAGTATTCCTGGACGAGGCATCATGCTACAACCGCACCAAAGACCTGCAGGCGGTCGGCGCCTGCCTGCAGAACATGCTCCTTGCAATCCACAACCGCGCCCTCGGGGCCGTCTGGCTTGGTGAGATACTCAACCAGCATGAGACGGTTGAAAAAGAGCTGGGAGTCAAACACGAACTCATGGCTGTCGTCGCATTAGGGCATCCTGCCGAAGACGGGGGGGCCCCGGACAGGAAGGATTTGACAGAACTCCTAATCTGAGCCTTTAATATCTCAGTGGTTCCAGTGTTCTTTTATGGTGGAAAAAGTCGTTCCGAAAGGTGTGAGCAGGCGGCAGTTCCTCGAGGACACAGGCAGGCTCGCGGGGGCGGTAATCGGCGGAGCAGCTCTTCCCATGCTTTTTCCGGGGGAGGCAAGCAGGGACTCGGACGGCTCGGTCGGCCCTATCGTCTCATCTGATCGGCTCAGAAGCGAGTTCCGAAGGCTTGGGGACCCGAAACACCAGGTCGAAGCCCTAAAGGACATCAAATCGTACATGAAAATCAGGGGTTATCGCGAGCTGATACGCTGCCCAGATGGTGAAATTCTCCCATATCCGATTTACTACCAGAAATATCTGGCAAAATCTGGGCAGAGACATTGGAGTCCGCCGACGTTGGAAGAGTTTAAGGATGCTGTGAAGATGCCGTGTGTTGTCGCCCAGGATTCCCCGCTGCTTGAGCCTCTAAGAGGCTATGTGCGGACCTATCCAAACCGTTTCATGGAAAGCAAAGACTGGGGGCATCTTGTGTTCCTTCCGAAGGTTGCGGTAAAAGACGATACTGCTGGGACCGCCGAGCCAGGAAACAAGGCGATATTCATCGACACCGTCCGGGAGGGGAGTCCGTCGGAAGGAAGACCGGGAACACAAAGGGACCCTCTGGAGTATCTTCCCACGATAGCGCATGAGGACTTCCACCTCTCGAAGGAAAACGTCGATGGAATGCGGCTCAGAAACGAGATTGCGGCAGCAAAGAGGGAGGTCGAGGTCTGTAAACACGTATTCTACCACCCTAAGGTCGATATATCAGCTAGGAAGAAGTTCCTGGACTGGTGGACTGAGGCTGAGATAAAGATAAAATTCGGCGAATTCCTCCAGCAAGATAGGTTCGGCGACGACTTCGCAAGAGTCTACCCAAAGGCGTCGGGAGTCACAGCACCTGAACTGTGGCATGCGGAAATCAAGGACAAGACGCTTCAGAAGTACAAGGACCTGAGAGGCCCAAAAGAAGATGATGCCAATCTGGGCTCCGCAGTAAGGATTGCCCTCCTCGGAAGAAACAGGACGATGAAGGAGGTCATAGCAGCCCTAAAGGATGTAGTCTCAAAAAACGAGGATGAACTGGACGTAAAAAATGCGAAAGTGGCTTTGGAGTTCATTGAAAAACGCCTTCAAGAACCCTAATAAAACCTCCCATACCTGACTATATATAAATTGTTTTCTGGGGCACACACTGCTTTTTTCCCCCCAATCCGTATTCATTCCCGATGCTTGTCCGCGAGTTGGATGTGGGGTTGGAGTTTCGCGACCTTTTCGAGTCGGTCGGAGTAAAGGAGCTATACCCGCCGCAGCAGATGGCTGTGGAGGCCGGTGTGATGGGGGGGAAGAACATGATACTCTGTACGCCGACTGCCAGCGGAAAGACAATAGCCGCCGAATTGGGGATGATAAAGGCGATAGAGCGCGGAAAAAAAGCCATATACCTGGTCCCCCTAAGGGCGCTGGCGTACGAGAAGGCGCAGGAGTTCAAAAAATACGAGAAACTCGGGTACAAGGTGCGGCTGGAAGTCGGCGACCTGGACGCGAGCAAATACAAACACAAGCCCGAATTCGACATACTCGTCGCAACCGCAGAAAAATGCGACAGCATCCTCAGAAGCAAACCGGAATGGTTCAAAGGGACGGGAATACTCGTCCTAGACGAGATACACCTCATAGCCTCCGACCGCGGCCCAGTATACGAAATCCTCTCCAGCAAATTCAGAAACATCTACCCAGACGTCCAAATACTAGGCCTTTCCGCGACAATAGGCAACGCAGGCGAGCTTGCCGACTGGCTTAACGCAGAACTGGTCCTCTCCACTTGGAGGCCTGTCAAGCTCAGGGAGGAGGTCGTCGTGAAGGAGGATGAAGGCCTCGTTGACGTGGTCAGAAAATGCCTTAAAGAGGGGCAGGTGATGGTTTTCGTGAACAGCAGGAAGAGCGCGGAGGCGGTTGCAGAGAAGCTCGGAGACGAGTTGGACCTCAGGAAAGACAACGAGAAGATTGCTGAGGAGATAGAATCCGCATTGAATCCGCCTACGAGACAGTGCATAAGGCTCGCATCCTGCGTCAGGAAGGGCACGGCATTCCACCACGCCGGGCTTGTGAACGAACAGCGTTCAGCAGTCGAAGAATCGTTCAAGAACGGGTCGTTGAAGGTCATCGTCGCAACGCCGACGTTGGCTGCCGGCGTCAACCTGCCATCAAGGACCGTCATCCTAAGAGACGTCAAAAGATATGCGGACACCGGGATGGCCTATATAAGCGTCCTGGAATACAAGCAGATGGTCGGGAGGGCGGGGCGGCCGAAGTTCGACGACCGAGGCGTGGCAATAACCTTGGCAAAGGACGAGTCTGAGGCCGAGTACATAGTCGAACACTACATCGGCGGTGAGCCTGAGGACATATTGAGCCAGCTTGGAGTCCACCCGGTGTTGCGGTTCCATACACTCGCCTCGATAGCGTCCGGGTTCACAAGGACCGGCGAAGCCCTCGTCGAGTTCATGAGGAGCACGTTCTTCGGCTTCCAGTACGGGGTGAAAAGGGAGTTCGAGGACCTATTGGAGAAGGTGTGTGACGAGCTCATCGAATGGGGTTTCGTGAAAAAGGAAGGCAGGTTCCTCCTATCGACTGCGCTCGGCAGCCGCGTCAGCGAACTATACATCGACCCCCTCACAGCACACAAATACCTGACAATGTTCAAACAGGCTGAGGGTGGGGGTAATTTTCACACGGTCGGAGTCCTTGAGGTACTCTGTGACGCAGTCGAAATCCCTCTGATTCCAGTGAAGTCCAAGGAGGAAAGCGCCCTATGGGGGGAAGCATACACCCTGGAAAAGCAACTCCTTAGGGACCTAAGCGGGTTCGGCTTGGATTTTGAGTTCTTGAACCGGTTCAAGACTGCGAAGATGTTCGATGAGTGGGTGAATGAGAGGACCGAAGACGGAATACTGGAGACATATGGAATAGCCCCCGGGCAGTTGAACATCCGCATACAGAACCTCGAATGGCTCTGCTATGCTGGGGCCGAGCTTGCGAGGATTGAGGAGCTGAAAAAAGCCCATATCGTCCTCAAGAATCTTGAAACAAGGGTTGTTTACGGGGTCAAGGAGGAGCTTCTGCCACTGGTCAGTGTGCGGGGAATCGGAAGAGTCAGGGCAAGAAAACTCTATTCCGCCGATATAAAGACTGTTTTACAGCTAAAGAGCACACCAACAGGTGAACTTGCAAAGTTATTGGGTACAAAAATAGCTGAAAACGTGAAAAACAACATATCCTGATTTAATATTATATCAAATGGTATATGCTAGTTTATCGGTTTGTTTGGCCTTATTTTTAAAAAATTAGCTTTATATGAGCTTTTTTCGGTTAAAAAAGTCATTTTTAATATTATAATCGGTAAAAAACACTCCTCGGACTTTATTACAGTATTAAAACTTATCTTGAACGTTTTTACCTATATATTAGCCTTTTCATCCTAATCGTTCAAATCAAACTATATATACTGCATCGTGTAATCGATTAGCGTAGAAACCCTAGTGCACACTATGCTCAATTTGACATAGTGATAAATTAGGGTTAGTGTCTGATTTGGTTGGCGTCAAGACACGACACGAAAAAAGGAGGTAGATAAAATGAAGACCTTGAAACGTGTCGGGTCCATTGCGGCAGGCGCTGTGATGCTTGGGGCAGCAGTCTCAGGAGCAGTGAGTGCCGGAATGGATAGTACCGGCTTGACGAAGGACTTCTTCTACGATGCGGGCTACAACCCAGTAGTACAAATCGTAGTCGGAGAGAAAGGAATGGCGACCGACGCCGTAGCAGCGGGCAACATCGCTGCCGTAGTCGGGAACCTAGCGTATAAGAGCGCGCAAGCAGCCGCGACTGGCGGGTCAGCCAGCGGGCAGGTTGTGCTTGGCGTCTCAGCAAGGGGTGCAACGGGTAAGTACGAGCAGGCCACTCACGACTACACGGGCGGCTCAAGCTCAAGCTACCCGCTGATAAAGGCCAACGTTGACGACAACGGAAACTACGATTTCTACAACGAGAACGAAGGTCTGTATTTCAACAGCACCTCAAGGAGGACCGAGACATACAACCGCGGAGAGTTCGTCAGCTACAGCCTAGCCTGCGACCAGCAGGAAAGGACTGAAGCCGGGGTCCTGAAGAAGGGAACGTACAACAACGTGCACTGTCTGTTCTGTGAGACGTTGTGTCTGTCCCAGTTGCAGAACCCGGAGCACACAATGGAAGAGTCCATTGCAGTGAACTACGACAAGCTGACGTGGTACGAAGCGGGTCTCGGCAAAGACGACGCTGAGAAGCTGACGTTGAGTGTCGGGTCCAAGGCCGT
>Ga0315294_10003909_pt1 | contig 16250 bp, 16 predicted proteins | sample YL17G13_40_MG_FD_203626 | JGI IMG/M metagenome (GOLD analysis project Ga0315294, IMG submission 203626) | Sediment microbial communities from Yellowstone Lake, YNP, Wyoming, USA - YL17G13_40 | ecosystem: Environmental > Aquatic > Freshwater > Lake > Sediment | place: USA: Wyoming | collected... | reverse complement strand
CAGTATCGACCGTTATCGCCCTGCCGAGAATTTCCAATAATCGACTCATACACCACCCGCACCCAGTTTCCATCTTATGATTTGCAATAATGATTGTGGATTTGAGTCTCCACCCGCCTCCAATCACACATGGTATCGACAATTGATGAGGGGGGATTAATCCCGGATTCGGAAATTAATCACTTGACGTGCTATTTTGCTTTTTCGTTGTGGGGATTGTGCGTTATGTGCCGGTTGTTACGATTTTAGAGGCGGATTATCGGGTTCGGATTTTGCCATTTGTGCCTGTTTTTCTATCTCGTTTAAATACGCCAGAGTGCGTTCGAGCTTATCGGTCAGGTGTTTCAATTTCAGCATGGTTTTTACACGGGTCAAAAGCTCCAGCTTATTCACGGGCTTGCTTAGGAAGTCGTCCGTTCCCGAATCGATGCCGCGTTCGATGTCGCCGAATTCATTTAGTGCTGTAACCATTATAACGGGTATATCGCTGGTTCTGGGGTCGTTTTTGATTCTTCGACAAACCTCGAAGCCGCTCATCCTGGGCATCATCACATCCAGTAAAATCAAATCGGGAGGATCTTTAGCGACAATTTCCAATGCCTCCGGCCCATCGTGCACGGGGACCGCCCGGCAGTCCACGTCCTCAAGATATGCCTGCAGCAATTCACGATTCTGTTGATTGTCGTCTACCACCAGCACTACCGGTGTCGTATTCTGCTTTTTACCAGTATTAGCCTTGCTCATAGAAAAATACTCCTGTTCGAATCGGAAAAGCAATTTTCGTCATCAAAAGATATTTCATCTCCATTTTAGGTTAAGTTCGGCTCGCTATTTCTCCAGTGCGCGTAAAACAGCCGTACAAAAGGCGGGCAAATCGTCGGGTTTGCGTGCCGTAATCAAGTTGCCGTCTACAACACATTCGTCATCTACGTACTCGGCGCCGGCGTTGATAATGTCGTCTTTTATCGCCATAAAACAAGTCGCCTTTTTGCCCTTATATATCTTCGTGCTGCACAACAGCCATCCGCCGTGGCAAATTGCCGCGATCACCCTGCCGGCGTCAACCATGTCGTTTGCAAACTTTATGACATCAGCACTTCTTCGCATAAAATCCGGCGCGAATCCGCCCGGCACAAGCATGCAGTCATAATCGCCGGCGTCAGCTTCTTCCGCTGCAATCTCAGATACGCAGGGATAACCTTCCTTCGAATGATATTCTTTTTTCGCCTCGGCCGCAACTAAATTGACCTGAATATACGCCTCCAAAAACCGATAGTATGGGTACCAGACTTCGAGAACCTGATACATTTCGTCTACTAAAATAGCCACCTTTTTCACTGCCATATGTTCGCTACTCCTTATTTATTGTTTCAGTGTCCTGCTGGATCCAGGCGAGATTGAAGACATAGTATTGTTTGCTGCTGATCAGGTGGACGAGGCCGTCGGGGGTCTGGGTCGCCGCCAGGTACCCTCTCGGTTCGGCATGGGTCGAGTCCATGATGAACTTGCCGGTATTGCCACCCCCGTCGAGCTCCCTTGCTGGGCCGCCATTGGTGAGCAGCCTTTTAACAGGCCATGTTTTGCCTTCATCGAACGACAAGGCTGCAAACATGCCGAAGACCCGGCGCTGCCTGCCGGCGGAATCTTTTAGCATCATTCCCGTATTGCCGTTTGTGAAACTCACCAACAGGATGGGCCCTTCCGACAGTCGCCTGAGGATGAGTCTTTGCCCGCTGCCGAGCGGTGAGAACTCGCTGGCCGAATATGTCCAGTTTATGCCCATGTCTTTAGAGATGCTCATCGGCATCTTTCCGTTAATGCTGTTGCCGCGTCCAAGCGCCACCAGGCTGCCGTCCCTGAGCTGCGTGACGCCGGCGTGAATCCCCGCAACCCACGCGCCGGTCTCACCGGCAGCAAACTTCGGCGAAGGCCTGCCAGCTCCGGCGTCGGTCCACGTCTCGCCGCCATCGCGGCTGACGTGCACGGCCGTCCCGCCATTGCCCCCTGTCACCGCATCGCAAGGCAGGACAAGGTAGCCCTCGCGCGTTCGAAATACCGATTCGACGGGCATGTGACGCAGGCCATGCTCGGGATTGATCAATCGAGCCTTCGACCACGTGGCGCCGTTATCGGTCGAAAGTCGCATCACAGTAGCGAGATTTCCCCAAGTGGCCGCCGCCGAGAGACCGTTAAAGTGATAGATAGTGTCGCTGCCGTCGAAACAGAGTGCAGGAGCGTGGTCATTGCGGTCCGGCGCGTCCCAAAAGACCGAGGCCGGCTCCCACTGCTCGGCGCCGTATCGCAGGCGGCTTGCCAGGATGGTTAATTCGCGCCCGGGTTCGTCCCGGCACGAATACCAGATCGCAAGCAGATCGCCATTGGGGCAATCGACCAGTGCCGGGTCGTGATTGTGCTCGGAGTACATCGGGCCTTCGGAGCCCGGCGGGATTTTGACATATTCGAGAGGCCCTTTGAAGTAGGGCTTATTCGGATCGGGACCACTCGCCCAGTCGGGCCGATTCTGCTGAATCACGTTGCGAGCGTTCAATGCCGGCTCAGGACTCGCAAGCGGCTCGGTCTTGGGCATCTCGCCGGCGACTACGCGGAAACCTATCAGCCAGCTTTTGTCGTCCGGCAGAGTCCCAAGCCGGTTCGCCGAGCGAAGAAATGCGACCAGCGTACTGTGACTGCCGCTCCGGGCAACCTTAAAATCACCAGTGGCCCGCCCTACCGGATCCGTCTGCTCACTTTGTTCGTACGGGCCGTACCAGTCATAGCACCATTCTTCCACGTTGCCGTGCATATCGAAAAGACCCCACGGATTCGCTTCGGTCTGTGCGACCGTCAGCGGCATCGGTTCGGCAGCTTTGAGGCGATGTGCCGGATCGGGAAACCAGCTTATGCGAGCGTTCTTTAGAAACTCTTCCGGCAGGGTATCGCCGGTATGATAGACTGTCTCCGTGCTGGCCCGGCAGGCATACTCCCACTCGGCCTCGGTCGGCAGACGGTATGGCTTGTCTTCCTTCTTCGAGAGCCATTTGCAGAACTCCGCCGCCTCGTACCAGCTCACAAAAACTACCGCCTCATCGTCCCTTTTGGAAAAACCGAGCTTACCGCGAAGCGCGCGGTGTTCGGGATCGAATTGCTCGTACTGGGCGTTGGTGACCTCAGTCGTGGAGATGCCGAAAGATTGTGTAATGCGCACACTGTGGGCGGGCCGCTCGTCCCAATCGCCGCCTTTATCCTGCCCCATCAGGAATGATCCCGGCTGGATGCGAACAAATTTCATGCCGATGGAATTGAAGAATGTATCGGCAGCCTGCGCCGAATTCAATGCTGCCGTGCCGTCTATGGAACATAGTACTGTCACAAGACAGATTACCAGTATTGCCGACCATTTGCTTTTTATCATTTCATTACCTTTCAAGTTGCCTGGTTGCTGTTATTTTCGATAAACTGGCGGATTTGCGGTTTGATATATATTTGCTCAACATCCACCACTTTCGACACCGCCTCGGCACATATTGTCGCAGAAACGATGGACGAAGCCTGTGTATCGGCAAAAAAAATACGCTCACCCTTGATCGTGCAAAGTCCCCCGCCGCTACCGCCAAGAGGCTCGTTGCGGATTGTCACGCCGTTTGCCTCCAAAAGCGCCAAAAGCTCGTCTAAAATATTCTGATTGTTCATTGCACCCGTGTCATTCTACATAAGTCAAGGTTCAAGAAAAAACGCATCAAAAGTCGATATACTTTATTAGGTATCAAATTTTATCGTAGGAACAGAAAATTGGCAAGTATTACGGAAAAACGCCTGTCGCTGCACAAAAGTGTAGAAGTCCAGAAACTTCAAAATGAGGCCTTAAAATCCCAGCTCGCCGGGCTCCAGCATCTGGCCAATATAGGTACCGTCAGCCACATGATAGCCCACGAGATGAATAACCTGCTGACCCCTTTGAAAAGCTATGCTTCGTTCGCATTGGACAATCCGGATGACAGAGCACTGACTGAAAAAGCTCTTCAAAAGGTGACCAAAAACTGCGGGCGCGCAGCTAAGATCATGGAAAGTATGCTCGCCCTGGTCAGCGGCGAAACGCAGGAAAAGCAAAACGCACGGCTGCTTGATCTGATCGACGAGATTTTTACCTGTCTTTGCCGGGATTTTGCCAAGGACGGGATTACCGTGGAAATCCAAATTCCCGAGGACCTGACTATATGGGTTATACCCGTTCAGATACAGCAGGTTTTAATGAACCTGATTCTCAACGCCCGCGATGCGATGCTGCGACGCGGCGGAGTTTTGACCATCAAAGCCGCCGAGACGGTCGATACCGTTGTGATCGAAGTGGCCGACACGGGCGAAGGGATTGATCCGGCCGATTTGGCAAACATTTTTGAAACCTTCTTCACCACCAAAACGGACAAGGGCTCGCCGTCCGAATATTCCGGAGCGGGCATCGGGCTGGCATTCTGCAAAATGATTATCGATAGACATAAAGGCTGCATTTCGGTAGAATCCAAACCTGGTCATGGTAGCACGTTTAAGATAGCTTTACCTAAAACCACAGTCGGATAGTTGCTGATGGCGGCCTTGGTGCCCAAAATTGTTTTGATGCTGATACTGCTTGTCGGTTCCGCGTTTTTTTCAGGATCTGAGACCGCATTTATCAATTTATCAGCCAGGCAGATACGCCTGTTTGAGAAATCTGAGCACAAACTTCAAAAATTGGTCGCAAGCCTCCTGGGCAAACGCCGGAAACTGCTCAACTGCTTTCTGCTCGGCAATATGACGGTCAACGTTCTTTTTTACGCCGTCTCCAGCATCCTGATAATCCGACTCAAAGACTATGGCGGCCTGACTGCCGCGTTTGCCGCCCTGCTGAGCTTTGTCGGGGTGCTGCTCTTCGGCGAAATTCTGCCTAAATCCCTGGCTTACGCCAACTCGAAAAATTTCTGCGTTGCCGCCGCCCTGCCGGCATATCTCTGCCTCCAGATATTAGGGCCTGTCGAAATGGTTTTCAAAGTTATCATTTTGGAACCCACCTTAAGGCTGATTCTGGGACCGGCCAGGCACCCGAAGGCAATAACCGTTGGCGAATTCAAATCATTGATCGAGAGCACCCGGAAACAGGGATTGATTACCGCCGACGAAAACAGGCTCTTTACCGAAGTTATCGAACTTGGCTTTCTGAAGGTTCGGCACGTGATGAGGCCGCGGGTGGATATGATTGCCTGTGACGTGACCGAATCGAGCGCAGCAGCCCGAGAGATGATGAAAAATAATCACCTGACAAGGCTGCCTGTTTATGTCCGCTCAATCGATAACATCATCGGCCTGGTCCACCTGCGGCAGATACTGCTCCGGGGCGAAGTTACGCTGGACAAAATTGTCCAGGATGTCAATTTTGTGCCGGAACAAAAAACGGTCGAATCGCTGCTGGAATTTTTCCGCAGGAGCAAAACCGACATGGCAATCGTGGTCGACGAATACGGCGGTATCGCCGGTTCGGTGCGGCTCGAAGATATCGCCGAAGAACTGCTCGGCCAGATCGAACCGACAAGCCAGACCGAACCGGTCGAACAGACAGGGCCTTTCGAATATCGGCTGTCGGGCAATGTCGCCATTCACGACTGGGCCGACATGTTAGGCATCGATTTGGCGGAAACACGTATGGTGACAATCGGCGGGCTGGTAACCGCCCTTCTCGGAAAAATGCCCAGAAACGGGGACATCGCGTATTTGAAGAACCTGAAGTTCACCGTGGAAAAAGTGCGAAAGCGTCGAATAGAAACATTAATATTAACTTTCGAGCCATTTCAGACCAATGGTCAATAATATTGTCTTAATATCGGCAGTTGTGTTTTGTGTTATTCTGGCCGGTTTCTTTGCCGGCTCTGAAACCGGAATGTACCAGCTTAGCCGGCTTCGCCTGCGGATGGGTATTGAAAAGAAACGCCTGTCGTTCATCATCCTCGGCAGGTGTTTGAGCGATAGTACCGGCCTGCTTCTGTCAATGCTTATAGGCGCTAATCTCGCCCACTATCTTGCAACGAGCATTGTCACCTCGATGTTTCTGAGCACGGTCGATACCGAACACACCGCAGAATTTTTTGCCACTATATTGACTGTCCCGATCCTCTTTATTTTCTCGGAGCTGATACCCAAAAATACGTTCTTCTATCGCGCCGACGTGCTGATGCCCTATCTCTCGCCGCTCCTGTACGCATCGCACAAACTTCTGAGCTGGTGCGGTATCGTGCCTCTTTTGAAATTCATATCGAGTCTTTTCGCCCGGCTGATGGGACTTGCCGCTGCTTCCAGGACGGTTATCGCATCGGCGCAAAGACACAAAGTGCAGGCGATTCTGCAGGACACGCACGAAGAAGACTTTCTAAGCCCCGTGCAGAGCGAGATTGTCAACAGGCTGGTCGGTATCTCGCATGTTCATATGAGCTCGGTGATGATTCCGATTCACAACGTCGAGACGGTCGATGTCAATTCCGATGATTCAGCGTTATTGAATAAATTGAATAAGTGTGCCTTTACCCGGCTGCCGGTTACCGAGGACGGGGGCGGAAACATCATCGGCTTTATCGAGATATACGAAGCGTTAAGCTCATCGGAAAAGTTCGCCGACCTGCGCGGTTTCATCAAACCGATACGAAAACTCGATGTCGACATGACCGTTATAGATGCCATGAACATTATACAGAAGGAAAATCACAAGATTGTTCTGGTCGTAAGAGCCGGCCGCTTCGGACGGGAAAAGCCTGTCGGCATCGTAACGATGAAAGACCTGGTCGAGGAGCTGCTCGGCGAACTTGCGGAATGGTAATATGGCCTCAAAGCATGAATCTAAGTTGAATAACAATATGTCGGCGAAAATAATTAATATTATCGTCGTTCTAATACTATTTATTTTGTCGCTCGCCGTCCTGGCAAATACGATGAGCAAACTTGTTGGCCGCGACGAACAGATGTACTGCACCGGGGCCGTTTTCCTGGCCCAGGGCAAGATGATTTACAGGGATTTTTCATACGCCGCCCAGATGCCCTACCACCCATTGCTCTACGCGGCCTTATTTAAGTTGTTTAACACAACCCACTATCTGCTCGTAGGCAGAATCGTATCCTGCGTGTGCGATATTCTCGTCATGCTGAGCATTGTCGGCATATACCGTCACATTTTCAGGCCTTTTACAACTTCCGGCATGATTTTGGGCCTGGCAGCGGCCGTGTTGTACGTATTCAATCCGCTCGTCGATTATGCCAACGGCTACGCATGGAACCACGATGTCGTGATTTTCTGCGTTGTTTTGTCTTTCTGGTTGTTTATATCCACCGATTTTCAGCAAAAATCAAAATATTGGCGCATCGCCGCTATCGGAGCCCTGCTCACATTCGCTGCCTGCATGCGCATAACCACTGCTCTGGTGTGGCTTTTGTTTTTTGTGCTGCTGCTGAGCGTTCCTGCCGGGTCTATCAAAGAGAGATTCAAAAACGCCCTGCCGTTTGTAGTGGCCGGGGCGGTTGTTTCGATTTGGCCTGCCTGGGTGATAGCCCAGGCCCAGCGGGCATTTTATCTGAACCTGGTCAAAATACCGATGCTATACGGCCAGTGGCTGCGCGAAATCGGGATGGTTCATAATAAATTTACCCTGACGTTCACTTGCCTGACAATGCCGGGTTATTTCGTCCTTGTGGCACTGACGGTTTATTTTTGCCTGAGCGTGTTTTTTCTTCGCCGTAAATTGAAGATTGCCAGCGGCATAAACCTGCTGCTTGCCGCCCTGTTGCCGGCGATATTTTTCATAATCGCCCTGATTCCGCTGACGATGTGGAGACAGTATCTTGCCGTTCCGGTTCCTTTTTTGGTGGTCGGCCTCGCCTTTCCGCTTTTATATTTGCGAAGGCTCACCGACAAAGCGGGCATCAGCAGGCGTTTTAAAATAGCGACCGGCTTAATGGTCATCTGCACACTTGTGGCGTTATTCTCATACCCGGTCGTGCTGTACAGAATCCCTGTAGCTCTCGTACCGGAAAGATGGGTGCCGATCGAAATTCACAAGGTCTCAAAAGATATTGCCGGAAAGCTCCAGACTCAAGGCTCGAAACTTATACTGACCTTAGCCCCCCTGCTCGCCCTCGAAGGCGGCTGCGATATATATCCTGAATTGTCCGCCGGGGCTATTATCTACAGAATCGCCGATTCCCTGCCGGCCGAGGACCGCCGGATAACGCATACGGCCGGCCCGGAAACGCTTGCAGAATCATTCGAAAAAAATCCACCCTCAGCCGTCATACTCGGCGTAGAAATGGGACGACTCGAAGAACCAATCTACAAGTCGGTAGTCACGCCGGACTGGAAAAGAAAAGATTATGAAAACGGGCCTATCGTTTACTTCAGGCCTTAATCCTGTCACCGCTATGCCTGAGGATTTGTTCGCCTTTCCGAACTAATCTTCTTCGCTTTCGAAATAATCGATGATTTCCTGCGCGATGTTGTTGATGACGGTGCGGGTTTGGCCGTTGGTGTTGTTGGAGAGGATGGAGAATATGTAATCGCCCTGGTCAGTTACACACAGGCCCGAGAACGACTTTACGCTGTTGACATACCCGGTCTTGCCGAAGATTTTACCCTTGTACTTTTCCTCTTTGAAATATTTTTCAATCGTCCCTTCTACTCCCCCTACCGCAAGCGAGTCCCTGTATAACTGCCAATTCCTGCTTTTGTAAATGTCCGATAAGACGGTCGTTATCGTATACGCGGTAAGCTCGTTTTGCCGGCTCAGGCCGCTGCCGTCGTCGATATAGAACTGGCTCTTATCAATACCAAGCCCCAATAGATATTGAGAAATCAGTTCCCGTCCCCTTTCCCAACTGCCGTTTTTCTTATCGGGATTACTCATTGCGGCGACGGTTTTAAGCATCGCCTCGGCGGCCAATCCGAGGCTGTTCTTATTACAGCGAGCCAAACAATCGGCCAGCGGCGTGCTGAATTCGATTAGCGGGATGAAATTAGCGCCCTCTTCCAGCGTTTTTTCAACGAGGTGTCCCTTTGCATCGATATCTGCCTGAGCAAGATGCTCGTACAGCAGAAACCCGAAATATGCCGCAGGTCTTTCGATTGCCACGTCAAACGGCCCGACCTCATCTTTACACTTGCCGAAAACGGTCAGCCTGTTAGGGTGCTGATTGCGATATGTTCCGACGGCGCTGCCGCCCTGCGATATGGGCACGACCTTATTGATGAGTGAGACAAAAGAGGTCTGCGGCTCGACGAATACTGCGACTTTGCCGTCGATATTTTTTGCGCTTATCTTTATACAGTTGTCGTTAAAATTCAGGCCGCTCACTTCGCAGGCGTACCAGCGATTCAGATCATCCGCCGGCCAGCTCGGATGCACAGGCTCATTATCGAAAACGCTGCTGTCAACTATAATACCTTCGATGGTTCCGATGCCCCTGGACTTTAGCGCGTTTGCTATGTCCTTGAATATCCAGCCCGGTTCCCGGCCGTACTTAGTGTCGGTTTTTTCGTCACACAGCAGCGGATCGCCGCTTCCGATGACGACCAGTGCGTTGCCGGAAAGCCCAACCTTAGTCTTATAAACGTAATCAGGCCCCAGATAATTCAGGGCGGCGGCACTGGTAATAATCTTCATATTCGAAGCCGGTATCATCAGCTCCTTCGCGTTGTGTTCATAGACCGTGTCGCCGGAATCAGCCTTTAAGATATGAATGGAAAATTGGATTCGTTTCTGTAACGATTCGCTGATGATACTATCGATTTGCCCTGCCAGGTCGGCCCTTGCTAAGCCGCCCAGGCAAAGAGCAATTCCTATTTGAATCAGTAGTTTTTTCATCTGAACTTTCATACGGCGACGTATTATTTCATAACAGAACAGGCATATCAACCCTTTTTTCCAATCCCCAAACGGATTCTTGCTCGGCAGGAATATTTTTGATATTCCAGTCGGAATCCGGATGAGGCCAAACGTATTACGTGCACATAAGCAGCCCGTCTTAGTCCCGCTTCGTTGCGTTTACGAGTTGATTTGATATTGCAGGCCGGCAGGATTAACGGTACACTGTCTGCGGCCTGATTAGGATATTTAAGAATATATGGGAAAAAAGGCAAAATTAGCAAAACAGAAGGCTGATTTGACGTATCTTAATAATAACCAACGGAATATTGACAGCGATAAGGATTATCTTGGCCAGAGACGGGATTCGCTTGCAGCTCGATTAAGAACCGGCGACCGGGCAGCGGCCGCCGAGCTTGTTGATGAATATTATCAGCAGATTTATTTATTTATGAGAAAGCTTGGCCATGATCGCCAGGTCAGTGAAGACCTGACACAGGAGTGTTTTTTCAACGCCTGGCACCATATAGGCCAGTTGAAAGACGGTAAAGCATTAAATGGTTGGATTTATCGCATTGCAAGTAACGTTTCAAGGTTGCATTGGCGCAAACACAAGCACATGGAGGTCATCGGCATTGAAAGCATTGAAATGCCGAATACCGGCAATGATGAGCCTGAGAAAATGGAGCATAACGAACAGTTGGAACGTTTGAGAGATGTTGTGGAACGGTTGCCTCTGAAACTGAGGGAAACGATTATTTTACATTATATGCAACAGTTGACGATTGCCGAGGCCACCGAGGCCGCGGGCATAAATCAGGGGACTTTCAAAAGCAGGCTGAACAGAGCATTAAAAAACTTAAGAAAGAACATTAAATGAAGAGTTCCCGATAGCAGCCTGTTGCGTTTGGGAGCCCGGATAAAAAGAGTGCTGCAATGAAAGAAGAACAAATCAATGAACTGCTGAATGAACTGGGCCGGCGAGCCACAGAACCGGTCCGCCCCGGTCTCGGCGAAGAGATAAAGCAGCGAATCCCGCACAGGCTGTCGCGGCACAAAATCGGCTGGGACACGGTCAATATTATAATAGATTTGAGATTGAGTAAATCAGTCGCGGCGGCAGCGATCATAATTACCATGATTTTACTGCTGAATTTGTTCGGAGGTCGGGATTTAACAAGCGGCGGAATACTTAAAGATGGTATGCTGCTGATCAATTACTGGAGAGGTGTCGGCGAAGACCACGTATCGATCGCCAAGTCAAAATACGAGCATTTGCTTGACCGGGGTGAAAATGTAATATGGTATGGCGATTCCATCGACATTAAAGATGCCAATTCCGTGCTAATGCAGCGCAAGCTGCCCGACGACAAATATGAGCTCACATTCGCCGATGGGCGTGAAAAACAAGTCAATTCCGAGCAGTTAGTGAAACTGCTGACCAGAATGCTGGAAAAAAGAACGAAATAATACAGACATGGTCAGGTGAAAAAAACGCTATTTACTGCTTGTATTTTAGCCAATCCTTTGGTAAAATAGCTAAGAATCAGTCGTGATTTCCGGAAATGTTGTTCTCCCGTATTATAAGGAGTATTTGTATGAACAAGCGAAGAGGGTTTACATTGATCGAACTACTGGTGGTAATCGCTATTATTGCGCTCTTAATGGCGATTTTGATGCCGGCTTTACAGCGTGTAAAGGGGCAGGCGCAGTCAGTTACATGCCAGGCGAAACTGAGACAGTGGGGTCTTATGTTTAAGATGTACACAGACGACTACGACGGCTATTTCAATGAAGGCTGGGGCAAAGATGAAACAACATTGTGGCCGAACGCATTGCGACCGTACTATAAGGACAACTGGGACATGCTTTTGTGCCCAACGGCCACGAGGCTCGCGCTGACTGGCGACTGGGGCACGTTTAAGGCTGCCGAGCGCACATTGGCGACTCCCGGTGGCGTTCCGCAACGTTATATCTTCAGCTACAGCATAAATTCCTGGACCAACTATATGCACGGAGCACGTGGCGATCGCCCGGAAGAATGGTTCTGGAAGAACTGCGTGGGTGTGAAAAACGCAAATCAAATACCGGTATTTGCCGACTCCACGTGGCATGACGCCTGGCCGCGTCACACCGATACTCCATCGCAAAATATGGATTTTTTCGGGATAGGTGATCAGGGCACTACGGGGGAAATGAACCATTTCTGCATCGACAGGCACAGCGGATTTGTTAATTTCCTATTTATGGATTGGTCTGTAAGACATGTGGGGCTCAAGGAGAACTGGACGTTGAAATGGCATCGTCAGTTCGAGCAGGCGGGTCCGTGGACGAGGGCCGGCGGCGTCCGGCCTGATGACTGGCCCGAATGGCTCAGACGCTATAAAGATTACTAAGAACATAAAAGGCCGGTCTTTCGAGGCCGGCCTTTCTTAATAGTAGGTGATTCTTAAAAGGTTTCTCTTTTATTTCGAACTTCTATAAAGCTGTTGCTATGAATAACCGGCGAGGATTTACATTAATCGAGCTTCTGGTCGTAATTGCGATTATTGCACTACTGATGGCGATTTTGATGCCGGCACTGAATCGGGTAAGGAGCCAGGCGAAGAAGGTTAGCTGCCAGGCGAGACTGAAACAGTGGGGTCTTATCTTTAAGCTGTATACAGACGATTACGATGGCTACTTCAATAACAGGGATATAAATAATGCGGTGTGGATGACTGCACTAAATTCGTACTACAAGGATAACGCGAACATGCTTCTGTGCCCGACGGCCACAAGACTCATGCGGGACTTTTCCGACTGGGGCACGTTTAAGGCCGCCTCGCTCGACCAATATGTCTTCAGTTACGGCATCAATTCCTGGACAAACTCCGTGAATCAGGACCGCGGCGCTCGTTTGGTGGAATGGTTCTGGAGGAGTGTACAGAACAATACAACTGTAATACCTGATACCAGGCAGATCGAAGGCAGACCGGTCAGTACGAATATGATACCGGTGTTCGGCGACTCCACATGGTACGATGCCTGGCCTCGCCATACTGATACTCCATCGAACAATATGGATGCTTTTGGGATAGGCGATCAGGGCACGTCGGGGGAAATGAACCATTTCTGCATCGACAGGCACGATGGATTCGTTAACCTCCTTTTCATGGATTGGTCCATAAGAAATGTGGGACTCAAGGAGTTGTGGACGTTGAAATGGCATCGTGCATATGTCACAAGCGGTCCGTGGACGAAAGCTGGCAGCGTCCAGCCTGACGACTGGCCCGAATGGCTCAGACGTTATAAAGATTACTAAGACAATAACAATAGGACTATAAAAGACCGGCATTTCGTGCCGGTCGGCAATTCCCAAAAGGATTCTATTTTACCAGAACTTCCGTAAGTTCTTATTCCGACCACAGAAGGAGTATCATTGTGAGCGACCGGCGGGGATTTACGTTAATCGAACTTCTGGTCGTCATAGCCATTATTGCGTTGTTGATGGCGATATTGATGCCGGCATTGCAACGGGTCAGGAAACAGGCAAAAACGGTGCTCTGCCAGGGCAATCTGAAACAGTGGGGCCTCGTCTGGGCGATGTACACGGACGAAAACAACGGCAAATTCCCCGACTATCTCGCTTTCGACTGGATGCACAGGCTGGTGGATTACTACTCTAACAGCGAGGATCTGCTCTACTGCCCCATGACTACAAAAACCTACACTGAGGGAGCCGCCATCCGATACGCAATCATCGAAAACAACGGCATTCGTTGCGGCAGCTACGTTCTTAACGAGTGGATTTATGACAGCGACGACACCAGCGGCGATCGGAAGCTCGAGGATTACTGGAGAAGTATAAATAATAAAGGATTGAGTAACGCACCGGTTATGGCGGACGGTGCCTGGCGTTCCGACGGCCAGCCATTCCCGACCGACAGTCCGCCGGCATACGATGGAGAGCCGCGATCGGGCGTCGGAACAAGCGGGGACGAAATGCGAATTTTCTGCATCAATCGACACGAAGCGGCAGTAAATGTCCTGTTCATGGACTGGACCACCAGGAAAGTCGGGCTCAAGGAGCTGTGGACATTGAAGTGGCATCGTGGTTTTACTACGGCAGGACCCTGGACCATGGGCGGCCTTGTCAGGCCCGAAGACTGGCCCGAATGGATGAGAAACTTCAAGGATTACTAAAGAAATATCCCCCTGCTCCTTCTCTAACGTGAAGCAAAGCGACGGAGTTTAGTAGTAACTAATAGATAATCGCTATGGCCTCTTCGATCCGCTTGATGACCTCGACAGCATCAGCAGAATAAGGTACATAGCCATCGAAGCCCTTCTGGAGCAGAGCTGTCGATTCCGAATCGCTCAAATTATTTACAAGGGCGATGATCTTGATCGTCCGCAAGTCCTCATTCTCGCGAATACCTTTGCAGACTGCCGCCGCATCTATCCCTTCAGCCAGCAGGCTGATCAGCAGGACATGGGGGGTGAATTTCTGGATGGCCGAACCTGTTTCAAAATTGCTCCGGACAATTTGCACATCGTAGTCGACCCTGCTCCGCAGAATATCGGCCAGTGCCGAAGCTGTTTTGAAGTTGCTGTCCGCGAGCATGACCCTGATTTTGCCGACCGCAAGGTCCGTCGTCGGCATATTATGAATTTTCATAAATCGGACCAGTTCGGTGACCGGGATTCGCCGGTCTTTGCTGCCGGGTATGCGATAACCCCTCAACTGGCCGTTGTCGAACCACTTCGAAACTGTACGGGGAGCGACGTGGCAAATCTTGGCCACATCACCTGTTGTCAGTACATTTTTGCCTTTCGCCATATCTCGATTCCCACCACAATGTATATAATTCGTATTTATATTCGGTTTTAAATCGAGGACTGTTTAACAGACAACCGTAATTCTCATATTAGCAGCAAATAAACGCCGGTATTTATGATACGACGTCCCATAAGTGTTCCTTATATATGCCGAAAGGGCTAATCCGATAGAGTAAAATTACCTCATTTTTTACCGCTGTATCCGGCAACGAAAATGTTTTGATTTATGCCTCACAGGCAGTACAATCTCGTCAATTGTTCTTGTCCGCTTATGTAATTAGGTGATTTGGTTATGTGCATACATTTGTCCCGGCCGGATATCACAGACAGAGAAATAGAGGCCGTTTGTGCCGTTCTTCGTAGCCCCAATCTGTCGCTCGGTCCCAAACTCGTGGAATTCGAGCAGGCTTTCGCCGAATACGTCGGCATGAAACGGGCTGTTGCCGTCAATAGCGGGACGAGCGGCTTGTTTTTATGTATGTTGGCGATGGGGATTGTGCCGGGCGATGAGGTTATTACCACGCCTTTTACTTTCGCAGCTTCGGCTACGTCGATTATGATGGCCGGCGCAAGGCCGGTCTTTATCGATATCGATCCGGTCAGTTTGAATATCGATCCGGCTAAAATTGAAGCCGGCATTACCGAAAAGACAAAAGCGATTTTGCCGGTCGAAGTCTTCGGAAATCCCGCCGGCCTTGATGCCGTTTGTGAAATTGCACGAAAACACAATCTTCCGGTCATCGAAGATAGCTGCGAGGCGCTTGGTTCGGCGTTGAAGGAAAAAAAGGTCGGGACGTTCGGAACGATGAGCGTTTTCGGCTTTTATCCAAACAAGCAGATTACCACCGGCGAAGGCGGCATGATTTTGACCGATGATGATGCTTTGGCGGACATGTGCGTATCGCTTCGCAACCAGGGCAGGGGCAAAGGCGGCGGCTGGCTGGCCCATGAGAGGCTCGGCTATAATTATCGGCTCAGCGACATAAACTGTGCCCTGGGCATCGTGCAGCTTTCGAGAATCGACGAAATAAAGGCAAAACGCAGGCAGGTAGCGGAATGGTACCGTCAAATGCTGGCCGACGACGACCGGTTGATTGTGCCCGCCGAGCCGGCCGATTGCGATATGAGTTGGTTCGTCTTCGTTGTCCGGCTCGCAGAGGACTTCAAAATCGAGCGGCGAGACCGGATTTTACAGCAGATGCAAAGCCAAAATATTCAGGTCGGCAATTACTTTGCTCCCGTGCATCTGATGCCGTTTATTGCCGAGAAATTTGGCCACAAGCCGGGCGATTTTCCCATTGCCGAGTCCGCCAGCCAACGCACCATCGCCCTGCCCTTCTACAATAATCTGACCAAAGACGAGGTATCATTCATTTGCAAACTACTCAAACAGTTCCTCAAAAAAGAACTATCTTTTTGATCATTCGTGTCAGCAAACTGTATAGCGTATTACTCGCCTAATTCTCGTTGTAATGTGTTTCTGAGCATACGCCTCAAATCCTCTACAAAGACACGAAAACCTGCATTCTGATCGTATAATGATTCCACATCTGTAATCTTATC